>Ga0079225_10002684_pt1 | contig 10301 bp, 8 predicted proteins | sample Poulit2012_FD_76344 | JGI IMG/M metagenome (GOLD analysis project Ga0079225, IMG submission 76344) | Agricultural soil microbial communities from Georgia to study Nitrogen management - Poultry litter 2012 | ecosystem: Environmental > Terrestrial > Soil > Agricultural land | place: USA: Georgia...
GGTATTTTTCATTTTCTTCGACTTGCGGGGAATGGCCGCTGTTCTCAAATTTTACGTAAGTGTTATTTGGTATTTTTGCTGCCATTTCATCTGAATATTCTACAGGCGTAACCCAGTCATGAATGCCAACAGTGATTAATACCGGGCATGTAATTTTATGCAGATCATCACTCACGTCATACGTTTTTTTATTCACACCGAATGCATAGTTGTGTGTTTCATAGTGGAAATAAATATTGTTCAGCTGTTTTTCCGCAGCCTTTTCATCCCACTCCACTGTATACAATGGCAGAATTGCCTTGATCATCTCACGGAATTCCTCATTGGACCGGACTTCACCGCCAAATAAGCGATCGAGCATTTCTTTATTTATACCAGGAAGATTACTTTTTAACGCTTTATCCATTGATAAATGATTGTTTTTATTATTTGGTGCCGTATCACGTAATATAATAGATTTGATTCGCTCCGGATAGCGCAGGACATACTCTAAAGTCAAGAATCCTCCATAACTTCCGCCGAACATATGAATCTGTTCGACCCCTAAATGCTCTCTTAATGCATCTATATCACTTGTCCATTGTTCATGGGTATAGGGCGGAACAGTTTCTGATCTGCCGGAACCGCGATTATCTAAAAACACAAGACGATATGTATCTCCCAGGTCGGAAAATGAATGGACGTCTCCTCTGCTGTCACTCATTCCCGGACCGCCATGAATAAAAAATATCGTTTCTCCCTGTTCATTGCCATGTACTTCATAATATAGTTCACAACCGTTTAATGTAACGTACATCGTCATCCTCCTGTCAGTTTCTTACCTCATTTATTTCTTTGATTTGATCTTTAAAATTAAAGTCATGACCAAGTAAAATCCGCTAAATTCCCACCGTATTATGGCACATCCACCATTATTTCTTTATCATGTAATTCATTCCCGAAGAACTTCTTTATGATAGAAATATAGTAATCTCCTTGCTCTCTTACTAATGAATGGCCATAATTTTCAAATAGGACAAATACAGATTCCGGAATCAAGTCTGCCATTTCCTTAGAATATTCAGGAGGGATAATCCAGTCATGTTGACCTGCAACCACCAATGCCGGAACAGAAAGCGCGGGTAATTGTTTTTTCAAATCAAATGTCCTCAAGTTATCCTGAAAAGCAGCATTATGCGTTTCATAATGAAAATGGATTTGTTCCAGCTTTTTTCTTTGTGCTTCTTTATCTTGCTTCATCGCATATAATGGAAGAATTTTTTTATACAATGCTTTAAAGTCCTCATTTGATCTTACCTTCCCGTTGAACAGCCTTTCCAGCTCCTCCTTTTCAACGCCCGTTTTATCACTGTCAAGTGCATTTTCCATCGCTTTATAATGATGTTCATTATCAGGCGCAGTAACGTTCAGAACAATCGATTTCGTATTTTCCGGATACTTTAAAGCATACTCTTGTACGATAAAACCTCCATAAGAAGCACCATGCAAAATGATTTTTTTCAAACCAAGTTTTTTTCGCAGCGCATCAATATCATCTATCCATTGTTCATGTGTATATGGCGGCACATCTCCAGATCTTCCGGAACCCCTCATATCCATAAAAACAAGCTGATACTGATCCTCCAAGTTTTTAAATGTGGCAGCATCACCACGGCAGTCGCCAAGGCCGGGCCCTCCATGGATGAAAAATATAGTATCCGGGGCTCCGGCTGAACCATGTTTTTCATAATATAAAGAACAGCCGTTTATGATTTCTTTCATGTACTGCTACCTCCCTCACAACTTTGTTTTAAAATAACTTCTTACAATGCTGCAGCTCCTGAGATTATTTTTTACTTAAATGTTTGGGGTCAAGCAAATCACGCAATCCGTCACCTAAAAAGTTGTACGCCAATACGACAAGTGTGATTGCTACACCAGGCAGCACACCCAGTATTGGTGCTGTCCAGATATATTGCTGTGCATTTTGCAGCATATTCCCCCAAGTTGCTGTCGGCGGCTGGATGCCAAGTCCTAAATAACTGATCGCACTCTCTGTTAAAATTGCCCAGGCAATCCCCAATGTACTTGCCACGATAATGGATGGAATGGTCTGTGGAATAACGTGTTTCACTAAGGTACGCAGGGATGATGAGCCCATAGCATTGGAGGCTTCCACAAATTCAGTTTCCTTCCATTTCAATGTTTCTCCATAAACAACTCTGGCAATCTCCATCCAGGAGGTAAAAGCTATGACCAATATAACCATGATGGGACTTGTGCCAAGCACGGTTAATGCTACTAAAGCAAGGAAGAAGTTAGGTATGGATAACATAGCCTCTGTAAAACGCATCAGTACTGTATCAATCCATCCGCCAAAATACCCTGCGGCAGAACCAATCAGCCCGCCAATAAAAACAGTAAAAATCACGGAACCCAATCCGACCAGCAGTGTGATCTGTCCGCCATAAAGCATCCGGCTTAATACGTCTCTTCCAAGATCATCTGTTCCAAGCGGATGCTCTGCTGACCATGGTGCAAGTGTGTTCCCCGGGTCTACAGCATCCGGGTTGATTGTCCACACAAGCGGTCCTAAAAAGACACCCACATGAATAACAACAAGGAAAATCAATGCTGTAAAAGCTACTTTATTTTTTAAAAGCTGTTGAAAAAATGAACGGAATCGGGAAATAGGTACAACTTCATTTTCTTTTACATCTGCTTCAGCTGTTTGACTCATGGTACACCTCCATTTCACAAAATTCCTGTATATAAATAATATCTGCCTCAATCCTCGCATGTTGACCTTTCAAGGCGGGAAAATATGTTGTTTGCCCGTTCGCAAGGCAAAACCGGGCGCTATTACCTATCTTGATTCTTAGCCAACATTTTTCACTCGCGGATCCACCTTCGAATAAATAATATCAACAATAAAATTCGATATAACTACGACAATGGTTACCACCACAGTGACACCCATGACAAGGTTATAATCTCGTGCTTGTGCGGCTTCTACGATAAGCCGTCCTATTCCCGGCCAGCCAAAGACCGATTCAACGATAACTGCACCGCTGAGCAATCTTGGAATTAACACGCCAATAATTGAAATCACAGGAATCAGTGCATTTCGCAATGCGTGCTGATAAATGACAACTCTTTCTTTTAAACCTTTTGCGCGGGAGGTTCGTATAAAGTCCTGGGATATGACTTCCAGCATGGAAGAACGAGTAAACCTGACAATGGTTGGCAACGTTGCTGTGGACAGTATAATGACAGGCATAAGCGATGACAAAAATTGATCCATCAAACCTGTCCCCCCGACACCTGAAGAAGGCAGCCATCCTAATTGCACAGAAAATAATAGGATGAACATAATGGCCAGCCAAAAAGATGGAACGGATAAGCCAATGACACTGCCAAAATTAATGGTATGATCCTGCCATTTGTTTCGTTTTTTCGCTGAGATAATACCTAAAACAATCCCAACAATGACTGAGATAACAATGGTCCAGCCAGCCAACTGCATCGTGTAAGGTACTCTCTCCATTAGCCTGTCCATAACAGGCTCACCGCTTGAAAGGGAAAGGCCTAAATCTCCTTGAAAAGCACTGACCAGCCAACTGCCATAGCGAACCACTACAGGATCATTTAATCCAAGCTGCTCTGCAATAGCCTGCCTTTCTTCTTCAGTCGCGTCTAACCGCATCATGGAAGAAGGACCGCCTGGCGCTAAATTCATGAGAAAGAACGTAATGATAGTTACAATAAGAATCAATACGATACTTTGGCCAAAACGTTTAATAACAAATTGCAGCACTTCAATTCCCCCCTTTATTCAAAATTTGAAGGGTTCCCGGCTGAAGAACCCTTCAACAAAATGGATATTACTCATCATTTTTTCATAGCATTTCCGGTTCTGAGACTGTTCGATTTAACCGTTAATCCTGCACCCACCATTCATTGATATAATGAAGTGAGCCGCCGAAGTAAATATCCGGCACATCCTGGAGTCTTGTATTTCGTATGCTCAATTCCTCCGGGTACCACAGATACAAATATGGAAGGTTTTCTGCCATATAATCCTGCACCTCATCATAAACAACAGCTCTTTCGTCCGGATCACTAATCGCCTGACCTTCTTCAAGCAAGGCATCCATCTCTTCATTGCTGTAGCCAGGAATATTGTTGCCTGAACCTGCATGGTTTGAATGGTATTGAGACAATACATCCGGATCCGGCGGGTATGCCCACCAGTTCAATATCAATTCAAAGTCACGTTCAATGACATTTTTCTGAATCATTGTATTCCACTCTAGTGTATTCAAAGAAACATCAATACCCACATCAATTAAATACTGCTGAACCAAAACGGCAATCTGCTCTAAATCTCCTTGCAGCGCAACGTCAAATGTAATGGTAAAGTCCTCTCCATCTTTATCAAGTACGCCATCTCCATTTGAATCTTCCCATCCTGCTTCTTCCAGCAATTCAATTGCTTTATCCGGGTCATATTCATATGTTTTTACGTCTTCGTTATAATACTGCTCCTGGTCAGGAGTAATCGCACTATCAGCAACTGATGCATACCCTTCAAGCACAGAATCAATAATTGCCTCACGGTCAATCGCATGCATCATCGCCTGACGAACCTCTACGTCTTGAAATTTCGGATTGTCCAAATCAAGTGCCAGCCAGTAATATCTCGTGATATCAGAAGAAACCAAGTCAATATTATCTGCTTCTTCAATTCTTTCCAGTGATGCCAAATCTTCCAATGCAAATATATCCAGTTCATTACTCAATGCCTGCGCAATTTGTGTATTCACATCAGGCAGAATTTTAAATGTTACTGTATCCAAGTTAGCTGCGCCATCATGATAATCATCGAAACGGCTTAACGTCAGCTCCTGACCGGAAGTATAATCATCCAGCTGAAAAGGTCCTGTACCTACAGGTGCATCCCTATTAAATTCAGTAAAGTCCCAAGGATCATCTACCCCTTCGAATTGATGCTCAGGTAAAATCTCTGCGTTAAATGCCAGATAGGCAGGCAGTGATGCAAATGGACTGTTTAAATGAAACGCCACCGTATGCGTATCAACAACCTCCACTTCATCCAGTGCATTAAAATTCGAAGCGCCATTTGCCCCCATGGATTCATCCAGTACCAAATCATTAAATGTGAACGCAACATCATCTGCAGTAAATTCCTCACCATCATGCCACGTTACACCTTCCTGCAATTCAAAAGTCCATGTAAGCCCGTCTTCAGAATCAGACCATTCCTCTGCCAAGCTTGGAGCAGGCAAATTATCAAGTCCAGGTTTGGTTAATCCCTGAAACAAAATACGATTGACTATATTTGATTCTGCATACGCATTTGGATGCCACGGATTATAAATAGGATCTCCGACGATGGGAATGGAGACATTTCCGCCTTGCTGTACCTCTCCATCTCCTTCAGACGCTCCGTTGTCATTCTGTACATCATCCGGGTCACCGCCAACACAGGCAGTCAGTAAAGTCAAGAAAAGAACGAACGCAATTACCGTGTATTTTCTCATTCATTTCCCTCCTATTTCACCCAAGTATCTTTTAGTACACGCATGATATTTTCACCCATCACCTTGCGGATATCTTCCCTGCTGTATCCGTGCTTCACAAGCCATCTGACCACATTCGGGTAAGCTTCTGACGGATTTTCCAGACCTTTTACATAATCCACTTCTTCAAATTCCACCCCTGCATGTGCAGCCCCGATCGATAATGCTGCAGATAGCGCACGATGCAATCCCACATGATCTCCAAACAGCGTATCAAGCCCAAAGGAAACATGATCGATGCCAACAAGCTTTACAAGGTAATCAAAATGCTCCATGACAGATTCGATGGAATGATTTGGATGTTTTTCCGTTAAAGTAGTATGCGGAGCTGCTTCCACTCCAATCACTCCGCCTTTTTCAGCACAGGCAATATGGACATCATCCGGCTTTAATCGGCTAATATTCCAAAGTGCACGCGCCCCAACATGCGTCATAAAAATAGGCTTATTACTTGCAGCGATAACATCTCTGGCAGTTTGATCCCCGCAATGGGAAACATCTATGGTCATTCCTAGTTTGTTCATACGTTCAACCACTCTATGTCCAAAAGCTGTGAGGCCGCCGTCATTTTTTTCCTTTAATCCGCTTCCGAGTGAATTCGCCTCAGAATAAGCGATCCCCATCACACGGACACCAAGTCCATAAAGCACATCTACACGGTCGACTTCATTTTCGATTTGTGTTGCAGATTCCAGTGATGAAACAAACGCAATTTTTCCTTCCTTTTTGGCACGGTAAATATCTTCCAGGGATTCTGCTTTTATAACCATGTCCTGATGGGCAAAATCACTGTAGCGAATACCTAAGTCATGAATAACATCCTGCCATTTCCAGCCGGCACTTGAAGTAATAAACGCTGTTCCGTCCATGAAATTTTCAAATACAACATCCAATCCGGATGTACTTAAACCTTCATAGCCAGTCCAATCACGGCCCTGCCTTCTGAATTCCATGATTTGATCCAAATCCTCCGGCGCAATAAATGTATGTTCATGCAATGAAATCATCAAGTCTTCTTCCATGATCTGCTGTACAGTTTTTTCCTCTTCCTCACTAACCGGATAAACATAAGGTTCCACCCGATTTGTCTGTTTTGCTAATTTATAAGGTTTGTAATCCTTGCCTGGCTCCAGGTAATCAAATGATTGATAGCCATTATAATTTTTTTGTTTTGCCATATATATTGACTCCTTATTTTCGTAATTTAAAATTATGTTATTTATGGTATACTATATACGGAAAGTAAGCGTTTCCGTCCTATATGAGTGGATAATGACAAGCCACCATTCGCCCCTCTGCCAAAGGGGTCAGTTCCGGTTTTTCGTTTTTACAGCGCTCCGTTGCCAGCGGACAGCGCGTGTGAAATCTGCAGCCGCTCGGCGGATTGGAAGGAGATGGTATTTCTCCTTTTAAAATTACTTTCTCTCTTGCGGCTCTTGGATCCGGAGTGGGGTTTGTAGATATCAATGCTGACGTATAAGGGTGTGCAGGCCTCTCATACAACGCTTCTACCTCTCCCACTTCAACCAGGTGCCCCAGGTACATGACACCGACACGATCAGAGATATGTCTTACAATATTCAGACCATGTGCAATAAATAAATAAGTCAGTCCCAGTTGTTCCTGCAAATCTTTCATTAAATTTACAACCTGCGCCTGGACTGAAACATCCAGTGCAGAAACAGCTTCATCTGCCAAAATGAATTTCGGATTTAAAGCAATTGCCCTTGCTATTCCGATCCGCTGTCTTTGCCCCCCGGAAAATTCGTGAGGGTATCGATTCCTTCTTTCCGGATCCAATCCAACCAATTCCATCAGTTCACAGACCTTCTTATCCTTTTCCTTCCCGCTTGCCAGGCGGTTGATTTCAAAAGGTTCGCCAATAATATCATCAATTTTCATTCGCGGATTCAGTGAACCGAATGGATCCTGATAAATCACTTGCATGTCTTTTCTGATCTCCCGCATTTCTTTCCTGCTTAAATCAGTAATTTCTTTTTCCTGAAAGAACAACCTTCCATCCGTAGGCTCTTGCAGACGAAGTAAAGCCCTGCCTAATGTGGATTTCCCCGAGCCTGACTCACCTACCAATGAAAATGTTTCTCCCTCATAGACTTTCATGGAAATATCATCCACAGCTTTAACGAATCTTGTATTCTTTTTAAACATCCCCTCCTTTATTGGAAAATATTTTTTTAGATTCTGTGCTTCCAGCAGCACTTTTTTATTCTGGTGATTATCCTTAAGATTTGTCATCTTTTCTTCTGCAGCTGTTGTCAAAAGTTACCCTCCCCTCTTTACTTTACGTCTGATGCACCTTTTCCTTAATTACATCTTCATAATTCCAACAGGCGACCTCCCTTCCATTTTCCTTCAGCAATGGCGGCTCTTCCTGGAAACATCTTTCTGTTGCAAATTCACAACGCGGATGAAAACGGCACCCGTTTGGAAGGTTTGTCAGACTTGGGATTGTTCCCTTAATGGAATACAACCTTTCCTGCCTCGGCCCTTTATCTTTAGGGATGGATCTTAACAGACCTTTGGTATATGGATGGGTCGGCTCATCAAATAATTGATAAACACTCCCCTGTTCAACTATTTTCCCTGCATACATAACAACTATTTTATCCGCTACTTCAGCTGCTACGCCCATGTCATGGGTAATTAATATAATAGACATGTTGACCTTCTGTTTCAGCTCATTCAACAGTGTTAAAATCTGAGATTCAATCGTTACATCCAATGCAGTTGTCGGTTCATCTGCAATAAGCAGCTTTGGTTCACAGGCCAGTGCAATAGCGATCATTACCCGCTGACGCATGCCGCCGGATAATTCGTGAGGATATTGATACATTCTGTCCTCAATATCATTAATTCCTACCAGACCAAGTAACTCCTTTGCCCGCTCTTCTGCTTCCTTTTTAGAAACTTTACGGTGCTTCTCAACACCTTCCATCAGCTGTCTGCCGATAGTAAATACCGGATTCAGCGCGGTCATTGGCTCCTGGAAAATAATAGATATTTCATTCCCGCGTATTTCAGACATTTCTTCCTGCGTTTTCTTGGTTAAATCACCATCGTTATATAACACTTTCCCGTCTGATATTTCTCCATTTTCAAATTCCAAAAGACGCATGATGGCACGGCTTGTAACACTTTTTCCACTTCCGAACTCCCCTACAATACATACAATTTCCCCGGGTTTAACCTGAAAAGACACATCTTCAATTGCCCTTACATTTCCTTTGTCGGCATGAAAATCTACACTTAAATTACTAACATTCAATAAATCTGTCATTTACTCACCCCCTTTAAATAGTTAAAAGTTTTTGACATTTTAAATTAAATTAAAATACTACTGGTGTAATCACACCCAAAAGTTCAGTTTCCTCATCAAGCAAATTTTCACCATAATGTTCAAGGTAAGAAGGGAAATGAATGGAATCTCCTTCATATATGGCATACTCCTTGTTCTCAACCACAAATTTCATAGCACCTTTTAACACATAATAAAATTCTTCTCCTGAAAATTTAAATGAATCTCTTTTTTGCTGATTAGGCTTTAAAATTAATTTATAAGGCGCCAGCACTCTTTTATCAAAATTCCCTCCCAAACTAGCATATAAGGTGTTTAATCCTTTTATTTGAAAAACCTGCTCCTCACCTTTTCTCGTTACATATGTATAATTTATTTTATCCTGGAAAAATTCTGATATATTTACGTTAAAAACATCTGCAATCTTCTTCAGTGAACTAATCCCTAAGTTAGAATTTCCCCTTTCAATCTGTGATAAAAAGCCAACAGACAAGCCTGTCTTTTCACTAAGATCCTTAAGAGTCATCCCGGATTGTTTGCGCATCGTCTTAATATTTTCATAAACCTCTCTCAAACTATCCCGCCTCCTTCCCTTCTATATTTTCATTCTTTTATGAATCTCAGATTAAAATAGGTGTATAATTATTCATTTAAGTTTATGTTAATAAGTATCCGCTAAGTATTATCTGGATTATTTACTTTGCATAATTATTGTGTGGGTAAATTTTTATACTGTGACTTAAATTGTAGTTTATTATATCACAATATTTCTGCTTGTCTAGGGATTTATTAAATTTTCTACAAAAATTAAAATCATAAAATATGCAAAGAGTGCACAGGACGTCTGTACACTCTTTTTTAAAGAAACATTATTTCCGGATCATTCTAAAAAATTAATCCTGTAATCCACTTTAAACAGAATTGATTAGCAATAATCACTGCCATAAGATCTAAGAAATAGTTTTATTAGATTATTAATCTAGCAAAATATGTTTGTAGTGTCAATGATATATCAGACAATAAATTGTTTTATTAGATTAACACATTCATTTTTAAGTGAAATATTGTATTTTGCTTAATTATTGTTTTTCTTTTTTAAGGATCAGCCCATCTTTATCGAAACTTATCCCTTATCTTGAATAAATCGCTATGTTCTGCTATTCAATTCAGTAAAAATTCTTGAGCATGCTCCATCAAATTCTGCTATTTATCTTGAGTGGTTCCATAGAACAAAGGCGCAAGCGCCCGTTTAGCGACGTACGGACTGGACTGAGCCGCAGGAGATAAAGTTATTATGAACGAAAATGACTCCCTGATTGTAATCTCGTAGATTGATTTTGGCAATACTAAGAACTGAAGTAACCAAAAACAGAGCTACATTACAAAAGGAGCCATTAAAATGA
>Ga0079225_10002685_pt1 | contig 10298 bp, 9 predicted proteins | sample Poulit2012_FD_76344 | JGI IMG/M metagenome (GOLD analysis project Ga0079225, IMG submission 76344) | Agricultural soil microbial communities from Georgia to study Nitrogen management - Poultry litter 2012 | ecosystem: Environmental > Terrestrial > Soil > Agricultural land | place: USA: Georgia...
GCGAGCGGGTTCTGGCACTGACCCTTTGATGGGGCACCTCATCCATTCGGAGGAGCGGCTGTGACGAAGGTAATATTTGAAGGGCTTCAGAAGCGTTGTTTGTCAATTGCGATAGCGAGCGCTGTCGCCACACCCGGTCGATCGGTGAAGGGCGTGCTTCGGAACGGTCCTGTCCACGGCTCTAGTGGTGCGCTGCACGGGGTGGTGTCCCTGAAACCAGCTGCTGCCACATCCAGGTTCGGTCGGTCTGAAGCGCGGGTCGAGAAGACGATGTACGCTAAGGGGTATTGCTCGGCGCAGGAACCAGCGTGATTGCCGCGCAGACTTCATTTGTGATCAACTCACCGGGAGGAGGGCTGGGCAATGGAGATATTGATTCAAACTACTATAAACGGCCTGCTGATCGGCGGTTTATATGCAGCCTTCAGTATGGGATTCGCGCTTTCGTTTGGTGTTTTGGACATCATTGATCTAGCAGTCGGGATGTGGGTTTTGCTAGGTGCCTACGCCGCTGCTTCCTTTCAACAGTATTTCGGTATCGATCCCCTGGTCATGCTGCCCGCTACCTTTGTCGTTTTCGGGCTAGTCGGGTGGCTTCTCGGGCCTTTGATCTACCGCGTCAGGACTAGCAAATACGCCTTTCCGGCTCTGATGGCATTGGCTTTCACCTTTGGCGTCATGACCGCACTGCGCGGTGGTCTCCTCACAATCTTTGGTTATACGCCCAAGGCAGTGCGGCCGGAACTTCTGGAAGGTGTATGGCACATCATGGGCGTTTCAATACCAATAGTTCGCGTGGGCGGCTTTGTCTTTGCACTTGTCCTTGCAGGTATTCTAATCATTTTCCTTTACCGCACGTCCTTGGGGTTGGCGATTCGGGCGATGGCTCAGAATAAAGAGTCCGCAGCCTTGGTAGGTGTCAATGTCCGGCGGACAAGTACCTTCGTGTTTGCCCTTTATGTTGGAATGACGAGTGTGGCCGGTGTATTCATCGGATCCGTTTATACCATGGCTCCTCATCTTGATCTTAGGTATACACTCTTTGCATTCTTTATCGTTGTTCTTGCAGGCCTCGGATCGATCATGGGGATCATTTTTGCTGGCCTGATTCTCGGTCTTTTGCAGTCCTTCGTGACTTTCTATGTTGGCGCCAACTACACCCTCATGACGGTGTTCCTGGTGCTGTTTGCCACCTTGATCATATTTCCGGCTGGTCTGGCCAGGAGAAAGGCATGATGCGGGCTCATTTAAGTGGCTTGAAAAGCCTGAACCGCGTTCAGACCGTTCTCGTGCTCCTGCTGGCAGTGGCCAGCCTTTCACTGCCCTTTTGGGCCGGGCCGTTCTGGTTGCGCGTTGGTACCGGCGTCGCGATGTGGGTGGGTCTGGCTCTCTCCTGGAATGTAATCTGCGGCTATGCCGGCTATATCAGCTTTGGGCATGTCGCCTTCTTCGGAATTGGCGCCTATAGCACCGGAATTTTGATGCAGCCGGAGTACGGGTGGAGTTTCTTTGCGACGCTCCCGGTTGGCGCGGCGGTTGCCGGGGGCCTGGCGGCGATCATAGGCTGGCCCGTCCTTCGGCTTCGTGGAGCCTATTTCGCCATCGCGACGCTGGCGCTGGGCGAGGCCATTCGCGAGTTCGCCACCGTCGCTCCCATCACCGGCGGAAGCTATGGGCTTTCCCTGCCCGTCAATGTCAGTTCAGAGTTTTTCTACTTCACCATGCTGGGCGCCACGGCGCTTGCCTATGTAGTTTGCATCCTTCTGCTCGAATATTCTCGATTTGGCTACCGAGTGAAGGCCGTGCGCGACAGCGAGATCGCCGCGCGAATGCAGGGCATCAACGCAAATCTTGTAAAAATTCAAGCTTTTGTCCTGAGCGCCATGATCCCGGCGGTACTTGGGGGTATCTACGCCTATTGGATCACCTTCATCAATCCGGACGGCGTACTGCATACACTCTACACCGACCAGATGGTCGTGATGGTTCTTCTCGGTGGCCTCGGTACGATGTGGGGTCCGGCTCTGGGAGCAGCGGTCCTCTATATGCTGGATCAGCAGATCATCACCTACTACGGAGATTCCACTGCTTATCTTATACTCATAGGCGTTCTCGTCATGCTTGTCGTACTCGTTTTGCCCAATGGGCTCGTCAGCTTGTTTTCCGGCCGGGGGCAAGGAGGCGTCCTTCGTCACCTCTTGGCTGACCTCGTCTCAATTCGTCCGAAGGGCCAGCGTCCGCGCACGGCAAAAAGAGGTGATCATGACCATCATTGAGGTCTCCGGCTTGCGCCGGTCTTTCGGTGGATTGGTGGCATTGCAGGACGTCAGTTTTACGGCCGGTGCCGGCGAGGTCGTGGGCATCATTGGCCCCAACGGCAGTGGCAAGAGCACACTCTTCAATCTCATGACCGGTGTTCTAAAGCCGGACCGCGGAGAAATTCGCTTGTTTGGGGAGAACATCGCCGGACGTCCGGTGCACCATATCGCGCGTGCTGGCGTTGCTCGAACCTTCCAGATTCCAGAACTCTTCTGGAACATGAGCGTCCACGACAACTTGCTGACGGCGTCGGTTGAGGGCGACTGGTCTACAGTTGCCAGTCGCGCCAAGGATATCCTTGCACTGCTTGAACTGGAGCCGGTGGCCAATCAACAGGCAAGTAGTCTTTCCGGAGGGCAGCAGCGGTTACTGGAAATGGGCCGCATCCTGATGCGGGACGTGAAGGTAGTCCTGCTTGATGAGGTCGCAGCAGGAGTTCACCCGAAACTGCGGGCCATCATCCTCACGGCTGTCAGAAAACTGCGTGAACGGGGCGACAGCATTTTTATCATCGAGCATGACCTCGAGCTCACCCAATCAATCTGTGATCGGATGATTGTCATGGACGCTGGACAAGTGATCGCCGAAGGCTCTTTCGATGAGGTGACCGCCGATCCCGCAGTGATGGAAGCCTATCTGGGAAAGGCTCTTCAATGACGGCACTGGAGGTTAAGGGCGTCGACTCCGGCTACGGAGCGGTTCAGGTGCTTTTCGACGTGTCGATGAAGGCAAAACCTGGCGAAATCACCTGCATTTTCGGGCCGAACGGCTGCGGCAAGAGCACGCTCCTTCGCGCCGTTGTTGGCGCCATCGAAGTCTGGCGCGGCTCAATACGCTTGGGGAATCAGGACATCACCGGCCTGCCACCGCACAGCACGCTTTCCGCCGGCGTGTCGCTGATGCCGCAGGGTGGCGGTGTGTTCCCTGCCTTGTCTGTCCGAGAAAACCTTCTCATGGGCGCTTACACGCTCAAAGAGCGTTCGCGGAAGAAGGAGGCAGTAGAGCAGCAGCTTGAAAGCTTCCCGCGCCTTCGTGAACGCATAAACATCAACGCAGGGCAATTGAGCGGTGGCGAGCAGATGATGCTTGCGGTCGCACGCACCTTGATGCTCGACCCCCAGTTTATCCTGTTCGACGAACCCTCGGCTGGGCTGTCACCCAAGCTTGTTACCGAGGTCCTGGAACGCCTATCTCAATTGAAAGATCGTGGAGTGGGCGTCGTTATGGTAGAGCAGAACATACAACAGGCACTGGAACTGGCCGACTACGTTTACATCTTTGCCAATGGCACCAATCGTTTTGCGGGGACGCCGGCGGATATTCCGAGTCAAAGGGATTTCATGCGCATATATTTCGGCGTCCAATCCTGAAGCAAAAGAAGAGAGGAGATATCGGAATGGGTAGGCTAACACGTCGAGACTTCGTGATCCGCTCGGGCATGGCAGCTGGGGCGACGATGCTGGCGCCAAGAGCTTTCGCGCAGAACGGCGGAACGCAGGGAAAGTTCAAGGTTGGCGCAGTGCTGGAACTCTCTGGCCTGGATGCGACCGGGGGCCAAATCTGCAAGCGTGGCTACGAAATGTGGGCAAAGACCGTCAATGATGCGGGCGGGATCAACATCGGAGGTTCAAGCTACGAGGTCGAGCTCATCATTCGCGATTGCCGAAGCCAAGCCGAACTCGGGGCCAGAGCTTGCGAGCAACTGATCCAGCAAGACGGGGTCGATGCGGTTCTCGGCGCCTATACAAGTGGCGTCCAGATTGCGATGAATTCCATTGTTGCGAAGTATGAGACTCCTTGCATCGCAGGGTCTGCGGAATCACCGGAGAACTGGAAGCCCCAGCCGGCCTACACCTATGGTATTATACCGGCGGTTGACCTGACCGCCAACAAAGCCATCGCTGAAATTGTCAAGATCGCAAATCCTGAAGCGCGCACTGCAGCGGTGGTGGGCGCAGATGAGCCCTTCTCCAAGGATACCGCCGTGGGATTTCGTGATGGAGTGGAGGAGGTCGATCTTGAGCTCGCCTATTACACACTTTTCCCGAGAGATGCGGACCTGACTCCGGTCGGCACCAGAATTGCCGCAGCGTCACCGGATATCGTTGCCGTTGGTGGTCATGATATAATGCTGGTGGACATGGTGAGGGCGCTCAAAGGTGCCGGTTTCACCCCTCCTGCTCTAATTCAGCACTATGGAATTACGGATCCGGCCTTCGTGGATGCACTTCAAAAGGATGCGGAAGGCGTAATGGGCATCAGTGTTTGGCTGTCCAGCGTCCCTTACGAAGATGACGTCTTTGGAAGCGCGCAGGAATATACGTCAAACTATAAAGACATGTTTGGAGCGGAGCCTGATTATACTGCTGCGGGCTGCAGCACGGCGGGTACTGTGCTCATGAAGGCATTGCAGAAGCTCGGGGAAAAGCCGGGGCTGTCACAATCAGCCAAGCGGCAGCTCAATGAAATAATCGGTGAAACGGACCTCGCGACCTTTTACGGCTCGGTCAGATTTGAATCGAGCGGTGATCACTTCCATAACAATACGTCGCTCGAGCCACTCCTGGTTCAGATACAAAATGGACGGATTGAGGCAATAGGCCCGTCACAATCCGCGACTGCTGAAGCAGTTTATCCGCTCACGCCTTGGGCAGAGCGGTGATGGTAAGGCTGATGCCAAATTAAGGGCGTAGCCGGATGTACCCGGCCTCCGGACAAGGTGGAACAGATGACCACCTGCCGGCCGACGGGTCGTCCTGAGCGAAACGAAGGGTCTCGTGAGGAAGAGCGCCGACGGCTCGAGATCCTTCGCTTCCGCTCGTAATGAACTTCGCCTGCAGCAACCCCGTCGAAGGTTTCTTCCGGGTGCCTTCCCATTCGATGTCGGCTTGCAGCCAGAAGCCCCTGCGAGCAGGCATCGAAGCTGACACGCATTTTGCCGATTTCAAATTGGCTGTATAATGTCTTCGTGTTGAAAAGCTGCTGGGCTTCTCGAGCGCGCGCAAAGACGCGCCGGCTGGAGCCGCTGCAGCTGCGAGCCTGGGGAGGATCGCACTTGACCAACCCGTCCACCGCTTCGTCTGCGAACCCGCTTTCCGAGCGTCGACCAGCAGGCGGTGCTCCATGAACAAGGCGACGTCCCGCGCGCCGATCCTGATTTGCAGCAACGTCAGTCGCTGGTTCAAGGGCGTGCATGCCCTCAAGAACGTTTCGGTAACGATCAACGAGCAGGAGATCTTCGGGCTCGTCGGGCCGAATGGTTCCGGCAAGACGACACTCGTTAACGCCGTGACGGGTTTCTACCCGCCCCAGGAGGGGAACATCACCTTCGAGGGGCGCAAGCTCGACAATCTGAAGCCGCACCGCATCGCGCGGCGCGGCATCGCCCGCACCTTCCAGAACGTGGCGCTCTTCCGGGGCATGAGCGTGCTCGACAATATCCTGCTGGGTCGCCACATCTTCATGAATCCCAACCCTCTGGCGTCTCTCTTCTACTGGTGGTGGGCGCAAGGGGAGGAAATCGACCATCGCCGCAAGGTCGAGGCGGTCATCGACCTGCTCCAACTCGAAAGCGTGCGCGATGAGCATGTCGATGTCATTCCCCTGGGCCTGCAGAAGCGGGTGGAACTGGCTCGTGCCCTCTGTGCGGAGCCGCGGCTGCTGATCCTCGACGAGCCGATGGCCGGCATGAACCAGGAAGAAAAGGAGTACATGGTCCGCTTCATCCTGGACGCGCAGGAGGAACTCGGGCTCACCATTCTCATCATCGAGCATCACATGGATGTCGTCACCGCCATTTGCGAGCGCATCCTCGTCCTGAACAATGGCGCTGCGATCGCCGAAGGCCCCGCCCGCGAGGCCATCGCCGATCCCCAGGTGGTCGAGGCCTATATCGGCAAGGCGCGCGATGCTGCTTGATGCGGAACAGAGCAGGGCAACAGCGAGCCTTCACCCGCACTGGAAGGCGGACGATCATCTGATCACCGTGCTTGCCCGCAACGCCCGAGAGCATCCCGACAGCGTGGCCTTGCGCGAACGCGATCACGGCATCTGGCAGGAGTACAGCTGGTCGGACTACCTCGACTGGGTTCTCGCCTTTGCCGCGGGGCTGGAGGCGCAGGGGGTGGAGCCTGGCGACCTCATGCTGGTGATCGGCGACAATCGGCCGAATCTCTATTTTGCCATGCTGGGGGCCGTCGTCCTGCGGGCCATCCCCTCGCCAGCCTATCCAGACACGCCGTCCGACGAGCTGGCGGGCCAGCTTGCCCGGGAGGCCATCGAGGTGGCCGTGGCCGAGGATCAGGAGCAGGTCGACAAGCTGCTGCTGGCCCGCGAGCAGCATCCTGATCTGCGGCTGATCATCTACGACGATCCGCGCGGCCTGAAGATGGCACCCCCCGCCGGCACGATGGCGTTCGACGAGGTCGTCGTCGCGGGAAGGGAGCGTCTGGCAGCTGATCCGAGCCTGCGCGACAAGCTCATCGCCCGGCCAAATGTGCACGATGTTGCCATCCTGCTTCATTCCTCCGGCACGACCGCCACTCCCAAGGGCGTGCCTCTCAAGCACGGGCATCTGCTCTCCGGCGTTCGCAATGCCGCAGCTGCCGGCTACTTCCGCCAGGGCGAAGTGCACATGGCTTATCTGCCCATCGCCTGGGTGGGCGACTTTGCCTTTTCGGTGGTTGCGGGCCTGGAGTTGCGCTTCATCGTCAACATTCCCGAGGCACAGGAGACGGCTCTGCACGACCTGCGGGAGATAGCGCCGACCCTCTACTTTTCCAGCCCGCGCGCCTGGTCCTCGATGCTGACGCGGGTACAAGTGGGCATTGCGGAGACGACACCGCTGAAGCGGCGTCTCTATGAGACCTTCATGCCCTTCGCCGTCGAACTGGAGCGTGCTCGGCTCGAAGGTCGCAATCCTGGTCTCGGTGCCCGAATCAAGCGGGCTCTGGGAGAGTTGCTGATCTATCGGCCAATCAAGGACCAGTTGGGCCTTCTGAAGGTCGAGCGCCCCTACACCGCAGGCGAGGCCATTGGCGAGGATGTCTTCCTGTTTTTCCGCGCCCTCGGGCTCGATCTGCGGCAGTTCTACGGGCAGACCGAAACGGGTGCGCTGGCTGTCGCCCAGTCGCCCGAAGACATCAGCCTGACGACCGTGGGGCGTCCCTTCCCCGGCATCGAGGTGCGGATCGACGACAAGGGGGAGATTCTTATTCGCGCCGACAATGTCTTCGATGGCTACTTCAAGGACGAGGCGGCGACGGCGGAAGCCCTGAAGGACGGGTGGCTTCTCACCGGTGATGCGGGGCAATTCGAGGCCGACGGGGCGCTAGTGGTGCTGGGGCGCGTGTCGGAGATCGTGCAGACCGCGGGCGGGCAACGCTACATCCCCACCTACATCGAGAACCGCCTGAAATTCAGCCAGTTCATCAAGGATGCCTGTGTCATTGGCGCCGATCGTCCCTTCATCGCGGCAATCGTCTGCATCGACTTCGAGGCGGTCGGCCAGTGGGCGCAGGAAAACGGCGTTCCCTATACCTCCTACGCGGACCTGTCACAGAAGCCGCAAGTCTATGGGCTGATCCAGCAAGTGGTGGAAGAGGTGAATGCCAAGATGCCCGGCGGCCTGGCCGTCAGCCGCTTCGTCAACCTGCACAAGGAATTCGACCCCGACGACGGGGAGGTTACCCGTACCCGCAAGCTGCGCCGCGAGCTGATCGACGAGCGCTACGCCGCCATCATCGATGCCATCTATGACGGGCGTGACGCGGTCGATTACGAGGCCCGCATCACCTACGAGACCGGGCAGACCGGTGTGATCGCCCGCAGGTTGGCGATCCGCAATGCCAGGGAGGCCGGCTGATGTACTATTTCGCCGAGCTCGTGATCAATGGCGCCCTGACCGGGCTGATGTACAGCCTGGTGGCCCTGGGGTTCGTACTGATCTACAAGTCCTCCGGCGTGCCCAATCTCGCGGCCGGTGCTGTGGTCATGATCGGCGCCTACGTGGTCTGGTTTCTTGCCAGCTACGGGCTCCCGCTTTATCTCAGCATCCTCTTCGGCGCCGTCATCATGTTTGCGCTCGGTCTCCTGACCGAAAGGCTTCTGCTGCGCCGCATGGTCGGGCAGCCGATCATCATGGTGGTGATGCTGACCCTCGGCCTGGAGATCCTGCTTCGCGGGCTCGGCCCCGGCCTGCTGGGGGCAGCACCCAAGCCGCTCGATCTCGGCATCGGGCTCGCGCCCATGATCATCGGCGATATCTTCATCAATCGTGCCTACTTCGTCGGCGGGGTCATCGCTCTGCTGATGATCGGGGCGGCGCTTCTCTTCTTCCGGACGCGCCTCGGCACCAAGCTGCGCGCGGTTTCCGACGACCATATTTCCAGCTGGGCCGTCGGTATTTCGGTGGAGCGCGCCATCGGCGTCTCCTGGGGCCTGGCAGGTGTTGCTGCCATTGCTGCGGGGGTGCTTTGGGGATCGGTTCAAGGCGTCGACTGGACCCTCTCGATGCTGCTCTTCCCGGCGATTGCGGTCGTCATTCTCGGAGGGATCGATTCTGTCTGGGGCGTGCTGGTGGGCGGCCTCATCGTCGGCATGCTGGGCAGCGTCATTCCCGGCTACGTGGATCAGATCGTTGGCGGTGGCACCCGCGACGTCGTCACTTCCCTGATCATTCTGATAACCATCATGATCCGGCCCTATGGCATTTTCGGCCGCGAAGACATCGAGAGGATCTGAACGATGTTCTATCGGCTGGCCGGGGTTCATCACACGCGCTACCGGACCGCCCGCTCGCTCTGGCCGATCCCGGCGGATCGCTGGCAGGTCCTCTTCCTGTTGCTGCTGGCGCTGGCCGCGCCCTTCATCCTGTCCAACCTCTATCTCGGCAGCTATTTGCTGCCCTGGCTGATCTGGAGCGCGGCTGCCCTTTCGCTGACGCTTTTGATGGGAACGGCAGGGCAACTGCATTTCGGCTTCGCCGCGGTGATGGCGATCGGTGCCTATAGCTCGATCCACCTGGCCCGCCTTGGCGTTCCCTTCGAACTGGCACTGATCGGAGCAGGCCTGGCCGCGGCCATCATCGGCTCGCTGTTCGGCGCGGCGGCGCTCAGAGTCAAGGGCCTCTACCTCGTCATGGCGACGCTGGCCATGCAGTACCTGGTCGACTGGGTCATCATCAATGTGCCGGCGATCTCCGGCGGCGCCCAGGCAACCCTGAGAACGCCCCAGATCTCCTTCCTTTTTCTGCCGATCGACAGCCTGACCGCGCGCTACTATCTGGCTCTGGGCTGGGTGGTGATCGTCACCCTCTTCTTCCTCAACGTGAAGCGCACCTCCTTCGGTCGGGCGCTGGTAGCCATTCGCGACAAGGACTTTGCGGCGGCGGTGATCGGCGTCGATCCTTTCCGGACCAAGCTGACCGCCTTCTTCACCTCGTCCTTCCTGGGCGGTGTAAGCGGCGCGATCCTGGCCTTTGCCTACTACCGCGCCGTGACCCCGGAACAGTTCTCCTTCAACGTCTCGATCCAGCTGGTCGCCATGGTCCTCGTCGGCGGGCTCGGCAGTGCCATCGGCGGCTTTCTGGGCGCCGGCTTCGTGCTGCTGCTGCCGATCTTCCTGACCAACCTCGTCGCGGGTCTGGCTGGCGCGGGCTGGATCGCTATCTCGGCCAATATGATCGCCCATGTCCCTCTCATGATCTATGGCGCCCTGATCATCGGCTTTCTCCTGTTCGAGCCGCTGGGTCTTGCCAAGATATACGACAATATACGCAAATACTTCCTGGTCTGGCCCTTCCGCCATGACCGAAGTTGAAGATCCCACCAAAGGAACTGGGACGCTAAGAGGAGGAAAATGCCGATGAGTAGCTTCAAGAAGACTATCCTGGCGGGCGCCCTTGCGGCGGCCACAGGCCTGGCCGGCGGCGCGCTGGCGCAGGAGGATACGATCAAGTTCGGCCTGCTGCAGGATTTCAC
>Ga0079225_10002686_pt1 | contig 10298 bp, 7 predicted proteins | sample Poulit2012_FD_76344 | JGI IMG/M metagenome (GOLD analysis project Ga0079225, IMG submission 76344) | Agricultural soil microbial communities from Georgia to study Nitrogen management - Poultry litter 2012 | ecosystem: Environmental > Terrestrial > Soil > Agricultural land | place: USA: Georgia...
CTGTCTTTTCAAGAAAGCCCGAGCACCGTGCCGGCGGAAGGCCTGCTGCGATGAGGTCCGCCCCGTGGCAGCGGCACCACCGTGGCTCCTGGGCCCCTGCTTTCGCAGGGGAAACGAAAGGAGCGAGAGCCTATACATCGTGCCGGCGAAAGGTTCACTGCGCTGAGGTCTGAATCGCCCCGTGGCAGCGGCGCCACCGCGGCTCCTAGGCCACCGCTTTCGCGGGGGAGACGAAGAAGCACGAAGGAATCAGAAAAGCGCGAAAGGGCTCTGAGCTGGCGCTGATTTATCTCATCGTCTTCCCGGCGAAGGCCGGGATCCAGGGACCGCGGAGCACTGGGCGGCAACCAGAAGGACATCGGACCACCACAGCCTCCGCGGCACAGAGGGTGCGGTCTTTTTAAAAGAACCGGGCCGCTCAATGTACGGCCCGGCTGAAGCATAGGTCTCTGCTAGGGAAATGATTTGATGTCACCCAGCTCTTGCACCGCGGGGCAGTGTGCCCCAGAGGATGGTAGAAGGCAGTATGGCTGTACATGGCTGGATGGTCTTGTTGACCTGCTTGGGGGAGCAAGGCAGAGGGCCAGATTGTCGGATTTCTGTAGTATAAGAAGCCGGTTGTATTCGTTATGCCAGAGGAGGCTAAAGGTACGGCACTTTGCTGATCTACCGGAGGGTCTGGTGTCTCTGCCGATGCCAGCTTAGATATTGTTCGTGCCTCTTATCCAGCCGCTGTAGGGTCAGGCAGTCTGTAATGCTCATTTTTTCCAGTGACCCATGGTCCAGTTTACTGGAGAGAAGGATCTGTCCACTACGATCAAAGCTGATCAAAAAGCGGTCAAAGAGTGCATCCAGGTGGACGGCCAGCAAAAAGCCGTTATACACATCCAGCCGCTCGGCATCATTGGCACAGTCTGCCCAAGGTTTGGCATGGCTGGCGCGCAATAACTCAGGAATGCAGATGCCAGTTACTGCACAAGCACCATCCCAGTAGTCCAGCATGGCCTTGCGATATCTGTTTTGGCCGATACGTTGGCGTACCAGCCGCTCAACTTCTGTACCACGGAATTGCTGTGGCAGTTGTTCCAGCTCAACTGCCAGCTCATTTTGATAATCATCGGCTGCCTGACTGGGTAAAGAGCGGGACAACGCCGCCGCCCGATTTAAAAACTCATGCAAGTGGGATTCGTCAGCACACTGAAAAGCTTCCTGCACCACGCATGAGGCAAACTCCTGCTCCAGCTCATTACGCAACGCCTGTGAACCTTGCACTACCTCGACCTGATAACCGCCTGTCCCACTGGCCACACGCAAACAAGATGGATGCCGCGCCGAGCTGAGCAGCATCACATAGTTGGCTTCTTCTGCTGCATTCTCAAAGCCATTGTCGTAACCGGCTTTGGTGATGAGCGAGGCTTGTAAGAGGTTCATAGTCAAAGCATCTATTTACAGCGGTATGGTTTCTGATCGCCTTGTCAATGCAGTTAGCGCGTTGACTTCAACAGTCTTTGGTTTTTTTCCCAATCCACTCGGTTCCATTCCAGTGGGCGACGACTCCAATGTTTGTCGATATTTTGCACAAAATCAGCACGTACCAACTTGGCGTGCTGCTCACACCAATCGGCTGAATCACGACGAATGACAATACCTTCCATTTGGCCAAAACGACAATCGCTAAGCTGCGAATTAACTAACCCCTTGAGTTCTTCGATACTAAAACACCCCGACACCACTTGCGGTACAGTGTGCAACCCGGAAACTGCCGCAAGCTGGTTCCTGCGCTGTACGCTCCAAAAAGCCTGCTGGCTGCGCTGGTATACATCAAATAGTAAAAACCAGTCCGGCAGCGCGGAATAATTTAATGAATGCCGAGCGACACACCACTCGCCAAACAAAATCAGATCGGGTGTCAGTACGTTTTTTAATTGTATCTCATGTTGAACGAGCCAGTTAGTTAGTTGAGCAAATTGCCCGACAAAAGGTTGATGAACATATTCTCCTCTATTCTGAGTGAGCAACTCGCCCTTTTCATCAAGTGATATACCAAGATTGGCGCCATCTAGTTTTTCTTCGACTATCACCTCAGCAGCTAAAAGATGCTGACTGTCAGCAGGAAATAGCAATTTATCATCCCGTGGTTCACTGGTACCTAGCCAGACAAGATGTGAGACCGAGGGGTATTTATAAAATTCAATCACAAAAACTAATTGGGTAATGATGGAACTGCTTTTCCAGGAAATTTTTTTTGATAAAATTTGCATATATCATTAGGGCACAAGAACTTTATTCGCAAGCCGCAGTCTTCCAATGTCTGCGACCAATCAAGCCATTTGCAATCGGCAGCTTGCCATACCTCTGGCTTGTCTGGATGTGCATTTGAAACAGCAATAAATTTTCTATCCGGTCCGTCAAATTGAGACTCAATATTTATATCCGGAAATTCCGTAAAAAAATGCTCCGCCACTTCTGTAATTTGAACCTGCACAACACGAGCAACGTTTGATTTATTTTGTAGGAGATGCTTAAGGAATACATCACCCACACCTTTTTCTGGCGTTGTACTCGTTTTGTTTCTGTACTCTTTCAGTATCAGATATGAATCGTCAATCACCGTAACGCCTGATTCTTTCATTCTCATTAATATTTTAATGCAAGTCTCAATGCATTCTGGTGAAACATCAGAGTGCTGCTCGTTTGCCACAAGCAATACATTAGTATCAATTACAGCTTTCATTGAATACTCTCATCCTGTCGAGCGGTTTTTTTCTTTTGTTCTAGCGCTGCAAGAGCTCTTCCTGCAATATCAGCCATCTCATCGCCAAAAAAGTTTTCTGGCCAATTTTCAATTTCACCAAACATGTTCAGTCGTAAAGGCTCCACCTCAGCTTCCGCACCCACTCGATGGCAAAAGTAGACGGTCACATCATCAGGAGAGATCAAGCCTTCTGCTACGCGGCGCTGCAATCGATTTAAAAAATGTTCTGAATGGCTTTCCACAATCAATTGAACATTTCTATCTTTACCATTTTCTCGAGCCTTTATTGCGCTTATAAAGACGTCTGCTAGCTCTGCTTGCACTTGTGGGTGCAAATGTATTTCAGGCTGCTCCATCCATACAGTTGAATTAGGTTTGCAGTAAAATGCTTGCACTAAAGCTGGTAGAACTTGTGATACTCCAAAGCCAACATCAGTGATTTTTACTTCACTTGATTTAGTATGGGCCTTTACTAAAACTTCATACTCTTTTCTACCTTCAGCTACAGGTCTTACTGAAAAGCTATCAATAATACCCAAATCCTTTAACCATTGAGCTATAAATTTATCAAATAGTGCTGTTTTCCGCCTAGCCCCTCTATTTAGCTTCCGACCTTGAGAGGTTGCAGCTAATATGGCTGCAATAGAAAGCTCACCCTTTTGCCCAACACTCTCTGGAGTTTCACCTGACCAAGAGTAAATGCGCTTTGGATACTCGCGTAGTGGTCCTAGGTAATCAACACTATTTAGAGCTGCTTCAATATTTAAAGCTAAGTCCATTAAGAACTCAGCGTTTTGAAACCTGGCGCGACTTTGGTCAGAGATACGGTAAAACTTATCCGGTTCGTCAAGAGGCCAGCTTCGTCCTGTATTTCTAACAAATTTGTATTCTTCTGATATTAAATCAAATTTATTTTTTTCAGCCCTGCTGTAATTAATAGATAATTGCTTTTCATTATTTTTTATTAGTTGATAGGTTATCTTATCAACTTGAGCCTGCTCCTGTGAATCAGCTGCTAATTTAACCTCTACTTTTAATGAGTCTCCCGAGAACTTATTCCCGCTGAGAGGATCACGTATTTCAAGATTCTTGGTTGGGATTTTCCATGCCATTTCAAACTCTAGTGAGTTTTCTGGGTCTTGATTGTGTAAGCACTCCACAAATGTTCCTAAGTCAATCAAAGATTTTTCGTCACCTAAATGAAGTGGTCTCTTTCGGTCAGTAGACAAGACTGTTTGCTTGAGTGTCATTAGCAAATGCCCCAAGCTACTTTTACCTGCGCTATTAGCTCCAAATATAATGGTCAAGGGAGCCAGGCGTAGTGGGCCAGTGTCTTTCCAGGCTTTGAAGTTCTTAATACGTAAGTGGGTCAGCATTAGTATGGTTCTCCTATGTCCAGCCTATCCCACGCCTCCAGCACCAGGCGTTGGGTGCGGTATTCGCCGTATTCACGCAGCTCTTTGTTTTTGAGGACGCGGAAGGTTTCGCTGGGGTAGTCGTCGCCCATAAGGTCGGCGGGGTCGAGGATGTAGCGTAGTTCGTCGCGGGTGAGGCCGTAGAGTTTGGCGTAGTAGGCGTCCAGTTCGGCGCGCAAAACGGTACGGCGGTCGGGTTCAAAAGCGAAGGGCTCGCCTTGGTAGCCCAAATCCTCTGCCCAGCCGGACAGGTCGTGGCTGGTGTAGGTCAGCTCCAGTACGCGGGGGACAATAAAATTTAGATCAGTTTCATTGTATTGTTCTGGTGACAAAACAGGGAGCTGTTTGAAAATAAAATAATTCATGTGTGTGCCACCTGTTTTGTGGCGTGCAACGAAGTCATATACCAAACAACATAGATTAGCTAAAAGTGCTGCATATGCGCTGGGATCTTCTGCTGTATCTGGAAACAAGAGCGGCATCTGGTTACCCACTCCAGATACTGGAACTACTGAAGCAATCACTGTCCGCTCATCCGTTGCGCGGCAAATATCCCGCCAGCCCATCAGCCAATCCCGCTGCCATTGCCAGGTGATGTTTCCATCCCGATCGCGCTTGACAAGCCGCCCTTCCACGTCGTTGCGGCTGACCCAGTAGCGAGGGTTGATAGTGAGTTGTGGATTTTGCTTCTCCTCATCGCTGATATCCCTGGTTTTGCCATCGGCATCGTAGGTGGCAAAACGGTGATCAAAGTGATGAATCAGCTTGGCTTCATAGAGTGGCAAGTCATCTGCTGCACTGGGCTGTTCTTTGAACAAATGACTATGACTGGTCATATTGAACAATCCTTGTGAAAAGCTGATGCCCCAAGGGTTCTTCTCCGGATGAATGATTTTGTTACCAGCTTTGACAGCTTCTTTGATCAGCACGGGGGCAGCATGGTAAAGCTTTTTGGTTAGCTCGGCATCGCGCTCGCTGCGAAAGACCGGGCAGGTTAGGGTGTTGGGGTTAATCAGACTGAACTCTTCGGCTGTCAGGGTAAAGCGGCGGTGCGGATCGCTGAGCTGGCTGACCTGGGTGGCAAAAAAGACAAACTCGGCATATTCAGCCTGGCCCAAAGTCAACAGACAGAACTTATAACTGCGATGCACGCCGGGAAAGACTGCTTCACGGTTTTCCAGGTCATACAGACTGACCAAGCGCTTGCTCTGGGAAATATACCCAAAATAAGCTTTAGTGCTGTCATCGGTGGCAATGCCGGTAGGGACAATAAAGCCGGCAAAGCCCTGTTCTGCTTTGGTAATTTGCAAGATGGTTTCAGCAAAGAGCGGATAAGTATTCAGCTTCCCTACAGCTGTTAATGGGTACCGCCTAGCTGTGCGGATAAAATTATTCACTGCTGCAACACGATGACTTTCTGTTATATATTCCTGCCAAAGTTGAGGATGTTCTGTTTCTAGCCGCTCAATAGCTGTCTTACGTTTGGCTCCAGCCAGCGCAGCAATTTCAGGTGCTCGAGAAGCAAAAAACTCCTCTTCGCCCATTTGCGTTACTTCCCAGGGCGGATTACCCAGTACACAATCAAAGCCGCCCTGGGCAAACACCTGCGGAAAAGCCAGCGGCCAGTGGAATACGCTGGCTAGCTGACAGGCTTCCAGTGCAGCCTGGCGCTGGGCGAGGTGTTGTGCATTGTGGCTTTCTGGCTCGCTGATTAGCTCCAGCAACAGGCTGGCGGTGGTGGGTACTTGCTGTGCGGTATGCGACAGCTTGGGCAGCAAGTAGGCACCCACCAGCATGTCGGCGGCGTTGCGCAGCGGGCTGGTGCGGGTTTGCTGCAAGAATTCACGCCAGGCGCTTTCTTTGGTGGCAATTTCATCCAGGCTATTTTGTGGCAGGGCTTCGATACGTTGCAGCTGCTTGAGGCTGTCTTCCTGGGCCAGCGGCAGGCTGAACTGGGGGCTTTTGCGCATCTCTGCCAGCTGCCTAAGTGCCTGGCGGTTGTTTTTCCACAGCTCGTTGCAGACTTCTCTGTCATCACCGCTGAGGGCTTTGAAGGCATCGTTGCTGATGCCCAGCTCCAACGTATTAAAATCAGTCAGCCCGAGCAGGGCATCGCCCACTTGCAGGTGGTGATCCAGAAAGCTCAGAGGCTGGCCTTCCGCGTAGCTTTCCAGCCAAAGCGCCATGCGCGCCAGCTCGATGGCCATGGGGTTGCGGTCTACCCCAAAAATACAGTGGCTGACTACTTTGCGCAGGGCCCGGCGGTACTCCTGCGGGTTGACGGCACCCTCTTCGCCGCTGGTCTGGCTATGCAGTTCAGCCAGCTGTTCGGCCAGGCGTCGGGCGGCAGCCAGCAGGAAATGACCACTGCCGCAGGCGGGATCAATCACGCGGATGGACAGCAGCGCCGCGGCAGGGTTTTCAGGGTTGTCTTGCAGGCGCTGGGCAATGACTGGTTCCAATGCGCTTTTGATTAGTTCCTGGACCAGGCTATCCGGGGTGTAATAGCTGCCGGTGAGTTTGCGGACGTTGCCAGCGGTACTGCCCTCTTCGGTGAGGCCAACAAAACCAAATTCACGCTTGCTCAGACTGATGCTGGGCACCAGCTCCAACAAGCTTTCATAGACGCTGCCCAGTTCTTCCGGCCCCATGTTGCGGTAGTCCACGGGGCTGTAAGTGGTGGTTTGGCCCTGACTGACTTGTGCCCAGCGCAGGTGGCGGATGACGCTCAGAAAATGTTGATTGCTGAGCTTGGCCTGATCCAGCTGTGGACACTGTTCGGCGGCAAACAGACCGCCAAGGGCAGGTAGTGCCAGCAGGGGTTCGCCCTGCTGTAGGCCGCGAAAAACAATGCGGGCAGCTTGCCAGTGGTCGTCAAAGCGGTTGTGAGCACGGCGCTTGAGGCATAGTTCGCGCAGGCGCGCCAGTGCGTAGCCTTCAGCATAGGCCCGGCGGGCATTCAGGGCTGCGGGACTGTCCTCTTGCGGGTGCAGCAGGCCGCGCTCTTCAAGGGTAAAAACAAAAATCAGCCGGTAGACCAGCCGCAGCAGCTGCTGGAAATATTGGTCGCGACTCAGGCTGCCGTCATCCAGCGCATTGCGCAGTGGATGGTTGTCGGGGTGTTCGAGAAAGCCTTGTCCCAGGGTGAGCAGGGCTTGTTCTACACCATCACGCAGGCCCTCGCGAACGCGGGTTCCCTCTTCCTGGCCTTGCTGTCGCCATTGCGCCCAGACGGAGCTTTCTTCTGTGTCGTCTGCTTCCGGAGGCAGCCCGAGGTTCGGCGCGCGGCTGGCATGCAACAAGCGCCAGGCGCTGGCAAACTCGCTAAAGCGCTGACCTTGAAGAATGTCTTGCAGGTCGATTTCCAGAAAGCTGGGGCGGGTCAGGCTGGAGGCGTTGTGCAGCAAACGGATCTGTCGGCCATTGCTGACCAGCGCCCAATGATGATGCGGGCTGGCGTTGAGCAGCTCCTGGGCCAGTTGAAAGGCGGATTTCTGGCGGCTGCCGCTGCCTTCCACTGCAAACAGGGGCAGGCTTTCATCCAGGCTGGCAGTAAAGGGAGCCACCACAATGGGCAGGCTACCGGCTTGCAGACTGATCGGATAGCGGCGCTCGTCCAGTTCGATCATCTGGCTGTGCTGGATGGCGTGATAGCCGAAGGCGTGCTTTAACAGTTCACGCACAAACTGACAGGTCCGCTCATGCTGGTCGATGTCTTCACGGCTGTGCTGACCGGCAAAGCTTTTCCACTGGGCGCTGGCAATCTGGAAGGCGCGGCTGTATTCATCGCGCAGTTGCAGGCCTTTGGGAGTCTGGTAGTCGGTAGCACTTTGCAGGCTGGCTTCGCCACGAGCCGCTTTTTCCAGCAAGTCGGGTAAAAAAAGTGCACCTTCCAGGGTAAGGCTGGGCACACCAAAGGTGCTTTTACGGACTCTGCTGATGCGTTTCATGATGTGATTACTCGTGCTCTCCGATGACTTCCCAGTGGCCGCCTTTGGTGGGGCCATGACGGCGGAGCCGGCCTTGTTTTTTCAGTTGCTCCAGGTGGTAGCGTACTCCCTGCTCTGTAAGGCCCAGATGCTGCCCTAGCTGCTGTGCTGTGCTGGTGGGGGCTTGCGCCAAGATAAGCAGGATTTTTTCTCTGTTGGTTTGTCTGCCAGTTTTTTGCGGTTCTCTACTAGTTTCTCTGCTAGTTTCTTGCTGTTCTCTGCCAGTTTCCAGGGTAGTGGCATCAGCTTTTAGCGGTGGCTGCTGCGCGCTGGGGCGCTCAAAGCGAGTAATGAACAAGCCACCCATTTCAATAAAGCTAGTCTCAGGGGCATTTTCCAGTATCAGAGGTATGCCACGGCCCCAGGCTTCTACCAGCTGGATGCGACGCAGCAGCTCGGCAATTTGTGGATTGCGCCGGCGGGAGACGTTGCCACGACGCATTTCATCCAGGGTCAGGTTGTCGTAGAGGGTACCGGGGCTGCGGATTTCCACCCGGTCTTTAAAAATGGCGACCTGTACATAATCTGGATCGCGCCAGTCGCGGTGGCAAAAGGCGTTGACCAGTGCTTCACGCATGGCTTTGACGGGTATTTCCGGTACGTCCACGCGGCGCAGGCCCTCCAGGCGCATGCCAATGTGGATGTTTTTCAGGAGGTATTTTTCAGCCTCGGTTAGCAGTTGCAGTAAATCACCGTCGAAGTCGTGGCGGTCGATAATGGTGGAGCTGGTATTGGTGGCAAACACCGCACAACGCAACTGGATGGGCTGGTGAGCAAAAAACAATTTGGCGGCGTTGTTGGGGATGTCTTGTGTCAGCAAGTCCAACTTGGCCAATGCGCTGGCAGGCTGGTCATCGGGCAAGCCGGCCTCGTGCAGAAAGCGGCTGATTTTTTCTGTAACCAGCTGTTCGATGGCAAGCCCACTGGGCTCGCTTTCCCAGCGCAGGGCGTCACGGCTGTTTTGCAGGATCAAGCTTTTCAGCTCGCTGGCGCTGAGTTTTTTGTCTTCATCGGCTACCCGGATATAAGCGCGGCCATAGGCAAAGTAAGGTGCCTGCCAGCCTTCGACGTAAACTTTCAGGCAGGCTTTGTCGTCGATGAGTTCACGGGTGATCTTGGGATAAATGGCCGGTTCAATATGGGCGGCGATGGCTTGGGACAGGTTGCGCAATGTCTTTTCACTGATTTGCATGCCGGCTGCCTGACCATCCGGTGCAATGCCAAACCAAAGTTCGCCCTTGCCATGCTTGTTGAGCATGGCAACCAGAGAGATCAGCCCTTCCTTGAGCTCGGACAGGGTTTTCTTGAACTCGCGAGTTTCGGTCTCCTGTGCGAAACGGGTCATTAAAGCGCATCCGGTAGCAATATATACACGCCAATGACATCCACAGGCAGGCATGGATGGACGCTGTATTGGCCCACATCCCGGGCGGCTTCACGCACACGTCGGTGATCGGCCAACAATTGCTGGGCCCGCTCGTTGGCCAGCTCTTCCAGCTTGTGTTGTTGGGTATGCAAAAAATCCAGTGCCTGGCTGACTTCGCGGCTGATCAGGGCTTTGTCCAGGTTGCCGGTGGGGCTGCACTCCAGCAACTCATTTACCTCGGGCCCGGTCAGCCACTTTGGATGATTGCGACCCTGTACGGCAACGGCCAGGGTTTCTTCCGCCATGAGTTGATAAGGTTGGCGGCGACGGACGTATTCCAAGTTGTGTCGTAAGCGCAGCAGATAGATGGTGGTCACCACATCCACGGCATCGGTTTCTGTGGCGGCACAGCGTGCAGCAATGGGGTTTTGCTCTTGCAGGCTTTCTTCCAGCAAATGGTCTGCCAGTACGCTAACCAGCGGGTGGCTGCGGTGTAGCTCGTTAAAGTCAATCAGCTGCTCTTTGTTGATGCCTTCATCATTTAAGCGCAGGCGCAAGGCTTCTGGCAGCTGTTGTGGCAGAAAACGGTATCTGTTGTTGTGCGCCGCCTCCAGTGGTGCATTCAAGCGAGCCGTGGCGGTACGAATAAAGCGTTCCACATCGGCCTGGGTGCCTAGGGCTGCCTGCTGTTTTTCCCATTCAGGCAGCACTTCGTGCGGATGGATGCGGCGCTGGGCAAACACGGTACGGTTTTTTCTGGCTTTTTCCAGGGC
>Ga0079225_10002687_pt1 | contig 10294 bp, 12 predicted proteins | sample Poulit2012_FD_76344 | JGI IMG/M metagenome (GOLD analysis project Ga0079225, IMG submission 76344) | Agricultural soil microbial communities from Georgia to study Nitrogen management - Poultry litter 2012 | ecosystem: Environmental > Terrestrial > Soil > Agricultural land | place: USA: Georgia...
GGTAAACCTATGGCGCATTAAGGTGTCTATTGACTTTTCTTATCGTAAAATAGGAAAACAAGTAATGTTAATTAGTATTTTTACAGGAGTTATGGCTCTTGTAATTTGGCTCCTTAAATTAATATTTGGCTCGTTCTTAGATTATTTGGACAATCGACTACATGCAACTATCGTCTTAATCTTTGGAGTTGGTATTGGAGGATTTGTCTATTTATGGCTAGCTTATCAATCAACTTTACTAGAGAGAACCTTCGGTGCTAGAGTCAGAAAATTAGATAGGTTTTTCCATAAATTTTAGGAGGTCAAAATGCGACTGGATCGAATGATTGCGAATATGGGTATCGGGAGTAGGAAAGAAGTAAGACAAATGATAAGAAAAGGATTCGTCTCTGTAAATGGTGAAACGATTACGAATCAAGGACAAAAAGTTAATGTGAATGAGGATATAGTTATCGTAAATGGTGAGCAAATTCATTATCGGGAATTCATTTATTTAATGTTAAATAAGCCCAAGGGGGTTATCTCTGCTACAGAGGATGATAATCATTCGACGGTAATTGATTTACTTCCTTTGGAATATGCTCATTTTGAACCCTTTCCTGTTGGTAGATTAGATATTGATACAGTGGGATTGTTACTATTAACGAATGATGGAAAATTGGCCCATGAGCTTACTTCGCCTAAAAAGGAAATAGAAAAAATTTACTTTGCCAAAATCAAAGGACATATTAATGATAGTCATGTAAAGCAATTTTCCAGGGGAGTTACTTTAGAAGATGGTTATGAAACGAAACCAGCAAAACTGTCAATTTTAAACAGTGATACAGTTTCAGAAGTTCACATTACAATAACCGAGGGAAAATTTCATCAAGTTAAGCGGATGTTTCAAGCAATTGATCGCGAGGTTATTTTTTTACAAAGAATAAAGATGGGTGAATTAAAGCTTGATGAAACCTTAGGGTTAGGTGAAGTACGGGAATTAAACGAGAAGGAGTTATCCTATTGTATATCATTAAAAAAATAGATTGATTATGAATGGAGGATGTCTATGGCTCAATTAATTAAGTTATATGATTATGTTTCCCGTTATGAGTGGAATATGTTTCGTTATCCAAGCCAATATATTCGTTTGAAAAAGGAAAACTGGGAAAGTTTGTATGAGGATTGGCTCTCAGGTAATTTGGGATCTACTCTAAATGAATCCAATCCAGTAATAAATGATAAACCGTCTAATCTTAAAAAAATTAAAAACTTTTTTACAAGAACGGTAATAGATGAAGAGCAAGAAGATGCTTCTTTTCCGATGATGACTTCTGAATTAGAGTTAAGGAAGTATTTTTTAGACAATTTATATCCCTTTCAAATTAAATGGGCAACATCGACGGTTTCTGAAATGTCTGTTTTAGATGAGGGTGTGGAAACAGATAAAACATTAAAATACTTTTTACAACGTTTCCCTGATATTTATTTGTTAATGTACTATCCTGTATTTAATATAAGAAAGGCACCCGTTGATGGGGAATTAATTTTGATTAGTCCTACGAATATTGAAATTATCCATTTAATAGAGCTAGAAGTTGATAAAACGATTATGGCTACGGATGAGCGTCGTTGGACGATTGAAGTAGGGGATGAAATTGAACAAAAAATTAGTCCAATAATATCCCTTAAAAGAACAGAAGCAATTATCAAAGGTATATTAAATAAAAAGGGCATTTCCTTTCCGATTGAACGATCTGTGGTATCAAGGACTAATCAAATATTATTTCATACTGAGCCCTTTAACATAAATATTATCGGTAAAACACAATATGAAGATTGGTTTAACAGGAAAAGAAATATATCATCCCCTTTAAAAAAGGAGCAGTTAGAGGTAGCAGAAGCCTTAATTCAATTTTGTATGTCAACATCAGTAAGGAGACCTGAATGGGATCGTGATAGTGACATTTTTCCTGTAGGTGATTAAAGATGTATGTATTTATTGTCAATCCGATTGCTGGTAATGGGCGGGCGAAGAAGGCCTTTAGGCAAATAAGCGAATCCACAATTTTTACCCAAATTAACAAGGAAGTGTACCTTACTGAATATCAAGGTCATGCTAAAAAAATCGTCAAAGAGTTAACTTCTAAGAAATCAATTTGTATTAAAGCCATAATCATTATAGGGGGTGACGGGACGATTCATGATGCAATTAATGGCTTACGTAAAACCCCTATAAATATTGGATTTATACCTGGAGGTTCGGGAAATGACTTTGCTAGAGGGTGTAAAATTAAGGATAATCCTGTAAAATTACTTGAAAGTATAGTTCAGGGTAAAGGTGAAATAGATTATTGGTTTGGTTCCTACGAAATGAAGGGGTCAAAAAAACGATTTGCTAATAATATTGGTTTTGGCTTTGATGCAGAGGTTGCCAAAAGAGCCAACGAGTCAAAATACAAAGGATTTTTAAGTAAATGGGGATTAGGAAATATTAGTTATTTATTTGCACTTTTACATATATTATTTTCTTTCAAACCAAAAGATATAACGATTTCATATAATGGTAAAAAGAGGGTTATAAATGATTGTTGGATGATTACGATTAGTAACCATCCATATTATGGTGGTGGAATGAAAATAATTCCGACGGCGAAAATTCAATCCGACATCTTACCCGTATTAATCATCCACTCAATATCTAAGTGGAAGGTGTTAATTTTATTTCTTACCGTATTTACCGGACAACATTTTAGGTTTAGAGAAATAGAACTCTTTGAAACAGAGAAAATTCATATATCGTCAGAGGAAGAAGTTTATTTTCATGCCGATGGAGAAACTTCAAAATGTATGGAAACGACTATTACAAAGGAATCTGGTAAAGTTAGCATAGTGGGTACTTTATATAATAAAACAGATTTTAAGCAATAACAGAGGAATTTAAAATCGCTCTTTTCCAAACGATAATATTATATTTATTGGACAGAATATGTTCCTTGTCGCATTGAATTTTCTCGCCCTCAATACCATAATGATATATTTCTGGTAAGTACTTAACTAAGTCCGTATGTTGAATTAAGTCGTTGGACATTATTGCTTGTACTAGTCTTTTTATTTGTGTGAACTCGGCAATATCACTTGATTTATAAATTAAATGTTCATCTAGTAAATCATACAATAACTTTAATTGATTATGAAATGTTAAAGTCATTCTATTCACCCCATTATTAAAGTATGAACCGTTATATTTTTTTTATACAAAAGGATGGTGTTAAAAATATGGAGCAGTTGCAAGTTGGTCGCGCGAAATTGACCTGGCTAAGGGGAGGCGTGAATTTTTTAGATGGTGGAGCGATGTTTGGTGTTGTCCCAAGGGTTTTGTGGAGTAGACGTTATCCATCGACAGAGAACAACTTAATTGAACTTCGGACAGATCCGATTTTACTTCAGGTTGATGGCAAAAACTTCTTAATAGATTCAGGTGTTGGAAATGGAAAGTTAACAGAGAAACAAAAAAGAAATTTTGGTGTTTTAGAGGAATCCTTTCTTGAAGAGGATTTAGCAAAATTGGGACTAAAAAAAACAGATCTTGATGCAATACTAATGACTCACATGGATTTTGATCATGCTTCCGGACTGACAAAAAAGCAGGAGGGAAATTTCGTTTCCGTTTTTAATCACTGTCCGATTTATACATCAGAGGTTGAGTGGCATGCGATGAGACACCCTAATATTCGATCTATTAACACCTATTGGAAGATGAATTGGGAACCGATTGTGGATCAGGTAAAGACGTTTAAAGACGAATTAGAGGTCGTTCCCGGATTGAAAATGATTTTTACGGGTGGACATAGCGATGGGCATAGTATTATCATTTTTGAAGATGGAGAGGATTGTTTTATTCATATGGCGGATTTAATGCCTACTCACGGTCACCAAAACAAGCTATGGGTTCTCGCCTATGATGATTATCCGATTGATTCAGTTCATGCTAAGGAAAAATGGATGGACTATGGTTACGAAAGAAAGGCATGGTATACCTTTTATCATGATGCTTATTATCGAGCGGTTAAATATGATGAGGCAGGGGAACGGATTGATGAATTAAAAAGAAAAGGATATTCATACAAAAAATAGTTGCCCAGTTTTAAAGGACAACTATTTTCATATCGACTAAACATTTGCTTTTTTCGTATCGATAACTGTTCCTGTATCAATATCAGAGTAAAAATCAAATTGGATATTTTCACCATCAATGTTTCGTGTTACTCCACCACGATAAACATCATAAGTAAGGCCGTTTTTTTCAATTTGTTCTGGTTTCATATAAATCCATGATCCGTTTATAGGTCCAAGTTGACGGAACTTATTCTTAGCTCTTTCTAGAGCTTCTTCTGGCGATATGGATTGATATTGATTTAGTTGTTGTTTAACTACGTATCCAGCAACAAATCCTAAACCTAGGGCTAAAAGAGTTTTCCTTAAATTCACTATAATTCACCTCTTAAATTCGCTCAGTTATATATAGTATACATGATAATATAGTATTTTTAAATGTAAACCTATATGAATTTCTGGAAATAGCCCTAATAAATCCGTTATACTGTAAGACAAGATAAGAGAGGGGAATACATAATGAATAAAGAAACATTACAAATGTTTAAAACGTTAACAGAATTACAAGGTGTACCTGGTGATGAGCATTTAGTAAGGAATTTCATGGCAGAGGAAATAAAACCCTTTGCTGATGAAATTATTTACGACAATTTAGGTGGAATCTTCGGTGTAAAGCATGGGAAAGGGCCTAAAGTAATGGTTGCCGGTCATATGGATGAGGTTGGTTTTATGGTGACACAAATAACTGAAAATGGTATGCTTCGTTTTCAAACCTTAGGTGGTTGGTGGAATCAAGTACTTCTCGCTCAGAGGGTTCAAATCATGACAGATCATGGTCCTATCCCAGGAGTAATCGGATCCATCCCGCCTCATAATTTAACGCCGGAACAACGTAAGAAACCAATGGAAATTAGTAATATGCTCATTGATATCGGTGCCGATGATAAGGAGGATGCAGAGAAGTTAGGTGTAAAGCCTGGACAGTCTATCGTTCCTATTTGTCCTTTTACACCGATGGCTAATGAGAAAAAGATTCTTGCTAAGGCTTGGGACAATCGTTACGGGTGTGGTTTAGCAATCGAACTATTAAAAGAAGTCCATAAGGAAAAGCTTCCTAACACATTATACTCTGGTGCCACTGTTCAGGAAGAAGTCGGTTTACGAGGGGCTCAAGTAGCAGCAAATATGATTGAAACGGATATTTTCTATGCCCTTGATGCATCTCCAGCTAATGATATGTCTGGTGATAAGAAAGAGTTTGGTCAACTTGGCAAGGGGGCTTTACTCAGAATCTTTGATCGAACAATGATTACACATCGAGGTATGCGAGAATTTATTCTAGAAACAGCTGAATCTAATAATATTCCTTATCAGTATTTTATTTCCCAAGGGGGTACAGATGCCGGTCGAGTACATTTAGCTCAGGACGGAGTTCCTTCCGCCGTAATTGGTATTTGTTCAAGGTATATTCATACATCCTCATCGATCATTCATGTAGATGATTATGCAGCTGCAAAAGAATTATTAGTTAAATTAGTAAAAAATACGGATCAAACAACCGTTGATACATTAAGAAATTATTAATATATGTAAACGCCTTCGTTTAAAAGGGGATATTAAAATGAATGTAATTGTCGGCTCTAAAAACCCAACCAAACTAAAAGCGGTTGAAGCAGTTTTCGATGGTTATGAGATTATTTCTCTAGATGTTCCTTCAAAGGTTTCTAGTCAGCCCTTCTCAGATGAAGAAACTATGCTGGGCGCTATTAATCGTGCAAGGGAATGTGTTAAATCTTCTACCGAATCAATAGGAATTGGTCTAGAAGGTGGAGTGATGTATATTGAGGACCAGCTATATTTGTGTAACTGGGGTGCCTTAGCAACAAACGGTGGAGATGTATTCACAGCTAGTGGTGCTAGAATACTTTTACCAAAGGAAATTGAAACCCAATTAAGGGCTGGATACGAACTTGGGGAGTTAATGGACCTTTATGCAAAAAAGAAATCTGTTAGAAATAACGAAGGTGCTATCGGAATTTTCACCAATAATCGTGTAGATCGAGGACAACTCTTTACCCACGTCGTTCAATTATTAAGGGGGCAATGGGAATACTATCAAGCAAATACGCAGTCCTTTTAACGAACTGCGTATTTGCCTTTTATGTAAATACATAAGCCAGCACTTCTAAAGCTTGATCGATTGTCTCTACCGTTACATTTGCTTTATTAGATAATTCTTTTAAAGGATGAATTAAAGATTCTGGTCGAATAATAATTGTTGGTTTTTTTAAGCTAATGGCTGAAGCGGCATCCATTGCCGTATTCCACTGTCTATATTCTTCTCCAAAAAGTGCAATAACGATATCCGCCTTTTGCATAAGGACTTCTGTTCTAAAATTATTAATTTGAGAAGCTGCCTCATCTTTATAATAATTTCCAGGTTGTTGGCCTAGGATATGTTCACCGATATTATCTGAAAGATCGTGATTCGTTTGAGGACCTACGAAGGACAAAGGCAAATTCAATTCTTTCGCTTTTTCCTTTAAAACATCTCTCCAGTTATCGTGAATTTGTCCTGCTAAATAGACGACTAATTCCATTATATAACCTCCTAAATATAAGCACTATATCCATCCTATATAAATAAACAAGGGAAATAAAGTTGAATGCCTACAATTTTTAAAACAGTTAAATTGAAATGTCTTTTTTGTCTATGTATGATGTAGTTAAAAGTGGAATAGTAGGGAAGTGAGAGCTTGTCTGTCAAAGTAATTCAAAATAGTATCTTTATTTTGCTTTTAATCTTATTAGGATGTTCAAAATCTGAGGAAGACATTCTATTAGAAGCACATAAAAAGGTTGAAACAGTATTTTTAAAAGAGGAAAAAGTTTTAGAAAAGGAACATAAATCTTCATTTTCCTATTATATACCTAACCATTTAGAGGTTGTTGATCAAGATGAATACAATATCATTTTAGAAGGTAACAATAATGTATATGTTATTTTTATTAACAATTTTGAGACACCGACGAGTAAAATGATGTTTAATTTAGCAAAGGTGGATGAATCTTTACTATATGAATCCTTGGAAAAGGAAGGTATGTTCGGCTATATACGAGTAAGAAATAGTGATGAAGAAGCGGCCTTGTATGAAGTTCAAATAGGTATCGGTGGTGTAAAGGTGACAACCAATGTTAATTTAAAGGATATTCCAAATGAGGCCGAGCAATTAATGAAAATTGCCAAATCAATCATTGAAGAAACCTTTTAAAGATTAGGCTAAATTGTTGTTTGTTGAAATGAATGTAAGAGAGCGTTAATATTGTATAGGGCTTAATAAGTGTCACTCCAAGTTTAAAGGAGGCAATATAATGTCAATGACTAGTTTAAAGATGAAGCGGATTATAGAGGAAAGATTGTCGGACCTTGATATTCGTACATCTTTTAATCGAGATAATAATACGATGCGAATTGAATTAAGGGAAACCCGGGAAGGAATAAACATTCGGATTCCAAATGTGATTACTAAATATAACCAACATGGAGATCAAGCGATTGATGAATTAGAATTATATTTACGAAAATCATTAGAAATGATGAAAGAGACTCAATCATTAATAGGTAAGGAAAAGTCTATTTATCCAGTAATTCGAGCTACATCTTTTCCAAAGAAAACCAAAGCAGGTAAACAATTAATTACAAAGGATCATACTGCGGAGACACGAATTTTTTATGCTTTAGATTTAGGAAAGTCTTATCAATTAATTGATAGGCTGATGATGGAAGAGGCAAATTTAACAGAGCAACAATTAGATGAAATGGCGATGTTTAATTTACGCTCATTACCCTACGAATATAAAACAGACACAGTCAGGGAAAATGACTTTCATTTTATAGCTACCCAAGACGGCTTTGATGCGAGTCGGATTTTAAATGAAAGTTTTATCGAAATGATGTTTGAAAAATCGGAAGGGAATTTTGCTATTGCAACACCACATCAAGATGTTTTAATTATGGCTGACATACGAAATGATGTCGGTTATGATATTTTAGCCCAAATGACGATGCAATTTTTTTCTGAAGGTAGGATTCCAATCACGTCATTACCTTTTATATATGATGGGGAAAAATTAGAACCTATTTTTATATTAGCTCAAAGAGGGCGTAAAAAAGATTAAGGAAGAGGATGAACTTATATGAATGTATATTATAATAAGCAGGGGATAGGCGATGTATTAATCGTACCCATTAAACCCAAGCAAGATGCAAATTTCAAAGTGGAACAATTTGGCGACATTACGAAAATCACGAATGAAAATGGGGATCTTTTAGGATACAATATATTTAATGCATCCAAACATTGCACTTTAGACAAGGAAGGTACAATTGTTATGGATGAGAACTTATTGAAGGAACTAAAAACTCTTTTTGAAAAAGAAGGCTTAGAAGATTCATTAGATTTTGATATTAATCCCAAGTTTGTTATCGGGGAGGTATTGAGTAAAGAGCAGCATGAAGATGCTGATAAACTAAGTGTTTGTCAAGTAGATGTGGGCGAGGAAACCTTGCAAATTGTTTGTGGCGCCGCAAATGTTGCTGCTGGTCAAAAGGTCGTTGTAGCCAAGGTTGGTGCAATCATGTTAAGTGGACTTGAAATTAAACCGACTAAATTAAGGGGTGTAGCCTCAAATGGAATGATTTGCTCTAGAGAAGAGTTAGGGATGGATAATCCTGAAAATGAAAAAGGCATTTATGTTTTACAGGATCAGAAGGAGAACGGAACACCTTTTCTTTTTGAATAGTATTTATGATTTTAGTCACATAAAAAGGTAAGCAACCTGTTTTATAAAAAGCAGGTTGCTTTTCTCATGTGAAATTGTAGGATGTATACGAAGGAGCATTTTTCGATAAAAACTGCTAAAATATATGTATGTGCACAATTAGGCGAGGTGAATGGTATGTTTAAAAGGTTTTTGGGACTTTTTCAAAGTAAAGAGGACTACGAACAAGAGCAAGCTGACGAATATGGACAAAAAACAATCGTAAGAAATGTCCAGCAAAACATTAATGCAAAGGTTATATATAAGTACCCGAAACAAACCCCTTTTCGATTTCCAGTTATACCAGATGAAATACCAAAAAGACATAACAGTGAAGTAATTAAAGCACAAGCTGGAGAACAAGGGCGTAATGATCAAGGTAGAAGCGAACGAACTAGAAGGAAAGATGATAGATCTAAAAAAGGAAGAAAACAACCCTTTGTACCGACAAGAGTACCATCGCCTATTTACGGTTATCGACGTGAAATTACTAGTGAAATTGAAGAAACACCGGCCTTTCTCAGGAAACAGAAGAATGCAACTGTTGAAGCAAGCAAGGAAATCAAGACGAAAGAAAGAGAAACTATCGTTAAAGAATCACCTTTATATACAGAAGAACAATCTGTCCCTAATACTAGGAAAAAAGCCATAAATGAGAAAATAAAACAACCGATAAAAGTAGATAAGACAATTGAGCATCATATTGATTTTTATGCAGAAAATAATACTCCCATTGTTGATGCCGAAAATAAAGAAGAATCTTATGAAGAAAATACAAGGGAAGCAACTGCTGATAACTATTTTGTACCCCTACATTTATTAAATGATCCCGTTCGCAAAAATAGTGAAGATTTAGAATGGGTGGAGGAGCAAAAGGAATTATTGGAGGAAACCTTAAGTCATTTTAATGTAAATGCAAAAGTAGTGAATGCTACCCAGGGCCCAAGTGTAACTCGTTTTGAAGTCCAACCCGAACTTGGGGTCAAAGTTAGTCGCGTAAGAAATTTAAGTGATGATATAAAAATGAATATGGCAGCTAAGGATATTAGGATTGAAGCACCGATACCTGGAAAAAACACAATCGGAATAGAGGTTCCGAATAAAAATGCCCAGACTGTCGGTTTACAAGAAATTATTGAAGATAATCAATTTATAAATCACCCATCTAAATTATCTATTGGTTTAGGTTTAACTTTAGAAGGGGATTCTTATATTACAACGATTGATAAAATGCCCCACGGTTTAATTGCCGGGGCAACAGGTTCAGGAAAAAGTGTATGTATAAATTCAATTATTTTAAGTTTACTATATAAAGCAAGTCATGAAGAAATCAAGCTACTATTAATTGATCCAAAAATGGTAGAATTAGCCCCCTATA
>Ga0079225_10002689_pt1 | contig 10293 bp, 10 predicted proteins | sample Poulit2012_FD_76344 | JGI IMG/M metagenome (GOLD analysis project Ga0079225, IMG submission 76344) | Agricultural soil microbial communities from Georgia to study Nitrogen management - Poultry litter 2012 | ecosystem: Environmental > Terrestrial > Soil > Agricultural land | place: USA: Georgia...
ATGGCCGGCGTCGGCGGACTCGTTGCCGAACAGGAGGAGGTCGTACTGGTGGCCCTCAGCAGCCAGCGTGCCGATCGCGTGCACGATATGGGCTGCTGTGGCCTGGGGATCGCGGTCGCCCGTACCGGTCTCGACCAGCACCCCGTGGTCGGCACCCACCGAGAGAGCGGCACGCAGTTGCTCCTCGGCGGCGGGCGGCCCGACGGTGAGGACCGTGACGGTCCCGGAGTGCTCGGCGGCGATCTGCACGGCCTCCTCGATGGCGCACTCCTCGTGCGGCCCCACGGTGAAGCCCAGGTTCCGTGTGTCCACCATGTCGGCTGCTTCTGTGAGTGGGATCGTCGATCCCGGACCGGGCACACGCTTGACACACACGAGAACATCCATGGCCGCTCCTCCTCACGGTGGCCTGCTCCTGCTGGGTCAGGCCTTCATCCGGGTGTCATCAGGGTCGAACAGTGGCCGGCGTCCCACCCGGGCGACGGAGACCGGGTAGCGCACGCCCATGTACTCCACCACCAGCGAGTTCCCTTCCACGGCATGCTCGGGAGGCAGGTAGGACATGAGCAGATACGCGCCGACCGACGGGCCCGCACCGGCGCTGGTCACATAGGACCCGCGCCCGAGGGCGTCGACAATGCGCTCACCGGCCGGTGTCAGGATCGGCTCGTGGCCCTGCGGGTACCGGCGCACACCCTGCGGACCGGTGTGGTCGTCGACGGTGAGGGTGCACAGCAGGGCCGCGGGTTCCTGCTCGCGTGCCTGGAGGTAGGCCGCCTTGCCGACGAAGTCGGCATCCTTGACCTTCGGCGGCGCCAGCCCGGCCTCGACCGGGTTGTACTCGTGCTCGAGCTCTGCGCCCATGAGCCGGTAGCCCTTCTCCAGCCGTCCGCTGGTTCCGTAGACGCCGATTCCGGCCGGGATGACCCCGAGGGGGCGCCCAGCCTCGGCCACGGTGTCCCACAACTTCTGGCCCTGTTCGAACGGCACGTGCAGTTCCCACCCGAGGTCTCCGACGTAGGAGATGCGCAGTGCGAGCACCGGCACGCCGTCGACGTTGATCGTGCGGGCCGAGCCGAACGGGAACCCGGCATCGGAGACGTCGTCGTCGGTCACCGACGAGAGCAGATCGCGCGCCCGCGGGCCCCACAGGCCCAAGGTTGCCACCGCGGAGGTGACATCGGTGAACGTGACCGAGCCATCGGCGGGAAGGTGGTCGGTGAACCACTTGTGGTCGCGGCCGCCGTCGGCGCCGCCGGTGATGATGCGGAACCGTTGGTCACCCACCCGCAGGATGGTCAGGTCGCTCCGGAATCCACCGGCGTGGTCCAGCAGTGGGGTGTAGATCATGCTGCCGACGGGGCGGTCGATCTGGCGGAGCGCCAGGTGCTGCAGGTAGTCCACGGCTGCCGGACCCTGCACGTCGAACTGCGCGAACGCCGTCAGGTCGATCATCGCCACGCGTTCGCGCATGGCCAGGTGCTCAGCCGTGCTGATCGGTGACCACCACCGTGCATCCCACTCGTGTGGCCGGTCGTCGACCCGGTCCGCGAACTCATCGAGGAGCGCGCGGTTCGACTCGTACCACTGTGGCCGTTCCCAACCACCGACCTCGAAGAACTCCGCTCCGGCCTGCTGCTCGCGCAGGTGGAACGGGGAGAGCCGCTGGTCGCGGTTCGAGGCCCACTGCTCGCGCGGGTGCACGATGCCGTAGGTCTTGTTGAACCCTTCGCCCGCGCGTGCGCGCACATTGGTGGTGGTGCGCTGGGCGGGGTAGAACCGGGCGATGTCGGCGCCGTGCAGGTCGATCTCCGTGACGCCGTCGGTCATCCACTGAGCCAGCATCCGTCCGACGCCCGGGCCCTCCTTGATCCACACGGCCGCCGCTGACCAGAGGCCCTTGCACTCGGGCGTCTCACCGAGCGCCGGTCCGCCGTCGGGAGTCAGCGAGAGCAACCCGTTGATGGCGTGCCGCACCCCGACGTCCTCGCGGTCGAGGACCCTGGGGAACAGTTGCAATGCGTGTTCCATCTGCAGATCGAAGTCCGCGTGCGTGAACGGCAACTGAGTGGGCGAGAGTTGCGCGGAGTCGATCGACGGGATCGCGTCCGGCTCGTGCAAGATCGGTCGGTGGGCGTACGAGCCGATCTCCAGGTCCGGCCCGCTCTGCCGCTCGTACATCAATGTGTCCATGTCGCGGACCACCGGGAAGGCGATCTCGCGTCCGGTCTCGGCGAGCTCGGGGATGGGCCCGGCGTCGATCATCTGATGCACCAGCGGGGTGAGCGGGATCTGCGCTCCCGCCATCGCGGCGATGCGTGGGCTCCACACACCGCACGCCACCACCACCACGTCGGTCTCGATCACCCCGCGGTCGGTATGCACGGCGCTGATGCGCCCGCCGTCGGTGCGGAGGTCGACGACCTCGGTGTTGGCGCACACGGTCAGCGCACCCCGTGCGGTGGCGGCCTCCCGCATGAGCACACCCGCCTGCAGCGGATCCACGACCGAGGCCGTCGGAGCCCAGAAACCGCTGAGCAGGATGGAGGCATCGATGAATGGCACATGTTTGGCGACCTGTTCCGGCGGGATGATCTCCGCCTCGACACCCCAAGCCTGCGCCGCGGCCATCCGCCGGTGCAGCTCCTCGACGCGCTCCGGTGTTCGTGCGACCTCGATCCCACCCGAGACGGTTTGCACCCCCAGTTTCTGGTACTGGCGCATCGAGTCCATCGTCAACGCCGTGATCTCTTTCGAGTGATCCACCGGGAAGATGAAGTTCGATGCATGTCCGGTCGAGCCGCCCGGGTCCGGTAACGGCCCCTTGTCGAGCAGCACGATGTCCCGCCAGCCTTGCTCGGCCAGGTGGTACACGAGCGAGTTTCCGACGATGCCCGCTCCGATGACCACCGCGCTCGCGCGCTCTGGTACGTCACTCATGATCGCCCCCTGGTGTTGTGAGGTGCCGGTGCTCGTCGCCGTGCTGGCGAGCACGATCCACCCAGGTACGAGTGGGGTGGACCTGGTTGAACGTGTAGATATGCAGTCCGGCGAGCGTGCACTCGCCGGTACTCACCCGGGCACCGAGCTCGCGGACGAGCCGTTTCGGGTGGTACCCGAGCGGGTTGAGGAACCGGCCCAGGAGTGAGCCGTTGTTTCGGAGGAAGCGCACGGAGTCTCCGACACCGATCCGCATGCTGACGCGCAGCAGCCGGGCGGGGTCGACGACCCCGGGAACGCCAGCGAGTATCGGTAGTGCGATACCACGGGCGGCGGCTTCAGAAGTGAACCGGCAGAGCGCATCGGCGTCGAAACACATCTGGGTGACGGTGTACGTCGCGAATGGCTGTTTGTCCGCGAGCGCCTGCCACAGTGTCTCGTCGTCGATGGTCGGATGCCCCTCGGGGTAGGAGCCGACCCCGACATGTGGGAAGTGATGACCTGTCTCGGAGATGTTCCGAAGCAGCGTCAACGCGTCGGGAAATGCGCCCTTCGGCTCTTCGTCATCGCCGCCGACGACGAAGACGTCGTCGACGCCGGCATGGGTCAACCGGTCGAGTACCTCGTTGAGCTGGGCTGTGTCGCGGAACTGGCGCGCCGCCAGATGTGGAGCGGGCCGCAGCCCGCGGGCGGCCAGTGCCTCGGTCAGGGCGACCGTGGCCTCGATTCCCCTGGCTGGCGACGAGGTCACGGTCACCCTGGTCCCCACCGGGAGCTCAGAACCCGCTTCGAGCGCACCGGGCAGCGGCAGGAGCTCATAGCGTGGCGCTGCCAGTAAGGGAGCCGCGGCTCGTCGCTTGGCGGGTCGGGTGCGGATGGTGGTGTCCTGGAGCATTGTTCTGGTCCCGGTTCTCTGCGATGTGCCTGGTCAGGCCTTGGGCGTCTCCTTGAATGGGTCGACGAAGGGCTTCTGCACCACGACGCCCTCGCGGATCCCGGCCGGTGTCTCGATCGAGACTTCGGTGCCGAGCGCACTGAGGTCGAGGGGAACCATGGCCAGGCCGATGTTGCGTTCCAGCCGCGGTGAGTGGCAGGCACTGGTGACCTGACCCACCGAGGTCCGCGTCCCGGCGTGGATGGGATAGGTCTCGATCATCGAGCCGTCGTTGTAGGTGCCCAGTGGCGCACCGCCGATCTCGACACCCACCATCAGCCGGGAGATGCCCTCGGCGCGCGCCTTGGCCAGGGCCGCCTTACCGATGAAGTCGGCGTCCTGATCGAGGTCGACCATCCACTTGTAGTCGTAGCCGACCTCGAGCGGGTTCGTGTCCAGGGTGATGTCGCAACCGTAGGCGAGCATGCCGGCTTCAATGCGCCGCATGTGGCACGGGCCGATCGGCCGCAGTCCGTGCGGTTCGCCGGCCTGCCAGATCGCATCCCAGAGTCGACCGGCGTTGCGGCTGGCGTCGTAGAGGTAGACCTCGTAGCCGATCTCTGCCGAGTACCCGGTGCGGCTGACGATGACGTCCATCCCCTCGAGGGTGAACCGGTGCAGCCCGTAGTAGGGCACCTCGAGGATGTCCTCGCCGAACAGGTCGACCATGACCTCCTTCGACTTCGGGCCTTGGATCTGCACCGGCGAGACGTCGATCTCGCGGACCTGGACGTCCCAACCACCGGCGTGCGCCAAGCCGAGTGCCCATAGGCCGACATCACTGTCGGCCAGCGAGAGCCAGAACCGGCTCTCCTCTACCCGCAGCAGCACCGGGTCGTTGATGATCCCGCCGTCGGGTGCCGTGATGAAGACGTACTTGCACTGCCCGACGGCGCATTTGTGTAGGTCCCGAGGGACCAGCATGTTGGTGAAATCGAAGGCATCGGGTCCGGAGATCTCGATCTGCCGCTCGACGCCGACGTCCCAGATGGTGACGCCGGTCAGCAGCGACCAGTACTCGCCAACCGGGTCTCCGTAATGCCGTGGGTGGTACGTGTGGTTGTACACGCTGTACGAGGCCACGCCGTGTGCTCTGGACTTCCAGAAGTACGGCGACTTCCGCAGCCTCGAGTAGAGCATGACCTTCGGTTCCTCGATGATCGGCGACGAGGGCGCCGTGGTGGTCTGCGAGGGCTGGGGAGCATCGAGTAGGTCCGACATCAGCCGCCTCCTTTGGCGACAGTCCCGGCGCGCGAGCCGGGAGACCGATGGTTGCGTATATAGTGGTTGCGTATAGCGCTTCGCTGTGCACTATATGAAACCATCATCACATTCCCGTAACGATGCGTCAAGCGTCGGCAGGGGTCGAGTGTCGGCGTGTCGTCACGGCCGTTCGCCTCGCCTGCCTTCCGTTCGCCGCCACGTGTCTGAGGGCTCGTGGGCACCGTCGGGCCAGGGTTCAGGAACGTGTTTCGAGTCGGTCGACGGTGGCCTCTCAGACCTCACCCACGCGGGCCAAGGCTTGAGTACCCGACTGGCCGTGAACTGGTCCAGAAAGCGCGATTTAAGCGCGGTGAAAGGTGGCGTCTGCAAGATGACCTTCGTGATCGACGACGTGATCACAAACTCGCTGACCTCGGCGACATTGAAGGCGACATTGAAGTCGACATTGAAGGCGACATTGAAGATGACCACGCGAAGGTAAGGAAACCGGAATGCGAACGACGAAGACGATGATGGCGACGGCGGGGGCATTGGCCACTGCATCCATGCTGATGTTGACACCAGTGGCTTCGGCGTCGACATCGGCTGAGGCAGAGGCTGCAGGCGGCCCGACCCACAAGTGCTACTACAACCCGGAGTATCACGACGAAGTAAAAGGATGGGCCTGTTTCCAGCCGTACGGGGATCACATGTTCGTTGCGGACACCATCTGGGAAGGCTATGGGATCCAGGCGAAATGGGAGACCAACTACGGCAGGACCGGCGTGTGCCGGGATGTCAACGGCACAAACGACGGCGTCAAAGACTGCAATTACAACATGAGGGAAGGCGAGACGCTCAGGTTCCACATGCAACTCACCGATGACGGCAAGGTCGTCGATACCGGTGGATGGACCTCCTGGATCACGATCTGAGCGCCGTGGTCGTACGAGTCTGACCGACGGCTGGGGCGGCGGCGCTGCAGAACCCCACCAACCAACCGAGCGCCGGAACCACCGAGGCTAGTGTGCTGAGCATGCCCCGCGCGTTCCTGGACAAGCAGCCCCACGAGGTGGCGGCGATGTTCGACGACGTTGCCGCGCGCTACGACCTCACGAACGACGTCCTCTCGCTGGGGATGGATCGGTCGTGGCGCCGTCAGGTGCTGCGTGCAGTGGCCCCGCGTTCCGGCGAACAGATACTCGATCTGGCCGCCGGCACGGGGACCTCGAGCCAGCCGTTTCACGAGGCGGGCGCCGATGTCGTGGCGGTCGACTTCTCGGCGGGCATGCTCGAGGAGGGGCGGCGGCAGCGGCCGCACCTGAGCTTCGTCCACGCTGACGCCACGGCGCTGCCCTTCGACGATGCCCGCTTTGACGTCGTCACGATCTCGTTCGGCCTGCGCAATGTGGTCGACGTGGATGTCGCGCTGGCGGAGATGGCCCGGGTCACCAGGGCTGGCGGTCGCCTGGTCGTGTGCGAGTTCAGCCACCCGACGTGGGCGCCGTTTCGCCAACTGTACGTCGAGTACCTGATGCGTGCGCTACCACCGCTCGCCCGGGCGGTGTCGAGCAGCGCCGAGTCCTATGCCTACCTGGCGGAGTCCATCCGGGCCTGGCCGGACCAGCTGGCCCTGGCGGCCAGAATCGCGGCCCAGGGATGGTCACAGGTGCAGTGGCGGGACCTCACCGGAGGGGTCGTCGCGCTGCATCGCGCCCGCCGCGCGTGATGTGTGGGTGGGCGCCTCCGGTGGGCGCGGCGATGCCCCGTTTCCCGCTGCCAGGTGCCCGTCCTAGACTGTCGACCGGGACGCATTCGTGAACGCATTCACGAGCTCGACGACTGGGAGGGTGAGGTCACGTGGCGCAGCACCCTGAGCACGTGACCCCAAAGCAGGTGGCCCCGGAGCAGGCAAACTCGAAGCAGGTAAACCCGAAGCAGGCAAACCCAGAAGCGGTGGCTGACGTCATCGTGGTCGGGGCAGGACCCGCCGGTGCCACGACCGCCTATCACCTCGCGAGCGCCGGGCTCGACGTGCTCATGCTGGACAAGGCCGCGTTCCCGCGGGACAAGGTTTGCGGCGACGGGCTGACCCCCCGCGCTGTGCGGGAGTTGGAGCGGATGGGTGTCGACACCACCGGCCCCGGCTGGATCCGCAACAAGGGCCTGCGCATCGTCGGCGGCGGAATGCGCCTGCACCTGCCGTGGCCGGAACTGGCCAGTTATCCCAACTACGGGCTGGTGCGCACCCGACACGACTTCGACGAGCTGCTGGCTCGACACGCCCAGCGCGCCGGCGCGGAGCTCAAGGAGCGGACCAGCGTGACCGGCCCGGTCATCGACGAAGAGACCGGACACATCACCGGTGTCACGGCCAAACCGGTGGACGACAAGGGCCGCACGGCCGGCGATGTGGTCACCTATCGGGCCCCGCTGGTGGTTGCGGCCGACGGTGTGTCCTCCCGGCTGTCCACCGCCATGGGGGTGCACAAACGCGAGGACCGTCCGATGGCTGTGGCCGTGCGCGCGTACTACGCCAGCCCGCGGCACGATGACGAGTGGATGGAGTCCTGGCTGGAGTTGTGGGACGAGAAGCCCGACGGTGGGCGTGACCTGCTGCCGGGCTACGGCTGGATCTTCGGGACGGGTAACGGCACGAGCAACGTCGGATTGGGCATCACCAGTACCTCGGCGGCCTTCGGTCGGGTCGACTACAAGGACCTGCTGCGCCGGTGGACGGCGCGTATGCCGACGGAATGGGGATTTAGCGAGGACAACCTCGTCGGGCGAGTGCGCAGTGCCGCGCTGCCGATGGGGTTCAACCGCCAGCCCCACTACCGTCGCGGCCTGTTGTTGGTGGGTGACTCCGGTGGCATGGTGAATCCGTTCAACGGTGAAGGCATCGACTACGCGATGGAGGCCGCAGGACTGGCCGCCGGTGTCATGGTCGAGGCGTTGAGCCAACCGGCCGGTCCAGCCCGTGAACGTGTATTGGCCGGCTACCCGGCCGCGCTCAAGCGGCAGCACGGGGGGTATTTCACACTGGGCCGAATCTTCGTCAACCTGATCGGTGATCCGCGGATCATGCAGTTGGCGACGAACCACGGGCTGCCCCAGCCGTGGCTCATGACGTTCACCTTGAAACTGCTGGCGAACCTGACCGATCGCTCCGGCGGTGACGCCTACGACCACGTCATCAACACGATGACGAGACTGGCGCCGGCGGCATGACCGGCGCAGCGAACCCTGCGGCGTCTCACGTGCGCCTCATCACTACGATGGCTGCGAAGTCGAGGGAAGGTCGTTGATGCTCAGTTCCTACGCCCCGGTGATCGCCATGATCATCGTGGGCGCCGCGTTCGTCCTCCTGACGCTTGTCGTCTCCGAACGCGTCGGCCCCAAGCGGTACAACCGCGCCCGGTTGGACTCCTATGAGTGCGGTATTCAACCCACCCCGGGTGCGGCAGACGGTGGGCGTTTCCCGATCAAGTACTACCTGACGGCGATGACGTTCATCATCTTCGACATCGAGATCATCTTCCTGTACCCGTGGGCGGTGCACTTTGATCAACTGGGCGTTTTCGGTTTCCTCGCGATGCTGAGCTTCCTGGTGCTGATCAGCGTGCCCTTCGTCTACGAGTGGCGCCGTGGAGGTCTGGACTGGGACTGATTCGAAAGGCGGGACCGCTCGGGCGCGCGTTCCCGCATGAGCACGCGCAGGTTTGAACAGGAGAGTGAACATGGGAATCGAGGAGAAGGTCCCCTCCGGGCTGCTGCTCACCACGGTCGAGCTGGCCGCTGGCTGGGTCCGGAAAGGGTCGCTGTGGCCCGCCACGTTCGGCCTCGCCTGTTGCGCCATCGAGATGATGTCCTTCGGTGGTCCTCGGCACGACTCCTCCCGCTTCGGGATGGAGGTCTTTCGCGCCTCGCCCCGGCAGGCCGACCTGATGATCGTCGCCGGCCGGGTCAGCCAGAAGATGGCCCCCGTGCTGCGCCAGATCTACGACCAGATGCCCGGCCCGAAGTGGGTGCTGTCGATGGGTGTGTGTGCCAGTTCCGGCGGAATGTTCAACAACTACGCCATCCTGCAGGGCGTCGACCACGTAGTCCCGGTCGACATCTACCTCCCGGGCTGCCCCCCGCGTCCGGAGATGCTGATGGACTCGATCATCAAGTTGCATGAGCAGATCCAGCACGAGCCGCTGGGCGCCCATCGGGAGGCGATCGAGAACGAGCAGGAACAAGCCGCTGTGAACGCGCCGGCCACCCACGAGATGAAGGGTCTGCTGCGTTGAGCCACAACCCAGAAGAGGATCGGCAACGTCAGCGGCGCGCTGACGACGTCGAGGAGCGGGGGGAAGACCAGGTCGATCCCGACGCCACCGAGGCGCCGGGAACGCCCACCGCGAAGCGCCCCGACGTTCCCGCAGACACCAGCGACGAGAAGACCACGTCCGGAGGCGATCCCCGGCGGGAGACCGCGGTGGAGAAGCCGGAGGGGGACACCGCCGCAGCCGTGCCCGAAGAGCCGGGGCTGCCGCCGCAGCATCCGACCCGAGAAGGCATGTTCGGCGCTGACGGCACCGGTGACACCTCGGGTTACGGGCGGCTGAAGGTCCGCGAGACCAACCCGGTTCGGTTGGGCTCGACCCCGCATCCGTGGCCGGACGAGCTCGAAGCCATCGGCGAGACCACCGAGTCTGCCCTGGAACAGGCGGGGATCGTGTTCGACGAGGCGATCGAGAAGGTGGTCGCCGATCGTGGCGAGTTGACCTTCTTCGTCCGACGCGAGCACCTGCAGCGGGTCGCTCGCGTCTTCCGCGACGACCCCAGCCTGCGGTACGAGGTCTGCCAAGGCGTCAGCGGCGTGCACTACCCGGGCGAGACCGGTCGTGAGTTGCACGCGTGCTTCCCGTTGCTGTCCATGACACACAACCGCCGCGTGCGTCTCGAGGTGGTCTGCCCGGACGACGATCCGCACATGCCGTCGGTGACCCACATCTGGCCGGCCAACAACTGGCACGAGCGCGAGACCTACGACTTCTTCGGCATCGTCTTCGACGACCATCCAGCCCTGACCCGTATCGAGATGCCTGACGACTGGCCCGGGCACCCGCAGCGCAAGGACTACCCGCTCGGCGGTATCCCCGTCGAGTACAAGGGGGCGACCATCCCTGCGCCGGACCATCGCCGGGCCTACTCGTGAGGAGCGTGAA
>Ga0079225_10002691_pt1 | contig 10290 bp, 4 predicted proteins | sample Poulit2012_FD_76344 | JGI IMG/M metagenome (GOLD analysis project Ga0079225, IMG submission 76344) | Agricultural soil microbial communities from Georgia to study Nitrogen management - Poultry litter 2012 | ecosystem: Environmental > Terrestrial > Soil > Agricultural land | place: USA: Georgia...
CCGACCTCGCGCGTTCCCCGAAAAACGACCTCGATCCTCGGCTCCTCCGGCGGCGCCTCCTTCAAATGCTTCAACACGTTTTCGACAATGATGATGCCCAGGTCGATGATGGTCCCGATGGCGATCGCGATCCCTGCCAGCGAAACGAGATTGGCATCCACGCCCGCCAATTTCATCGCGATGAAGGCAAAGAGCACCGCCAGCGGCAGCATCGACGAAATGATTAGTGCCGTTCGGAGGTGCAGGATCATAATGATCACCACGATCACCGTCACCAGGATCTGCAGGAAGATCGCGTCGTTGAGCGTCGCCAGCGTTTCCTGGATCAACCCGGATCGATCATAAAAAGGAACAATCTCGATCTGGCTGGTGGTGATCCATTCGGGCCAAACCTCTCTCGGATTCGCCCGCAGCCACGCGAGCCAGGCCTCCTGATCGAGCTCGGCGGATTCGAACGCCGCAAAACCGGCTTGCTCCGCGAAACGCGCCACCGCGTCCACGTCGATCCGCTCCCAATCGACCACCGCCCGAATCGGGAGACCGTCGCGGATTTCCTCCATTTTTTCCTGAACGTTCCGAATAGCGGCGAGCGGATTGAATCCCTCCCGCACCACCACCACGCCGCCGACCGCTTCGGCGCCACCGACTGCCAGCGCCCCCCGGCGAGGTCCCGGCCCCCGGCTCACAGTTGCCACGTCGCGAACGCGGATCGGCACGGAATTTTTCCCGACCCGCACGACGGCCTCTTCCAGATCGGCCAACGTTTTCACGAAACCGCGCCCGCGAATGATGTATTCTACGCGGTTGATCTCGGTCACGCCCGCGCCTGCATCGAGATTGCTCCGGCTTACCGCGTACAGCACTTCTTCGAGCGCGACATCGAAGACCCGCAGAGCCTGCGGGTTCACATCGACATGATATTCCGGGACAAAACCGCCGATCGAGGAAACTTCACTGATCCCTTCCGCCGCCTGCAGAGCGTAGCGCACGTGCCAGTCCTGAATGCCGCGCAACTCCCCGTCCCAGCCGCCGACCGGATTGCCGTCGGGATCCCGTCCCTCCAGCGTGTACCAGTAAATCTGCCCCAGCCCGGTCGCATCGGGTCCCAGCATCGGCTGCACTTCCGCCGGAAGCGCTCCGGCGGGCAGGCTGTTGAGCTTTTCGACGATTCGGGCGCGGGACCAGTAAAACTCCACGTCCTCCTCGAAGATGACGAAAATCATGCTGAATCCGAACCCGGACTGGCTTCGAATTTCCTGCACGCCCGGAAGGCCGAGAAGCGAAACCGTCAGCGGATAGGTGACCTGATCCTCGACATCCTGCGGCGAGCGGCCCTCCCATTCCGCGAAAACGATCTGCTGATTTTCGCCAAGATTTGGAATCGCATCGACCGGCACGGGGTTCCGCGGCAGCCAATCGATTTTCCAGTCGAAGGGCGCCACCGAGATTCCCCAAAGCACGAGTCCCGCAAGGAGGATTCCCACCACCAGCTTCTGGTAGAGAAAAAAACGAATGATCCGTGCGAGCGGCGAAAGAGGTCCCGAATTTTGCTCCTGCTGCTGCAAATCGCTCATGGTTTGGCGGAAGCCTCCAGATTCGGTTCGCTGAGGATGTCTCCGCAACGATGCATGACCGCCCCAAAATAGGCGTTCTCGATCATGTCGCCTCGCTGCAGCCACGTGCCGCCGCGATTGCCAAGCGCCATCGGGCAATGAGCTTTGTTAAGCGAGCCGACCTGTCCGGCATGGAACGAAACGACGGCGCTTTCCACGGCGTTCGTGAGCGGCTGCAGCAGCTCACGGATTTCCGTCAAGCTTCCGGCTCGCACAAGATCCGCCAGCAAGGGCTGCAAACGGTTACGCAGGTTTGTCCACTCCGCCAGCGTGCGATCGGCGAGCAGGGTGGCGTCGGTTTCCCCAAGACGCCGCCGCATGGTTTCAGCCGCCGTTTGCGATGCTTCAAGATCATCCGCCGCGAGCGCCGCCGTCAGATCCAGGTAAGCTTGGGTGAAATTGTCCACCTGCCGACCGAAAGCGGCCGGCACGGCCTCCGCGTCCACAACCGGCGTCACCTCGCGGATCGTTTCCGCCTCCTGCTCCGGTTCCGCGGGAGTCATCATGCTCGGACGGCCGCGAATCTGGAGTTCGCTGTCGATTTTGAACGCGCCGCGGACGACGACGATTTCCCCTTCTTCCAAACCGTCGGCGACCGCATAATAACTGCCCGCCTTCGGCCCCAAAACAATTTCACGCGCCTCGAAGGTCGGAACGCCGTCGCCGGCCTGCTTCACGTAAACAATGGCGCGTTCGCCGGTGATAAGCGGTGCCGTCGCCGGAATCACCAGCGACGGATCGTCCGCTTCGCCGCCGAATGATGCATCAACGATTCCGCGAATAAACATCCCCGGCTTGAGCCATTCCGCCGGCGCCTCCAAGTCGACGCGAACCTTCGCCGTGCGGCTCGATTCGTTCAGGACAGGATCGATAAACGCGATCGTCCCCTCCAGCCTTTCGCCCGGCCGAGATTGCGTCGCAAACGTCACATTTTGGCCGACGCTCAGCCAAACCAAATCGGATTCATACGCCTCCAAGTTTGCCCAAAGCCCCGATGGATCGACGATGCTGTAAATTGCCTGCCCCGTCTCGACATAACTCCCTTCGCTCGCGAGACGTTCCGTGACAATGCCGCTTATCGGAGAAAAAACCGTGATCCGGTCGATGACGTTTCCTCCCTCTTCGATTTCGGCGATCTGCTCATCGGTCAGGCCGAGCAGACGAAGCCGGTCGCGGGCCGCGTTCAACAGCGCGTTTTCCGGTGCCCGGATTCGGCCAGCCTGCAAAAGCTCTTCCTGAGCGGAAAGGAGAGCGGGACTGTAAATCTCCGCCATCGGCTCGCCCCGTTCCACACGGGTTCCGGTGAAGTTCACATGCAGCTTCTCGAGCCGCCCCGGAAACCGCGCCGCAATCGTCCCGACGCGCCGTTCGTCGAAACCGATCCGTCCCGGAAGGCGAATCTGACGCTCCACCACCCGTCTCTCGACCGGCCAGGTCCGCACGTCGATCAGCGCCGCCGCACGCTCGCTCAGCGCCAGCCTCGGCAGATCCCCCTCGATGGCGTCGCCCGCACCCGACGTGGCCGGAATCAGATCCATCCCGCAAATCGGACATTTTCCCGGCCCCGGCTGACGGACCTGTGGATGCATCGAACAAGTCCAAACCGTTTCCTCCGCCGAAGCCGCGCTCGCAGTCGCCGTTTCCGCCTGATGACGATGAACATCGTCCGCAGCGCTGCCGCTCCAGCGTCCGATAAGAACCCCGATCACCAGCACGAAAACCGCGCCGATCCCGACGAATAAAGCTTTTTTCCCTTCCATTTTCATTCTTCCAAATCTCCCGGTTCAGACTCCGATCCGCCGCCCTCCGCGGGTGGAACTGCCGTTTCCCAATCGTATCCGATCAACCGTTCAAATTCCGCCAGCCGCTGGACTCGGTCCGCCAGTGCCCGCTGATGATTCAGCTCGAAATCCAGCAACGTTCGCTGGGCCTCGACCAGATTGAGGAAATCGGATTCTCCCGTCCGGTACGCGCCTTGCAGGCTGTTCAGCGTCTGCCGCGCCCGGGGAAGGAGCGTTTTGCCATAGAGGCGGATCTTTCGCTCCGCATCCCGCAAGTCGAAAAGCGTTCGCTGCAAGCTCGCCTCCAGTTCCCGTTGCAAACTTTCCCGCCTCGCCACGCTGCCTGCGTGAACCGCGCGAGCCTCCCGCCGCGCCGCCGCGTATCGCTCGCGCCAAATCGGCAGACTGACCGAGGCCGTCACCATCACCTCATCCGGCGCCGTGTCGATGTTGTCCATCACCTCCACGCCGATCGTGAAGTCCGGACGGCCTTCGCGCCGGGCCAGATTCACCGCGAGATCGTCCCTCGCAACCTCGCGGTTCGCAGCCTGCAACCGGGGATTTGCAGCCAGCCATTCGTGAAGGTCGCGATCGGGAATCTCGGCGATGGACGACAAACTCTCGAATCCCTGCGGTTCCGGCAGCGGCGCATCGGCGGCCCGCCCGAGAACCGCGTTCAGAGCCGCCGCTGTCGGCGCCCGCATCGCTTCGAGGGAACGAACCTCATCCGCCAGCCGGTCCGACTCCATCTGGACCCGCAGCACATCGGCATTGCCGGTTTCCCCCGCCCGAAACCGGGCCAGCGCCACTTCTTCCAATTGCTCCAGAACCGCCCGATTCTTCAAGGTGATCCGCAAAGCCTGCTCCAGGTAGAGCCAGTCCGCGTACCGGGATTTGACGTCCGCAAAAAGTTCGAGCCTCGCCGCGTCAAACCGGGCGGCCGCCGCCTCGGCCTCCGCGCCGGCGATCTCGCCTTGCAGCGCCCGCTTTCCAAACCAGGGAAACATCTGCGAAATCCCGACGCTTTGTCGGGTCTCCATCCGCTCCAAAAAATAGGCGTAGCTCAAATTCGGATCGGGAAGCGAACGCGCTTGAGGAATCCGCTCGACCGCCGCCTGCCACTCGCTGAACGCCGCCCGCAGCCGCGGACTCCGTTCCGCCGCGTAATGCAGCAAATCGTCCAAGTCAGCATCCTCGGAAATCTCAAAAGCCGACGAGGAAACCTGGCGATCCGCACCCGCTTCACCCGAAAGATCGAGCGTTGCTTCACGAACGGACACGGAACGCTGCTGCTCCGCGGGTGGCGCCGAGTTTGTGACACAGCCCCCCGCGAAAACGCTCACCATCAAGGCAAGCGAAAGGCAAATGCGCCGCAAAGTATTCCCGTGGACTGAACTCATATCCCTTCCAACGCACCCCGGCGAAAAATCCCTCAACTATTTATCGCCGAAAAATGCCGACAGACCTTCTCACGCAAGAATCGGCGGGTGTGATAGACGCGACATCCGACTGCTTAAGCAGCTGGCCAACTTTCGGTTTGCAAGACGGGGCGAAACGCGAATTCATGGATATTGCGCAAAAAACCCTTCGGAGCCGCTCGCGGACACGAGATTTCAATTGAAGAACTCGAAAACTTGGCAAAGGACATCCCCAACCTACACACGCCCAAGAGGCCAAACGGCTGAAAAATGAGAAGCGTCCGAGAATATATATGAAAGCCGCGATGATTCACAAAGCGATTCCCCTTTGCCTCCTGCTTCTCCTCTGGAGCCCCGCGATTCTTCCCGCCGCGAAAATCCGCGTAGGCGTTGTCCCGCTGAACTCCGCTGAAGCCGGAAGCCCGCTGATTACCACGCTCATTGAAACCTCCCTCAGCGACGAATCCGACATCGTTTTGCTGGACCGCACCGAAATCGACGCGATCCTTCGCGAACGCCAAATTGCCCCCAACGACTGGAGCGGTTTCAACGAGCTCCTCCCGGCCGACGCCCTCGCGTTCGTGGATATCGCCTCTGCCTCGCGCGGAGAAAACGCGTCCGGTCCCCGACTTTCCGATACCGCCGTCCGCATCCGCCTCGTCGATCCGCGCACCGGCATTCTCTATTTCAGCGGCGTCGAAACCTTCGATCTCACCCAGCCGCGAACCGCCGCGGACACCATGCGCGAGTTTACCGCCCACATCGCCGCCGCTCTTTTTCCCGCCGGTCCCGCTTCCGGAAATCCTCCCGTCCTCGTCGCCATCCCCGATATTTTAAGCGAAAATCTCGCCCGCCAATGGGACTGGACCGCCGAATCCCTCCGCGTCGCCCTTGAACACCGCTTGAGCGCGACTCCCGGATTCATCGTTCTGGAAAGGCAGCAAGCCCGCGAACTCTCCGACGAAACCGGTTTTTTCCACTCCGAGAAAGCGCACATGCTCGCGAGCGCCTTCTCGATTTCCGGCGGCAGCCGCGTCGAGGAAAACGATCTCGTCGCCCACCTTCTCGTTCGCCGACAGGAAAAACTCGTGGCGGAAATTGCCCATCGCGGTCCACTGTCCCAAATGGGCAAAATCGCCGGCGAATTGTCCGCGCAACTCCTCGCCCAGCTCGACATCATCCAGCCGCCTCCCCGCCCCGACCCCGATGAGGAAGCTGACCAACTCCTGAAAGAGGCACGACTTTACAAGCGGTTCGATTCTGAAAAATCCGCCAAACTGATCCAGGCCGCCGCCGCGTTGGCGCCCGATCGCCGCGACATCCAACAACTCATTTTCGCTTCCGACCCGGACTGGTTCCGGCGCCTGGCGGTCGCGGAATGGTTTTTGATTCAGCCGCTTCAGCCCGAAGAATGGGATTGCGATCTGCCGGATTTTTCCCGCCTTCTTACGGCGACCCGCAACCATCAAACAACCCTGATCAAGGCGCCGGAAGCGATAAAAGAGGAATACAACCGGCTTGTTAAGGATTTCTTCTGGCACTACTACCGAAAAATCGACGGCAACTGCCCCCAGAGACAACTCAGTCTCATTGAGGCCGCCGCCTATTCTCTCGACCTGCTGGCGTCCGATGCCGACGAAGAAACACGACTCTCCGCCTGGGCATTCCGCGAGGCTCTCGCTGTCTATCGTCTCGGAAAAGTCGTCAGCGCCGGAAGCGTGCTTACCACCGCTTATGAGGCGCTGAATCCCGTCCGCTTTCTCGCCAGACACAACGGCAACAAACTTGCGAAGCGCCAATACCTCCAACATTTGGAGACGCTGAGCGACGATCCCGATCCCCTCGTCCGTTACTTCTCCCAATTGGCACTTTCCGAGTTTCTCCGGGAAAACGATAAAGCAGGTGCCGCCCACGCCGCGAAAACCGCCATCCAAATCGCCAAAAACGACATTTGGCTCGATATCGCCAACAGCCCCCACCATTTCAAAAGCCGGTTGGACTTCCTCCATTACCGGCTTATCGAAAGACCCGCATTAAAGAAAGAAGTCGACGCCCTCATTGCCGACGCCTTGCAAGAGATCTATTCGAAAGCGCGGGCTTCCGGAATGATAAAACAGTACGAAATGCTCGCCCTTGCCGACATGACGCAAAAATCTCTCATCGCGGCGAACGATCCAGCCGCCGCTCTCGCCGTCATTGAAACTCAGATCGCCAACACCGGCCGAGGCAATTTAACCCACACATCCGGAGCTTCCCTGGTAAAAAGTCGCGAACGCCTTCTCCGCGATTTCCCCGAGATCGCCGCCACCACCGGCGTAAAACCGGACCGTAACGCCCTCGCCATCGAGCCGGCACTCGCCTTCTCCACCAACGATCTCGCCCAACCCGCCAACTGGCACGCACCGGGTTTTCACCCCAAGTTCTGGAGCGTCCATTCCTGGCGCGAAAACCCGGTTGTGGTCTTCACCCAGGCCGCCGCAGGAAACAAAATCCACGTCGGCCTCGCAGAACTTGATCCGCAAACACACCTGCCGAACCAAGTTTCCCTCCTTGCCACCCCCGTCCAGCCCCAAACGTCCGGACAAATCTCCTACGGTTCCTACATCATCACCGGCCCGCTCTTCGCCAGCGATTCCGAATACGCCTATCTCGGCGTTTCCGGTGCAGGTGTCGCCGTTTTTCCCTCAAACGGAAGCGAACCGTTTCTCGCCGATCAATTCTCCGGATTGCCCACAACAACCTTCCGCCAGATCGCCGCGCTTAACGGCCGCCTCTATCTCTTGAGCGGAGATCAAGCCAGCGGACTCCTTGAATACGACATCGCCAAACGCGCTGTTCGCGAACTGATTTCCGACCGCCGCCTCCACAGCGAAATGCCGCTCGACGGCCGCCCGCTGATGGCCGTGGCCAGCGATCCCGCAAGAAACCGGCTTCTGATCGCCGCCGGCGCCCACTTGCTCCGACCCACCGGCGGCCCCCGCCTCAGCTTTTATTACTACTCCCCCGCCAACGGAGCCGTCGAGCCGGTCCCCAGCCAACTTCTCTCCCAAACGCTCGCCTCGATGGACGGCGAGGAACATTTCGTCTGGATGCAGCGAATCGAAAACGAGGTTTTGATCACCGCTCATCCCGTGATCGTAAAACTCAATCTCACGACGAACGCCGCCGAAATCCTCGTTAGCCAAAGCCGCCGAATTCCGGCTCAATGGCAATCTCCCGGTGGCTGGGGTTACGGAAGATCCCTGCACGGCCCCGGCCTGCTCATCCGCGATCATCGCGGGGCGACATCCTATTTGCATCCGAATAACGACAAAATGCACCCGCTCCGCCCCCCGCCGCCGAACACGCGCGGAAACAGCCTCCTCGACGCTAGCTTCCACGGTGGCCACCTCCTCGCTGTCTCTCCCAAAAACCTCTACCGCCTAACCATCGAACCCTCCCCAATTCCCTCCCAAAACGACAATTAACGCGCCTTCGCCGCAACGCCTCAACGGCACCCCGCACGAAACTTTACAGGAGCCGAATAGGTGTGACCAGAAGTGCACGAAACAGAAAGCGGCAGTGCCTTCCAGCCGCTGGTCCCCATAATCTAGCGGCAGGATGCCGCGTCCACTCTCAAGGCCGAACGTTCCAAGCCGCCAAGCCACCCCTATTGCCGATTCACGACACTTCGCCTTTTGCCACCACGTTCAATTATGCTTTTCCGTCTGCACGAGCGACGCAGCGACTGCGAGCAGTTCCCCTGCCCCAAGAGAGATAACCACTGCCGCCGCTTCAACCAGGCGTGCTGCCGATTACATAGCCCGACTTTCCGTCACATTTTCTCTTTACACCGTTCAGCCCAGCATCTGCATCAATGAAAAGCATGAGTCCCATCCCCTACGCTCCCACAGGAGAACCCGATGTCGGGAACCCCTTTCCGACTCGCCCCCTTCCCTTCCTGAATATCCAGAATGGCTGTGCGACCTTTCCATTCCGCCGCATCAGGATTGAGACTGGCCGCTTTACGCTTCCACATGGCTTGACAACGGTTCGGGGAGGCTGCGCAACCTTCCCCGGAGGCTTCCGAAGCTTCCCCGGCGACCGCTCAACCTTTCCCGCCATCTGCTCACCCTTCCCCGGAGGCTGCTGAACGATCCCCGCAGGCTGCGGCACTTTCACCGGAGGTTGCTGAAGGCTTCCGCGCGATTGCGGAAACCTTCCACAACCCTGCACAAACCCTCCACAGGCACCCGGAAACCTTCAACCGACTCGCGCAAACCTTGCACAGCCGCGCGCGAACCTTACACAGCCACACGCGAACCTTACACAGCCACACGCAAACCTTACACAGCCACACGCAAGCGTCTCACACGTCCGCGCGAACTTTTTCACGCGATGTTCTACCGTTTTCACCCGAGACGGCTTCTTTCTCAAGTCAGGCGGAAGGTAATGTCTCCTTCGCTTCCTGCCTGATGCTTCATGGTGCGTAACCGCAAAACCGAAGCCCAGCGAAGCGCCGGAAAGAAAGCCGCCGCAACCCGCGCCGCCAATAAAACTCAAGAGCCGGACCCGGCGTAAGATCGGAAAGCTTCGAGCGCTGCGGCCGGTTCGCCGCTTTCTGTCCGGACGCCCCCTCGCCCGCGCCCCTAAAGGGAACCAACCGCAGCGCTCTCACCTTCCGAGTTAAGGCATTCTCATTTACACGGTTGGTGAGAGGCATCCCTCTAGAACCACCGGCACAACCTCCTTATTCGTGAAACTTGGTGTCCATTAGTGGTTTGATCCCTCATTCAAGCTCACCCCCTTGCCCGCTCCTCTCCGACCGACCTACAGACAAAAACACTCTCAAATTCGTGTTCATTCGCGTCCATTCGTGGTTAAAAAACCGCGCTTACACTGCTCCGTCGGGATGCTGCGGATGACCTCTGGACAGAGGCGGACTACACCTGGACCCGACAGGAGTGCGACCGCTTCTTCGCCCGCAACCTCCGCTTCTGCTGCCAGATCCGCGGCGACCAGCGCCGCAACGCCTACGGCGCCGTCCGCCTCTTCGGCTGGCTCCCCTGGCGCCGCGCCGAGAAGAAGTTGACCGCGAAGCGCGGCAAATGATCGCCCCGGCGCTCCCATCAGTTGGGGGCATTGGCCAGAGTAAATCTCAGAAATGCGGAAAGGGGCATCCTGCCACTTTGGGAAAAGTGCATCCAAGGTAGCGCCAAAAGGCCAAGACTTAGGAAGCAAAGAGTAAGGGTCGATCCCATGTTGGGTTTGCTGGAGCGCTTTGGCTTATGGCTGGCGGACTGGCGTTGGTGCTGTTTTTTCCGTATTGTCCCTGCCGCAAGAGATCGGGCGGGCGAAGGCTACGGCACTGCGGCACCGTACGAGCGTCATCCATTTGAATGTGATTATTTCCGATAGCGTGCTACTCGTTGTAAACGGAGCTTAAACAGAACCCCACCTAGCCATGTTTAAAGGTTCGTCGAGCGCCACCGCCGGCTA
>Ga0079225_10002692_pt1 | contig 10290 bp, 8 predicted proteins | sample Poulit2012_FD_76344 | JGI IMG/M metagenome (GOLD analysis project Ga0079225, IMG submission 76344) | Agricultural soil microbial communities from Georgia to study Nitrogen management - Poultry litter 2012 | ecosystem: Environmental > Terrestrial > Soil > Agricultural land | place: USA: Georgia...
AAATCAGCAATATCATGTCTTTGAAAATTATAGCGGAACAACTATTGCAGATGTCGTTCATGAAGATGAAGGACAGATAGGAAATGGACTGGCATATGATTTTCGCTCAAGTAATCATGTTCATCTGCTCCTCGGCAGTTTAGGCTCAAGCACCTATGGTCATCCAGAAGACCAATGGACAGATGACGCAAAAACAATTTATACGAATGCAATCGACTGGGCACTGAGCGCTTCACTTGGTGAAATAAAAGGTGTTGTTGAAACAGATGATGGCGAACCCATTGAAAATGCCACGGTGTCGATCGAAAGTGAAAAGAAGCAGGTGCAAACGAATGACCAAGGTCGCTATACGCTTGGCGTTGGGACAGGCGAATATGAGGTTTCGGTCAGGGCATTGGGTTATAAAGGGGCAGAAGAAACGGTTGTCATTGAAGAAGTCGGTGACACGGTGGAGCTGGATTTTGTATTAGAGGCTGAGGAAGAAACATCTTTAACTGGTGAAGTCACAGATCAAACAACTGGTGAAGGCCTTGAGGACGTAATAGTGACAATGACCTCAACGGAAAGCGACTTTGAACTTTCAACACAAACAGATGAATTAGGAGCTTACCAAATCACAGATCAGATATCTGGGGAATTTGAAGTAACCTTTGAAAAAGAGGGATACAACACCGTAACCGAAACAGTTAATTTGGAAAGCGGCGAACACAAGGAACTACAAGTGGCGATGAGTGAATTTAATATCGCTGTACTCAGTGATTATAAAGAAGAACTAAGCAGCTTCTTAAAAGAGCAAGAACTCGCAGCTGTTTCTGTCGATTGGAATATAATCGAACATGTTGATTTATATGATGTCGTCATTGTCAATAAGGGTGATGGTACGAAAGCACAAATGGAAGAACTTGTTGAGAAGAGTGATGAACATGAAACGAGTCTTATTTTCCTTGATACGTGGGGGCCGGATGGTTCACTAGAATTGCTAGAAGAAGCACTTGGATATCCAACGCTCGATAAGCAAGGATATGATGAAGAAGCAGTTGTGCTTCATACAGACGAAAATGACCATCCGATGTTCGACGGATTTGACTCAGACGACATCAATATTTTAACTGAGAAAAGTCCATATGCTACTTTTGCTGACTATGAAGGAAGTATCCTCGGTGGGGTATCTGTCGGTGATACTGACAAAGGAGCAGTGGTAGGATTTGAACCTCGTAGTAATCAACATGTCCACTTGATCCTATCATCCTTTGCAGTAAATAATATGGTAGGTCCTGAACGCGGCTGGACGAACGATGGAAAGAAATTATTCGCTCAAGCTGTAGAATGGGCTAAAGACATTGATTTAGAAGGAGAAGGCCCGGAACTAACAATTGAAAATCCAGTAGATGGAGAGCGAACAAATAAAGAAGTGGTAACAGTCGAAGGAACTGTGGAAATAGAAAATTTAAATTACGTTGAAGTCAACGGCGAAAAAGCTGATGTAACAGAGGATGGACGATACTCCAAACGCATCATGGTTGAAAATGGTGAGAATACGATTGAAGTGGTTGCAGTGGATCAGACGGGGTATTCGACAACCGAAAGTGTGACAATTGATGTGAAATATCATGCTCCAGAGATTGAAGGACTCATACCAAATGAAGACCAACACGTGAATACAGGCGAAGGTGTAAAAATAGAGTTTGATAGTGAACAAGGAGCACGCGCAACTTTCGTCATCCATATGCCATTAACCAATTCAACAGATGGATTGCAAAATACAACCGAACTGCCGATGATGGAAATGGAAGATGGACATTATGTCGGTTACTGGACAGCAACAGATGTTATCGCAGAGGGTGCAGTGATTGAAGTGATTGTCCAAGATCGATATGGGAACGTCACCCGCGAGAAAGCAGATGGAAAGCTGTTTATCAATGTAGATTAAATAAAGGAAAATATAAAAAGCAGGGGAGAAACTCCTCTGCTTTTTATGTATACTTTTTCCATATCATGGTGATTTTGAAAACTTAAAACCAATTCATTGGTTTTGGATCGATGTTCAAAAACACATGTTTAACTTCTGTGTATTCATCTAGTCCAAGTGTACCAAGCTCATGACCAATACCAGACTGTTTGTAGCCGCCCCATGGAGCTTGTGGGAAAAATATATTAAAATCATTAATCCAAACGGTTCCCATGCGCATTTTCGCTACACAGCGTTCTGCTTTGGCAATATCTTTTGTCCATACGCCACCTGATAGACCATAAATGGAATCATTTGCGAGTGTCATTGCTTCTTCTTCTGTAGTAAATTTTTCAACGGTAATAACTGGCCCGAAGCCTTCATTTTGCACAACATCCATGTCTGTCGTGCAATTTGTTAGAATCGTAGGTAGATAGAAAAAGCCATGTTTGAGTGTGGGATCATCTGAACGTTTTCCATCTATTTTTAACGTTGCGCCTTCTTTTATTCCATTTTCCACGTATGTGCTCACTTTTTCAAGATGTTCCGCTGAAATCAATGGTCCCATTTCTGTATCTTCATCAAATCCGCTACCGAGCTTGATATTTCTTACACGCTTAACGAGGGCATCGACGAATTCATCATGAATGCTCTCTTCAATAATCAGTCTCGTCCCAGCAGAGCAGATCTGACCCGCATGAAAAAATACAGCATTCATGGCGTAATCAATGGCCGTATCAAAATCAGCATCAGCAAAAACAATGTTCGGGTTTTTCCCACCAAGCTCTAACGCAATTTTTTTCACATTATTACTTGCTGCTTGAATAATTTTTTTACCTGTTTGAAGGCCACCTGTAAATGAAATTAAATCCACGTCTGGACTTCTGGAGAGTTCTGCACCAATGGTACTACCTGCACCTAAGACGAGATTCACGACCCCTGATGGGACACCGGCTTCTTCCATTAGTTCAAATACTTTAATCGTTGTTAGAGGTGTAATTTCGCTTGGCTTCATGACAAGTGTATTGCCAGCGACTAAGGCCGGAGCCAGCTTCCAAGATGCTTGTAGTAACGGATAATTCCAAGGGGTAATCTGCCCGCATACACCGACAGGTTCTCGTACTGTTTTACTAATCGTATTTGGAATTGGAGAAGTGTTCGTTTCTCCGCCATTTTTGTCAGCTAAATCGGCATAATAACGAAATACCGATGCGATACCATCCATATCATCACGGCTTTCGTTCACTGTTTTACCAGTATCCAGCGACTCTAAATGGGCCAATTCTTCTTTATCTCTTTCTATGAAAGTCGCAATCTGGCGAACGATGTTTCCGCGCTTTGTAGCTAAAGTGGTAGACCATTCACCATGGTCAAATGCCTCTCTTGCTGCTTGAATGGCTATCTTTGCATCTTCTTCGTTGCCTTCAGAAACACAAGCAATAATTTCTTGATTGAAAGGGTTAATAATATCTCGTGTTTCATTTGATATAGAATGGACCCATTCACCACTAATATAAAGGTTTTTGATGTTCAATAAGATCCCTCCTGTTAAAAATATATAGATTCTCTGCATTCCCCGTATCAGATGGTTCAAGGTTTTTCTTGGATGTTGCGCTAATTCATAGATGCTTGTTATAGTCATCAAAATATTTTTTTGCTGCTGCCTAACTCATTGGCTTTAAAGTTTTTTAAAAATAGTATTTGGATCCGCTAAATCAGTCGGATCTATAATTTTCTTCGTTTTTATAAGTCGACGAATTTGTATCACATTTTTTGGTTCATTGAAAAGGATTGCCGCTTCGACAGCCCCATCTTCGTCAAGAAAAAAGTACGTAAACTTATCATCTTTAAAACTTCCTCTTAATATGGTTTTAGACCATCCACTAGAGTGACCAACATATTGAATTCTATTGTTGTATTGATCAGACCAGAAATACGGAATACGATCATAAGAAACTGATTGGTATTCAACCATATTTTTGGCAACTACTTTCCCGTGGTTAACTGCGTGATCCCAATGTTCAACGTGAATATGCCCCCCTTTATATGGCCAAACCGTACAATCACCTGCTGCATATATACCTGGAATGGAAGTTTCTCCAAACTCATTAACTACATAGCCCTGATTTGCTTCTAATTCATCATGATTTAATGATAAATTTGGTTCTACCCCAATACCAACAATGACTGCTTGACACTCCAACTGACGCCCGTTATGAGTAACAACTTCTTTAACTTCGGTATCTCCATTAAAAGCGGCTACTGAATCATTTGTAATCACCTTAACACCGTTGGATAGGTGTAAATTAAGAAAGTGTTGGCCTATTTCTTTCCCGAAAATTCTACCCATGGGAAGATCTGATCTTTCAATAACTGTCACATCTAAGCCTAAACTTCTACACGATGAAGCAAGTTCTGCTCCAATAAATCCTGCACCTACAATAACAACTTTATTAATACCTGCTATAGCCTGTTTAATACGTTGTGCATCTGCCATCGTTTTTAGATAGTAAATATTATTCAGATCACTTCCATTAACTTGAAGCTGTCGTAAATTAGACCCTGTTGCTAAAAGTATTTTCTCGCCTTGGAACCTTCTTCCATCCTTCGAGATAATTTGCTTTTCTTCGATATCCATGTGTTTTATTTCAACGCCCAATTCCAGTTCGATGTTTAACTCATCGTACATGGAGGGGGCAAACAGTAAGGTATCTGATTTTGTTGTTTCTCCCAATATGTATTCTTTAGATAATGGTGGTCGATCATATGGCATCTCGTTTCCTTTATCCAAAAGTACGATTCGGCCTTGGTACCCCTCTTTACGCAGGGTTTCTGCTGCATATGTTCCAGCTAAACCCCCACCTATGATGATTATTGGTTTTTCATTTGACATACTGTTCCTCCCCCATTCTAGTCTAGTATCTAGGGACTATAATTTAATCCAAACACTGCCACCTGATTCCTTAACTTCATAAGTTCCTAACGGTGTATCAGTAGGCCCTTCTAGCGCTTCACCAGTACGCATATCAAAGCATGCAAAGTGAAGGTTGCAATAAACAAGGTACCCTTCTGTATCTCCTTCAGCTAATTTTGCATACTGATGTGTACATATTCCGTCTACAGCATATACTTTACCTTCTACTCTTGTAGTGAGAATAACTTTATCTTCAACAGTGAATTCAACTGGTTCATCTTCAATAAAGTCACCACTATTACCTAAAAAAACTAAATTTCCTTCTCCATCGTTTTTCGGATCTTTCATCTTCATATTAATATCCTCTGTTGGTTTCATTTAAGATTCTCCATTCTTTATTTTTATAGTGAAAAGATCTATCCATCATTATTTACTTAAGGATTACATCGTTTCCTTCCACATGAACTTTGAAGTCTCTTAGTTTTAGTCGAGGATCAGCTAAAACACGTCCTCCATCTGTAATATCAAATTCAATTCCATGCCATGGGCAGCGAAGAATTTCTCCATCTTTTACGGTTCGATACTCGCCATGTGTATCGGTAAAGGCTGAAGTACTACATAGTTTACCTTCTGATAAAGGAGCACCTTGGTGGAGGCAACGATTCAAAAATGCATAAAAGTCTCCAGCTTTAGACCGACATAGAACAATAGATTTTTCTTTATATGTTACTTCCATAATTTCACCTGGCTGAAGATCATCCTTCTGACATACGACTTGACTCATTTAGCCTAGCACCTCTTTCTTTGCTGGTAGTTTTTTATACAACTTTCTAGCATTTCCGTTATAGATTTTTTCTAAAATATCGTCACTCAAACCACCAGGCAATGCCGCGTGTGGATTATCATAATCCCAGTGTGGATAATCGGTTGAGAAACAAATCATTTCCTCACTGCCCATCATCTCCATGTAATTCATTAGTTCATGATTGGACATGTCATCCATAGGCTGGGTGGTAAAACAGAAATGTTCTCTTATAATTTCACTAGGCATCCGCTTAATCCACGGAACTTCAAATCGAAGTTCTTTATACTGCTTATCCATTTTCTTCATTAATGGTGGTACATGAGTGAAACCAGCTTCAATTAAAATACATTTTAAATTTGGGTATTTTTCAAAAACACCGTTAAAAACCATGTTCACAATCAAATTCATATGCGAAGTTTGAATTAAACTATGCCACTCAATAAAATAACGTGGAAACTTTCCGTAATAAACAGGAGGTTCGTTATGATGCATGGCAATCACTAAATTATTTCGCTCCGCCGCCTCATAAATTGGATGATAAAATGGGTCTCCCCACATAAAATCATCGATTGGTAATAGGACTTGCACTATTTTTGGATGGGAACCGACTCGATCAATTTCTTTCGCGGCTTCTAGTGGTTCGTTAGCATTGATGTGTACAGACCCATACAAACGATCATCTTTTTCAAGCCAAAGATCAATTTGTGCGTTATTATAAGCTGTTGCTAGTGCTGTCCCCATTTCATACCATCCATGCATAGATGAAGGGCCAGGATCAAGATTACCGCCTAAAATAGCGAATTCATGATTATCTACTTCTAGTAAATGTTCTTTCATAAATTCCAAATCAGAACCCGCAGGACGACCATCAGGTACTTGTGCATCAGCCCGATTTAAACCAGCAATGGCGGGTTGTGTATAAGGGAGATGTTTTTCTTGTTTCCAACCCGCATTCTTAATGTAATGGTGCCATGGATCATCAAGATAAGGCAATAAATCTTCGTACGGAATATGTTCGTGAACGTCAGTGTCAATTAAAGAAAACTTTTTCTTAGCCATAAAAATACCTCCTGATAAATTGAATTTTTCCAACTATTTACGACCATAACATACTTTTAACCAAAATGGAAAGAAGTTTTTAGGGTAATAGGATAAGAAAGTTCCTAGTTAAGATCTATAAAAGGCCATAACAAATAAACCACTACCAGTGGATTATTTGAAAAATGTATTTTATGATTGCTAATATGAATTTAATATTTGTCTTTAATTTCGAAATGTTAGTTTTCATTGTGTCGGTGACCACACATTAGTATGCTGACATATATTGGAAAAAATTAACTGAATCGATAGGACTCTTTGTATTAGTATCGCTTTTTACGCTTTAATGAACAATGAAGCGGTAATTTTACTTTTATAGAACTATAAAAATGAAGGATGTGGATCAAGTTGATTAAACGTTTTATTCAAGCATTATCGCAAAAAGAAAAAAGCATTAAAGAGTTGTATCAATTGATTAGAGCACACGGTTATCTTTCTAAAAGTGATTTAATGACCTACACAGGAATCACTCCAACAACTTGTTCTCGGTTGATCAATGAAATGATTCAATCACAGTTAATTGCTAAATCAGGTTATGGGGAATCAAGTGGAGGACGAAAACCTGAATTGTATAAAATAAAGCCGGATATCTATCACTTAATTGGAATTGATATTAACAGAGATGACACAAGAATTTTATTGTTAGATCTAAGTTTAATGATAAAATCTGAAGCTAGTTTACCAATGAGTGAAGGTACTAATCCTGACATTACGATTAATTTTATCGAATCAACTGTACATAAAATGCTAAGAGAAAAAAATCTGGAAAAAGAAGATATTTTAGGGATTGGCATTGGAACAATCGGGCCTTTAGATCAAAAAAGAGGAGTCATTATTGATCCGAGCGATTTTCCTACAAAAGATTGGGTTAATATACCGATTGTTGACATATTAGAGGAAAAATTAAAAATAAAGACGTTAATTGATTATGGGGTCAATACAGCATTACTTGCAGAAATAGAGAATAAAGAGTTTAAAGAATTTAATAATATTGTATATATACTCAAAGGTGAAGGAACACGAGTAAGTCTAAAAATGGATAGACATCAAATACAAGGTTCAGATAATTTTAGTATGTTCAATCATGGGCATATGATAGTGGATATTAACGGCAGAAAATGTAATGTCTGTGGCAATCATGGTTGCATTGAAGCATATTCTTCCATATCTTCAATAAAAAAAGAGGTGGTATTACAGTTACAACAAGGAAAGGAGTCCATGCTTCAACATCAATTTAAGACCAATAAAGACATAAAATTTGAAGATATATATCATGCTGTCAATCAAAAAGATCCGCTATGTTCTCAAATTATTAAAGAAGCAGCATCTATTACAGGTGTGGGAATTTCAAATATATCTAATCTAATACTTCCGGATCTAATCATATTAAGTGGACCAACATATACAAAAATGGATTTATTTTATAATACTTCTATACAATCTTTTTACAATTGTAATAAAACTGAGTTCACGGACCGTCAGATAACTTTTAGCAAAGGTTTATTAGGCGATAACGCGGCAGCTATTGGAGCTGCCAATATGATTTTTAATTATTATTTATCTTAACTTTAATTCATTTAACAAAAGGGTAACTAGAAATTAAAGACATAAAAAAATAACGAAACCTTTGTACCATTTCGGCATGAAGTATGTTAGGATTCTTATAGACTATCTAAATAAAGGTTCAAGAGCAATTTATTATTACAAAAGGAGGTGGATCTCTCCTATTAAGAAGTACATATTTGTTTAGGTAGATATTATAGGAAAGTAATTTATTAGGGGGTTAAGTGTGAGGAAATTAACAATAACTTTATTAGCATTAGTGTTGGGAATGGTGCTTTCTGCATGTAGTGACTCGAGTGATACCAGTGAAGAAGAAAATGGTGAAGAGGAACTTGAGCTGGAAGAGATTATCGGAATTGAACCAGGTTCCGGTACAATGAATATGGCTGAAGAGACGGTTGATGAATATAATTTGGATATGGAATTAGTCCCTAGTTCAGAACCAGCTATGATAACAGAACTACAAGAAGCAATTAAAGAAGAAAGGCCGATTGTTGTTACCCTATGGCAACCGCATTGGGCATTTGACAAATATGATTTGAAGATTTTAGACGATCCTAAAGAAATAATAGGTGTAGAACAAAAAATACATACTATTGTTCGAAAAGGATTAAAAGAGGAACATCCCTCGGCATACCAATTCTTGGATAACTTCTATTGGGACATAGAAGACATGAACGCAGTGATGGCAAAGTTCGGACAAGATGAGGATGTGGAACCTCGCGATGCTGCTAAAGAGTGGATTGAAGATAACCGAGAAAAAGCCGATTCTTGGATGGAAGGTGTTGAACCAGTTGAGAATGAGACGATTGAATTAGCTTACATTAATTGGGATACAGAGCTTTCATCAACGAATGTTGTGACGCTTTTACTTGAAGAACTTGGCTTTGATGTCGAATTAACAACACTCGATATGGGGATAGCATTTAAATCGGTAGCCCAAAAAGAAGTCGATGGAATGTTAATTGCATGGCTACCTGGAGGAGCATCTACATATATGGAGCAATATGCAGATGAAATTGTTGATTTGGGACCAAATTTAGAAGGTGCCAAACAAGGTTTTGTTGTACCAGCATATGTGGATATAGACAGCAATGAGGACTTACCAACAAAGTAACCAGAGTTTTTTAGGTTGAAATCGCTTTATAATGAGTGATGTGCTGGTCTGTAAAAGACAATATTTCTATTTTGTAATAGAGAAGAAGATAGAAGCCTTCTCAGGCTCGTTGATTTTGATATGTTGTACACCATAAGTTTCGGAAACTCGAGAGATTCTGCTAAGTATTCACTTTATAGTTCCCCGTTTTCACCAAACAAGGCTCAGATTCATCCAAGAATCTGAGCCTTTTAATCTTCCATTTATTCTTGATTAATAAACAGTCTCCCGTCTGCTTGTTGGCGGGTGACGTTACCATAGGTGTCTTTTATGATGACTTCGATTATGGCGCCGTCAGCTATTGCGTTGCTCGTGGTTGTCCAGGTTCCTGTGTAGAGCCTGGCTTCGTCTACAGTCCAGAACTTTAATGTTGTATTTGCCGTTATCAGGTAAAATACGTTTGGTGAACTGGCCGTTGTCATCGACGTTCGCTTTTGATCCGTTGACTTTTACATAATCAATGATGGGCTATCAATAGTAGTAATAACGATAAGAGGTGTGAAAACAACAATGACACTTCCTACATGGACAATCGTCATAATAATAGTAACTTCTGCATCTGCGTATTGGTACATAATAATAATAGCATTTTTGGTGACATCTAGAATAACAGTTTCTATATTCTCTTCTTTTTTTGCATCTACTGCAATAACACATAATGATTCACCACCTTAAAGAAGTTACTACATTATACGTTGGTGTCAATGGTTTGAGTGGTCGAGGCAACCCGCAATAACGTAATTTTCTTTATAAATAATAAAATAATCCAAGTGAATATGATAGTAGTGAACCAAAAAGAGGCCCAT
>Ga0079225_10002693_pt1 | contig 10286 bp, 8 predicted proteins | sample Poulit2012_FD_76344 | JGI IMG/M metagenome (GOLD analysis project Ga0079225, IMG submission 76344) | Agricultural soil microbial communities from Georgia to study Nitrogen management - Poultry litter 2012 | ecosystem: Environmental > Terrestrial > Soil > Agricultural land | place: USA: Georgia...
ACGAAAAAGGATGGAAGTATGGAAGATCATATGATGCATCAAGACCGGTTGTAAAAGAAGCCATTAGTGAAAATAACAATTTACAATATGTATTTGATATACATCGAGATAGTATGGAACGAAAGGACACAACGAAAGATATTAATGGGGAATCATTCGCTAAAATTTTATTTGTAATCGGTGCAGAAAACAAAAACTATGAGAAAAATCTATCTCTAGCTACAGAACTTCATTATTTGATAGAGGAAAAATACCCGGGTCTAAGCAAAGGAATTATAACGAAAGAAAGCTCTAATTCAAATGGTGTTTATAATCAAGATTTACTAGATAATGCCTTGTTATTGGAAATTGGTGGCTATGAAAATACACTTGAAGAAATGTATCGTTCAGCGGATGTAATTGCTGAGTCGTTCAGTGAATTATATTGGGATACAGAAAAAGTGAGCAATTAGGAGGGGTGGTTTTTGTGTCTCGCTTTATAACAATTGTATTATTATTATGTGTAGTTTTTTTTGGCGGTGTTTTCTATGGTTCTTTTGAGCAAAATCGGCACCCTGTAGAACAAGTAATTGATGAAGAAATAGAGGAAGTAACTATTATTGAATCAGAACAGGAAGAATTCGAGCCAAAACATATGGAAGAACCAATTCAATTTGAGCAACGGAATGATTGCATCCATCGAACAGCTTCTTTTTTTGAAAAAATTGTCTCATCACTCTATGAATTAATCATTCACGTCTTATACTAAATTGCCAACTTGTTCTTTGATTAACTATAAAGTGATTAAATGTACATAGTGCAATGATATCCATTTTTTTTATCAACAATAATACGTAATCATCAAATTGTCACAGGTGATTAAATTGAAACAAATCATTTCAATTGATATAATCATGGAAGCATACTGCGTGTTTTAATACAGGTATAATGTGTAGGAGTGAGCATGAAACAAATGAAGAATAAACAGAGAAATGTTCGAAACTTTTCGATTATTGCTCATATTGATCATGGAAAATCAACACTAGCAGATCGAATTTTAGAGAATACAAAAGCATTGACAGAAAGAGAAATGAAGGATCAATTCTTAGATGGTATGGATTTAGAAAGAGAGCGCGGGATAACGATTAAATTAAATGCCGTCCAGTTAGAATATAAAAGTAAAAACGGTGAAGACTATACATTTCATTTAATTGATACACCTGGGCATGTCGATTTTACGTATGAAGTATCACGAAGTCTTGCTGCTTGTGAGGGAGCTATCTTGGTCGTTGATGCGGCTCAAGGGATTGAGGCTCAGACGCTTGCTAACGTATATTTAGCCCTCGATAATGATCTAGAGATTATTCCTGTGATTAATAAGATTGATTTACCTAATGCAGATCCTGATCGAGTTACTCAGGAACTAGTTGATATAATTGGAATTGATCCAGCTGATGTTATATTAGCTTCTGCAAAAGAGAATATAGGAATAGAAGATATTTTAGAAAGGATCGTAGAACGAGTTCCTGCTCCAGAAGGAAAAGAGGATACTCCATTAAAAGCGTTAATTTTTGATTCACTATATGATTCTTATCGCGGTGTCATTGCCTATATTTGTGTCAAAGAAGGGCAAGTCAAGGTAGGCGATAAGATAAAAATGATGGCTAGTGATAAAGAATATGAAGTACTAGAGTTAGGTGTCTTTACACCAAATGCAGAAAACAAAGAAAGTTTAACTGTCGGAGATGTTGGATTTTTAACAGCAGCAATTAAAGATGTGAAAGACACAAGAGTAGGAGACACGATAACTTTTGCTGAAAATGGCGCAGAAGCCCCTTTACCAGGATATCGTCGCTTAAATCCGATGGTATTTTGTGGTTTATATCCTGTTGACTCAGATGATTATAATCCATTACGTGAAGCATTAGAACGGCTTGAGTTGAACGATTCTTCACTCCAATATGAACCGGAAACATCTCAAGCTTTAGGATTTGGTTTCCGAAGCGGATTTTTAGGATTACTGCATATGGAAATTATTCAAGAACGAATTGAACGAGAATTTAATATAGATCTTATTACAACTGCTCCAAGTGTTATATATGAAGTGAGAAAAACAGATGGAGAATCTCTCGAAATAGATAATCCAACCTTAATGCCAGACCCTCAGTCAATTGAAGAAATATTAGAACCATTTGTTAAAGCTTCTATTATGGTTCCAAATGATTTTGTTGGACCAGTCATGGAGCTTTGTCAGCGAAAACGTGGACAATTTATCGATATGCAATACTTAGATAACGTCCGCGTAAATGTAGTATATGAACTGCCTTTATCAGAAATTGTTTTCGACTTTTTTGATCAGTTAAAATCGCAGACAAAAGGATATGCTTCCTTAGATTATGAATTTATCGGTAATCGGCCTTCTGATTTGGTGAAAATGGATATTTTATTACATGGTGATCCAATCGATGCTTTATCTATTATTGTTCATCGGGATTTTAGTTATGAGCGCGGAAAACAAATTGTTGAGAAATTGAAGGATTTAATACCGAGACAACAATTTGAAGTTCCTGTACAAGCGGCGATTGGTAATCAAATTGTAGCCCGATCAACAATAAAGGCAGTTCGAAAAGATGTTACCGCTAAACTATATGGTGGGGACGTCACACGGAAACGTAAATTATTAGAAAAACAAAAAGAAGGTAAAAAACGTATGAAGATGGTAGGGTCAGTAGAGATTCCACAAGAAGCCTTTATGTCTGTTTTACAATTGAATGATGATTAATCATTGTTGATCATGGAAAACAAGACAGGACGTTGTCTACTGTTTTCCATTTTATTTTATAAAAAAAACTGTTTTTGTTCCTATACTTTTTCTGTGCACAACTCAAACTTCTTCATTGACAAAGAAATCGGGATTTGATAATTTATTAATAGCATTAGCACTCGGGTTAATCGAGTGCTAACAGAGGTGGATACCATGTTAACAAAAAGACAGCTCCTTATTTTACAAACGATTATTGAAGATTTTATAGAAACAGCGCATCCAGTAGGATCTCGTGCTATTTCTAAAAAGAAAGCAATCGATTTAAGTGCGGCCACTGTTCGGAATGTAATGGCAGATTTAGAAGAATTGGAGCTTTTAGAAAAAACGCATTCTTCTTCTGGACGTATTCCATCTGAAAAAGGGTATCGTTATTATGTGGATCATGTAATAGCTCCTTCTATTAAGGAGAAAGAATTAAATATTATTAGAAATATTATTAAAGATAATATAGTAGAGCTTGAACATATTGTGCAACTGTCTGCAGAAGTACTATCTCAATTAACGAATTATACTGCTATTATATTAGGTCCAAACGTAATAGAGGCTACATTAAAACAATTACAAATTATTACGCTAACACCACAAACTGCTGTCGCGATTCTTGTTACAAACACAGGTCATGTGGAACATAAATCCTTTTCAATTCCATATGGGATTGAAGTATCAGATTTAGAAAAAATGGTCAATATTTTAAATGATCGTTTAATCGACGTACCAATTATGCAACTACCTTATACATTACAAACAGAAGTATATGACCTAATGAAAAAGCATATTAAAGAGTATGAATTAATGTATGAATATATAAAATCGGTTCTCACATATGATGAACCTGCGAAATTGTATGTTGGTGGTCAGGCAAATATTTTAACTCAGCCAGAATTTAAAGATATTGATAAAATTTATGATTTTTTTACAATGTTGGAAAATGAAACTGAAATAATTAAATTATTAACGAATCATCATGATGGACTAAGAGTCACTATTGGTAATGAAAACAAAATGGAAGCAATTAAGGATTTTAGTTTAATTACATCAACATATAAATTGGGTACGGATCAATTAGGTACAATTGCTTTACTCGGTCCGACTCGTATGAAGTACCGAAAAGTAATTACGATCCTTCAAGCATTGTCAAATGAAATGACAGATTTACTATATTTAACATATAAACGAATGGACTAAATGATATTCTTTAAATTTTTTAAATGAAATTTTGTGGAAAAGCTTATAGTTTATTTTGAATGAAATTCATGTTATGGTTTATCGTGGCAATTAATATTGGAGGTGCCTGAAATGAATGAACAGGGCAAAGAGTCAGTCGTATCTGAAAATGAAGAGTCAACTGAAACAAAGGAAACAAACTCAACTGATCAATCAGATCATGAAGAGGAAATGAATTCTGACTCAAATGAACAAGAAGCTACTACAGAGCAAGAACAAGAAGAAGCTTCAGATACAGATTTGCAACAACAAATTGATGATTTGACAAAAGAGAAGGAGCAATTAACGGATCGAATTCTCCGTATTCAAGCAGAGTTCGAAAATTATAAACGTCGTACTCAAAAGGAAAGAGCAGCTGAACGAAAATATAAAGTTGAAGACTTAGCTCTTGAATTGCTTCCCGTTCTGGATAATTTTGAGCGAGCCTTACAAACAGAAATAACGGATGAAAACAAAAGTTTTTTCCAAGGTATGGAAATGGTTTACAATCAGTTGCAAGAGGCATTAAAATCTCAAGAAATTGAACAAATTAATACTGAGAATCAAGAGTTTGATCCAACTTTTCATCATGCTGTAATGCAAACAGAAGATGATGAGATAGAATCCAATATGGTGGTAGAAGAATTACAAAAAGGATATATGTTAAAAGATAAAGTGATTCGACCAGCAATGGTGAAAGTAAACAAATAGATAAGTGGTAAAGGAGAGTTTGATCATGAGTAAAATAATTGGAATTGATTTAGGTACAACAAATTCATGTGTAACGGTAATGGAAGGTGGAGAGCCAGTTGTTATTACAAACCCTGAAGGAAACCGGACGACACCATCTGTTGTATCCTTTAAAGATGGCGAACGCCAAGTTGGAGAAGTAGCGAAACGCCAAGCAATTACAAATCCAAATACAATTCAATCCATAAAACGTCATATGGGAACAGATTATAAAGTTACAATTGAAGATAAAGACTATACACCACAAGAAGTATCGGCAATTATCTTGCAACATTTAAAGAGTTATGCCGAAGATTACACTGGTGACAAAATAGAGAAAGCTGTTATTACCGTTCCAGCTTACTTTAATGATGCAGAGCGGCAAGCAACAAGAGATGCAGGAATTATCGCTGGACTTGAAGTAGAAAGAATTATTAATGAGCCTACAGCTGCTGCGCTTGCTTACGGTATGGATAAAGAAAATGAAGATCAAACTATTTTAGTGTACGACCTTGGTGGAGGAACCTTTGACGTTTCAATTTTAGATATTGGCGATGGAACATTTGAAGTAATCTCAACCGCAGGTGATAACCGTCTAGGTGGAGATGACTTTGACGAGAAAATTATTGAATATATGGTGCAAGAATTCCGTAAAGAAAATGGAATTGATTTATCCCAAGATAAAATGGCAACCCAACGTTTAAAAGATGCAGCAGAAAAAGCGAAAATTGATTTATCTGGAGTATCCCAAGCGCAAATTTCATTACCTTTTATCACAGCAGGTGATGCAGGACCACTTCATTTAGAATTAACGTTAACAAGAGCAAAATTTGATGAATTAACAGCAGATCTTGTTGAAAAAACAATGGTTCCGGTGAGAAAAGCACTATCAGATGCAAGTCTTTCCGCAAGCGACATCGATAAAGTTTTATTAGTAGGTGGTTCCACTCGTATTCCAGCTGTTCAAGAAGCAATTAAGAATGAAACAGGTAAAGAACCATCGAAGGGAGTAAATCCTGACGAGGTCGTAGCCTTAGGAGCTGCAATTCAAGGTGGAGTGCTCCAAGGAGATGTGAAAGATGTCTTACTTTTAGACGTAACACCATTATCTCTAGGAATTGAAACAATGGGTGGAGTTACAACGAAATTAATTGAACGTAACACAACGATTCCAACGAGTGAAACGCAAATATTCTCTACAGCAGCAGATAATCAAACTGCAGTAGACATCCATGTTTTGCAGGGAGAACGAGAAATGGCGGCAGATAACAAGACGTTAGGGCGTTTCCAGTTAGCTGATATTCCACCTGCACCACGGGGTGTCCCACAAATAGAAGTTACTTTTGATATTGATGCGAACGGAATTGTTAATGTTCGTGCGAAAGATTTAGGTACGAATAAAGAACAATCAATTACCATTAAATCTTCATCCGGTTTAACTGATGAAGAGATTGACAAAATGATAAAGGATGCAGAAGAAAATCTAGAAGCAGATAAAAAACGCCGTGAAGAAATTGATTTACGTAATGAAGCAGATCAGTTAGTCTTTACAACAGATAAAACAATCAAAGATTTAGGAGAGAAAGTAACAGAAGATGAAAAACAAAAAGCGGAGGCTGCAAAAGAAGAACTGAAAAAAGCGTTAGAAGGCGACAATCTCGAAGAAATTAAGGCAAAAAAGGCAGCTTTAGAAGAACAAGTTCAGCAACTTTCCGTTAAACTGTACGAGCAGATGGCACAAGAACAACAAGCCAATCAAGGTGCTACTGACTCGGATGGTCAAAATGATGATGTTGTTGATGCAGATTATGAAGAAGTTGATGATGAGAAGGACAAAGCGGAAAAGAATTAATCAATTCATTTCGTATACAAAGTCAAAGTCAGGTATTTCTTGGCTTTGACTTTTTTTAGGAGAAGATGACAATACACATGGAATATAGAAGATCATATGATAATGCAGGTTTTATCTTAAGTAATCAGACAATCGCTAAGAATTTGGAAAATAAATTTGTCGCGGATTTGCTTAATAGAAGTAATTAGTGCTATGATAAATGGTATTGAAATTCTTGATTTCAGGAGAGTGAGTTAAACAGTGAGTAAACGAGATTATTACGAAGTACTTGGAGTTGATCGTAATGCTTCTAAAGACGATATACGAAAAGCATATCGAAAACTTGCTCGAAAATACCATCCGGATGTAAGCAAAGAGCCGGATGCGGAGGAAAAATTTAAAGAAGTAAAAGAGGCTTATGAGGTTTTATATGATGATCAAAAACGGGCTCAATACGATCAGTTCGGTCATGCAGGTGCGCAAAGTCAAGGATTCGGTAGCGGGGCTGGTGACTTCTCCGGCTTTGGTGATATTTTTGACATGTTCTTTGGTGGTGGCGGTTCAAGAAGAGACCCAAATGCACCACGACAAGGAGCAGATTTACAATATACGATGAACTTATCATTTGAGGAAGCCGTTTTTGGAAAAGAAGCTGAAATTACGATACCGAAAGAAGAAACATGTGATACTTGTAAAGGGTCGGGGGCAAAACCGGGTACAAAACCTAATACATGTTCTCATTGTCATGGTTCAGGTCAATTAAATACGGAACAAAACACTCCATTTGGAAGAGTCGTTAACCGTCGAGCCTGCCATTATTGTCAAGGTACAGGTAAAATCATCCCGAATAAATGTAATACATGTGGTGGTTCAGGTCGTGTTAAAAAACATACGAAAATTAAAGTTTCAATACCGGCAGGAATTGATGAAGGACAACAGATTCGAGTCTCTGGTAAAGGAGAGCCGGGAGTGAATGGTGGTCCTCCAGGTGATTTATTTGTTGTTGTCTCGATTGAGCCGCATGAATTTTTCAAAAGAGAAGGTGACCATATCTTCTTAGAGCTTCCGATTACTTTTGCTCAAGCAGCTCTTGGTGATGAAATCGAGGTTCCGACTGTGCATGGTAATGTAATGTTTAAGATACCGGCTGGAACACAAACAGGTAAAACGTTCCGATTAAGAGGAAAAGGATCGCCTAATGTACGTGGCTATGGTCAAGGTGATCAGCATGTGAAAGTTCGGGTTGTTACCCCTACTAAACTAACAAGTAGACAAAAAGAATTATTGAAAGAATTTAATCAAATTGCCGACAATGAACCGATAACGGAACACGGGGATTCTTTTTTTGAACGTTTTAAAAAAGCATTTAAAGGTGAGTAATCGTTAAAATCCCCAACTTTTTTAAGATGAAATGAGTGATCATGGTGAACTGGAATGAATTGTCCATCCTTACTTCAAATGAAGCTGTCGAAGCAGTTGCCAATATTTTAAATGAATCTGGTGCAAATGGGGTCGTAATTGAAGATCCAACTGATTTAGCAAAAGAAACAAGAGAAAATTATGGAGAATTATATGAACTCGATCCGAATAAATATCCGAAAAATGGGATTCGAATAAAGGCTTATTTTGCTGACAATGAAACGTGGAAGGATAAAAGAATAAAAATTGAACAAGAAATCAATAAATTAGAAAATATTGGGGTCGATTTAGGGTTAAATGAAATTACCGTTCACATCATTCAAGAAGCTGATTGGGAAAACGAATGGAAACAATATTTTAAACCAATTAAAGTAACATCTCGTTTTACAATTGTCCCACTTTGGGAAAAATATGTAAAAGAATCCTCGCATGAATTAGTAATTACAATTGATCCAGGAATGGCATTTGGAACCGGTAAACACCCGACAACCATTTTAAGTTTACAAGGATTAGAAAAAACAGTACGTACAGATGATATTGTATTAGATGTTGGGGCAGGATCGGGTATATTAAGTGTTGCATCTGTATTATTAGGAGCTAAGCATGTTTATGGATATGATTTAGATGAAGTAGCTGTTCAGAGTTCTAGTTTAAATAGAGATATTAATCAATTAACAGACAAAATCACCGTTTCGCAAAATAATTTGTTAAAGGGTATCAATCAGAAAGCAAATGTGATTGTATCGAATATTTTAGCCGATATTTTACTTAATCTTGTTGATGATGCTTGGGAAAACTTAGTAGATGGCGGATATTTTATAACATCTGGTATTATTAAAACGAAACAAAAGATGGTAAAAGAAAAACTAGAAAAGAAAGGGTTTCAAATTTTAGCAACGAACCAATTAGAAAATTGGCTCAGCTTTATTGCTCAAAAATAAATGGATCTATAGAAGGTGGAAGTGTGCAAAGATATTTTATTCCTGAAGTGAATTGGAAGGATGGATTGGTCACTATCACTGGAGATGATGCTCACCACATTCATCGTGTGATGCGATCGCAGGTAGGTGATGAAATTATCTGTGTCCATCCACAAGGTTACGCTGTCATTTGTACCATCACTGATATAATGAGTGAAAAAGTGGAGGTAGAAATCGGACAGCTCATTGAACAAGATCGAGAATTACCAGTTCATGTAACAATTGTACAAGCACTACCAAAAGGCAACAAACTGGAATTAATTTTGCAAAAAGGAACGGAACTCGGTGCTCATTCTTTTTGGTTATATCAAGCAGATCGATCTATTTCAAAATGGGACTACAAACGAGCGCAACAAAAATTAAAACGATATCGTAAAATTGTAAAAGAAGCGAGTGAACAATCTCATCGTAATCATATGCCATCAATTGAAACACCTCTGACACTGAATACAATTGTTGAAAAAAGTAAAAATTATGATGCACGTTTGTTTGCTTATGAAGAGGAAGCAAAAACAGAGGATTTTAGCTCTTTTGGGTCTGTTTTAGCAAATATAAATAAATATAAACATATTTTAATATGTATCGGTCCTGAAGGTGGTTTTACGAAGCAGGAAGTTGCATATTTAAAAGGACATCATTTTGTTCCGATTCGATTAGGTGCTAGAATTTTAAGAACAGAAACAGCATCAATGTATATTTTATCAAGTATATCTTATCATTTTGAAGAATTGAGGTGTAAGTAAATGCCTACAGTTGCATTTCATACATTGGGATGTAAAGTAAATCATTATGAAACAGAAGGTATTTGGAATATGTTTAAAGATGAAGGCTATGAACGAGTAGACTTTAATCAAATTTCAGATGTCTATGTGATTAATACGTGTACTGTTACAAATACCGGAGATCGAAAAAGTCGTCAAGTGATACGTCGTGCGATTCGGAAAAACCCAGAAGCAGTTGTTTGTGTGACAGGGTGTTATGCCCAAACCTCACCTGGGGAAGTGTTGGAAATTCCAGGTGTTGATGTAGTGGTCGGAACGCAAAATCGAAAGAATATGATCCAATTGATTGAACAACATCAACAAACTCGACTTCCGGTTAATGGGGTTTCTGAAATCATGCAGAATCGTGTTTTTGAAGAAATGGATGTTCCGGAATTTTCAGATCGTACTCGAGCATCATTAAAAATTCAAGAAGGTTGTAATAATTTTTGTACGTTTTGTATCATTCCTTGGTCACGAGGATTATTACGTTCTAGAGAGCCTGAAAATGTGATCGAACAAGCGCAGAAGTTAGTGAATGCTGGCTATAAAGAAATCGT
>Ga0079225_10002696_pt1 | contig 10277 bp, 9 predicted proteins | sample Poulit2012_FD_76344 | JGI IMG/M metagenome (GOLD analysis project Ga0079225, IMG submission 76344) | Agricultural soil microbial communities from Georgia to study Nitrogen management - Poultry litter 2012 | ecosystem: Environmental > Terrestrial > Soil > Agricultural land | place: USA: Georgia...
ATCGAGCGTCTGTACGAACCTGCTGCCGCCAACGACCAGGGTGCCGGTCTGGGCGCCCCCATCTCCGGAATCAGAGCCGTCACCGCCATCGCCGTTACCAGAACCGGAACTGCAGGATCCCGATAGTAAGGCAACAACGAGTAACGCCAGGGTGTGCTGTATTCGCATGGTTCCTCCTGTACGGAACTGTGTCCCCGGTCAAGACTAGCAGTGGAACCATGAGAACATTGCTGTTGCCATCCCGTTTGCGCCACGACCAGAACCCGCCATGGGCTGCAGGTTCCGGATGTTCACTCCGCAGTGACGTGACGTGCGAAGCGGTCAAGGATGGCCTGCCAGCCTTCTCGCTGCTGATCGGTGCTGTGGGTCGGCTCACTGTCGAAAACGACCCGGACCTGGGTGCCGCCGGGCACCTCAGCGAAGTGCACCGCAACCTGGCGTTCACCCAGCGAATACTCGATCAGCCTGTTGGTGATGATCCTCGTGTAGGTGCCCTCGAAATCGAAACCGGCACTGCCGTCTTTCGCTTCCATACGCGATGAGAACTCACCGCCCGGCCGGAGGTCCACCCTGGAACTGGTCGTATGCCAGTCATCAGAAGCTGCGTTCCACTGCATTATGTCTTCGGGCGTTACGTAAGCCTGCCAGACTTGTTCCGATGGTGCATGAACTGTTGTTTCAACGGTGATTTTCATGCGGCACCCCTTCCCCGGCCGCAATCGTGCCGGGATGGTAGCACGCGGCGCCCGCCGCCGCTTCCGGGAAGCCCAGCCGACTCAGTTGAGCTCGAACCCGCCGGAACTCGTCCGCACATGCAGCAGTGGGCCGCCCGTTCCTACGCGGGCTGATGCGCTGTTTCCCGGAGTCTCACTGAAACTGAACCCGAAGCGGTCAGCTATGCGGGCCCGACCCGAGCTGCCACGGAAATCCAGCGCCATCGCTCGCGGAACCTGAGTGATGCTCACCTCGATCCGGCCTGAGCTTGAACGCAGACTCCAGTCCTCAAGCAGCTCATCCGCGTTCAGATCGATCCTGCCGGAGCTCGTACTGGCCGTCACCGCAGTACCCGGCAGTCCGCTTGCCTCTATGCGACCCGAACTGCTGCTCAGTTCGAATGAGGCAGCGACCGTGTCTTCGACATGGATCGTTCCGGAACTCACACGGACGCTGACCGCACCGGAAACAGCTGAGTCCTGCAGACAGACACGGCCGGAACTGGTCCTGACCGACAGGCTTCCCGTTACAGTCAGCCCGTCTAGGCACACGCGCCCGGAGCTTGAGGTGATGTTCAGGTCGCTGAAACTGAGATCATCCAGCTGTACCCGTCCTGAACTTGCGCGCAGCTCAACCGCTGCGTTCAACTGTTCCGGAATCGTGATCTGCAGGCCGGAGCCGCGGAAACTGAACAGCGTGAAAGGCCACCAGCTTCGACCGACACCAATCTCGACCGTGTTCCCGCTCCGGCTAACGTTCAGGTTCCGGTTGCGGCTGTTGCCTGTCAGTTCCGCCGTGATCTGTGCTGTGTTCGCTGTGATTATCTCGACGGCGCTTGAGCCGGCATCGATGCGCAGCTGCCGTACGCCGTTGGCGGAAACACCATCCTGCGCGTCAGCGTTGCGGAAGTATCCGAAGCCGATGACGAGCAGCGCTAGTGCTGCGATGACCAACAGCCAGGGGCCAGGGTTCGATACCGGCGTCTCCTCGGCACGACCGCTCAGTTCTGCTGCCGGCTTGCTGATCTCGCTGCTGTCGCTTGCGCTGAGTTCTTGGTCACGTCTGTCCGGATCAGTCATGGTTACAGGCCTTTCGCAGAATGGATGATCACCATCATGGGCATGACTTTAAGGTGCCTGCCTGAACCGCGCCTCATTCAAATGGGTGAATCCGCCTGCGACCGCCCTAGAGCCAGGCCTGCCCGGCTCCTGTAAGTGGTCAGTGGGCGTGCTGACGTTGATGCACCATCGTTGCATCCTGCTGCATAATGTCCGGCATGACCGACTGCCGGGTCAAACGCATCTATGAGCCTGTCGCCGAGGATGATGGCTTTCGCGTCCTGGTCGACCGGCTATGGCCCCGCGGGGTAAGCAGGGAGGAGGCTGCTGTTGACCTGTGGCTGAAAGAAGTCGCGCCATCCGCTGAACTCCGCCAGTGGTTCGGACATGATCCGGAGCGCTTCGCCGAGTTTCGCGAGCGTAATCGGGACGAACTTGACACTAATCCGGCCTTCACGAGACTGCAGCAGCTGACTGCGGACCACGAGCGCGTAACGCTACTTTACGGTGCCCGCGACCGGCAGCATAATCAGGCTGTTGTGCTGCGCGAACTCCTTGAGTGACCTGGTGCGGCAACCCGCGGTGAGAACGCGACCCGCGCCGGCAGGCTGCACGTGGTGATACACTCGGCGCTCATGACCCCACACGCTGGTTCTGGCAGCCGGCCTGGACACGCCGACGAGGCACTGGAGTTCCTGTTCCGCTGGTTCGGCCCCCACGACCCGGTGCAGCTGACTCACATGGCCCAGGTGCCGAACGTCCGAACCGTAGTCACTGCACTGGCTGACTTCGCCCCAGGTGAAGTGTGGACCCCCGAGGCAATCCAGGAACGCACGGAACTGTGTGCAGCGAATGGACTGCAGTGGACGGTAGTCGAGAGCATCCCCCTGCATGAATCCATAAAACTGGGCAGCCCGGACCGCGACAGGCACATCGAGGCGTGGCAGGAAACACTAGTCAACCTTGCGGCGGCTGGGATACATACTGTCTGCTACAACTTCATGCCCGTGTTCGACTGGATGCGCACGGACTTCGAGTTCAGACTGCCGGACGGTTCCACCAGCGCGGCTTACGTGCAGAAGGATTTCGAAGCTGTCGACCTCAGCCAGGGCATGCCTCAGCTTCCTGCCTGGCCGCGCGGTTACACCGCCCAGGAACTGAGGGCAATGATCGCACGCTATGAAGGTGTGACCAGCGAGGTCATGCTCGAGCGCTTCAGTTACTTCATCAACCAGGTCGCACCCGTAGCCGAGCAGGCCGGGCTCAGGCTCGGGGTGCACCCTGATGATCCGCCCTGGCCCATCCTCGGCCTGCCCCGCATCGTGACGGACGAAGCCGCGCTTGCGGCTGTGCTCAGCTGCACGGACAACCCCGCCCACGGCCTCACGTTCTGCACCGGATCTCTTGGTGCCAGGGCCGACAACGACTTGCCTGCCATGGCGCGCCGGTTCGGCTCACGGACTCACTTCGTGCATGCCCGCAACGTGAGACGTACCGGGGAGCGTGACTTTCACGAAGTCAGTCACCACCCGAGCGACGGTGACGTTGACCTGCCCGCGGTCATTCGGGCCCTCCTCGAGAGTGGTTTCAGCGGACCGATCCGTCCCGATCACGGCCGGCACATCTGGGGTGAACAGGCCATAGTCGGCTACGGCCTGCATGACCGGGCACTTGGCTTGATGTATCTTCAGGGCATCCACGACTCGATCAGGGCAGGAGGCCAGCCATAACTGATAGAGCCAGCGAGCACATCATCAGGCACGGACTGGTTCCGGTTCATGCCAACGTCGCCACCGAAGACGCGCTGGCGGTCCTGAGGGCCTGCTACGCGGGAGGTGTCAGGGTTTTCGAGTTCACGAACCGGACTGCTGATGCACTTGAGGTCTTCACTTCGTTGCGAAGCGCAGTCGATGAAGAGATGCCAGGCCTGCTGCTCGGTGCGGGCACCATCCTGACTGTTTTAGCCGCTGAAGCCTATGCAGAGGCCGGTGCTGACTTTCTGGTCAGCCCGGTTGCCGCCGCAGACGTCCACAGCTGGTGCCAGCAACATGAAGTCCCGTTCATCCCAGGCGTCATGACAGCGACTGAACTCGTGGCAGCGACCTCGCGAGGGGCTTCACTCGTGAAACTGTTTCCCGCAGCTGATCTGGGTCCAGGCTACCTGCGGCACATACTCGGGCCACTGCCGGACAGCCGGATCATGGTGACTGGGGGCATCCGGGCTGACCGGCAGGAGATCCGCAGCTGGCTTGAGGCCGGTGCAGTCGCTGTCGGTCTGGGCAGTGACCTCGTTCCCTCCGGCAAGCTGAGCAGCTCACGGCTCCGGCAGCTCACTGCAAGCTGTCAGGAACTGCTCGAGGCGGTCGCAGCGGTCCGGGCAGGGTGATGGACCAGGAGGCGTACATCGTCACCTTCGGTGAAGCGCTGCTGCGGCTGTCACCGACTGTCGGTGAGTTACTCAGAGAAGCGAAGAACCTGAACGTAAATGTTGGTGGAGCCGAAGCAAACGTTGCCGCGGGCCTCAGCAGCCTGGGACTGAAAAGCCGCTGGTTCTCACGGGTGAACGACGCTGTGACCGGCGACATCGTACTCGCCGAACTGAACGCGGCCGGTGTGTACACCTCTTTCGCTGTCAGAGCCGAAGCCAGAACCGGTCTGTATTTTGTCGAACACGGCGACGGTGTGCGGCCCGCCCGTGTCAGTTACGACCGAACTGGCTCTGCCTTCGCGGGCATCGACGTGCAGGACGCTGAAGCTGCTCTCATGGACGGGTTGTTTGACGGCAGTGCAGCGTTCATGACCAGCGGCATCACCCTTGCCCTGGGAGACGGCCCAGCTGCTGCTGCCAGGAGGTTGTGGGACGAGGCGGAGGGACAGCTGCGGGTACTTGACGTGAACTACCGTTCCGGTCTGTGGGGACCGGCCGCTGCTGCGGAAGCCATCAGGCCGTACCTGGCACAGTGCGATGTGCTGTTGATCGCCGAACGTGATGCTCGGATCCTGTTCGGAACCGTCGACCTGCGTGATTACGCTGCGCGGGCAGTCGTAGCACTCACCAGAGGGGCTGAGGGCGCACGGGCCATTGCTCCGGATGGGGAAGAAGCAACGGCCGCGGCGCTGCCGCTCGGCTCGGCCGGACGGATCGGACGGGGTGATGCGTTCGCGTCCGGTTTCTTGGCAGGCATCCTGCGCGGGATGGATCTCGGCAGTTCATTGCGCCTTGCTGTCGCCTGTGCCAGCTTCAAGTCCACCATCCCCGGTGACCTGGCCCGACTTGAACGGTCGGTCGTCGAAACCCTGGCTTGGCGTGCCCCGGATTCAGACGTCATCCGCTGACGCCACGTGAGTACACCATTGCGGGCTGCTTGACATTGATTCAGGCCCTTGCTAACGTCGAAACAACTTTTCAGCAGGTGCCAAGTGCGTTAGCGGTAACTATTGCGCGCTGAACCGCAATATCGCGGCTCGGACGGTACCCCTGTGGCTGCTCAGCGTACTGTCGGCGAGCACACCTGCGTCTGTGAGGAGGAGGCCTTGAGGACGGTCCACGCCAGTGGACATATGAGACCCCCCGGCCCGATCGGCAGCAACGCTGCGGCGGAGCCACCAGGCCGGCAGACCAGCCGGTGAAAGGAACAGACTGTATGGGTAGATCCGCCAGAAGGAGTTCATCCCCCGGAAGCATGCCCCTGGCCACCTTCGTGGCAGGGGCACTGCTGCTCAGCGGAGCAGCGCTGGCCCAGCAGTACCAGGAAGCACCGATGCTCGCAGAACGTGTAGCAGCCGGTGAGCTTCCGCCAGTCGAAGAAAGGCTCCCCGTCAATCCGCTCGTCGTTGAACCTGTCGACGAGGTCGGTACATATGGCGGAACGATCCGGCGCGCCTTCCTCGGTCCGTCCGACGCCAACAACTACACCCGCTTCGCCTACGATGCCCTCGTCCGCTTCGACCCCAGCGGGAGCGAAGTGATCCCACACATCATCGAATCAGCGGAACCGAGCGAAGATTACAGCAGCTGGACACTCCACCTGCGCGAAGGTGCACGCTGGTCGGACGGTGCACCGTTCACCTCAGCAGACATCCAGTTCTACTATGACGCTGTCCTTCAGAACGAGGACCTGACGCCCTCAGTGCCCGCCTGGGTCCAGAACACCGACGGCACCATGGCAACGGTAACGAGTGACGGTGACTACGCCGTTACCTTCACCTTCGATGCTCCCAACACGCTCTTCCTTCATGAACTCACATTCCGTGACGGTGGCGACCGCACCATCGCTGCGTTCATTCCCAGACACTTCCTTGAGGAGTTCCACCCCGATTACACGGATCCTGAGGAACTCGACGCCAAGGTCCGGGCAGCCGGTTTCAGCACCTGGACGCAACTGTTCGAGCAGAAAGCCATCATCACCGACACGCCGGAACGACCCAGCATGGCAGCGTGGATCCCCAATGGAACCACCGTATCTGACCCCGAATTCGTGCTGGTCCGCAACCCGTATTACTTCGCTGTAGATACCGCTGGCAACCAGCTTCCCTACATCGACGAAGTGCGCTTCCGCTTCTTCTCAGACGCTGAAACACTCAACTTCTCGGCTGTAGCCGGTGAGTTCGACTTCCAGGCCCGGCACATCAACATGACCAACTACCCGGTCCTGGTGCAGAACGCTGAACGCAGTGGCTACCGGGTGATCACCTGGCCGACGTTTGGCGGTTCCGATGCTGCGATCTGGTTCAACCAGGTCTACCAGAACGAGCCTGAGCTCGGCGAGCTGCTCGCAACCCGTGATTTCCGCATCGCCCTGTCCCACGCGATCAACCGTGATGAGATACGGGAATCCGCGTTCCTGGGTCTCGGTGAAGTGCGCCAGAACGTCCCTTCACCCTGGCACCCTTACTACCCGGGAGATGAAGCGGCGTTCCGCTACACAGAGTACAATCCGGAACTGGCGAACGAGATGCTGAACGCCCTCGGGCTCGAACTGGGCGCGGATGGCCGCAGGCGGCTCCCCAGCGGCGATCCGTTCACCATCGAGATCTCCATCGTTCCTGCGTTCGGCCCCTGGCCCGATGTGGGCCAGCTCGTCGCGGCTGACTGGAATGCTGTCGGTGTGAGCACCGTCACCCAGATCCGGGAACGTAACGCGCACTTCCAGATGCGTGACAGCAACGACCTGATGGTGGAGATCTGGAACGAAGACACGACCGGTTTCCCCTTCACAGGTAACCCGAAGATGGACGTACGCAGCACCCCTGCAGCGGCTTTCGCCACCGAGTACAGGCTCTGGTACGAAACCGATGGGGCATCGGGCCTGCCGCCCACTGAGCCGATCGCGCGCATGGTCGAGATCATCGACTCAGCCCGTGCAGTCGGACCGGAGGAACAGGTCGAGCTTGCCCACGAACTGTTCGAGATAATCACCACCGAGGTTTACTCACTCGGTACTGTCGGTCTCACTCCGCTCGTGCAGGGTGTGGTCGTCGTCAACGAGAACCTCCGCAACGTCCCGGAAGTCGCGGGTAACGATTGGCCGTTGCGCACTCCAGGCAACGCGCGTCCGGAGCAGTTCTACTTCAGAACCAGTAACTAGTCTGCCAATTCATTCTGAAACAGAGGCGTATCCACGGGGAGCGGTCACAACCGCTCCCCGGATCTGAAGCAGCATAAAGACCTGATTCCAGAATCAAGGCTCCAAAAGAGGGTACAGACTTGCATTTGACAAAGGTCCACTCATGGTTCAGGTAGTAATCAAGCGCCTGCTCCTGTTGCCGCTATTACTGTTCATCTTCTCGGTGGTAGCGTTCCTGCTCATCCAGGCGCCACCAGGTGACTTCCTCACCAGTTACGTCGCGGAACTGTCAGCGGGCGGCAGCTCGATTGACCAGGCTCAGATAGAGGCACTAAGACAGACGTATGGCCTGGACCAGCCGCTGCACGTGCAGTACTGGCGCTGGATCAGCAACGTGGTGCGGGGAGATCTGGGAATCTCGCTGGAGTGGCGCAGGCCGAACGCTGAACTGATCGGCGAGCGGCTCATCCTCACACTCGCACTGTCGATCTCATCGCTGCTTTTCACGTGGGTGGTTGCCATTCCCATCGGTATCCTCTCCGCCACCAGACAGTACTCTTTCCTTGATTACTTCTTCACGGTGTTCAACTATTTTGGGCTCGCCATTCCCAATTTTCTGCTGGCGCTGGTGCTCATGTGGGGCGCGTTCCAGTATTTCGGGCTGAGCGTCACCGGCCTGTTCTCCAGCGAGTACGTCAGTGCTCCGTGGAGTTTCGCACGCGTTGTGGATCTGCTGAAACATCTGTGGCTGCCGATGATAATCCTCGGTGCAGCCGGCACAGCCCAGATCGCCCGGATAGTGCGCGCGAACCTGCTGGATGAACTGCGTAAACCGTACGCCGAGATGGCCCGTGCCAAGGGCCTGGCGGAATGGAAGCTGGTGCTGAAGTACCCCACCCGCATCGCCATCAGTCCGGTCATCAGCAGCCTCGGCTGGTATCTGCCGCAACTGTTCTCCGGCGGGCTGGTCGTCGCAGTCGTGATGAACCTGCCGACGATGGGTCCACTGCTGCTGCGTGCCCTGGTCGGCCAGGACATGTACCTGGCTGGCACGATCATCCTGATCTACTGTGCACTGACGGTTATCGGCACGTTGATCTCGGACCTGCTGCTCGCGGCTCTTGATCCCAGGATCAGGATGGAGGGGGCATGAGTATCGCCCTGAGTGCAGAAACCGACGAACAGGTAAAGGTCGCACCGGTCTGGAAACTCATGTGGTGGCGTTTCCGAAGACATCGGCTTGCCGTCATCTCAGCGTGGGTGCTGGTGCTCATCGTAGCGGTCGCGGTCGTGCCCCAGTTCTTCGCGACGCAGCTGCCCGAAGAGACAAGCGCCCGACGCGCCTTCATGCCTCCCCAACTGATCAGGATCATGCATGAGGGCCGGCTCACCGCACCGTTCGTGTATGCAGTCGTGGGGGAGAGGAACCCCGTCACCCTGGGTATGGAATGGGTCGAAGACCGTGATACGCGTATCCCGGTCGGCCTGTTCACACGGGGGCACAGTTACGAGGTCCTGGGGCTGTTCCGCACTGACCGGCATCTCATCGGAGCATCCGGTCCCGAGAGCAGGATCCATCTGCTGGGTACCGACAGGCTGGGTCGTGATCAGTGGTCACGACTCATGTACGGCACCAGGACATCGATGTCGATCGGACTGGTCGCAGTCGCTCTCAGCATCGTGCTGGGCGTGGTGCTGGGCGGCATCTCCGGGTACTTCGGAGGTGTGATCGACGTCATCATTCAGCGGCTCATCGAGCTGCTTCAGTCACTGCCTGCCATTCCCGTCTGGCTGGCCCTGTCCGCAGCCGTGCCACGAACGTGGTCGGTGGAACAGGTGTACTTCGCCATCACCGTCATCCTCGCTCTGATCGGCTGGACCCAGCTGGCCAGGCAGGTACGCGGCAAGTTCCTGGCGCTGCGCGAAGAAGACTTCGTGAGTGCAGCCCGTCTGATCGGCTCGAGCCGGTCCCGAATCATCTTCCTGCACATGGTGCCGTCCTTCATGAGCCACATCATCGCCGCCACCACGCTGGCCATCCCCCTCATGATCATCAACGAGACGTTCCTCAGCTTCCTCGGCCTCGGGCTGAGACCGCCAGCGATCAGCTGGGGGGTGCTGCTGCAGGAGGCGCAGAACCTTCAGTCGGTCGTAAACGCCCCCTGGCTGCTCGTGCCAGGCCTGGCTGTCGTCGTGACCGTCCTCACCCTCAACATCCTTGGAGATGGAATCAGAGATGCCGCAGACCCTTACAGCAGCTGAGACCGCACCCATCCTGTCGGTGCGCAACCTCAGAACGTACTTCGAGCTCGATGAAGGAACCGTCAAGGCCGTGGACGGCGTCAGTTACGACATCCGACCCGGTCAGGTGCTGGGCATAGTAGGCGAGAGCGGTTGTGGCAAGAGCATGACAATGCGCTCGATCCTCCGCATAGTGGAACCGCCGGGCAGGATCGTCGGAGGCGAGATTCTTTACCGGCCAGGAGACGGTAGCCGTTTCAGTGTTGACGCCAACGGTTACGTTGATCTGACTGAGCTTGACGCCAAGTCACGGCAGATGCGACGGGTACGCGGTGGTGAGATCGCGCTGATTCCTCAGGAACCCATGTCGGCTTTCAGTCCGCTTCATACCATCGGCAACCAGATAATTGAGGCGATCAGGCTTCATCGACGCGTTTCCCACAAGGAAGCACGTTCGATCGCAATCACGAGCCTGCGAGAGGTCGGGATTCCAAGCCCGGAAACCCGCATCGACTCGTACTCCTGGCAGATGAGTGGGGGGCTGCGCCAGCGTGCTGTGATCGCGATGGCATTGGCCTGCAACCCAAGCGTGCTGATCGCGGATGAACCGACGACAGCTGTCGATGTGACGACACAAGCGCAGATACTCGACCTGATAAAACGCCTTCGTGAAGAGCATGACTCTGCGATCGTCTTC
>Ga0079225_10002697_pt1 | contig 10275 bp, 8 predicted proteins | sample Poulit2012_FD_76344 | JGI IMG/M metagenome (GOLD analysis project Ga0079225, IMG submission 76344) | Agricultural soil microbial communities from Georgia to study Nitrogen management - Poultry litter 2012 | ecosystem: Environmental > Terrestrial > Soil > Agricultural land | place: USA: Georgia...
GGCCCGGGACTACTTGATGCCGGTGATCTTGACCCGGGTCAGCTGCTGGCGGTGACCCTGGCGGACGCGGTAGCCCGTCTTGTTCTTGTACTTCTGGATCGTGATCTTCTTGCCCTTCTCGGGACGCACGATCTCGGCGGTGACGGTGACCTTCGCGAGGTCGTCCGCACCGGTGGTCACCTTGTCGCCGTCCACGAGCATGAGCGGGGTGAGGTTGACGGTCTCCCCAACCTCGCCGTCAACCTTGTTCATGACGACGACGTCGCCGACGGACACCTTCTCCTGTCGGCCGCCGGCCTTGACGATCGCGTACACCACGTTGCTGCTCATCTCTGTCGTTACGGGCCTCGCGCAGTGACCGGCGGGGCCGGGTCGCGCAAGGCGTGCAAGGAAGGCACGTCTTCGACGCACCGACGATCCAGGGTACGCGGCGCAGGGCCGCCGAGCAAATGTCCGGGGTGCCGGCGCGCGCCGGATCGGGTGTGCTTTCGCGCACACCGACCGCCGCACTCTCTCATCGATCGGTCGAAGAACGTCTGTTCACGGTGCGGGAGAGGACGGTCTGCGACCGATGGGTCGGGTCGGTGGACCGGAGGGGCCGCCGGCACGCCCTCAGCGCAGGGCGGCGAGGGCGTCGGGGATCGACTCGTCGCCGCCGACCAGCTCGACGACCTGCCCGGCGGTCTGCGGCCGGTCCAGCACCGCGACGATGACGGCGGCGACGTCCTCGCGCGGGACCGCTCCCCTGCCGGTGCGGGCCGCCACCCGTACCCGACCGGTGCCCGGGTCGTCGGTCAGCCGGCCCGGACGCACCACCGTCCAGTCGAGGTCACGCCGCATGAGGTCGTCGTCGGCGGCCTTCTTGGCGTCGAGGTAGGCGTTGAAGACCTCGTCGCCCTGGCCGGTGCCGCCGGTGTCGGCGCCCATCGAGGAGACCATGACGTAGCGCCGTACCCCGGCCCGCTCGGCGGCGTCGGCGAGGAGCACGGCGGCGCCGTGGTCGACGGTCCGCTTGCGCGCCGCCCCGCTGCCGGGTCCCGCCCCGGCTGCGAAGACGACGGCGTCCGCCCCCTCGACGACGGCGGCGACCTCCTCGACGGTTGCCTGCTCGAGGTCGAGGACCACCGCCTCGGCGCCGTCGGCCTCCAGGTCGGCCCGGTGGTCGGGGTTGCGCACGATCCCCACCGGGACGTCACCGCGGCGGGCGAGCAGGCGTTCCAGGTGCCGGGCGATCTGGCCGTGACCTCCGGCGATGACGACTCTCATGCACGCTCCTCTCGTCGGCCTACCATCCTGGCCGCGGACGGCGAGCCCGGCCAGTCAGCCGATCTCGGCGGCCGCGGCGCTGATCGCCGCGACGTAGTCCTCCAGCCCCCAGTCGAGCGACAGCGCGGTGGGCGGGCTCATCGCGGCGATGAGCTGGTCACCGGTGATGCTGGCGACCGCCCCGTCGGCGACGGCGGGGATCGCCTGGGCGTAGGACTGGGCGAGGAAGGTCTCCACCTCCTCCTCGGTGCTGGCGTAGTGGACCAGGAGGTCCGCCTCGAGCTGGTCGGTCTGCTCGTAGGACAGCGAGTACACGAAGGTCTCCCCGCCGGTGTCGAGCTCCTCCACCGCGGGCGCACTCTCCAGTCCGAGGTCGAGGAGGAAGTCGACCCGGGCGTCGGCGGGCTTGTAGACGTAGAAGGTGCCGCCGACGTCCCACACGGCCGCGACGGTCACCCCCTGGAGCTCGGGATGGGCACCGGCCGTCTCCTCCAGCGTGGTGTCGAGGTCGGCGACGAGCTCCTCGGCCTCGTCCTGCAGTCCGAGCGAGGTGCCGACGATGCGGATGACGTCCCGCCACGGCGTCGTCCACGGCTCCTGCGGGTAGACGACGGTGGGGGCGATCTCGGACAGCAGCTCGTACTGCTCCTCGGTCACCCCGGAGTAGGGGGCGAGGATGAGCTCCGGGTCGAGCGCGGCGATCTCCTCGTAGGCGGGCTCCTCGACTCCCGCGGGCAGGATCGTCGGCTCGGCCCCGATCTCCTCCAGGGCCTCGTCGACCCACGGCAGCAGCCCGTTCTCGTCCACGGCGTAGGTCTGCGCCTCGATGCCGGCGGGGACGACGCCGAGGGCCAGTGCCGCCTCCGTCGCGCCCCAGCCGAGGGTGACGACGTCGGTCACCGAGCCGGGGATCTCGGTGCTGCCGAAGGCGTGCTCGACGGTGATGCCGGCGTCGTCACCGGCGGTGGGTGCGTCGTCGCCGGTGGAGCCGGCATCGCCGCCGTCGTCGGAGCAGGCGGTGAGGGCGAGGGCGAGCGCTGCGGCCGCCCCGAGGACGCGGGTGAGGTGTCGGGACACGGGGTCTCCTTCAGTGGTGGGTCAGGTCGGGGGCGGGCGTGCCGTGGAAGCGGCCGACGGGCACGACCATCGGGGCCCCGCACACCGGGTCGGGGACGACGCGGGCGCGCAGCCCGAACGCCTCGGCGACGAGGTCCTCGGTGAGGACGGTGCGCGGGTCGCCGATCGCCCGGACCGTGCCGTCGCGCATGACGACGAGGTGGTCGGCGTAGCGGGCGGCGAGGTTGAGGTCGTGGAGGACCATGACGATGGTGCGGCCGCGGTCACGGTTGAGCGCGAGCAGCAGGTCGAGCACCTCGAGCTGGTGGGTGACGTCGAGGAAGGTCGTGGGCTCATCGAGCAGGAGGATCTGGGGGTCCTGGGCCAGCGCCATGGCGATCCACACCCGCTGGCGCTGCCCACCGGACAGCTCCTCGACCCGGCGCCCGGCGAGGTCGACGGTGCTCGTGGCCTCGAGCGCGCCGGCCACGACGGCGTCGTCGGCGGCGTCCCACTGCCGGAACCAGCCCTGGTGCGGGTGGCGGCCGCGGCCGACGAGGTCGGCGACGGTGATGCCCTCCGGGGCCCGCGGGCTCTGCGGGAGGATGCCGATGGTGCGGGCCACGTGGCGGGCGGGCAGCTCGCGCAGGTCGCGGCCGTCGAGGAGGACGGCACCGGCGGCGGGCCGCAGCAGCCGGGACAGGCCGCGCAGCAGCGTGGACTTGCCGCAGCCGTTGGCGCCGACGACGACGGTGACGGCACCGGGCGGGACGGTGAGGTCGAGGTCGGTGACGACGGCGCGGCCGTCGTAGGCGAGGGTGAGCCCGACGGTGCGCAGGTCGGGGCCGCTCATGCCGTCTCACCCCGTCGGTCCGCGGCGACGAGCAGCCACAGCAGGTAGCAGGCGCCCACGGCGCCGGTGATGATCCCCACGGGGGCCTCCAGGGAGGGGAGGAGGTACTGGGCGGCGAGCTCGGCGCCGAGGATCACCGCGGCACCGACCAGCCCGGCGGGCAGCAGCACCGCCCCGGCGGTGGGCAGGAGGCGCCGGGCGATCGGGGCGGAGACGAAGGCGACGAACGCGACCGGGCCGGCGAAGGCGGTGGCGAGGGCGGCGAGCGCGACCGCGACGGCGAGCGCGAGCAGCCGCGTCCGCTCGACGCGGACCCCCAGCCCGCCGGCGGTCTCGTCACCCAGGGCGAGCACCCGCAGCCGACGGGAGACGCCGACGACGGCGGGCGCCAGGACGACGGCGGCCGCGGCGAGGACGGCGACGTCCCGCCAGCGCGGGGTGCCGATGCTGCCGACCATCCACACGAGCACCGAGCGGACGTCGTCGACGTCACTGCGGGTGAGGAGGTAGCCCACGAGCCCGTTGACGGCGAAGGCGATCCCGACGCCGACGAGGACGAACCGGTAGCCGGTCACGCCGCCGCGCCAGGCGAGGAGGTAGATGAGCGTGGCCGCGGCAGCCGCCCCGAGCAGGGCCGCGAGCCCGACGAGGAGCCCGGACAGGCCCAGGACGACGATGGCGAACGCCGCCGCAGCGCTCGCCCCGCCGCTGACACCGAGGATGTCGGGGCTGGCGAGCGGGTTGCCGAGCACCGTCTGGAAGATCCCACCGGCCACGCCCAGCGCGACGCCGACGAGGACGGCCAGCGCCACGCGGGGCAGCCGGATGCGGCCGATGGTGAAGGAGTCCTCGCCGCTGCCGCCGCCGAGCAGCCCGGCGAGGTGGTCCGCCGCCTCGGCGGCGTGACCACCCCAGGACAGGGCGGTCCAGGCGAGCGCGAGGACGACGCCGGCGAGGGCGACGGTGACCACCGCGGTGCGCCACCGGCGCCGGCGGCGCTCGGCACGGACGGCCTCACGGGCCGGGGCCGGGGCGGGGAGCAGCGTGGTCGTCACAGTCCGGCCGTCCTGGTGCGGCGCACGATGGCGATGAGGACCGGGGCACCGACGAACGCGACGACCAGCCCCACCTCGAGCTCCCCGGGACGGGCGACGAGCCGCCCGACGACGTCGGCGGTGAGGAGGAGGGCCGGGCCGACGACGACGGCGAAGGGCAGCACCCACCGGTAGTCGGGGCCGGTGAGGGGGCGGACGAGGTGCGGCACGACGAGCCCGACGAAGACGACCGGCCCGGCGAGCGCCGTCGCACCCCCGGCGAGGACGACGGCGGCGGCGAAGGCGACGAGCCGGGCGCGGCCCACGTCCAGGCCGAGGCCGCGGGCCAGGTCGTCGCCCATGGAGAGCAGGTTGAGCGCGCGGCCGCACAGGAGGGCCAGCAGCGCGCCGACCGCGAGGACCGGCAGCAGGGTGAGGACGACGGTGCCGCTCTCCCCGCTCCCCCGGCCGGCGAGCGACCCCACGGACCAGAACCGGTAGGCGTTCGTCGCGGTCGTGCTGCTCAGCAGCAGCAGCGTGAGCACCGAGGTGATCCCGGCGGCGAGCGCGGTGCCGACGAGCGCGAGCTTGACCGGGGTGGCGCCGTGCCGGCCGGCGGCGCCGATGCCGTAGACGAGGAGCGTGGCGGCGGCCGCCCCGGCGAAGGCGAACCACACGTAGGAGGAGGGGCTGGTGACCCCGAGGACGCTGATCGCCAGGACGACGAAGAGGGAGGCCCCGGCGTTGATGCCGAGGAGGCCGGGGTCGGCGAGCGGGTTGCGGGTCACCCCCTGCATCAGCGTGCCCGCCAGCCCGAGGGCCGCGCCGACGAGCAGCCCGACCGCGGTGCGGGGCAGGCGCTGGTCGAGGACGACGTTGTGGTCGTTGTCGCCGGGGACGCGGGCCGTCAGGGCGTCGACGACCGTGCCGAGCGGCACGTCGCGGGCACCGAGCGCGAGGCTGGCCGCGACGACGAGCAGGAGCACGGCGAGGGCGACACCCAGGCCGACCAGGCGGCGCCGGGTCGGGACGGACTGACGGTGCGTCGGGGTGAGGGTCGCGGTCATCGACGGGTGGTGCCGGCGCTCACTGCGCCTCGCTGCGCCCCTGGCGCCAGTAGCCCATGAAGGCGACGCGGCGGCGGCAGACCCCGGCCTCGCTGACGAGCATGCGCCGCAGCGTCTTGATGACGGCGGCCTCGCCGGCGAACCAGGCGTAGAAGTCCGAGCCGCACCGCTCACCACGGCCGCAGCTGTCGATCGGCTGGACGTGGAGGACCGGGGAGTCCCACAACAGCTGGGTGTCGACGTCCACGTCCTCCAGCGCCTGCCGGACGACGGCGCGGGCCTCGTTCACCACGGCGGCGTTGGCGGCGACCCAGGTGCGCACGGCGGGGACGAGCTCGTGCCCGTGGGGCCTGCCGTCGCGGACCAGCCAGGTGAGCTCGACGTCGGCGGGCAGGGTGACGTCGAGGACGTCCCCGGCGCGCGGGACCTCGATGAACGCCCGGGCGCGGCGGCCGGGTGGCAGGCTCTCGAGGATCGAGGTGATCGCGGGGGCGGCGGTCTCGTCACCGGCGAGGAGGAGCTCGGAGGCGGTGCCGGGGGCCCAGTCGGCGCCGACGGCGTTGTCCTTGGAGCGGGCGTCGGGACCGACGATGACCACCCGGTCGCCCGGGCGGGCGGCGAGCAGCCAGCGGGAGGCGGGGCCGCCGTCGCCGTGGACGACCATGTCGACGTCGACCTCGGCGACCTCGGGGCGCACGTCGCGCACCGTGTACGTCCGGAAGGGGCTGCGCCGCTCCTCCGGGGTCTGGCGCCATCGCTCGTACCAGGTGCCGGCGAGGATGGTGGCGGGGTCGTCCTGCCCGACGTCGGTGAGGTGACCGTCCGGCATCGGCAGCAGGAGCTTGATGCGCTGGTCGTGGCCGTGGGTGCCGAACCAGACGAGGTCCGCGCCGGTGAAGGTGACGCGGCGGAAGCTCGGGCCCAGGGTGGTGACGCGCGCGACCTCCACGGCGAAGGGGCGGTAGGCGGGGCGGTCGTCCAGGGGGACGTGCCGCACCGTCGTGGCGCTCCGAGGTGAGGTAAGCATTACCTAAGTGGACCACAGCACACCGAGGGTGCGCCAGACCTCCGGGGCAGGTTCCGTCATGTCGGTCCCGGAGGATGTCGGTGGTGGGTGGCAGGCTGCCGCCATGGACGACGACGCACGGGTCCCGCTCGCCGGAGCTCACCTGCTCGCGTCCTTCTTCGCGGCCGCGCCGGCGCTGGGCCACCCGGCCATCCGGGCGCGGGTGCCACGGGTGCGCGCCCACCTGCTCACCTACCTCGACACCGAGGGCGAGCAGTGGCTCACCCCGGACGAGCTGGTGCTGCTCCACGCCGAGCGTCAGCTCGAGCCGGTCGATGCCGTGCTGCGGGTCTCGGGTGTGGAGCTCGTGCTCGCCGCGCTCCCGGGCTTCTGCCACCCGGTGTGGCTGCTGCCCCAGCCGCGTGACGCCCGCGCCCAGCTGCGCGTGGTGGACGCGCTGCGCGACTGGGTGGCCGAGCACCACCGGCCACCGGACCCGGCCGGTCGGCTGCTCCTGGACCGGGTGGAGGAGGCGGTGCGGCGGGCGCAGGCGGTACTCGACGGCTCACCGGCACCGTGAGGCGGTGACCGGACCGCCGGGGCGACCCGTGGCCCGGTGGTGCTCGAGACGCCTGCGCGGTCGGCGCAGTCGCCGGTCCCAGGCCCGTGAGGAGCCGGCTCGGGCACGACCGTCGTCCCGGTCCGCCCGCACCGCAGGGCGCGGGCGGACTGGGATGGGTCGGTCAGGCCGTGATCGGTCCGCCGGAGGTGACGCGGCGGTGGCCGCGCCGGCGACGCGGCGTCGTGCTCGCAGCACCTGCCTCGTCCTGCTCCTCCGCGTCGGCCTTCGCGGCCGTGCCGGTGGTGTCAGCCGTCGCAGCCGCGCCGGTGGCGTCGGCCGTCGCAGCCGTGCCGGTGGCGTCGACCTTCGCGGCCGTGCCGGTGGTGTCGGCCTTCGCGGCCGTGTCGGCCGTGGCGGTCGCGTCAGCCATGGCGTCGGTCAGGTCCGTCTGCGCGACGGGCACCTCGTCACCGGCACCCGCTGCCGGCTGGGTCGCCGCACCGGGTGCGGTGTCCGGTACGGCGTCACCGTCGCGCTCACTGCGGCGCCGCGCCTCGGTCTCGGCGGGCTCCTGACGTCCCGCCGGCAGGGCGGCGGCCAGCGCCTCGAGCGAGGCGCGGACCTCCTCGGCAGAGCGCTGCTCGCCCTGGGCCGCGTCGGCAGGCCGGTCGACCGGGGTCGGCAGCGGCAGGTCGGGCACCTTCCGCTCGGTCTCGGCGGCGGGCTCGGCCGTGACGGAGGGCGTGTCCGTGCCGGCCGTGTCCGCCTCACCCCTGCGCGCCGGCCGCTTGCCGGGCCGAGACGACGCCGCGGCAGCCTTCTCCGCGGCGGGCGGGGCCTGCTTCTCGGCGACGTCCTGCTCGGCGGTGTCCTCGGCCCGGTCCTCAGCGTCGTCCTTGGCCTTGTCCTTCGGGGCGTGCGCCTGGGCGGCAGCAGCGGCGATGGTGGCAAGGGTGGCCTTGACCGCCTCGCGCGCCGCGTCGTCCACCGGGGGCAGGGTCTCGGCACGGCCGCCGTTCCCGCCGCGCTTGCGCCGGCGTCCCCCGTCCGACGCCGCCGGAGCCGCGGACTTCTCCACCGGGTGGTCGTGGACGATGAAGCCACGTCCGCCGCAGTGCTCGCACGGCTCGCTGAAGGCCTCCAGGAGGCCCTGGCCCACCCGCTTGCGGGTCATCTGCACCAGCCCGAGGGAGGTCACCTCCGCCACCTGGTGGCGGGTGCGGTCCCGGCCGAGGCACTCGACGAGGCGACGCAGCACGAGGTCGCGGTTGGACTCGAGCACCATGTCGATGAAGTCGATGACGATGATGCCGCCGATGTCCCGCAACCGGAGCTGGCGGACGATCTCCTCGGCGGCCTCGAGGTTGTTCTTCGTCACCGTCTCCTCGAGCGTGCCGCCCGACCCGGTGAACTTCCCGGTGTTGACGTCGATGACGGTCATCGCCTCGGTGCGGTCGATGACCAGCGAGCCGCCGGAGGGCAGGTACACCTTGCGGTCCAGGCCCTTGGCGAGCTGCTCGTCGATCCGGTACTCGGCGAAGACGTCCGCCTCGTGCGTCCAGTGGTGCACCCGGTCCACGAGGTCCGGGGAGAGCTCGCGCACGTAGGTCGAGATCGTCTCCCAGGCACCCTTCCCCGAGACGACGAGCGAACCGAAGTCCTCGTTGAAGACGTCCCTGACCACCCGCACGGCGAGCTCCGGCTCGCCCTTGAGGAGGACGGGCGCGCTCCGGGTCGACTTCGCCTTGGCCTGGATCTCGTCCCACATCGTGGTGAGGCGCTCGACGTCGGCGCGCAGCTGCTCCTCGGTGGCGCCCTCGGCGGCGGTCCGGACGATGACGCCGGCGCCCTCGGGGACGATCTGCTTGAGCAGTTTCTTCAGCCGGGCCCGCTCGTTCTCGGGCAGCTTGCGGGAGATGCCGGTCATCGCCCCGGAGGGGACGAGCACGAGGAAGCGTCCGGCCAGGGTGATCTGGGAGGTGAGCCGTGCCCCCTTGTGACCGACCGGGTCCTTCGTCACCTGGACGAGCACCGTGTCACCCGGGCTGAGCGCCTGCTCGATGCGGCGCGGCTGGCCCTCCATCCCGGCCGCGTCCCAGTTGACCTCACCGGCGTACAGGACGGCGTTGCGCCCCTTGCCGAGGTCGACGAACGCGGCCTCCATGCTCGGCAGCACGTTCTGCACCCGGCCGAGGTAGACGTTGCCCACCATCGAGGTGTGGGTCTCGCGGGCGACGTAGTGCTCGACGAGCACCCCGTCCTCCAGCACGGCGATCTGGGTGCGGCCGTCGCGCTCCCGCACGATCATCGAGCGGTCGACCGACTCACGGCGGGCGAGGAACTCCGCCTCGGTGATGGTCGTGCGACGGCGACCGGCGTCACGGCCCTCGCGGCGCCGCTGACGCTTGGCCTCCAGGCGGGTCGAGCCCTTGAGCGCCGTGATCTCGTCGCGGGCCGCGCGGCCCTCACGCGAGTTCGCCGTGCCGTCGTCCGCGCTGCGGCTGCGACGGCGGCGGCGACGACGACGGCTCGTGGTCTCGTCGTCGGACTCGCCGTCACCCGAGTCACCGTTGGCGTCGTCGTCACCGTTGGTGCCGTCCTCGCCGTCGGTGTCGTCGTCGTGGTCGGCGTCCTCTACCGCGCCCTTCGCGGGCTGCGCGGTCTGCTCGGCACCGCCCTCGGCGTCGCCGTTCTCCTCCGAGTTCTCGCTCTCCTCGCGACCGGCGCCCCCGCGGTTGCGGCGGCCGCGACCACCCCGGCGCCGGCGGCGGCGCTGACCGCCCTCACCGGAGCTCTCGGCGGTGGTCTCGGCGCCCTCGCTCTCCTCGTCCGTGGTGGTGGACGCTGCCTCGGGCTGCGCGGTGAACGTGGCCTGGGGCTCGGGCTCCGGAGCGGGCTCGGCCGTCCGCTCGCGGGGCGGACCTGCCTCGGCCCGGACGCGACGGCGGACGCGGGTGGGGTCGGGGGCCTGGAAGAGCAGCGCGGTGGCGGGAAGCCGGACCTCCTGCTCCTCCTCGTCCTCGTCGGCGTCCTCGGCGACGGGCTCGACCGGCGCGAGGGCCGCGCTGAACTCGGCGAGGACGTCGATCTTCTGCTCGGTGGTGCGGGCCTTGCGCGAGGAGCGGCGGCGGGTGGGTGCCGGCTCCTCGGCGGGGGTCTCCTCGACCGCCGGCTCGGCGGGAGCTCTGTCCAACACGGTGGCCTCCGGCTCGCCCGCTCCGGCCTCGACGGCCGCGGCGGGGGCGCTGTCGGCAGCGGGGGCGTCACCCTCGGCGCCCGGGGTGGTCTCCTCGACAGCCGCGGGTGCCGCGGTCTCCTCCACGGCGACCGCCGCTGCCTTGGCGGCGCTCCTGCGCCGCGCGGGCTTCCGCTTGGCGGGCGCGGCTGCCGCGCCGTCCTCGGCCGAGCCGGCCTGCTCCGGCGCCTCGGCC
>Ga0079225_10002698_pt1 | contig 10275 bp, 11 predicted proteins | sample Poulit2012_FD_76344 | JGI IMG/M metagenome (GOLD analysis project Ga0079225, IMG submission 76344) | Agricultural soil microbial communities from Georgia to study Nitrogen management - Poultry litter 2012 | ecosystem: Environmental > Terrestrial > Soil > Agricultural land | place: USA: Georgia...
AAATTCTACTCATTCCCCTTTATTTACTCTAGTTCATCCGTAAACTTAGGCAATACCGTCACCAACTTGAAGTGTAGTTCCTACTTCTTCTAAATTAGCGTTCTCATCAACATTTCCTAATTGTTGACGTAAAATTGCTGAAATCTCATCCGGTTTAATACCAACCATTTTTATATAGATTTAAAAGATTTAAAATTATATGTTTTATATTTTAGCTACATATTCGTTATGTAGAAAATTTTGTTTAATTTTATTTAAACGATTGCGAACACTTGCATCAAAAAGTTTATCATCTAATTCAATTACAATCCCACCAATAATTTCAGGTTTTACTTTGGTTTTAATTTCAATAGTAGTATCCTTTATTTCTTGATTTATTTTTGTTTTAATATTTTGGATTGTTTCCTCAGATAATTGAATAGCGGAAGTTATTGTTACTTCTTTTATATTTTTATGGTTTTTGTATGCTTGTTCAAAAGCATTTGTTATTTCTAACAAATAATTTGCTCTACCTTTTTTAGCTAACAATTGAATAAAAGATTGACTTAAGTTATCCGTTTTATTTTTAAATATTTCTTCCAATATTTTGCTTTTCTTATCGCCTTTAATGATCGGACTTTTGAGCATTAAATAAAACTCTCTATTCTCTTTACATAAATCATAGACTAGGTGCATATCTTTACGCACTTCTTCTAATTTGTTTTTTTCAATTGCTAAATCCAAAATTGATTTTGCATATACTTTAGCTAGTCTTGCTTCTTGCATGGAATTAATGTTTTAGAATTATTCGTATAATTAGTTCAATTTAATACTATTGGTTAATTCATTAACATAGTTCTTTTGAACATCTTCATTAGATAATTCTTGTTTTAATATTTTTTCGGCTACTTCAACTGCTAAGTTACCAATTTCATTTTTAACTTCTGTTAATGCAGCATTTTTTTCATTATTGATTTGCAATTTAGCGTCTTCAATCATTTTGGATGCTTGGTTTTTAGCTTCTTGTCTTGCATCTTCTATGATTTTGTTTTTCATATCATTTGCTTCTTTTAATAAAGCTGAGCGTTCTTCACGAGCTTCATTTAACAAACGTTCATTATCTGCTTTTAGATTAGCCATTTCTTGCTGCACTCTTTCTGCAGAGGCAATACTATCAGCAATCTTATTTTCACGTTCATCTAGCATTCCTAATATAGGTTTCCACGCGAATTTTTTCAATAAAACTGCTACTAATACAAAAGCTACTAATGACCAAAAGAATAATCCAAATTCAGGAGTTAATAATCCCATGATTCCATTTATTATTTAAGTGATATAAAATTCTCTTTTTTAAATTAGAACACTGCTTACGCAGCCCTTTGCATATTGCAAACAGTGTTCTTTTTTGCTTCTTTCTTAATTGTGATAAGATTATTAAAGAACAATCGCAAGAATACCTGCAATTACACCTAATAATGCTACACCCTCAACGAAAGCAGCAGTTAAAATCATACTGGAACGAATGTCACCAGCCGCTTCTGGTTGACGAGCGATAGATTCTACAGTCGCCTTACCAATTTGACCGATTCCTAATCCAGCAGCCATTGCAGCTATCCCAGCTCCAATCGCACCTAAACCTGCAGCGATTCCGCCAGCAAGCATAATTGTGTTTAAAATTGACATTTTACTATGTATTTATTAATTAAACAAAAAAACTATTTTATTGTGCTCCTTCCGAAGCTAATGCTACTTCCTCTACAACCTCTTCCTCTTCCATCATTGAACCAATGAATACAGCAGATAAATTTGCAAATATAAATGCTTGAATCGCTGCTACCATAACCTTAATTAATAACATGAATATTTGTAAAGCTACAGATATTACTGTAAATCCTGCACCAACTGCTTGATTCATTTGTGCAAAGATAAATATTAATAATACAAAACTCAAAATTACTAAGTGACCGGCTAGCATATTAGCAAATAAACGTACGGTTAATGCTACGGGTTTAATAATTAATGATATTAACTCAATAGGAACTAATATTACAACTACATAAATTGGTAATCCCGGTGGATTAAATAGATGGCTCCAAAAACTTTTTTTACTGCTAAATAACATTATCATAAATGTTACAAAAGCTAATGCAGCAGTAAAGGCAATATTTCCACTTAAGTTTGCACCTCCTGGAATTAATCCTAACATATTAATTATCCAGATGAAGAAAAATAAACTTAATAAAAATGGTGTGAATTTCTTATAATTTTTTCCAATATTTGGCTTTGCTACATCATCTCTTATAAATAAAATTGCAGATTCTACAGCGTTTTGCCAACCTCTTGGTGCTTGATCACTTCCTCTTTTCATATAGGTTCCTTTTAATCGTATAAATATGATTAAAATAATTATAGAAGCTATGATTAAAGCTACTGTGTTCTTAGTTAATGAAATATCATATATCTTATTCCCTTGTTCAGATATTATTTTTCCATCTTCATTAAAAGTATAACCACTATAATGGTTGTTGTTTTCTTTCAATGTTTTAGAAGAAAAACTATGAAATCCTGTTTCAGTATCATAGATTAGAATAGGAAGATGTATGTTTAATTCAAAATTTCCTACTTTGAATACATGCCATTCATAAGAATCATAAATATGACCAAAAATTATTTCGGAAATATTTAATTCTTCTTCTGTATTTACAATAGCATCAACTTCTTGTTTATTAGCAAATAATGAAAAGCTGGTGAAAAATACAGCAAAAACCAATAAGAAATACTTTAATTTATTGCACACGATTCGAAATTTTGTGCAAAGATAGTCTAATTCGCTTGGAAAAAAAATAATTTCTGATATTTTATTATGCTTTTGTTTTCTTGTCTAAGGAATTTTATTTTATATAACATTTTTTGTTTTTTATCTTCTAAAAACAATCCTAAATACAGTAGATTCTTCATCCGATTTTTTTACAAAAATTCTTGCGTAATGGTATTTTTCTATTATTCTCTTTACTAATGATAAACCTAAACCCCAACCCCTTGTTTTTGTAGTTTCTCCAGGTTGAAAAATCTTTTTAAAATTCTTTTTGGGTATAATTTTACCATTATTTTCTATATCAATAATTACTTCAATTCCATTATCTTCTAATCGCATTTTTATCCAACCACTTCCAGCTAATGCATCTAAAGCATTATTTAAAATGTTTTCTATTACCCATTCAAATAGTGGTGCATTCATTAATACTTTAGATTCCTTAGAAAGTTCTGTTGCTTCTAAATAAAATTTTACTTTTTTAGGAGCTCTCTTTTCCATATAATCTTTCATGTTTTCCAATCGAGGATAAATTAATGTTTCTTCCAAAGGTGTATCACTTCCAATTTTTGAAAATCTATCTGCTACTAATTGTAATCTATTAACATCCTTGCTCATTTCTATTATATATGGATTTATTTCTGGATAGTCCTTTAGAATTTCTATCCAGCCAACTATTGAAGATAGAGGAGTGCCCATTTGATGAGCAGTTTCTTTTGACATTCCAACCCATACTTGATTTTGTATGCTCTTTTGCGCTAGTGAAAAAGAAATTAATACTATTATTAAAAATACACTTAAAACAATTATTAAAAATATAGGATATTGTTCAATTCTATTTAATAAATAAGAATTGCCATAATACACTAAATAAGTTCCATAAGGATACGAGATATGAATAGGAGGATTTGTTTTCTTATAAAATTCTAATTGTTTCTCTAAATAATCTTTTTTCTTTTTTATTTTCTCTTCATCAATATTAATATAATCAATTATTTTGTCCTCTTCTTCGCAAATGATTAATGGGATTTCTTTGTTCTGAGTAATGATATAACTAGCTAAATTTAAGTCCTGCTTTCCTTCATTGATTTCTGAATTAGCTATTGTTTCTAAAGCTTCAACAAGAATTAAAGCATTTTTCCTTTCCTTATTAGCCATTTTTTTTGCTAAATTTTGGAATTGAAATAATGCAATTATTACTATTAATAATCCAATTAATACTGAATAGGTTTTCCAATGCAAGTATTTGCGCATATATTTGAAGGTATTTAATACACTAAGCTAATAATTTGTTGCTAAAATAGTGAAATTAAGTATTTTCGTGCTTATGAGCTTTCTATTTCCTATATTTTTATTCGCTTTTATAAGTTTATTGATTCCAATAATCTTACACTTATATAATTTTACTAAACATAAAAAAATAGTTTTTAGTCATAGCTTCTTTTTAGAAAAATTAAAAATTCAAAGTGAAAAACCATCTAGACTTCAAAAGAAGATTTTATTAATTGCGCGTTTGCTACTACTTGCTGCATTAATTTTAGCCTTTGCACAACCATTATTTAATAAAGATAAATCTAATAATAATCACCGAACTTCTATAATTTTTTTGGATCAAAATCCAAGTATGGCTATAGTGAAAGATGGTAAAAGCTTATGGGAACAAGCTAAGTCGGATGTGTTATTGCATCTTAATCAACTGGAAGAAGATGAAAAAGTTGCAATATTATCCTCTGCAGATAATAAAGTCTATCAGAGTGTTCTTAAAGAAGAGGCTATTCGTCAAGTAAAAGCAATGGAATTGGAAAATAGATATTTACCATTTTCTGATTTATTGCATAATATTGAAAACTTAGAAAAAGAATTAAATCAAAGTAATAATCCCATCTTTATTTATTCAAATTTTCAAAAAACTCTTTGGGAAAAAGAGTTAAATGAAATAGATGTTGTAAATAAAAATTCTTTTAATTTCATAAATTACACTTTAGAAAACTATGATAATTATTGGATAGATACCGCTTATATAAGTTCCGAAGAGGACAAAAAAATGTTAAATTTTAAACTTGCCGCGCAAAAAGAAGAAAAAGAATATGTAAAAGTACAATTCTTAATAAATAATAAACTTAATCAAAGTGTACAAGTTGAAAAAGATAACTCTTATGAAGGTTCTATTGAATTAAATAATCTTGCAGAAAATTCACATCTGCAATTAATTATTCAAGATGATGCAATTTCTTTTGATGATACTCTTTTTATGGTTTATAGAAATTCTTCCAAAATTCCTATAGCATATTTAAATACCCAAAATACCAATGCTTATTTGAAGGTATTAGAAGAAGCATTACCAAATGCATATATAAAAAATTTATCCTTGCAATCGGGAATAAATTGGAAGGAATTTCCTTTTATTATCTATGAGTCACATGAATTTGAGTCAATGGAAATTCAAAAAGAATTATTATCCTATGTGGAAAATGGGGGTAAGTTAATGTGGTTTCCTAATTATAATCAATCTGCAGATAATATTAAACAATTGTTAGGATATTGGTTTTCTTTAGAAGTAAGGAAAAAAGAAGAAGAAAGTATGGAAATTAGTCGGATGGAAATACAACATCCTATTGTAAAAGAAATTTTTGACTTATCTAAGAGTCAAAAATATTTTCCAAGTGTAAATACTTATTTTTCCTATGAATTTGAAAATAATCTAAATAAGCGATCTTTATTTCAATTAAAGAATGGTGATGAATTTCTATCTGAACTTCGCATAAAAAAAGGAAGTGTTTTTATATCAAGTGTTGCATTAGATCCGAGAAGTTCCGATTTTGTTCAAAGTTATTTATTTGCTCCTTTAATTTATGCAATTGCTTCAAAAGATAATTTGGAATGGCCTCTATACTTTGTTAATACAAATAAAAATGAATGGTTGATTCCTGAGGTAGGAAATACTAAAGAGCCTTGGCATATTGTTTCAGAAAATACAGATAGAATCCCTAAGCAAGAAGAATGGTTAAATGGTAAAAAAATAATTTTAGAGCCCTTTGACCTACAAAAATCTTGGTATGAATTAAAAAAAGAAAAAAATGAGAAAGCTTCCTATTTTATTGCATATAATTTAAGTAGTGATTTTTCTAAATTAGAATCACTTCAAGAAAAGGATTGGAGTTTATTGAAAGATTTAGGTATTGATTATCAATTTTTAGAATCTGGTAAAATTAAAAATGCAGATTTTATTTCTTCGCAATCAAAAAATATAAAAATATGGCAATATCTAGTTTTCCTTGGAATAATATTTTTAATTTTTGATACTCTATGGATTTATAGAGATAATACCTAAATTCTGAACTATTGGAAATAATAGAAAACTAAATAGGTGCAATAAATAAAATGTTGTTTTTTAAAAGTATTTATATTTAAACAAAGAGCTTTTCTATTTAAGAAAGTAGGCTTTTATTTAAAATCTTTACTGTAGGGGCAAATTGAGGTAAATACAATCTACTTTATCATTGTTTTATAAAAAATGTGGAGCAATTTTGTATTAAATGATGAAAATAGGCTTGGGTTTATTAGGCTGGTTGAAAGAAAATGAAAAAATTAAATTTGGAATCATTTTTAGTTTGTTTTTTATTTTAATATTTTCAAGCTGTGATGAATATCAGAATTGTATAAAGTTGGTAGAACTAAACATATATCCATCTTATGGTAGTTTTGTAATTGGTACTTTATACACTAAATATAATACTGAATAACATATAAAGCAATTTCAAAAGATAGAAAGGATACATGGGAAATTTTTGATTATTAATTATTTCCTAAATTACCTCAAAAAGGAAATAGTATTCATTTAAAAAATTAATTAAAAGAAAGATAAGGAAATAATTAAATTCTTGATTTGTTAAGAAAAATATAGAAATAAATACTACCAATTAAATAGAGTACTATATCCCAAAAGTCTGCTGTAAAACCTTTATTGAAATAGGGAAATATTAATTCAGCCCATATGCTAACAAAAATAAATGCAACAAAAATATGAAATTTTGGAAGAATGTAGGATTCGTTTTTATAAAATAAGACTCTACGTTGTAATAAAAGTGCAGATAAAAATAGAGGCATACACAGAAGAGGGTCAAGGTAAGAATCTATCCAAACATTATGAATAGAAAATATTTTTTCTATAATTTGATGTAATAAAAATAAAATAAAGATAATACTAATATGTAGCCAATCTTTAAAATTCCATCCTATCTTTATCATCTTCAAGCTATAGTAAAACAACAAAAGTTAAGAATAAAAAAAATAAAGCTATTGGTGAAATACAGATAACAAAAAACAAAACTGGAATTTTATAAATATATCGAATTATTTGTAAAATAAAATGCTCTTTAGGATTAGGTTTCATCCATTGCATTAAAGCCTTCCATTGGTTTACAAAAATTTGCCATAACTCCTCTTGAAAACTTAAATCCTTTTCCTCCTCAACATCCACATCATTTTTTAACGACGATGTGTTATTTTCCTCTTCATGAATATCATCTTGATTCACTTTCTGCATTTTTCCACAAAAGTACTAATTTATTAAAGATTTATTTTTAAACGTAAATTAATAATATTTAATTAACCAATAGATTCATAAGGATTAAAAAATGATATTATCTTTGTCCTAAAATGGATATATGTCTTTGCATTTGAAAATATTGATAGTTTCTTTTATTTTCTTTCTTCAAATTCCTCTCTTAAATAGTCAAACTACTACAAAAGAAAATAATTCGAAGATTATTATATTAGATAATGAGTTTAGTGAATTTTATCAAACAGATTCAGGAACTGTGCATCAATTATTGAATAATGTTAAAATTTTGCATGACTCAGATACGCTCTATTGCGATACTGCTTTATATTTTCAGAGTAAAAATAGTGTAGAAGCCTTTGGAAATGTAGCGATTTTTCAAGCTGATGGAAGTGCTGCTTATGCCGATTATATGCGCTATACTGGAAAGGATAAAACTGTAGTGATGAAAGCTAATAAAGGGACAGCACAATTAACTGATGCTGAAGGAAACAGTTTATGGGCAAAAGAAGTTTTTTATAATTTAGATTTAAAATTAGGGACTTATAGAAATGGAGGAACCTTGCAAAGTGCTTTCACTTTGATAAAAAGTAGCATTGGTACTTACAATTTGAAAAGTAAAGAAGCTCGCTTTCAAAAAAATGTTGTAGTTAATGACCCAGAATATGAGGTTGTCTCCGAAGATTTAAAATACAATACTGAAACAAAAAAAGTTGAATTCTTAAAAAAATCTATTGTTTATTCAGATGGAAGTATATTTCAGACAGAAAAAGGAGAATATTACAGTGAAACTAAGCAAGGATTTTTTCCTTCTCGATCTTCTATAATTAATGAAAATCAATATCTTGAAGCAGATACTTTATATCATAATGAAACTGATAGTAATAGTTGGGCAAAAGGAAATGTCATTGCAATAGATACTCTAGAAAAGACTATATTATATGCAGGCTATACTTCTTACTTAGGAAAATTAGATGAAATTAAAGCAAGTGAGCAGCCTTTATTAGAAATTCTTCAGGAGGAAGGAAATTCATTGTTTCTTAAAAGTGATACTTTCTATGTTTTTTCAGAAGCTCGATATGCTAAAGATCTTACAGAACAAGAAAAACTAGATCAGGAGTTGGAAAATTTGGAAACGGTGCAACAAAAGTTTGTGGGAGAAAATAAAGAAGAGGGAATTTGGATGGGAATTGGGAAGTTTCCTTCTTCATTAATACCACAACAAAAAGAAAAAAAAGAAATGCCTATGGTTGAAATGCAACATTTGAATGAAAATATGGAAGCATTACAAATAGGAGAATCTTTGGCAGAAAATTATAAAGAAGAATTGACTAGGAATGCTCTGGATTCGACGGGAGATGTTACGGATAAAGAAGAGACTGTCCATTCTACTATAGAAAATGAAGAAGAATGGGAAATAGTTACAGTAAAGATGGTGGATTCTACAGAAAAAGTGCGAAAGTTTATAGCTTACCCGCATCCATTTATATTTTCAGATTCTTTACAAGCCAAGGCAGATTCTATGGTTTATGCTCAAAAAGATTCTATGTTTACTATGTATCATAATCCTGTTTTATGGACTAATAACCAACAAATCACTGGAAAAGTTATTTATATTAAAATGAGTCAAGATGCTATTGAGTATTTCCATGTTCCAGAATTAGGTATTTTAATAAGTAATACTATTCCAGAAGAAGCTGCATTTTATAATCAAATGCAAGCTAAAGATATTAAAGGTTTTTTCGAAGAAAATGATTTAGTACGCGTAGAAGCTAAAGGAAATGCAGCTTCTATTTATTATTTACAAGAAGAAGACGATAGCTACCTTGGCGTAAGTCAGGCTACATCTGATGATATAATTGTATTTCTAAAAGATAATGAAATTGATATTATTAAATATTTAGGTCCTACAGATCAAACTATGGACCCCTTACATATGGCTAATACGGAAGAGAAAAAATTAGAACGCTTTATTTGGAGAGCGGAAGAAAAAATGGAAAACTGGGATGCCTTTTTTAGGAATTACAGAAAACCTATTCAGCCCAAATTATTTTACTGGGAAGTGTTAGAAAAAGAGCGCTAGAAAGAAAGTAATAATCAGGAAGAGACAATGTCACAATCCGAAAATAAGGAATAAAATACCATAAGTTGTTTTTTATAGATAATTAAGAAGAAAATATTAATTTCAATAATTATTGTTTGTTCATATTATAATCTCTTTGCTCTTTAATAGGAAGGGTTTTAAAAAAATATAAATACTTTTCAATAAGAAATGCTATTTGTCTTCTTAAATCCTTCTTAGTGATAAGATATATTTACAATCTTAGATTAGTTGTATCTTTTTTTAATTCTCCTGATTGTACCATCCATAAATGGTGATAAACTCCATTTAGTTCCAGCAATTCTTCATGTTTTCCTTTTTCTATTAAATTACCTTGATCTAAAACTAGAATTTGATCAGCGTTTCTAATTGTCGATAATCTATGAGCAATAATAATTGTAGTTCTATTTTTAGCAATCTTAGTTAAAGAACGTTGAATAGCAGCTTCTGTTTCATTATCTACTGCGGAAGTTGCTTCATCTAAAATTAGGATTGGAGGATTCTTTAATATCGCTCGTGCAAGTGCAATTCTTTGTCTTTGACCTCCCGAGAGTTTTTGTCCTCTTTCACCCACAACGGTATCATAAGTTTGCGGTAGATTCATAATAAATTCATCTGCTTCCGCCAATATTGCTGCCTGCTTAATTTCTTCATTTTTGTCCTCAAAACTACCATATTGTATATTTTCTTTAATACTTCCTTCGAATAAAAATATATCTTGACTTACAAAACCTATTGCTTTTGTCAAATCATTAATTTTATAATCCTTAATATTAATCACATCTAATAATATAGCTCCAGAATGCACATCATACATGCGCA
>Ga0079225_10002699_pt1 | contig 10274 bp, 9 predicted proteins | sample Poulit2012_FD_76344 | JGI IMG/M metagenome (GOLD analysis project Ga0079225, IMG submission 76344) | Agricultural soil microbial communities from Georgia to study Nitrogen management - Poultry litter 2012 | ecosystem: Environmental > Terrestrial > Soil > Agricultural land | place: USA: Georgia...
AACAAATCACGTTAACGATCTTTCGCAAAGCCCAAGTGCGTGGGGGAGATTCAAGTTACAAAATTGCTCGTGAAGTCGAAACACCGAACAACAACCGACTTGATATCATCCTGTTAATTAACGCTTTACCTTTAATTACTATCGAACAAAAGCGAACCGATAAATCGTTAGAAGAAGCGTTCAACCAGTTTAAACGATATTATGCCGCTGGTGAATATCAAAATAACTTTTTAGCGTTTTCCCAAATGATGGTCATGACATCGGAAGTCGCAACTCGCTACTTTGCGACACCAAAATCTATCAAAGCGTTTAACCCGAGTTTTGTATTTCATTGGGCGGATTCTACCAATAAGCCAATTAACCATTGGGAAGAAGTCGTCAGTCATTTTTTAATGATTCCGATGGCCCATCAAATGGTCGGAGATTATTTAGTCATTGAGGAAGCGAAAGATGAAGAAAATCGAAAACATATGCTTTTGCGGCCGTATCAAGTGCATGCCCTGCAAGCGATTGAAGGGGCGGCCCTTGGCAAAGACAACGACACAGGAGAACCGCACGGTGGCTATATATGGCATACGACCGGTTCTGGAAAGACGATTACGAGTTTTAAAACGGCCTTATTTTTATCAACGAAACTTGATTTTGCTAAAGTCGTCTTTCTCGTTGATCGCACAGAGTTAGATAACCGAACGAGTGAAAACTTTAAAGCGTATGCGGAATATGAAGCGGTGACGGTTGATGATACGAACAGCACCTATGAACTCAGACGACAATTGTTATCACCAGGATCTGGAATTGTCGTCACGACGACGTTTAAATTAAACAATTTAGTGAAAGAGCTCGTCGAAGCAAAGGATGAGCGCCTGGCGGCAAAAAAACTCGTTTTTATTATCGATGAAGCTCATCGAACGACGATGGGTGAAATGATGGTAACGATTAAAAATTACTTTAGGAAGAAGGGTCTTTTTTACGGTTTTACCGGAACACCTTTATTCGATGAAAACCAGACGGCAGGAAGAATTAACGAAAAAAGTGAATTAATCGACACGACGGAAAAACTTTTTGGAAAAGAACTTCACAAATATACGATTGATGAAGCGATTAAAGATAAAAACGTTTTAGGTTTCCACGTGGACTATATTAATACCGGTGAATTTGCAAGTTATGATGCCTTAAGAGAGAAAATCGTTGAGCAAATGAAAGAAGAACAGCCGAATGTTAGGCGACGTGAGCTTGAAAGACACGTACAAGAAATGTCAGAACTCGACGTCGAAAAGGAAGCAAGAAAGCGAAAGTTACTCGTCTATCATGATGAGACACATATTCCAAAGGTCGTTACTGAAATATTAGACCATTGGAATGATCAGTCGCAACAAAAGTTTTTCAATGCGATTTTAACGGTCGCTTATAAACGCCGTGTGATTGCTTACTATAAAGAGTTTAAAAAACAACTGGAAGAGCGGGATGATATTTCACTGAACGTGGCGATGACGGTCAGTTTTGGAAAGGATGCCGATCGAGATCCGCTTGAACCTGAACTGATCGAAGAAATTTTCCAAGATTATGCGAAGTTTACCGGTGTAGAATATGCTTACGGTGATCAACGTCACGGAGAAAAGGCTTATTATGAAGATGTCGTTGAACGGGCAACACGAGGGGGAAGTGGGAGAAATCAGAAAAACATTGACCTAATTATCGTTGCCGATCAACTATTAACGGGTTATGATTCAAAATATATTAATACGTTATATGTCGATCGCCAATTAAAACTACAAAATTTAATCCAAGCTTATTCACGAACGAACCGAATTTTCGGTAAAGAAAAAGAGTTCGGATCGATCATTAACTTCATGTATCCGCGCCTAACGGAAGAAATGGTAAAAGAAGCATTAGTGTTATACGGTAGTGGTGGAAAAAGTAGTCAAGCAATCGTTGATCCGTATAATGTCGCTAAAAGGAAATTTATGGATAGTATTCAACAGGTTGAAAATGTGTTAAACGATCCGACAAGTTGGCAATCATTGCAATCGGATGAACAAGCGAAAGAGAAGTTTCTCAAAGTTTATCGAGAAGCAAAGGATCATTTTAATACGATTCAACAATATTACGAATATGAATGGGATAACGAATCTTTTGGGGTTACGGAACACGAGTGGATGCGTTATGAAGGTGCCTTTAGAAACTTAACAAGGGATGAACACGGCGATGATGAGCTTGAAGAGGAAACACCGATTTTTCCCTTAGGTGAGACGAAACTTGCTGGAAGTCAACGGATTGATGCCCATTATATTATTCAACTAATCGAAGAGCGAGCAACTGCTGCCGACGGAAAGCAAACTGTCGATTCAGATGGCTTAAAAGTCATTTATGAATATATTGAAGAACTTAGTAACTTAGGAGAACATGAGCAAGCCGAGTTATTGAAACAATTTATCATTGAAGAAGTCGAACAAGGAAAGATAACCGTTGAAAAATATTTTGAAGAAGCGTACGAAGAATGGAAAAATACAAAGTTACAGGCTGAAATTTATGACATATCTAAGGCGTGGGGGATGGATGAAAAAGTCTTTGAAAGAGCAGTAAATGCCTATACCGTTTCACAGTCAAAAGATATTCCATTTATGGAAGAGATCACGGCGAGTGTCGATTATGACTCAATTGAAAATCCAAAAACAGATAGCCCCCTCGACCATATTATAAAAATGGGTCAACAATTGCCAGATATCGTTCATAAGCTCAATCGAAAATATCGATCCTAATGATCATTACTTATTTTTGATTAAGCTATAAAGCGAGGCAAGAACATATTTGTCTCGCTTCATTCGCCAAACTAATTAGATAAATTTCACACGTTTTTAAATCACGTTTGTAAATCATGTGTCATTATGATGGCAAAGAAATCATAGCTGAATAATCAATGATGTTAAAACAGATTGCACATATCGTGTGATCTGTTTTTTAATTTTCACCTATGCTATGATAGAGACAATTAAATCTTGGAAAAAAGTAGGCGATTCATTATGAAAGCGGTTATTTTTCAACATGATGAAAAAAACGAATATGTGACGATTACACTTAATCGACCTCATAAGCGAAATGCCATATCTTTAACGATGGTTGAATCACTTGCTAAAGCTATTGAAAAAGCGAAAACATTAAATATTAAATGTTTAGTTATAACAGGGGCGGGGCAAAAAATGTTTTCGGCTGGCGGCGATTTAAATGATTTTCATACGAATTTAACGACGGATCAATCTTTTGAACGGTTGTACGCTATGAAAGAAATTCTTTATGAGCTCGTGTCATTTCCTGTCCCAACGATCTGTCTATTGAATGGTAACGCTTTAGGTGGGGGTTGCGAATTAGCGACCGCCTGTGATATTCGTATCGCTAAAGATGGTACAAAGTTCGGCTTTGTCCAAGCATCATTAGGGATTACGCCCGGATGGGGTGGAGGTATTTTGTTGTATGAAAAAGTACAGCCAAATTTTGCCTTACAATGGTTAATGGAAGGAGTCACTTTTTCGGCTAAAGAGTTAAAATCATCTGGCTGGTTGCAGCAAATTGTCGAGGACACTGAATGGGGACAAGATGAAAAAATTTTAGCCCATTACTTAAATAAATCTACTGAACAAATGAAACATTTTAAACAACAATTTAAACAAAAAATAGCTACTTTAAGTCTCGCAGCATTAATGAATGAGGAAGTTCGTCAATGTTCACAGTTTTGGGGATCACCGTTACATAAACAAAAAGTAGCTCAAGTGTTAAACAGAAATAAATAATAACTAACAAGTGAATGATTCTATCACCTTAATCGGTTGCATACATTGATAGCAAAGTAGATTAGGGGGATGAATGATGAGTGATATTCGGCAAACAGCTTGGACAAAAAATGAGGATACCATACTTGTGAACACTGTCTTACGATATATTCGTGAAGGAAGAACACAATTAGATGCGTTCGAAGAAGTTGCCCACCAACTATCAAGAACACCAGCAGCTTGTGGCTTCAGATGGAATGCAACACTTCGTAAACAGTATGATGCTAAGGTTAAACAAGCAAAATCTTCTCGGCAAAAATCATCACGCGGCAATGATACAAATAAGCGTGTCTTACCACATGCATTGTCAAACATTAATGAGCATATACATACAGCCATTGCCTTACTGGAAACATTAAAAAACACAACAGCTCCGTATATGAGTCAAACTGATGAACAGAAAATGATCAAACAACTTCGAGAAGAAAATAAACGGTTACAAAAGAAACTCATGCGCTATGAAGCAGCTTGGCAGGAAATGGAGAAAATTGGTAATTGGGTCTATAAGAAAGATGAATAAATTAAGATGTCTTTTCATTTACTAGATCATTCATATGTAATGATGCAGGCATTACCACTCGATGTCGCACTTAATGCCTGCAATGACTTGTTAACTATTTGCTGATTTTTTTTCAGCAACACCTTCAGGTAACCAAATGAGTGGGTTTTGTCCAAGGTCACGTTCAATTTGATAAGTTGCTTGCTTAAAAGACATTTTTTCCCAAAAGCCATGCGAATTTACTCGGGGACTTGTACGAATGGGCAAATCAAATGATTTAGCGAATTCAACTAAAGCGGTTCCATAACCTTGATTACGATAATCTGGTAAAACTTCTAGTTTCCACAATTCTAAATAATCGTGTGATGGATCAAAAAAGGCATCATATTTTTTACTTACTTTGTACAAGCTCATACGAGCGATCAAGTGATTACCATAATAAATTCCGTAAAATGGTGATTCACTATCATTTTCAACAATGTTATCTTTTAAATCTTTTTCCATCGACAATTCTTGGTTCCCGTATTCTTTGAACTGTTTAAATTCTTCAAGAGTTTTGTAATTGATTAACAATCGCTTAACATTATCTTTTATAGGTTTCAATTGTCTTAACCCCTTTATATATTTTCCAAATTGTGCTTTCTTTTAGTATAATATAAATAATCTTAGATTGAAAACATCTATTTGAATAATCTATGAAACTTTATTGTGAAATGAAATCGTTAAAGGGAATGAAAATGCTCATGAACATCGGAATTATCGGTGGTGGATCACTTGGATTATTGATCGGCAGTTATTTAGGAAAACATGATCAAACAACTATTTATGTTAGACGTCAAGAGCAAAAAACTAAACTGTTATCACATGGGATTAATCGTTCACAAGAATGTATACCTGTTCAAGCGAAGACATATGACAATATGCAACAAGAAGATTTGCTCATCGTCTGCTTAAAGCAGTATGATTTAGCAACAGTCATTCCATATATCAATCAGAGCAATTGGCAAACACCAACCATTTTTTTACAAAATGGGATGGGGCATATTAAATGGTTAAAACAAATGAAACAACCAATCATCGTTGGCGTTGTCGAACACGGGGCCTTCAGAGTTAATGACTATACCGTCAAACATACGGGTATTGGTCAAATAAAATTGGCACCTTTTCAGCGGGTATCACAGCTAATGAAACCTATTCAGTCAACAATCCAAGCGAATCATTTTCCAGTCATTATTGATAGTGACTGGGAAAGATTACTCGTTGACAAGTTAGTCATTAATGCTGCGATTAATCCATTAACAGCTATTTTCAAAATTAAAAATGGTGAGTTATTAACGAATGACCATGTTTATCAACTTCTGAAAAAATTAACGTATGAAACAGCAAACATCTTAAATCTTAATCCTGTTGAGCAGCTGAAGCGTGTTCAAACAATTGCTCAACAGACGGCATTAAATGATTCATCAATGTTACAAGATATTCAAACGAACGGGCGAACAGAAATCGAAGCAATTTCCGGTTATTTATTAGAGCAGCGAAGCGAAATGGAAAAACCTTATACGACATTTGTCTATTACGGTGTGAAAGCATTAGAATTAAGAGGTTGTTAAATGGATACTTTAAAACGAGTGTTAATTTATTTAATTGGTGGCCTTGTGACGGTACCGTTTATTAGTACATATGTTGTTTATTTAGTGAGTAAAAAAATATATCATCATAAATGGCGGGCGATCCATCAGGCGGTCCAATTAACGAATGTTTTTTATATTTTTTCTTTTTTAACGATGGTGAAAATTTTATTCAATCGATCACTTTTTTGGTTAGTCGTTTTATTTCACTTATTGATCTTAATGATTGTTACAATCTATCAATGGAAACAACAGACCGAAATTTATTTATTACATAGTTTTAAAATTACTTGGCGAATATCGTTTTTAATTTTCTTAATGGGTTATATAATTTTGGCAATGTATGGTATTCTTAAGTATCTTTTGCTTATTTAAATAAAAAAATTGACAAAAACTTTAACAATTTATCACCTATGAATATGTAAATAGGATATGTTGAAAACAAGCTCTATTTCCGCTTAAAAATAACATGGCTAAATTTACTCACATTAGATTAGTGAAGGCAAGGCTAATTTTTATAGTTTAAAAAATAGAGCTTACACAAAGGATTTTAGTAAATAAAGCATCTTCACTGCAAGTGTGCCATTCATTCGTTACAATAGGAAGAGTACTTAAACACATAATTATATATAAGCGATAAAGGAGTGCATATGATGCGAATTGAATCCATTCAAATGAAACAAACAAATTCATTAATAGCGGATTATTTAAATAATGACGAACAAATAAACGATTTCATTGACTATCCAACAGACAATTTAGAGCAACGGTTAAAAGACCTCAATGACCAAACATTTGACCGAAAAGCTCTCACAGATGTTTTGCATTCAATGAACGAACAATGGCAAGCCCCCGAACAGTCGCTCAAAAATATTAGCCGTCTACAAGCATCTGATAGTGTTGTCGTCATTGGGGGTCAACAAGCGGGATTACTTACAGGCCCACTCTATACGATTAATAAAATTATTTCGCTCATTCAATATAGTCGGCAACAAGAAGAAGCGTTGGGTGTTCCAGTTATTCCAGTTTTTTGGATTGCTGGGGAGGATCATGATTTTGCGGAAATTAACCATGTGAACATGCTCAAAGGTACACGAATGAAAAAAATACCGATTTCACAATTTGAAGAAAAGCGAATACCTGTCGGGGACTTAACGATCGACCAAAAACGAGCAAACGATTGGCTGAACAAATTATTTTTAACAATCCCTGAAACGATCCATACGAAAAAGCTCTATAATGAATTAATGGATTGTTTGCAGGATGCGAAAACATATGTCGATTTTTTTGCAACACTCATTTATAAGCTATTTCCTACAGAAGGACTCGTACTTATAAATTCTCATGATGAAAATTTGCGAACCATTGAAAGTGATTATTTTCAAGCGATGATTCATCAGCAAGAAGACATTTCGGTGACAATTTATGAAAAACGTATGCGCCTCAAACGTCTTGGTTACCCAACACCTGTTGAGGCAGAAATAGATGATACACATTTATTTTACCATTTGAACGGAGAACGAGTTTTATTAAAACGTCAAGATTCAGGTCGTTGGATTGGTAAACAAGACAACATTAACTTTACAACGAATGAGCTGATGGAGATTGCCGAACATCAACCACAGCTGTTAAGCAACAATGTGATGACACGGCCAATCATGCAAGAATTTCTATTTCCTACATTAGCTTTTGTCGGTGGACATGCCGAAATTAGTTACTGGATGTTGTTACGTGAAACATTTCATTTATTCAACAAAAAATTACCACCCCTTGTGCCACGTTTGTCATATACATTTATTGACCGCAAATTAGAAAAGATTTTAACAGCATATAATTTATCCGCTGAGTATGTAATTAACTATGGGGTTCATCGTGATAAAATGAATTATTTATCGGCATCACAACAACCAGCAGTCGAGCAAATGTTTAAGCAATTAAATGAAACTATTCAATATGTTCATCAACCGGTGCGTGAAGCTGCTTATCAATTACGGGCTGATGTTGGTCAATTTTCCGATCGAAATTTATTTCATTTACAAACAACAGTCAATCAGTTAAAACATCGGATGAAGCAAGCGATTGAGGAAAACTATGAACAAACAATCAATGATTTTGACTTATTACAAGGTTGGTTACAGCCAGAAAATCATTTACAAGAGCGAATGTGGAATATATTACCATTCATTAATGAACATGGTTTATCGTTCATTAAAGCATTAATCAATGAACCATGCTCATTTAAAGAAAACCACTTTGTCGTTTATTTGTAAAATTTTCCCCACTTTTCCCCACCGACCATTTAAATAATTAAAATAAGTTTAATAATGAGCTAAACTAAAGGTTTATTCGATAGGCCTTTAGTTTTTTTGTGGCCCAAAATACCTATTCATTGATGAGTGATTTCAATGACTATAGATATTGTTTATTATTTTTAAAAATCTAGTGGTGAATAGTGGGGCAATGTGGTAGAATAAATGAAAGAAAGTGGGGCAGACAGTATGTTCATGGGTGAGTTTCAACATAATATCGATGAAAAAGGCCGTATCATCGTACCTGCTAAGTTTCGTGAAAGCTTAGGAGAGACGTTTGTTGTCACTCGTGGACTTGATCAATGTTTATTCGCTTATCCAATGGATGAATGGCATATTTTAGAAAAGAAATTAAAACGATTACCCTTAACTAAAAAAGATGCCCGAGCATTTACCCGATTTTTCTTTTCGGGGGCTGTTGAATGTTCCATTGATAAGCAGGGAAGAATAAACATTCCGATGCCCTTAAGAACTTATGCTTCACTTGAAAAAGAAAGTGTTGTCATTGGCGTATCAAACCGGATTGAATTTTGGTCGCAAGAGATTTGGGAGCAATATTTCCAAGCATCTGAACAATCTTTTGCCGATATCGCAGAAAATTTATTAGACTTTGATATTTAAGCTGTTTTATAGAAAAAGAAGGTGTTAAGATGTTTGAGCATGTAACGGTCCTTAAGACTGAAACAATCGAAGGCCTTGCGATTAATCCTTCAGGTACATATGTTGATTGTACCGTTGGTGGGGGAGGACATGCGTATTCGATTTTACAAAAATTGAATGAACATGGTCGTTTAATTGCTTTTGATCAAGATTTAAAGGCGATAACTGCAGCCAAAAAACATCTTCATAAATATATTGATCAAGTCACTTTTATTCAACATAATTTCAGACATTTAAAAGAACAATTACAAACTCATGATATTGAACATGTCGATGGTATATTGTTTGACCTTGGCGTTTCATCACCACAACTAGATGTTGATGAACGAGGTTTTAGCTATCAGACAAATGCCACGCTCGATATGCGAATGAATCAACAACAATCATTAACCGCAAAAACGATCGTTAATGAGTACACCGTTGATGAATTAACATTTATTTTAAAAGAATATGGGGAGGAACGTTTTGCTTATCGAATTGCCCGAACCATCGAGCGTGAACGGAAAAACGAACCGATTCAAACAACTCATACACTCGTTGATATTATTAAACAGGCGATTCCGGCACCTGCCCGTCGTAAAGGTGGACATCCTGCAAGGCGAACGTTCCAAGCGTTACGAATTGCTGTAAACGATGAATTAAATGCTATTGTTACAGCTTTAAATCAAGCAGCCGAGGTCGTTAAAGTTGGTGGTCGAATAGCTGTGATCACATTTCATTCGTTGGAAGATCGTATTTGTAAACACGCTTTTCGGACATGGAGTACAAATAAGCCTGTTCCAAGAAATTTTCCAGTGATCCCAGACGATCATCAAGCACCATTTAAACGATTAACACGTAAACCAATTACCCCAAGTGAAACAGAAATTACAGAAAACAAACGGGCCCGCTCGGCAAAATTAAGAATCGTCGAAAAAACAAATCAATGGTCTCATGAGTTTGCTTATAAAGAAGGGTGGAGATAAACGTGAATATTGAACGAGCAAAAAATTGGCGCCATACATATGAAGCGACCCAACCACAAGTTGATCACCAAAGAAAAGTTAGAGTTGTTGTCCGGCGTAGAAGTTGGATTACTAAAGGTGAAAAGATCATTTACTCATTTGTTGGTCTATCGTTAATCGTTGCTTGTTATTTTATCATTTCATACTCTTCACAAACGGATCAAATGAACCGAAACATTCAAACGATCGAACAAACGATTAATCAGCAACTGCTTCATAATGAAAATTTACAATTTAAAGTTGATGAATTAAGTAAACCTGATCGCATTATGCAAAAAGCAGAAGAACTCGGTTTGAAAATTCAAGACACTAAAGTAAAACGCGCGCAACCTATCAACGAATAAAATCAG
>Ga0079225_10002700_pt1 | contig 10274 bp, 13 predicted proteins | sample Poulit2012_FD_76344 | JGI IMG/M metagenome (GOLD analysis project Ga0079225, IMG submission 76344) | Agricultural soil microbial communities from Georgia to study Nitrogen management - Poultry litter 2012 | ecosystem: Environmental > Terrestrial > Soil > Agricultural land | place: USA: Georgia...
GTTTTTGTATGCTTTTTCTCGCGAAATAAAATTATACCTACTCATTATTTCTTGAGGAAGTATTTCAGGGATTTTTCCAGTTAACTTAGAAGCCACTTGAAAGGTTAGCTGTTCAATACCTTTCGAGTGTAATCCTTTTTTAGTTAGTTTCTCTGTACTGTTGTAGACAGGTTGTAATCCCTTTTCGTGTTCGACTTCACTAAAAGGTGTAATTTCTGGATGAGCAATGTTCCATGTGTTCCCAAACTGAGTAGGCTTGCCATATACTCGAAATAAAACATTCGGAACCAATTTGGGCTTGATCCACTTTATTCCTTTAAACCAAACTAAGTCTATAACTCCCGAGCGGTCTTGAAAACTTGCTTGAAGCCTTTTACCTCTTCCACTTCCAATTTCTCTAATACTTGTAATTACTCCTTTTAATTGAATGTTTTGCCCTGTCAGCTGTGGAATTTCAGTAATACGAGCATAGCTTGACCTATCTACATACCTAAAAGGAAAGTAATTTATTAAATCCCAAGTGTTTTCAACGCCAATTTCGCTTCTTAACACTGCACCACGTTCAGGACCAACACCTTTTAAATATTCAATGGGGGTATTAAGTAGACTTGTCATTGCACTTTTTAAGGATTTACTTTCTTGATTACTACTGGTAGGTTGAACCCGTCTTCATAAGCGAAGAGCAAAATGCCTTTGGTCAATTCAGATTTAGGGATATATAAATCATATAAGTGTTTCTTCGACCTATAAAGAATTTTTCCTGAGATGTTATAAACTATAATCTCACCAATATTTTCAGTACTAGCGATATAAAAATCATTTGATTCATTGACATTAAAAAGAGGAGGCTGTATGGCTTTAGAGAGATCTGCTAAATTTGAATTATGAAGGAGAAAAGTTCGGTTAGACACGTGGTTTAAAGAATCTACTCCTCCTGCAATAATCCAATTTCCACCTACTAATTTAGCAATTCCTCGAATATTTTTCACTTGGAAGGGTGTAGTTTTATATTGATAGCTAGGGGGAAATAGAGATGATTTAGAATATTCCATAATTTGGTGAGTCCCTGTTGCCACAATATTAGTGTCGTATTTAGTTAAATTAAACTCATGATACTCTTCTGACCCTCCAATCCAAAAAACGGTATTGTTATGGCCCGATGCTGCACCTGAAAATTGGCTGTTTTGAGGGTTAGGGTTGAGTGTAGTCCAATTAATTTGTGTTGGATCATCAGGATTGATAATTCCTTTTCTTAACTTTTTCACGACTTGAGGGGTAGAAGAAAGTGTAGCGCCTCCCAAGTAGAATATGGTATCTTTAATTATATATCCAGAAGCCCCTAATGCTTTGTAATCGTCATTGTCAGGAATTGACGTTCCAGTAGTCCAAGAATTAAAATAAGGGTTGAAGATTTGAACTTCAGGGATATATTGAACTCCATCAAATCCAGAAATTACAAAAATAAGACTGTCTCTCCAAACGGATTGTACATGTCCGTGAACGGGTATTGGAAGTGGGGAAGCATTTACCTCAAAGGTATCTAATGCTATGTTAAAAACATTGACGTTTTGCGAAACAAATTCTGAGCTGTCTTCTAAAATATATCTTCCACCAATTAAATATATTCGATTGTTTACAAAACTTGTCTGAAAGTCAAGCTTACCAATTGAATCTGGAACACTTGCCACTTCATACCATTCATCTTCATTGACCTTATATTTAAAGACTCTTTTGTGAATTTTGCTTGGAAGGAGCGAATCACTCATCCCTCCAAAACTGTACACATATTTTTGATTCGCTTGGATGGCTTCACACACTGAATTTCCTGTAGTAGTAATAGGAAGTGGAGAAAGTTGAGTCCATTGCCAATCTGTTTGTGCATCTACATGATGACAAATGTATATAAGCGCAAAGAGTAAAGCTATACTTCTCATAAAACACGAATTTAGTGAATTAAAGTTTAAAAATAAAATAGAATTCTCTAATTAGTTGTTTTACGCTACAACCCAACATTGTAGTGTGTGCTTTACTCCATTTGTCTAAAGATAAAATAGAAATATCATTTTTAAGTTGAATCTCTTCAATGTAAAATCGACTATCGAATGGATTGACAAGAGGATTGTTTTTTTAGAGATTGCGTACATTGTGAGTGGCTGTTTTATGATAAAAAGCATAGTGTTTCAGTGATTTGTGATTTAATATTTATAAGATTTAAGAAAAACTATGGATTGCTTTAAAGAATTTCATAACTTTACAAGAATAGTCGGTGGATTAGTAGATAAGTCCCCTGTTTGTTTCTTTAAAAACTTTGTATTGAAATGAAGTGTGACTTAAAATAAATATAAAAAAGTCTAAAGAAGTTGATGAACAAATAATGTTTTCGTAGCTGTTTATCACACTTTTGACTTATAATCAAACGTTAGTAAATAAAAAAATTATAAAAATGAAAAAAATTGGAGTTAATGGTTTTGGAAGAATAGGAAGGTATTTTACAAGAATGTCTTTGCTTGCGGATGATATTTCCGTAGCAGTTGTAAATGATTTAGCGGATATTCACACCTTAGCACATCTCTTTAAATATGACTCTGTGCACAGGCAATTAAATGTTGATTTTAAAGTCGATGGCGACGCTATTGTTTTTGAGAACGGAAGTAAAATTATTTTTACACAGCACAGAGATCCTGCTGATATTCCATGGTCAAAATATGGCGTTGAATATGTTCTAGAATCGACGGGCGTTTTTCGTTCTAAAGAAGATGCGATGAAGCATAGAGTAGGAGGCGCAAAAAAGGTGGTTTTAAGTGCTCCAGCTAAAGGAGATGGTGTGAAAACCGTTGTGCTGGGTGTAAACGATCATATTTTGGAAGATACTGATGTATTGATTAGTAATGCCTCTTGTACTACAAACTCAGGTGCTCCAATGATTCAAGTTTTTTCAAAGCTTTGTAAAATCCAAAGTGCTTATTTAACAACGATTCATAGCTATACTTCTGATCAAAGACTTCACGATGCGCCTCACAGTGATTTGCGTCGAGCGAGAGCAGCTGCAGAATCAATAGTGCCAACAACTACAGGTGCAGCTAAAGCATTGACTAAGATTTTTCCTGAGTTAGAAGGAAAAATGGGAGGAGCTGGTGTGCGTGTGCCAGTTGCAAATGGTTCATTAACTGACTTAACATTAGATGTAACAGGAAAAGTTCCTACAGTGGAGAAAATTAATGCAGCTTTCAAGCATGCAAGTGACAATGAATTAAAAGGAATATTAGGATACACCGATGAACCTATTGTTTCTGTGGATATTATAGGTAATCCAAATAGTTGTATTTTTGATGCTCGACTCACTTCTGTTGTTGGAAATTTAGTGAAGCTTGTGGGGTGGTATGATAATGAAGCAGGATTTTCCAATCGACTAATTGACTTATTTAAGAAAATATAAATGAGCCTTGAGATTGAGCGAAAGTTTTTGGTAAACAAAACATTGTGGGATAAAGTAAAACCTAATTCTGGAATTAGAATAGTTCAAGGATACCTACTCAACACTCCCGAGAAGACTGTTCGGGTACGGGTTAAAGGTAACCAAGGTTTTTTAACCATAAAAGGAGAGACAATAGGCATATCACGTAAAGAATATGAATATGAAATACCGATTGAGGATGCTGAAGAGATGCTGCTAGTTTTTTGCACAAAACGAATAGACAAGATCAGGTATGAAATTAATGTGAAAGGTCATCTATGGGAAGTAGACGAGTTTAAGGAGCCTGATTCTACCTTAATATTGGCTGAAATTGAGCTGAATAGTGAAGATGAGCAATTTTTTCTTCCTGAATGGATAACTGAAGAAGTTTCCGGAGATTCAAGATATTATAATGCAAACATGCTTTAATTAAGAAAGCTAAAACGCATTGCTTATTGCTCGACTTTGTAAGGAACCGTTTTGATGATTAAGCTATCTTGAATAGTATTATAAATTTCGTACAACTCTTCTTGGGAAGTTGTATAAAAGTCCATCGAACTTCTGAAGCGTAAGCTATCAATTGAATACTTTTCAAATACTTTTTCCATGGCTTCAGGCAAATGGTCTTTATATTGTTCAATTGGCAGTTCCTGAACTTTGTAATATGATTCTAAGACCATTACTTCGTATAGCAGCATAGTAAAAGTATCTTTCGGTATTAAGTCATCAGGAGGAGTTGTTTGGTCTAATTTATACGAACATCCAGAACTAAAAATCAACACAAATAAGATTGCAAGCATGTTTAATATTCGCATAATACCAAGCATTAAAGTTTCATTTTTCTCATCTTCCAAACTCCAAAAAAAGCTTCTTTAAATATTCCAGAACTCATTTTAGAGTCTCCTCTTTGCCTATCAATAAAAGTAATAGGAACTTCTTTCACACCAAAGTTATGCTTTAGTACACCGTATTTCATGCAAATTTGAAAAGCATAGCCTTTAAACGGAATGATGTTATAATTTACAGTTTGCAAAGCTTTCCTTGAGTAGCATTTAAAGCCTGCTGTCGTATCTTTTATTTTTATTCTAAGAATAATTCTCACATATACAGAAGCAAAGTATGACATTAAGATACGGGAGATAGGCCAGTTTTTGACTTTTCCTCCTTTACAGTATCTTGATCCAATTGCTAACTCTATTCCTTTTTGGCTGCAAGCTTCATACAGTCGAATGATATCATCTGGGTTATGGGAGAAATCAGCATCCATCTCAAAGATATAATCGTAATCTTTACTTAAAGCCCAGTCAAATCCAGCTTTATAAGCATTTCCAAGTCCATCTTTTACAGGTCGTTCTAAAAGAAAAAGTTGGTTTTTAAATTCCTCTTGAAGTTCTTTAACTTTTTGAGCGGTTTTGTCAGGAGAATTATCATCTACAATTAATATATGAAACAGCTTATCATAATTGAAGATTTTTCGAACCATCAGTTCAATGTTCTCAATTTCATTGTATGTAGGGATTATTATTAAGCTATCTGTCACATTCTATAAATTATGAATTCGCTAATATACTCTTAAATTTAACAAAAATAAGTTTTTTTATAGCTGGATTCAAGATGTAAGTTCAACTTTGATTAAAAAAACAATTCCTTTTTTTTTGAGAGAAGAAAAATTTTAAATGTTCTTCCCCAAGAAAATAATATGTATTCGTTGAGTTCAAACTGATTAGTTTTTTATTGTATATAAAATTATGTTTCAAATCAAGTGTAGGCATATTTTTGAGCAGGAAGGCGTATGTGATATTCACTTAATTGTCTATAGCCAGCTATTCCAGTAAAAGGGAGGGTCATTTTGTTTTCAAAAGATAAAGAGCTATTTAAATGACCTGATTTCATGTTATGAAGTTATAGAAGATTATTGAGTTTTGGAAGTTTTTTTGAGTGGAAAAGCGTAGCTTAAACCTAATTGTACATTCACATAATGAAATACTTTCTTTTTCATTGGTTCCTCTTTGAGTAGTTCACGATAATCTTCGTCATTTATCCATTCCAGATATTTATATCTCATGACTTGTAAGCCGTATCCAAGTGAAAAGCTAAGGTGTAAATCTTTTATTAAACGAACATCAAAACCCGAGGAAAGTGTAGCGAATAACGGAGTGGAATAGTAGAAGCCTGAAGCATTGTAGTAAAGTGGATAAAAACCAAACATACTTCCGTATGAATCTGTAGTTATAAAATCTTCACCTGACAAGTATCCTCCTTTATAATTGGTAGCTATTTCGCTTAAAATAGAAATGCCTAAATAAGGTCGGAATCGTTTTTTATTACTTAAGAAGTGATATTCAGTAGAAACGCCTATATAATGTCCATTATATGAAGAGCTTTTTATAAAACCGTAGGAAAGATAAAAATATAAATCATTCTCTTTTATTGGAAGATTAATACCTATTTCTATTTTAGGTGAATTTATAAACATGTCTGCGTAAAGTCCATAAGTGACCTTTGTAGCTAATTTCAAATCTTTATTTTGTCCTATAGTAAACGTAGAAGTAAACAAACAAATTAAAAATATTATTTTTTTCATTCTTTAATCAATTTAAAGGTTTGACTTTGGTTATGAAAATGGATAAAATATATCCCACTCGTTAACCTCTCAGTTTGGAGTCTGTTTTTTCCCTTTGAAATACTTTGCTGAAGTATGATTCTTCCCGAAGGGTCTTGAATGAGATATTTGTTGAGTGATTTTATGGCTTGTAAATTTATTTGGATTTAGAAGACTTTTTGAATGAAAACATATACCGCAATCCAAGCTGAAAGTTATAGGAAAACACCGAACTAACTTTCATTGGTCCCTTATTTGCTTCTTCTAGTGGATTTTCTAATTCTCCATCAATCCATGTTAATGATTTTGACCTTACACTTTCGTAGCTTATTCCCAAGGCTGGCTTTAAATATAAATCGGGAAAAAGTCTGATATTAAAACCAAAAAACAAATTCCCAACTATCGGTGTCCCTTTGTACCATCTCGCATAGTTCTCTTCTCCATTGTAGCTATATTTGTCGATTGGTACATGTCCATATCCTAATAATAGGCCATTTTTATAATTTGTGGCAACTTCTGTGAATAAAGCAAGGTTGATAAAAGGTCTTACTCTCCTTTCTTTAGGCCAAAAAGAATAAGTAATTGAGCCTCCCAAAAAATGACTTTTAAATCTTTTCTTAAAGCTGATAGAAAAGCGGTATGCTAAACCTAAGTCAAGGGCAGATTCTCCATTAAAGTCCCACGCTTTCCCTATCATTAACTCATTCACATTATAATATCCGTCATTTTTTACAATTGCTTCTGTAGCATTCACAAAAAAACTATTGTCTTCCTGACCAAAACAATGAAATGATAATAGAAAAAGTATTAGTATTCTTTTTTTCATAATTATTGTTTTTTAGATTTAGAGGGAAAGAAATAACTTATTCCTAGTTCAAACTCTAAATAACCATGTGTTTCAAGATTTCCATAGCTCGTCTCCTTTAAACTATGGGTTTGTTTAATTTCTACTTTTGGCATTGTTTCATTTAATCCCCATTCATTCTTATAAAAACGAATGACTCTAAATAAATACCCAACTCCAAGATTTATAGACAGATTGTCTGTCGCCTTAAATTCGTTGCCAAAGAATACCCCCCCTAATAAGGGGGTAGATATATAGTTATAAGTCTTATAGTTTTGAAAGACATATGAACCTCCGTGACTGCCTTGTACCCACTTCTTATATTCGTAAATATGATTAGTTGGAGAAAAATGTACTTCTTTATTTTCTGACGTAGAAGCAAGAATTCCTTTTCCTCGATATTTTGAGGCTATTTCAGTTAAAACAGTTGCTTTAAAGGTTGGACTGTATAATTTATCCCTACCTCTGAACCTAACTTTAACCCCTCCTCCCATAAGATGATAATCTAATTGATATGCAGAAAAGTTCTTATTAAAATTAACCACACCGTCATAAACAATAACTCCGCCATAAGCATAAATTCCAAAAAAAGAAGCTCCTCCAGCATCAGTAAAATCATAATCAATTCCAAAATTTAAGTTGGACTCTGTTATAGTTAAACCATAATTAACATTTTGAGAAAGATCAATGAAGCCCTTCAATTTTTCTTGGCTATAGCACATCAGGGTTGAAAATAAAAATATAGTTAATAAAAATGTTCTCATCGCTTAATGATTTTAAAATTTTGTGATTGCTTATTAAAATGAATAAAATATATCCCATTTGTTAGCCTTTCAGTTCGAATTCTATTTTTTCCTTTTGAAATACTTTGCTGAAGTATGATTCTTCCCGAAGGTTCTTGAATGAGGTATTTGTTGAGTGATTTCATGACTATAGTTTTATTCGGATTTGGAAGTTTTCTTCAACGGAAAAACATAGCTTAAACCCACTTGAAAATCTAGCATTTGAGAGTAAATATTTTCAGTTGGAATTGTGTTTAATTTTTCATGAACATCCTCATCTTCTTTCCATGTTGCATATTTTACTTTCATAATGTGAAAGCCATAACCCGCAGCAATATTTAAATTTAAGTTTTGAGCCAATCTGATGTCTATTCCAGCTAGAATTCCACCTACTAAAGGTGTGGAGTAGTAAAAATTAGAATAATAATAATTTACTGTATATTCCCCACCAGGGATGGAAGGATAATAGTAAGTAGCAGACGGTTCGATATTAGGAATATATTCCTCTTGAAGCAAATATCCATTTTTAAAGTTTGTACCTAATTCTGTTAGAGCTTGAACCTCTATAAATGGCCTTAAAACTTTTATTCTTTCTCGAAATAGATACTTCACCTTCCCTCCTATAAAATGACTTCTTAATATGGAGTTATATGAACTTATTTTATTTCCATCTGAGTCAAAGTGTACTGCCTTTTTTTTATTCCAATCAATAGAAATACTGTCATAAGGATAAGAGTAAACCACATTAGAAGAAAATTGATAAATTACAGAAATATCCAAATCTCCTTTAGCTTGACTAAAACGAGCTCCCAAATTCAATCCAAGCGCCCCATATACTTGACTCCCTTTATTACTTATAATTTCTTTTTCGAAAGAACCTGAAAGTCCGGTAACCATTTCTACCTTTTCTTGTGAAAGATTTGTAAAAGTAACCATTGTAAATATAAGCAAAAGTGTCTTTCTCATAGTTTTACGATTTTAAAGGTTTGGTTTTGGTTCAACAGTGTCCCTATATAAATCCCTTTAGGAAGATTTTTAGATATTCTTGTTTCTCCTTTTATAACTTTATAATTTCCGATAATTGTACCATCAATAGATTGAAGAATAAACACATCGTTTTCTAAACTATTTACAATAAAAAATTCTTCAAATGGATTGGGGTAAATCGTGTTTTGTTGAGTGCTGTAAATCTCTCTCGCTAAAGCGATGGTAGAATCGCCACTTGCGGCAGGTCTACTTTAGTTGCAATTACTTCTTTCTGCCACAAACCATAAAACAGGATTGTCTGCTGTTCTGATAGTAGAAGCTGTGAGGATAGGAAATTCCAATCTAATTTTTCCATTTGTTGCTTTTAAACAATCTGTTTTTATGTAATCTTTAAATGAGTACCAGTGAATGCTATAGTTTTCTCCTTGTTGTAAATTACTTATTTTTAATCTTTCACCTATAGGCGGCTCGTTCCACGAAATTGAATTCGGAATGTAAAAATAATCTCTGTCTCCTAACTCTGGAAATGTAACACTTATACATCCTCTAGACCTCACATTATAAGTTCTATTTCTTACGTAACCCACAAACTTCTTCTTATCACTTGAAACATAGTTTTGAAACTCAAGTAACTCGGGTTTGTCATTGCTAAATAAACCTGTAGAAATCTTTAAATGCGTAGTCCCCATTCCATGCTTCCACGCCCCCCACGTATCACTCAATGTATTAATCACATCCTCTCCGTTCATGTGGTTTTTTGTTCGAATTGTAGTTTTCCATTTATCATGAATGTAACTCGGTAAAGTAACAGGAGAGCTTGCACTTGCTTGATATACTGGAGCGTCTCCTCCCCAAGCGCTATAGCCAGCTATACCAGTAAAAGGGAGGGTCATTTTGTTTCCAAAACATAAGGAGATATTTGAATGACCTGGTTTCATGTTATGAAGTTATGGGGAATTAGAAGTTTTCTTAAAAGCAAACGTGTAAGTCAACCCTAATTGGATGTTAAGCATGTGGGAAATATGAGTTTGATCTTGAGCTTTTTCTAGTCTTGATTGATAATTCTCTAACTCTAAATTTTTAAGATATTTGAATCTAATTATTCTAAGTGAGTACCCAGCCAAAATACTTAAATCCAAATCTGGAAATAGTTTAATGGAGATTCCTCCGTTAACACTTCCTAAAAAGGGCGTAGAGCAATAAAAATTCGAAGATTTTACAAATGTTCCAGGATATTGATCTGTACCGTAGAGTGCGTCAAAGGGATAATATCTATCTACATCTAAAAACCCATATTTATAATTTGAAAAAATTTGAGTTCCAAAATCCATTGAAAGAATTGGTGAAATTCTCCTTTCACTTTTATTAAATAAATAGCTTGTTTTTAAAAGAAGAAATTGATAGTTTGGCCTTTTTCTTGTATAAAAAGAAGAACCAAAAACGTTTAAACTGTATTTATAACCAAGTGAAAGTCTTAAACTACTATTTATTTCACAGCCGATTTCAGGTAAAGATGAGAATAAATTTGTATTGCCAAAGGGTTCAAATTCATATCTACTTTCAAATCCAATTAATCCTTTGACTCTTACCTGACTTTTAATCTGA
>Ga0079225_10002701_pt1 | contig 10271 bp, 8 predicted proteins | sample Poulit2012_FD_76344 | JGI IMG/M metagenome (GOLD analysis project Ga0079225, IMG submission 76344) | Agricultural soil microbial communities from Georgia to study Nitrogen management - Poultry litter 2012 | ecosystem: Environmental > Terrestrial > Soil > Agricultural land | place: USA: Georgia...
CCTTTGACCTCGTCAGCTGAATACTGGCCCTCTTCTTCACCGGCCAGCTGTGCCACTGCCTGCTCCTTGAGCTCGGCCAGGGCGTCCTGACGCGCCATTTTGTCGGTGATACGGTAGGCTTCGCCAATCTTGGCTGCGAAGGCTCCGGATACCGCTTCCTTGAGTCCGGTATTCTCAGCCGGCGCCTGCCACTCCCACTTGGGCTTGGCGGCTTCAGCAGCCAGCTCATTGATCGCGGCAATAGCGACCTGCATCTCCTGGTGGCCGAACAGGACAGCGCCGAGCATCTCGTCTTCGAGCAGCTCTGCCGCCTCGGATTCAACCATCAGCACCGCCTGCTGGGTACCGGCAACGACCATGTCCAGCTCGGACTCGGCAAGCTCCGCAACGGTGGGGTTGAGGAAGTAGCCCTGGTCTTCATTGAAGCCCACCCGCGCGGCGGCAATCGGTCCATTGAAAGGAACGCCGGAAATGGTCAGCGCGGCGGAGGTGCCCAACATCGCAGCGATATCCGGGTCATGATTACGATCGGTGGAGAGCACCGTACAGATGACCTGCACTTCGTTCATGAAACCATTCGGGAACAGCGGGCGAATGGGGCGGTCGATCAAGCGAGAAGTGAGGGTTTCCTTCTCGGTAGGGCGCCCTTCACGTTTGAAGAAGCCGCCGGGGATCTTGCCCACGGCATAGGTCTTCTCCTGGTAATGCACGGAGAGCGGGAAGAAGTCCTGCCCAGGCTTGGTTTCCTTGCGAGCGACCACGGTGCATAGCACCACTGTCTCGTCCATGGTGACCATGACGGCACCAGTGGCCTGGCGGGCGATGCGCCCGGTTTCCAGGGTGACGGTGCTGCGACCGTACTGAAATGTTTTCTTGACCGGATTCACGGCGACTTCCTTCAACTTTGCTTTTCTCATGTATGGGTCGTTTCTGACTCGGCGACCATTTTAGGGCTTGACGCGCGTGAGAGCCACCTATAGAGCGGTTTTCACTCCTGCAATGCAAAACGGGCAGCCCTGAGGCTGCCCGCTTTATTCCCGCTAGCGACGCTTAGCGACGCAGGCCGAGACGCTGAATCAGTTCCTGATAGCGCGTCAGATCCTTGCGCTTCAGATAATCCAGCAGCTTACGACGCTGGTTAACCATGCGGATCAGGCCACGACGTGAGTGGTGATCGTGCTTGTTGGTTTTGAAGTGCTCCTGCAGGCCGTCGATGTTGGCGCTCAGCAGGGCCACCTGAACTTCTGCGGATCCGGTGTCATTCTCGCCGCGACCGAATTCCTTGATGATTGCGCTTTTTTGCTCAGTGGTCAGTGCCATCTGTCTCTCCAGTAGCAATATGCCTGAATAGTGTGAATGTATGAGACCACGCATATTTGCAGTCTCGAAACTCTCCCTGGGGAAGCCAGCCGGACAGGCCGCTTCGTTATTCGGCTGCCGTACTCAGCAGCCGTTTCGGCGCCACTTCCTGTGGGCCGCTTACCACGCCGAGTCCGATAAAGGTCTCAGCGCTGTAGAGTCTTGCCAGCTCCCCGATCGCGATATCATTCACGTCGAGCCTCACCGGCAGGCCCTGCATGATCCGCTGTCGGGCCGCCTCATCCAGTGCGAGACGCGGCAAATGTGCCACCAGCACATCGACCGGCAGCAGAGCTGCCTCACGTGCCGCTTGATCGGGCAGGGCCTCCAGCCTATCGATCGTTAGCATGCCTTCCGCCCCAAAGGGACCGGTGGCAAGCCGCCGCAATGCCGTAATGTGCGCCCCACAACCCAGCGCACGGCCGATGTCCTCGGCCAGGGTACGGATATAGGTACCCTTGCTGACCCGCACCTCAAGCTCGAAGGCAGTGCCTTCAACCGCAAGCAGCCGCGCATCATACACTGTCACACGGCGTACTGCACGTTCGACTGTCTTGCCTTCGCGAGCCAGCTCATACAGCTTGCCCCCCTGGTGCTTGAGCGCCGAATACATGGGTGGCGTCTGTTCGATCTCGCCCCGAAACCGCTCCAGGACATGCTCAATTTCCGTGACACTTAACGGAGCCACCGGATGGCGCTCAACCACCTCGCCCTCGGCATCCCCGGTATCAGTCACCACACCGAGCTGCACCCGCGTACGGTAAGTCTTGTCGGCCTCCAGCAGCTGGGCCGAGAATTTCGTTGCCTCACCCAGGCATACCGGTAGCAAGCCAGTCGCCATGGGATCCAGCGTTCCCGTATGCCCCGCTTTCTGTGCTTGCAGCAAACGCCGCACCTGCTGAAGCGCTTGATTACTCGACAGCCCCTGGGGTTTGTCGAGCAACAGCACCCCATCCACTGGCAAACCGCGACGGCGTCTTGCCATCAGTCATGTTCTTCCGTGCCATTGGTATCTTGCACAGCTCCCGCCTGACGCTCACGGTCACTGGATACCGCTTGCTCAATCAGCGAGGAGAGCCGCTGGCCACGCACCACGCTCTCGTCATAATGAAAACGTAGTTCGGGCACATGACGCAGCTTGATGCGCCGGGCGATCTGGCTGCGCAGAAAGCCGCCCGCCTGCCGCAGCACCTTGAGGTTCTCCTTCACCCGCTCGGGGCTATCCTCGCCCAGCAGCGTCACATAGACATCGGCATAGCCGAAGTCACGGCTGACCGTGACCCCGCTGACCGTGACCATGCCCAAGCGTGGATCCTTGACCTCGCGCTGAATCAGCACGGCCAGCTCTTTCTGCAGCTGGTCACCTACCCGGTCGGTACGCTTGAATTCGCGCATGCTTCACTCCCGCTACGATTACAGCGTCCGCTCGACCTTGACCTGATCGAACACCTCGATCTTGTCGCCGACCTGAACATCGTTGTAGTTCTTGACACCGATACCGCACTCCATGCCGTTGCGCACTTCCTGTACGTCATCCTTGAAGCGGCGCAGTGATTCCAGCTCGCCCTCATAGATGACCACGTTGTCACGCAACACACGGATCTTCTTGCTGCGGTAGACAGTGCCTTCCACCACCATACAACCTGCCACAGCACCAATCCTGGGAGCACGGAAGACGTCGCGAACCTCAGCCACGCCGACGATTTCTTCTTTCCACTCCGGTGCCAGCATGCCGCTCATGGCGAGCTTGACCTCGTCGATGAGCTGGTAAATCACACTGTAGTAGCGTAGATCCAACCCTTCACGCTCAATGATTTCACGCGCAGCGGCATCGGCACGTACGTTGAAGCCGATCACCGTGGCTTCGGAAGCCAGCGCCAGGTTAGCATCGGTACCGGTGATACCGCCCACTCCTGAGGAAACCACCGCCACTTCCACTTCGTCGGTGGAGAGCTCTTCCAGTGCGCCCTTGATCGCTTCCAGCGAACCCTGTACGTCGGCCTTGAGCACGATGTTGACCTTGGCCACCTCGTCCTGGCCCATCTGGCTGAACATGTTCTCCAGCTTGGCCTTCTGCTGGCGAGCCAGGCGTACCTCGCGGTACTTGCCTTGACGGAAGTTGGCCACTTCACGGGCCTTTTTGTCATCGGCCACGACCATGAAGTCGTCACCCGCCTCAGGCGTACCGTCAAGCCCCTGGATCTCAACCGGCATGGCCGGGCCCACTGATTCGACCTGCCTGCCCAGCTCATTGGTCAATGCGCGCACACGACCATAGTGCAAGCCAGCCAGTACGATGTCGCCGCGCTTCAGGGTACCGTTCTGTACCAGTACGGTAGCTACCGGACCACGCCCCTTGTCAAGACGCGATTCGATCACCACACCCTTGGCAGGCGCTTCCGGCACCGCCGTGAGCTCAAGCACTTCCGACACCAGCAGTACAGCTTCAAGCAGCTCATCAATCCCCTCGCCGGTCTTGGCCGAGACGTGGACAAACTGGGTGTCGCCACCCCATTCTTCCGAGATCACACCGTGCTGGGACAACTCGTTCTTGACCCGGTCGGGATCCGCCGTGGGCTTGTCAATCTTGGTAATCGCCACCACCAACGGAACGTCAGCAGCCCGGGAGTGCTCAATGCCCTCAATCGTCTGCGGCATCACACCGTCATCCGAGGCCACGACCAGGATAACCACGTCGGTCGCCTTGGCGCCGCGCGCACGCATGGCGGTAAATGCCGCGTGTCCCGGCGTATCGAGGAAGGTCACACCACCATGCTCGCCCTCAACGTGATAGGCGCCGATGTGCTGCGTAATCCCCCCCGCTTCGCCGGGAGCCACCTTGGCCTTGCGAATATAGTCGAGCAGCGAGGTCTTGCCGTGGTCAACGTGGCCCATGACGGTCACCACCGGTGAGCGCGTGATCTGCTCGCCTTCGTAGGAGATGCCTTCGAGCATTTCGGTTTCGAGGGCGTCATCCTTGATCAGTTTGGGAGTGTGGCCCATCTCTTCGACCACGATGGCCGCCGTGTCCTGATCAATGGTCTGGTTGATGGTCACCGCAGCACCCATGGTGAACATGGCCTTGATGACTTCATTGGCCTTGATCGACATCTTGTCCGCCAGCTCGGCAACACTGATCGACTCAGGAATCGACACTTCACGCACGATCGGCTGCGTCGGTTTCTGGAAACCGTGCTTGCCGCCACCCTGCGTGGAGCCACGGCGTCCGCCACGACGTTCCGCACGCCGGGTCTTCTTGGCACCACCACCACGGCGACGCTCTTCACGATCGCCACGGTCATCGTCATCGCGATCGTGGCGGCCTTTCTTGGCCGACGTTTTCTTGGGCGGTGCAGTACGCCGATCACTGCGGCCTTCCTTGGGCGGAGCCGGGGGCTCTGGGTCAGTTGACAACCCCTCCACATTTAGCTCGGGCACCGGAATCTCAATGGCTTCGCTGGCTTTCGCTTCCGCGGCCGCTTTTTCCTCAGCCTCTGCCGCCGCCTGCCTGGCCGCCTCGGTACGGGCTTTTTCTTCTTCCGCCTCGCGCCGCGCTTCGGCTGAAGCCATGTCCCCTACCAGTTGACGCGGGCCACTCTCTTCAGCTTGCGGTGCCTCTTCCTTGGGCTCCTCGCGCTTCACATAAGTACGCTTCTTGCGTACTTGAACTTCGATTGTCTTGCCGCGCTCACCGGTCTTGATCCGGCTGCGCGTCTGGCGTGTCAGCGTGATACGGTTGCGCGCCCCCGGGCCACCATGGCTCTTGGTCAGGTAATCGAGCAGCTTGCGCTTGTCCTCTTCGGACACGGCATCTTTTTCAGACTTGTGCTCAAGTCCCGCTTCTTTCATCTGTTCCAGCAGGCGGGGCACATCGCGGCCCACCTTTGCGGCAAAATCTTTAACGGTCATTTCTGACATCTCGACCCTCCTCAGCCCGTGACCTGTTTACTGTTCGTTCTCGAACCAGGGCGCACGGGCAGCCATGATCAGTGCTGCAGCGCGCTCCTCGTCCATGCCCTCGATATCCATCAGATCGTCGACGGACTGCTCGGCAAGGTCCTCCATGGTGGTGATATCCCGGCTCGCCAGAGTGAAAGCCAGATGACGCTCCATCCCTTCCATCTCAAGCAGGTCATCGGCCGGCTGTGCACCGTCCAGCTGCTCTTCAGAGGCGATGGCCAGCGTCAGCAGCTCATCCTTGGCGCGGGCGCGCAGCTCTTCTACCAACTCTTCATCAAGCTCCTCGATCTCGAGCATCTCCTCGAGGGGCACATAAGCAATTTCTTCCAGTGTGGTGAAGCCTTCCTCGACCAGCAATCGGGCAAGGTCCTCCTCGATATCCAGATGCTGGATAAACTGCTCGACCAGACTGTCGACTTCCTCTTCGCGCTTGTCTTCCGCCTCGGTCTCGGTCATGACGTTGATACGCCAGCCGGTCAGTTCAGAAGCAAGGCGGACATTCTGCCCACTGCGGCCAATCGCCTGGGCCAGATTATCCTCGGCCACGGCAACATCCAAGGCATGCGTTTCCTCGTCGACCAAAATCGACGCAACATCCGCAGGCGCCATGGCATTGATAACGAGCTGGGCCGGGTTGTCATCCCACAGGATGATATCGACACGCTCATTCTGCAGCTCGCCGGATACCGCCTGCACACGTGACCCACGCATGCCGACACAGGCACCCACCGGATCGATGCGGCGGTCATTGGTCTTGACCGCGATCTTGGCCCGCGAGCCCGGATCACGCGCCGCACCCTTGATTTCAATAAGCTGTTCAGCGATCTCGGGAACCTCGATCTTGAACAACTCCATGATCAGCTCCGGGCAGGTACGTGACAAAATCAGTTGTGCGCCACGCGCCTCAGGATCCACCTTGTGCAACAGAGCCCGCACGCGGTCATTCATGCGATAACGTTCACCAGGAATCATCTCGCTACGTGGCAGAAACGCCTCGGCGTTGTCACCCAGGTCAACGACCAGGCCATCACGGGTCGCCTTCTTGACGATCCCGGCGACCAGCTCGCCTTCACGCTCGGCGTACTGGCGTACCACCTCGGCGCGCTCGGCCTCACGGACTTTCTGTACAATCACCTGCTTGGCTGTCTGTGCCGCGATACGGCCAAAGGTGGCATTCTCGATCAGCTCTTCAACCACATCACCCAGCTTGAGCGGGGGTTCACGGCGACCGGCAAAGGACTCCTTGATTTCAGCATCCGGATTCTCGAACTCGTCGTCTTCCACCACTGTCCAGCGGCGGAAGGTCTCGTAGTCGCCGGTTTGACGATCAATATGGACTCGCACATTGACTTCCAGCCCCTCGAAGCGCTTACGCGACGCACTGGCCAGCGCCGCCTCCACAGCCTCGAATATGACTTCGCGGGGCACACCCTTCTCGTTGGAGATCGCATCAACGACCGTCAGAATTTCTTTGCTCATACCTTTGCCTCGCCAGAAACTTGTTCTTGGGGCGCCCAGTTCAGTCCGCCGCCTCAGTTCTCGAAGCGCGGTACTACCCGCGCCTGATCAATACTTTCAATGGGAAAGCAGTATTCCTCACCATCGAGCTGCAACAGCACTTCGTCCGCTTCAATACCTGCCAGCAGGCCCTGAAACTTGCGTCGCCCTTCGAACGGGGTGCGTAGCTTCAGTGCTACGTCATGCCCCGCATAGCGGGCAAAGTGATCGAGGGTGAAGAGTGGGCGATCCATACCCGGCGACGAAACCTCCAGGCGATATTCACCTGGGATGGGATCCTCCACATCAAGCACACCACTGACCTGTCGGCTGATATCGGCACAGTGGTCCACGCTCACGCCCTCTGCATGATCAATGTAGATCACCAAGCGGGTATGCTTACCCTGGGCCAGGTATTCAATACCCCAGAGCTCAAATCCCATCGCGGTGACTACCGGCTCGATCAGCGCGTACAGCGCAGCATCCTTGAGTGCCATAGAGAAGCTCCTACAGCCGTTGCATCAGGCACCTGGCCGGGAGTGTATAGATAAGCTAGGTGGCTGATTGGCGTTGCCCGAATAAGCCCTGACGACCGAAATCCCCAGTGGGCCGCTAACAAAAAGCCCCTTCACAGGAAGGGGCTTTTCACAAGAAACCTGTCTTACCACTACCGTCTGAGCCCATTCATTGGGCTATCAGCTTGGTAAATGGTAGCGGGGACCGGATTTGAACCGATGACCTTCGGGTTATGAGCCCGACGAGCTACCAGACTGCTCCACCCCGCAACATTCCAGGTCGGCGATTGTAGGCGCCAAGGATGCTTACGTCAAGCCATCTTGCGCACAACCATCTCGCCGCGACTTCCTGGTGCCAACCCTGCTTCTGATGTCTGTCGAACCGTGTGGTTCGCAGCGCTTCAGATGGTGCCGAAGGCGGGACTTGAACCCGCACGACCGTAAGGTCACTACCCCCTCAAGATAGCGTGTCTACCAGTTCCACCACTTCGGCTGACTTGATTGCTGGAGCCGCGTCTAGATAACCTAGTTACTACTTTCCTCCAGCACTGGCGCGGTATTATCCACACTAGGAGCGTCATCGTCAAGCGTGGGCAGACTGCGCTGTTGCTCAATCAGACGCGCATCGGGAATGCCCGCTTCCGGAGCCTGGCCGGCCTGTGTCGCGAAGTAGGCCAGCGTCAGGGAAGTCACGAAAAAACCGGCTGCCAGCACGGCGGTACTACGGGAAAGAAAACTGCCGGTACCACGCGATCCAAACACGGTCTGCGAGGCACCGCCACCGAAAGCGGCACCTGCTTCGGCGCCCTTGCCCTGCTGTAGCAAGATGAGAACAACCAGGGCGATAGCGATCGCCACATGAATCATAAGAATGGCAACTTGCATGAGTTCAACCTGCTGACTGACAAATGGCTAGGAAATCGTCGACCTTGAGCGAAGCTCCACCCACCAGGCCGCCGTCGATATCAGGCTGAGCCAACAGCTCAGCCGCATTGTCGGCATTCATGCTGCCGCCATACAACAAGCACAGACCTGTTGCGAGCTCGTGGTCAAAACCGGCCAGGAAGTCACGAATCCCGGCCATGACTTCCTGTGCCTGCTGGGGCTTGGCGGTACGACCGGTACCTATAGCCCAAACCGGCTCGTAAGCGATAATCACGCGCGAACGCTGCCCGGCTTCCAGACGCTCCATTACATAGCCCGTCTGTCGCAACACCACCTCCATGGTGCGCCCGGCTTCACGCTCCGCCAAGGTTTCACCTACGCACAGTACCGGTGTGATACCAGCGCCAAGGGCCGCCAACAGCCGGTCGTGCACGTCCTCGTCACTCTCGTGAAAGAGCTGACGACGCTCGGAATGTCCCACCAGGACATATTCGACGCCGAACTCCCGGAGCATGCCTCCGCTCACCTCGCCGGTGCGGGCACCAGACTCAAGCGGATTCAGCGTCTGGGCTCCCAACCGCAAAGACGTACCATCACAGGCTTGGCGCGCAGCTTCCAGATAGGGAAAAGGCGGCAGAATGACCACGTTCAATGACGTCGGGAGCGTCGCTTCAGCAAAAGCCCGGCCAAACTCTTCGACCAGCGCCGCCGAACCGTTCATCTTCCAGTTCCCGGCGATCAACGGCGTTCGCATGCAGCATCCTCTTTCAAAGTGGGGCGAAATAGTATAGGAGCCTTCGGTCCATGACAACCATCACCAGTCTGACGGCTTTATTCAGCCGCCAGCTCTTGCTCGACTTCGGCTGCAAGCCGAGCAGCCAGCGCATCAACATCCAGGTGCGACCTCCCCTCGACCATGACGCGAATCAATGGCTCGGTGCCGGAGGGACGCAACAATACACGGCCTTCAGCCCCTAGCTCGGCCTCCATGGCCGTGACGGCCTCTTTGATCGCCGCTCGCTCCATCAAGGCCTTGGCATCACTACCTGGTGTCAGGCGTACATTGACCAGCGCCTGTGGCACCTTTTCCAGATCTGCCAGAAGCGCCTGCAACGACTTGCCGGCGTTAACCATGATGGCCAGTACCTGCAGTGCCGAGACAATCCCGTCACCCGTGCTCTGCACATCGGCACAGATAATATGCCCGGACGACTCGCCACCCAGCTGCCAGTCATTGGCCAGCAATCTCTCCACCACATAGCGGTCACCCACTTGAACCCGCTCGAAGGGAATGCCGAGCCGCTCCAACTCCAGGGCCAGACCAAAGTTGGTCATCAGCGTGCCGACCACACCGCCCACCAGTTGGCCACGGGCATGACGGTCCCGTGCAATCAGGTACAGGATGTCATCACCGTCAACTTCATGCCCATTGGCATCGACCATCAGCACCCGATCACCATCACCGTCCAGCGCGATACCAAGATCAGCACCCTGCTGGATGACCGCCGCCCGCAGCGCTGCCGGCGAGGTGGAACCAACGTCACGGTTGATGTTAAGCCCATCAGGGCTGGCCCCGATCACGCTGACCTCGGCGCCCAACTCACGGAAAACACTGGGCGCGATATGGTAAGTGGCACCGTGGGCACAATCGACCACAATGCGCAGTCCGTGCAGAGTGACCCGATTGGGAATCGTCGATTTACAAAACTCGATGTAGCGTCCTGCCGCATCCTCGATACGCATGGCCTTGCCCAGCCGGTCCGCAGCCACCGTTGTCAGCGGCTCGTCAATCATGGCTTCAATGCGCTCTTCCAGTGCATCCGGAAGCTTGGTGCCCGCTGTGGAGAAAAACTTGATGCCATTATCGGCAAAGGGGTTATGCGAGGCCGAGATGACAATACCGGCTTCGGCACGGAAGGTTCGCGTCAGATAAGCAATGCCAGGCGTGGGCATCGGCCCCAGCAGCGACACATCAATGCCAGCGGCCGACAACCCCGCCTCCAGCGCCGATTCGAACATGTAGCCCGAGATACGGGTATCCTTACCGATCAGCAC
>Ga0079225_10002702_pt1 | contig 10271 bp, 3 predicted proteins | sample Poulit2012_FD_76344 | JGI IMG/M metagenome (GOLD analysis project Ga0079225, IMG submission 76344) | Agricultural soil microbial communities from Georgia to study Nitrogen management - Poultry litter 2012 | ecosystem: Environmental > Terrestrial > Soil > Agricultural land | place: USA: Georgia...
ATATTCTTTTACGACTGCCCACCTCTTCAGAAGAAAATGCACCTCCCGGTGTCAAAAAAGGCAATCGACTTTTCCAAAACTCCGGAAGCAAATTTCCGAAACCAACTTCATAAAGAACTTTTAAAGAAGCGGAAAGTCGCTCTTCGGCTGGGGCATCTCCTTAAGACCACCTCTTGGAAATTAAAAAAAGACGTTCAAGAAGGTTTGATTTCGAACAAACTATCTTCCAAAGACCTCAAAGATGAGCATTTCACCATAGATACCCTTCAGAAGGGTGTCGATATGCGATTAGGTTTAGATGTTGCAGCCCTCTCCTACAAAAAATTGGTCGATCAGATAGTTCTCATCGTGGGAGACAGTGATTTTGTCCCCGCTGCCAAGCTAGCAAGACGAGAAGGGATTGATGTGATCATTGATCCTCTCAAGCAACATCTTCATGAAGATCTATTTGAGCATACAGATGGGGTAAGAACAGCTACTCGACGACCTCCACACAAGGCGGCGAATAAAATAGAAGCTAGCGAGTTGGTCGAGGAACTATCAGACGAGATTCCTTCTAACGAAAATTAAATATGTCTTCTTTCTGAATCTCAGATGAGGCTTATCGCTTTCCGGTACAACTAAGCTTCACCTTCATAAAACTAGCCTCTGATATTCAGGCAAGAGCGGCGCCGACCAGCAGCCCCGCCATAGACGCCGCATTGCCGACGAGTCAAACTGCCCCTAAGTTTCCGGGGCAGGGAGGCGGATCATGTGGTGGCGTTTGGTCGGTGTGGCAGCAGTTCTCTTTGCGGTAGCCTTCCCCCCTCCCGCCGGCGCCCAGAGCGAGCGGCGCATCGTTATCGTCGAGGACGCCGACTATTTCGGCTTCGATCTCGAGACGGTGCGGGACGTCACCCTCGAGGACTGCTCGCAGATCTGCCTGGCGCAGGCCGACTGCGGCGCCTTCACTTACAACACGAATGCCGGCTGGTGCTTCCTGAAGAGCGACTACGGCGAACTGCGCTCCTTCGCGGGTGCCGTGGCGGGCCGGGTGGTGGAGAGTCAGGCGCAGCGGGAGATCATGCCGCGCCCCGATTTCTCCTTCCTGCCGAACTGGGTGTTGCAAGATGCCGAGCGCTATGTAGGAGAGGTGCGCGCCGGCGACCCGGCCGGAGGGGATGCGACGGCCCTGGCGACAGAAGGAAGCAGCGCCCTGGAGGCGGGAGACATCGAGCGGGCGAAGAACCTCTTTCGCCGATCCCTGGCCGACGACCCGAAGAACGGCGCGGTCTGGGCGGACCTCGCCCGTGCCATCCTGATGATCGAGCCGCGCCGGCAGTCGGACACCTACCAACTCCAGACGGAAGCGACCGGTGCCGCCTACGGTGCCGTCACCAACGCCCTCAACCGGCTCGGACGGGCCGCCGCCTACGGCCTTCTTGCCGAGGTTCTGGCCGACCGCGGCCACTTCCGCCCGGCCCTGGAATCCTACAAGGCGGGCCTGGCCCTTCATGAGGATCCGGGCATGCGCGCGGCCCTCGATGACCTGCGCGCCGAGCACGGCTTCCGTGTCGTCGACCACACGGTCGACGCCGACACGGCAAGTCCGCGTATCTGCGTCCAGTTCTCCGAAGACCTCCTGCCTGGCCGAACTGACTTCTCGACTTACGTGACACTGGACGGCGCCCCACCCGCCTCGGTGAGCCCGGAGGGGCAGCAGCTCTGCGTGGAGGGGGTGGAGCATGGCGGCCGCTACCGGCTCGGGCTGCGCCCGGGGCTGCCCTCCGTGCTGGACGAAGTGCTGGAGGAGCAGGTCAATCTGGACGTCTATGTCCGGGACCGCGCGCCCTCCGTTCGCTTCACCGGCAGCGCCTTTGTACTGCCGCACGTGGGCACCAAGGGTATCCCCGTCATTTCGGTGAATACGGAAGAGGTGATGCTCGAGCTTTACCGGATCGGCGCGCGCGGCCTCTCCGGCGCTTTCAGGGACGGCAGCTTCCAGAGCCAGCTCGGCGATTACCAGGCAGGCGAGATTGCGCGAGAGACCGGCGAGAAGCTGTGGGAAGGATCGCTCGAAGTCCGTCCGGAGCTCAACCATGAGGTGACGAGCTCGATACCGATCGACGAGGCCCTGCCCGAGCGGGAAGCCGGTGTCTACGTGCTGCGTGCCCGCGCCAGAGAGGCGGTCACGGAGAGCTGGCAGCCCCAGGCGACCCAGTGGTTCGTCGTCTCCGACATCGGGCTGTCGACCCTCATGGGCGGTGACGGCCTCCATGTCTTCGCCCGCTCCCTTTCGAGCGCCGGGCCGAAGGCGGAGACGAAGGTCGTTCTGGTGGCTCGGAACAACGAGATCCTGGGTGAGGCAACCGCGGATGCTGACGGCCATGTCCATTTCCCGGCCGGCCTGACCAGGGGCGCCGGCGGGCTCGCTCCCGGCCATGTGGAAGCCCACGCCGAGGGGGGCGACTTTGCCCTGCTCGATCTCGCCCGCGCGGGTTTCGATCTGACCGACCGCGGTGTCGAGGGGCGGCCGGCGCCAGGGCCTGTGGATCTCTTCCTCTACAGCGAGCGCGGCGTCTACCGACCGGGCGAGAGCGTCCAGCTATCGGCTCTCGTGCGCGACGACAGCGCCATGGCGCTTGCGGATTTGCCGATCACCTTTGTGGTCCGGCGGCCGGACGGCCTGGAGGATCGACGCATCCTCTCCACCGAAAGCGCGCCGGGCGCCCATGTGGTCGAGCTGCCGCTGATCGACGCGGCGATGCGCGGTACCTGGCGGGTCACGGCCCACACGGATCCGGACAAATCGGCCCTCGCCGCCCTGGAGTTCCTGGTCGAGGACTTCATTCCCAACCGGATCGAGTTCGAGCTGGAAACCTCTGCCGACGAACTGCCGCGCGACGGCACGCTGGATGTCCTGGTCGAGGGCCGCTTCCTCTATGGGGCTCCGGCCGCCGATCTTGCGCTCGAGGGCGAGCTCCGCATCTCGGCGACCGACCGGCGCGCCGAGGCCCCGGGCTATCGCTTCGGCCTGGCGGACGAGGACACACTAGCGCTGCGCCAACCCCTTCCCGCGCTGCCGCGCACGGACGAGGAGGGTCGCGCGCGTTTCGAGGTCGAGGCCCGAGACCTGCCGGCGACGACGCAGCCGCTGCAGGCAACCGTGGCCGTCGCCATGCAGGAGGCCGGCGGGCGAGCGGTCGAGGAAACGATCGGCCTGTCCGTTACTGCCCCCGGCAAGATGATCGGGATCCGCCCCGCCTTCTCCGGCAATGCGGTGGACGAGGGGGGCACGGCTGCCTTCGACCTCATCGCCCTCGATGCAGCCGGCGAGCAGGTCGCGCTTTCCGGCGTGCAGTGGGAGCTGTTCCGCATCGAACGGAACTTCCAGTGGTACCGGACGAGCGGAAGATGGTCCTACGAGCCTGTGGAATACACCACCCGCGTCGCCGACGGCGCGGTGGGCCTCGCGGCCGAGGATCCGGTGCGGGTCGCCGCGCCGGTCGGCTGGGGCCGCTATCGCCTCGAAGTCTCCTCCGCCGAGAGCGGCGGTCTGGCCTCCAGCATCGACTTCACGGCCGGCTGGTATGCCGAGATTTCCGACGGCGACAGCCCGGACCTGCTCGACGTCTCCCTCGACCGCGCCTCCTACGAAATCGGCGAGACGGCACGGGTTACCATCGCGTCGCGCTTCGCCGGCACGGCGCTCGTCAACGTCGTCGGCGAAAGCCTCATCGAGAGCCGGGAAGTCGAGGTTAGCGAAGGGGATACGACCCTGGAACTGGAGGTGACGGACGACTGGGCCCCGGGCGCCTATGTGACGGCAACGGTCTTCCGCCCGTCCGATGCCGAAGCGGCGCGGATGCCCGCCAGAGCGGTGGGACTGGTCTGGCTCCCCGTCGACTCCACGGACCGGACGCTGACGGTCGCCTTCGACCTGCCGGAGATCGCGGCGCCGCGCGAAGAACTGTCGGTCCCCGTGACCCTCGAGGGCCTTCCGGCGGAGGAAACCGCCTGGCTTACGCTCGCAGCGGTCGATGTGGGCATCCTGAACCTCACGGACCATGAGCCGCCGGAGCCGGACGCCTGGTATCTCGGTCAGCGCGCCCTCTCCATGGAGCTGCGCGATCTCTACGGCAGCCTCATTGACGGAACGCTCGGGGAAACGGGCCGGCTGCGCGTGGGCGGCGGCGCCCCGCCTGGCGGCCTGATCGGCAGTCCCCCAACCCAGGAGCCGGTATCGCTCTTCACCGGGCCCGTCCAGGCGGACGCCGACGGCACGGCGACCCTGGACCTCGACATCCCCGAGTTCAACGGAACGCTGCGGCTCATGGCCGTGGCCTGGTCACACACCGCCGTCGGGCATGGCGTTGCCGATCTGACGGTGCGCGACCCTGTGGTCATCACGGCTGCCCTCCCGCGGGTGCTGGCACCGGGCGACGAGTCCCGGCTGAGGCTCGACCTCCACAACCTGGAGGGGCCTGCGGGCACCTACGCCATCTCGGCGGAGACCAGCGATCATGTGGAAGCAGGCGCGCCGACGCAGGCGGAGCTGGAGCTTGGCACCGATGACCGCGCTGCGGTCGAGTTTCCCCTGACCGGGAGGGAGGTGGGAGACGGGCAAATAACCCTTCGTCTGGCCCATGAAGACGGGCTGGAGATTTCGCAGAAGCTCAATATCACCGTCAGACCCAGCGAGCCGCCGGTGAGCGACCGCCGGACGGTGACACTGGAACCCGGCCAGAGCCTCACCCTGGACGGTGGCCTCCTGACCGGGAAGCTGCCGGGCACCAGCAGCGCAACCCTCTCGGTGACGGCTGCGGGACGCCTCGACCTGCCGGGCCTCCTCGGCGCCCTCGACCGCTTCCCCTATGGCTGTAGCGAGCAGACGGCGAGCCGGGCCATGCCGCTGCTCTATCTCTCCGACGTCGCGCGAGAAGCCGGCATTGCCACGGATGCCGAGATCGACGAACGCATCCGCGACGCTCTTCTCGGCGTCACTGCCAGCCAGTCTTCCAACGGCAGCTTCGGCCTCTGGAGCCCCGGCTCCGGTGACCTGTGGCTCGACGCCTACATCACGGATTTCCTGACGCGCGCGAGCGCAGAGGGTTACGAGGTGCCGCGTCTTGCCTTGAGGCTCGCTCTCGACAACCTCTCCAACCAGCTCGCCTACAGCGGCGACGTGGTGCAGGCCGGCGACCGCATCGCCTATGCGCTCTACGTTCTTGCCCGCAACCAGCGCGCGGCAATATCGGACCTGCGCTACTACGCGGACACCGCGCTCGGGCGCTTCCCCACGGCGCTTGCCAAGGCGCAGCTCGGTGCCGCCCTCGCGCTCTATGGCGAGCAGCGCCGCGCTGGGGACGCCTTTGCGGCGGCGCTGGCCGACCTCGAGGCCGGCAAACCGACGACAGGGAACCGCGGCGACTATGGCTCGCACCTGCGCGACGCAGCGGCAACGCTGACGCTTGTGGCGGAAGCCGGTTCCGACGCCGCCCCCCTGCCCGCACTCCTCGCGGTGATGGAGAGGGCGCAGGCGCAGGCGCGCTTCACCAGCACGCAGGAGAAGGCCTGGATGCTGCTCGCGGCCCACGCGCTGCTCGCCGAAGACGCGGACATCGCGCTCGAGATCGACGGGGAAATGGTCGAGGACAATGTCACCCGGCACTACGAGGGCGAAACCCTCTCCACCACGCCCGTTACCGTCACCAACCGCTCCGAGCGGCCGGTGGAAGCGGTGGTGGGAGTCAGCGGCGTCCCGGCGGAGCCGCTGGCCCGGGAAGCGGATGGCTTTACCCTCGAGCGTGACTACTACACCCTCGACGGTGAGGTCGCGGACCCCTCTGCCGTGGCACAGAACGAGCGCCTGGTGGTGGTGCTCAGGGTCGCCGAGGACAGAGCCTGGACATCGAATGTGCTGCTGGTGGACCTGCTGCCGGCCGGCTTCGAGATCGACAACCCGCGCCTGGTCGACAGCGCCGACATTTCGGGGCTGCCCTGGCTCGGCGATGATACGACGCCGGCCCACACGGAGTTTCGCGACGACCGCTTCGTGGCGGCCTATGAGCGCGATGAGAACAGCCCGCGATCCTTCTCCCTCGCCTATATCGTGCGGGCGGTCTCGCCCGGCTCCTTCGCCCATCCGCCGGCGATGGTCGAGGACCTGTACCGGCCGCACCTCTCGGCGCGCACGGAAGGCGGCCAGGCCGAGGTGCTCGGACCCCGGCCGTGAGCAGAGCCCGCCGGCGAGCGGCGGCAGGGGCGCTAGACCGGATCGCCTTTTATCTGAACCCACTTCTGGGTTCAGATAAGAGGCGTGAATCCGGTCTACATCAAAGAGATAGAGCAAATTCACGCTTCTTATCGAGTTCGCATAGCGAACCCGATAAGAAGCGATTTGCTCTAGCTGCGGTTGCGCTTGTCGCTGCCCTCGCCATGGCCGCGATCCTGTACCTCACTGAGGAGGGCGATGTCGTGGAGCGGGCGCGGGCGCTGGAGACCTCCCGCCAAGTGGTCGACCGCTCGGGTGCGCTGCTCCGCCCCTTCCCCATCGTGGACGGCCGCTGGCGTCTTCCGGTGACGCTCGACGAAGTCGATCCCCGCTTCCTCGACATGCTGATCGCCTATGAGGACTCCCGCTTCCACAGCCACTTCGGCGTCGATCCCCTGGCCGTCCTTCGCGCCGCCTGGCAGTGGGCCCGCAACGGGCGCATCGTCTCCGGCGCCTCGACCCTGACCATGCAGGTGGCGCGGCTCCTGTCGCCGAACAGCAGCCGGAGCATCGAGACGAAGCTCGCCCAGATGCGTGATGCAATAGCGTTGGAGCGCGCCCTCTCCAAAGAGGAGATTCTGGCGCTCTATCTGACCCTTGCCCCCTATGGCGGGAACATCGAGGGGATCCGCGCCGCCTCGCTCGCCTGGTTCGGCAAGGAGCCGCGCCGGCTGACTCCGGCCGAGACGGCGCTGCTGGTCGCCCTGCCGCAATCCCCGGAGACGCGGCGACCGGACCGCTTTCCCGCCGAGGCGCATGCTGCCCGCGACCGGGTGATCGCCCGCCTGGTCGCGGCGGACCTGATCACCGGGGCGGAAGCCGAGCTTGCCCTGGCCGGCCCGGTGCCCGACGCGCGGCTCGCACTACCCAACCACGCGCCTCATCTTGCGCACCGTCTTGCGACGGCCGAGCCCGATGCAGCCCTGGTGCGCCTATCGCTGGACCGGGGCCTGCAAGCCCGCCTCGAAAGGCTGGCGGCCGAGCGGGCGGCGGGACTGGGCGCGCGCGCGTCCCTCGCCATCCTCGTCGCCGATCACCAGACCGGAGAGGTGCTGGCGGAAGTGGGCTCGGCGGGGCTCTTCGCCGACAGCCGGGCCGGCCATGTGGACATGGTGCATGCAGTGCGCTCACCGGGATCGGCCCTGAAGCCGCTGATCTACGGCCTCGCTTTCGAGACCGGCGTCGCCCATCCCGAGACGCTGATCGAAGACCGCCCGGTGAACTTCTCAGGCTACCGGCCGAAGAATTTCGAGCTGGCCCATCAGGGCACGGTCACGGTGCGCGAAGCCTTACAGCTGTCGCTCAACGTGCCGGCTGTAAGGCTTCTGGACGCGGTCGGCCCGGCCCGCCTTACCGCCCGCCTGCGCCGCGCCGGCCTCACCCCGGTGCTCCCGCGCCACAGCAGCGCCGGCCTTCCCGTCGGTCTCGGCGGGGTCGGGCTCACGCTGGACGATCTGGTGCGCCTCTATGCCGGCATCGCCCACGGCGGCCAGCCCGTTGCCCTGCGGCGCACGCTCGCCACCGCCCCGCCTGCCAACGTCTCGCCTGCCAAAGCCCCATCCGCCAGCGGCGAGTTCCTCGACCCCCGCGCCGCCTGGCACACCGCCGATATCCTGTCGGGGACAGCGCCGCCGCCGGGACGGGGACGAGAGCCCATCGCCTACAAGACCGGCACCTCCTATGGCTATCGCGACGCCTGGGCGATCGGCTTCGACGGCCGCCACGTGATCGGCGTGTGGGCCGGCCGACCCGACGGCGCGCCGATGTCCGGGCTGACCGGGCGAAGCGCGGCCGCGCCCGTCCTGTTCGACACCTTCCGCCGCCTGTCGCCGGAACGCGTCGCCTTCCCGCCTCCACCCCCGGACACCCTGGTGGCAAGGAACGGCGTGCTTCCCGCCGCCTTGCGTCGCTTTGCGGGAGACGTCTCGATCGGCGAAGCAGGCGCGCGGGCGGAAGCTCCGCCGGTCATCGTCTACCCGCCTGATGGTGCGCGCGTGGATCTCGGCCTGCGCGGCGAGACGGCACCGCCACTGGTGTTGAAGCTCGACGGCGGCCGGCCACCCTTCCGCTGGTTCGCAAACGGCCGGCCCGTCGGCAACAGCGAACGCCGCCGCGCCGCCTCCTGGCGGCCAGCGGGCCCCGGCTTCTCGACCCTATCCGTGGTGGACGCGGCGGGGGAAGCGGCAAGCGTCACCATCTTCCTCGAGTAGAGGGGGTGCGTTCGTCGGAGGCCAGCCCGCGGTCTGGAATGATGCAGCGGAGGTGGGGCGGGTAGTGCGCTGCTCAAGCGCCGCTCAACTCCGCAATCCGTGCAAGCGCCGAGGTGAAGCCGGTCAAGGAGATCGAGAAACTGATCTCCTGGCCGGTTTCACTTGCAACAACCTGCACGACAAGGGCACCACCGGCCCGAAGCGCCGAGACGACATCGGCATCGAGGTCCAGGGGCACGAGACACCCCAGCGGCAGACAGGTGGAAAAACGCAGTGGCGGCAGCGCCTCGGCCTCGTCAATGGACAGCGCCACGCCATCCTCAAGGCTGAGGCCGAAGGGCAGGACCAGCATGCCCTCGGCCTTGCTGCCTCCTTCCGTGGCGCGCAACTCGACGGCGAGCAAGCGCTGGCGGTTCTCACCGCTCACCTGGTTCTGCAAGATCGTACAGCGCACCTCTCCTTCCGGCGCGCTGCAAGCGACCGTCCAGTTGCCATGCGTCTCGTTGAGCGAGTTGGCCCCACCTGGCAGGCCCTGCGCCACGGCAATGCCGGGTGCAAATCCGACGATCAGCGCGAACGCACCGATAATACCGCAAATTGTCTTCACCAGATGTCACCCTTTCCACTACGTCAAACTGCGGAGCGTCCGAGAAAAACCTGGGCGCGCGCAAACCTCCGCGATGACGGTGCTTCTAACTCGCCACTGGCTATACAGTGGTTACTCCCTAGCAACGGCGAGCAGGATCGCTTGCCTGCAGACCGCTCTGCACTACTATAACTAGCGTTCCGGCGCTAGACCTCTCTATCGAACTCTTCGCCGGCTAGAACCTGACATTGAGCCGGAGGGCGCCGCTGTGGGTGTGCTGGTCTTTGGCAAAGAGGCCTTCGTAGGTGGCTCCGAGGCTGACATCGTCGGAGACGTCCCAGGCGAGGCCGGCGCCCAGGCGCAGGCGGTCGCGGTTGGCCGAGGGGCCGCGCACGTCGAACTCGGTGGGACTGCCGGAGAAGGTGAGCGAGCGGCCGGGGGTCACGTCCCCGAAGGCATGCTCCCACACGACCCGGCCTTCGAGCCGCAGCCCGCCCGCCTCGCCGGGGATGACATGGCTGATGCCGAGGCCGAGGCCGCCGTCGAAGCGGGTCCAGCTTTCCGCCGAGGCGGAGAGGTTCAGGGCACCGGCGCCGCTTTCCTTGAAGCCATTGTGACGTGACCAGCCGCTGTCGAGGGTGACGAGCGGCAGGAGCGTCGTCTCGCTGCCGAGCTCGATGCCATAGGCCGCCTCCCCGGAGAAGCCGATGGAGTGGGCCCAGTAGTCGGCCTCGGCGGTTCGCTCGACGCCCCCGAAGGAGATCCGGCGCTCGGTGGAAACACGGTTGGCCGCATAGGCAAGGGAGCCCGTCAGCCGCCAGGGCCTCTCCTCCCAGCCGCCATAGACGCCGAGGTGCAGGCCGTCGGCATCGAAGCTGGAGCGGCGCGCATCGAGGGAGCCGTGGCTGCGGAGATAGCCGACCCCGAAGCCGGCAAAGGCCGTGCCGCTGCCCAGTTCGACTTCCCCCTCGTAGCCGCCGGCGATGCCGGCGCTCCACCAGTCCTGCTTGGCGGCATTGCCGTCGCCCTTGAAGGTGCCGCGGCTCCCCAGGGCGGTGGCCCAGGCACTGGCCCGACGCCCCTCGCCAGGGGCGGCGCGCGCCTCGTCGCTGTCGCCCAGGGCGGCGCTCTGGAAGAGCTGGCGCTGCGCCAGCGGCCGGCTCGCCACATTGACGCTCCCGAGCGCGCCCAGCCCGGCACTGGCCTGCTGCCGCAGGGTGTG
>Ga0079225_10002705_pt1 | contig 10268 bp, 16 predicted proteins | sample Poulit2012_FD_76344 | JGI IMG/M metagenome (GOLD analysis project Ga0079225, IMG submission 76344) | Agricultural soil microbial communities from Georgia to study Nitrogen management - Poultry litter 2012 | ecosystem: Environmental > Terrestrial > Soil > Agricultural land | place: USA: Georgia...
GTGATGTCCATACCGCGGGTGCGGTCGATCCGGTCTTGATTGATCTCGTAGAACATCACTTGCTCGGTGAGGCCGAAGGTGTAGTTCCCGCGACCATCGAACTGCTTCGGCGACAGCCCGCGGAAGTCGCGGATTCGCGGGAGCGCGACCGACAACAGGCGGTCGAGGAACTCCCACATCCGGGCGTTACGCAGCGTCGCGTGGGCACCGATGGGCATGCCTTCGCGTAGCTTGAACTGCGCGATCGACTTGCGTGCCCGCGTCACCGCCGGCTTCTGACCGGTGATCAACGCGAGGTCATTGATCGCCCCGTCGATCAGCTTCGAGTCGCGTGCGGCCTCGCCGACACCCATGTTGACGACCATCTTGGTCAGGCCCGGAACTTGCATGACGTTCTCGTAGCCGAACTCTTCGCGCAGCGCGGGGATGATCTCCTCGCGGTAACGCGTCCGCAGCCGCGGGTCGACCGCTTCTGGGCTTGTGGTACTCATCAGATCTCCTCGCCGGTACGCTTCGCGACCCGGACACTGCGCTGCGTCTCGTACGTCGAGCCGTCGGAGCGCTTCTTCGTGGCATCCTCGCGGCGGTAGCCGACCCGCGTCGTCGCCTTCTCGCCGTCGGCATCGACGACGAGCATGACGTTGGAGACGTGCACGCCGGCCTCCTGGGTGATGATGCCGCCGGTGTTACCGGCGCGACCACCCTGCTGCTGTGCCTTGGTGTGACGCTTGACGCGGTTCACACCTTCGACGATCACGCGCTCACGCTGGGGCTCGACCGCGATGACCTTGCCCTCGACGCCTTTGTCCTTGCCGGCGACGACGCGGACCTGGTCGCCCTTCTTGATGCTCATCGGCTAACCCTCGCGCTCGTTGCTCGCTCGCTCAGTCGAGACCGCTCAGTTCGTGCGATCACGACTCCACTACCCGCGCTTCCGCCGTCGCGGATCGGTGTCTTCGTACCCATCACAGCACCTCCGGTGCCAGCGAGATGATGCGCATGAAGCGCTTGTCCCGCAGTTCGCGACCCACCGGGCCGAAGATGCGGGTACCCCGCGGCTCGCCGCCCTCGCTCTTGAGGATGACGGCGGCATTCTCATCGAACCGGATGTAGGAGCCGTCGGGACGACGACGCTGCTTCGCAGTACGGATGATGACGGCCTTCACGACGTCACCCTTCTTCACGTTGCCACCGGGGATCGCATCCTTCACGGTGGCGACGACGGTGTCGCCGATCCCGGCGTAGCGGCGACCGGAGCCGCCGAGCACCCGGACGCACAAGATCTCCTTGGCTCCGGTGTTGTCGGCGACCTTGAGCCGCGACTCCTGCTGGATCATCGAATGTCTCCTGTTGTCTCACTGGTTCTCGCCCGACAAGCCCGGGCGAGCCTTGCGGAACGTGTTCCTACTTGGCCTTCTCGAGCACCTCGACGATGCGCCAGCGCTTGGTGGCCGACAGCGGACGCGTCTCCATGATGAGAACGCGGTCGCCGGCACCGCACTGGTTCGTCTCGTCGTGTGCCTTGAGCTTGATGTTCTGGCGCATGACCTTGCCGTAGAGCGGGTGCGTCACACGGTCCTCGACGTCGACGACGACGGTCTTGTCCATCTTGTCGCTGATGACGAGTCCCTGGCGTACCTTGCGCGCGCTGCGGGTCGTTTCTGCCACGGTGTCCTTCTCAGTCTGTTGCTCGGTCATGCCGCGCCCTCGCTCTCGTCGCTGGGTTCGTCGGCCTCGATGATGCCGAGCTCGCGCTCGCGGATCACCGTGTAGATGCGGGCGATCTCCCGGCGAACCATGCGTAGCCGGCCATGGCTCTCCAGCTGCCCGGTCGCGGCCTGGAACCGCAGGTTGAACAACTCGGCCTTGCGCTCGGCGAGCTTTTCGGCCAACTCGTCCGCGTTCGCAGAGCGGAGCTCGTGGGCGGTCGTGGTCGTCGCCATCAGAAGTCACCTGCCTCGCGGCTCACGATCTTGCATTTCATCGGCAGCTTGTGGATCGCACGGCGAAGTGCCTCGCGCGCGACCTGATCCGATACGCCGGACAACTCGAACATCACGCGGCCCGCCTTGACGTTGGCGACCCACCACTCCGGCGAGCCCTTACCCGACCCCATGCGGGTCTCGGCGGGCTTCTTGGTCAGCGGACGGTCGGGGTAGATGTTGATCCACACCTTGCCGCCACGCTTGATGTGCCGGGTCATCGCGATACGTGCCGCCTCGATCTGCCGGTTGGTCACGTAGTTGCCTTCGATGGCCTGGATGCCGTAGTCGCCGAACGCCAGCGACGTGCCGCCCTTGGCGAGGCCACGTCGCCTCGGGTGGTGCTGCTTGCGGTGCTTGACCCGCTTCGGGATCAGCATGGTTCAGCTCTCCTGTCCGGTCGGTGCGCTCTCGGCCGCGGGCGCCGACGTCGCGGCGGCCTCGGACCCGGACGCACTGGTCTTCTGGGCGGCGCCGCGGTCCTCGCCCCCACCACGACGGTCATCGCCGCCGCGACGGTTCGGACGACGACCGCGCGACGGGCGGCCACGACCGCTCGGCGCGGCGGCACGGGCCGCGGCCTGTGCCTCGCGCTCGGCGCGCGTGCCCGCGACCTCGCCCTTGTAGATCCAGACCTTCACGCCGATCCGGCCGAAGGTCGTACGAGCCTCGTAGAAGCCGTAGTCGACGTCGGCACGCAGAGTGTGCAGCGGTACGCGACCCTCGCGGTAGAACTCCTGCCGCGACATCTCCGCGCCGCCGAGACGGCCGGAGCACTGGATGCGTACGCCCTTGGCTCCGCTGCGCATCGTCGTCTGCAGCGCCTTGCGCATCGCGCGACGGAACTGCACACGGCCCGACAGCTGCTCGGCGACGCCCTGAGCGACGAGCTGAGCGTCCACCTCGGAGTTCTTCACCTCGAGGATGTTCAGCTGCACCTGCTTGCCGGTCAGCTTCTCCAGCTCACCGCGGATGCGGTCGGCTTCGGCGCCGCGCCGGCCGATGACGATGCCCGGCCGCGCGGTGTGGATGTCGACACGGACGCGGTCACGCGTGCGCTCGATCTCCACCTTGCTGATGCCGGCGCGATCCATGCCCGTGGTGAGCAACTTACGGATCTTGACGTCCTCGCCGACGTAGCTCTTGTAGAACTTGTCGGCGTACCAGCGACTCTTGTGGTCGGTCGAAACGCCGATGCGGAACCCGTGCGGGTTGACCTTCTGTCCCACTAGCGGGCCCTCCTCTTGCTCGTGACGGCTTCGGTTGGCTGCACCACGATCGTGATGTGGCTCGTACGCTTGCGGACCCGGTACGCACGCCCCTGCGCCCGCGGGCGCCAACGCTTGAGCGTCGGCCCCTCGTCGACGGTCACGTTGCTGATCACCAGCGAGTCGCGGTCGAGGCCTTCACCGTTCTCCGCGTTCGCGATCGCGCTCTCCAGCAGCTTGCGGACGTTCTCCGCGGCCGCCTGCGGCGAGAACTGCAAGAGCGAGAGGGCCTCGTCCACGGGAAGTCCGCGTACCAGGTCGACGACTCGGCGTACCTTCATCGGGGTCACCCGAACGAAGCGCGCAATGGCGAAGGCACCTTCTTCGTCGCCAAGGAGGGTGTCTCGCCGGGCGCTGATGCGTCCGCGCTCCATCGTGCTCATCGTCTACGTGCCTTTCGGTCGTCCTTCTCGTGTCCGCGGAACGTACGCGACGGGGCGAACTCGCCGAGCTTGTGCCCGACCATCGCCTCGGTCACGAACACCGGGACGTGCTTGCGCCCGTCGTGCACCGCGATCGTGTGGCCCAGCATGGCCGGCACGATCATCGATCGACGCGACCACGTCTTGATGACGTTCTTGGAGCCCTGCTCGTTCTGCACGTCGACCTTCTTGATCAGGTGGTCGTCGACGAACGGGCCCTTCTTCAGGCTGCGTGGCATTGGTTTCGTCTCTTCCTGTGCGGTCTCAGCGCTTGCCGGACTTGCGACGGCGAACGATCAGCTTGTCGCTGGCCTTGCGCTTGCGCGTACGGCCCTCGAGCTGGCCCCATGGCGACACCGGATGACGACCACCGGAGGTACGGCCCTCGCCGCCACCGTGCGGGTGGTCGATCGGGTTCATCACGACACCGCGGACGCCTGGGCGCTTGCCCTTCCAGCGATTGCGGCCCGCCTTGCCGAGGCTGATGTTGGACTGTTCGGAGTTGCCGACTCCGCCGACGCTCGCCCGGCAGCGGACGTCGACGTAGCGCATCTCACCGGACGGCAACCGCAACTGCGCGCGGTTACCCTCCTTGGCAACCAGCTGAACCGCGGCACCGGCCGAACGTCCGAGCTTGGCACCGCCGCCGGGACGCATCTCGATCGCGTGCACCGTGGTGCCGACCGGGATGTTGCGCAGCGGCAGGTTGTTGCCGGGCTTGATGTCGGCCGAGACGCCGGCCTCGACGGTCGAGCCCGGCCGGAGACCGGAAGGCGCGATGATGTAGCGCTTCTCGCCGTCGGCGTAGTGCAGCAGCGCGATCCGTGCCGTGCGGTTGGGGTCGTACTCGATCTGCGCGACCTTCGCCGGGACGCCGTCCTTGTCGTAGCGACGGAAATCGATGACGCGGTACGACCGCTTGTGCCCGCCGCCCTGGTGCCGCGTGGTGATGCGGCCCTGGTTGTTGCGGCCGCCCTTCTTCGGCAGCGGACGGGTCAGCGACTTCTCGGGCGTCGTCCGGGTGATGTCGGCGAAGTCGGCGACCGACGAGCCACGACGGCCCGACGTTGTCGGCTTGTGCTTACGAATTGCCATGTTCTCGTCCTCGTATCCCTCAGGCGCCCGGTCCGGAGAAGATGTCGATGCTCTGGCCCTCGGCCACGCTCACGACGGCGCGCTTGGTGTCAGCCCGCTTACCCCACCCCGTACGGGTGCGGCGACGCTTACCGGAACGATTCAGCGTGTTCACGCCGACGACCTTGACGTCGAAGATCTTCTCGACGGCGATCTTGATCTGCGTCTTGTTGGCATCCGGAGCGACGACGAAGGTGTACTTGTTCTCGTCGAGCAGTCCGTAACTCTTCTCGCTCACGACCGGCGCGATCAACACATCGCGCGGGTCTCCGTACAGCGTGGTCACTTGGCTGCCTCCTTCGCACCCGCGCGCTCGACGAACGCGTCGTAGCCCGCCTGGGTGAACACGACGTCGTCACTGCGGAGGACGTCGTAGGTGTTCAGCTGGTCGGCCGGCAGCAGGTGTACGGCGCGGACGTTGCGCAGGCTCTTGACGGTGAGCTCATCGGACTCGCGGGCGAAAACGACGAGCACATGCGCGCGGTCGGTGATCTCGCGAACGGCGGCGAGTGCCGCCTTCGTCGACGGGGCATCTCCGCTGACGACCGCGTCGACCACGTGCACCCGATCGTTGCGCGCCCGGTCGGAGAGGGCGCCGCGCAGCGCGGCGGCCTTCATCTTCTTGGGCGTGCGCTGAGCGTACGAGCGCGGCGACGGTCCGTGTACGGTGCCACCGCCGACGAACTGGGGTGCTCGGATGGAGCCCTGACGGGCGCGACCGGTGCCCTTCTGGCGGTACGGCTTGGCGCCACCGCCGCGTACCTGGCCGCGGGTCTTGGTGGCGTGAGTGCCCTGTCGTGCGGCCGCTTGCTGGGCGACGACGACCTGGTGGATCAACGGAACGTTGACGGGTGCGTCGAAGATCTCCGCGGGGAGATCGACCTTGACGAGCGCCATGACTCAGGCTCCCTTCTTCGCTGCGGAGCGGATCATGACCGTCGAGCCCTTGGGGCCGGGTACAGACCCCTTGATCAAGATGAGGCCCTTGTCGGCGTCGACCGCGTGGATCGACAGGCTCTGGACCGTCACGCGCTCGTTGCCCATGCGGCCTGCCATCCGCATCCCCTTGAACACGCGGCCGGGGCTGGCGCAGCCGCCGATCGCGCCGGGCTTGCGGTGGTTGCGGTGGGCACCGTGGGTGGCACTCACACCGCCGAAGCCGTGGCGCTTCATCACGCCGGCGTAGCCCTTGCCCTTGCTCGTACCGGTGATGTCGACGACGTCACCGGCGGTGAACATCTCCGGGCTCAGCTCCTGGCCGACCTCGTAGTCCTCGATCGCTCCGGTACGCAGCTCCGCGACGTGGCGACGGGGTGTCACGCCGGCCTTGTCGAACTGGCCGGCGCGCGGCTTGGTGACCTTGCGCCCCTCGATCTCACCGAAGCCGATCTGGATGGCGGTGTAGCCATCGGTCTCGGCCTTGCGGATCTGGGTCACGACGTTGGTGCCGGCCTCGATCACGGTCACCGGGACGATGCGGTTGTTGTCGTCCCACGTCTGGGTCATGCCCACCTTGCGGCCCAGCAGACCGCGTACGTCTGACTTCTGATTACTCAGCTTGCTCATGGATGGTTCGTCCTCAGAGCTTGATCTCGATGTCGACACCGGCGGGCAGATCGAGACGCATCAACGAGTCGACCGTCTTGGGGGTCGGGTCGATGATGTCGATGAGTCGCTTGTGCGTACGCATCTCGAAATGCTCGCGGCTGTCCTTGTACTTGTGCGGCGAACGGATGACGCAGAACACGTTCTTTTCGGTCGGCAACGGCACCGGGCCGGCAATCGTCGCGCCCGTACGCGTCACGGTGTCCACGATCTTCCGCGCAGAGGTGTCGATCACCTCGTGGTCGTAGGCCTTGAGCCTGATGCGGATCTTTTGTCCCGCCATAGCGCTCGCTTCGTCCCTTTCTTCGTGCCCGGGCCCGGCGTCGTGCCAGGTCTGGTCTCGTCACGCCTCGGGTGAGCCGTGTTGTGCGCTCCGACAGATCCCCCGACCCCCGAGGTCGGGCGTGTCGCGGTGGCCCAAGGCACACGACGTCACACACTTCTCGAGTTAGGTAGTTGGGCCCGACCTACGTGCATCGAGCCGAGCGGGATCTCCTGGTTCGGCGTGGTCACTGCGCACAGCACACGCCCCGGCAACCCCACCGGAGCAACCGCAACAGTCTGACAGACTTCGCGCCCGGATGCCAAATCGTGGCCGCCGCTGCGCTGTGGGTCGCCTCACAGCGCCCGCCTGGACCGCCTGCCCGGGAGCCGCGGGCTCGCGCGTTGGAGACGGAGTCTAGCCTGGGCCAACCATTCGCCGCCCTCACGCGTACTAGGGGGAGAACGATCAGTTGGGAGCAAGATGGCAGACCGCTACGACGGATTTCGCGATTTTTTCGCGGCGCGCCGTTCCGATCTGACCCGGACCGCCTTCTTCCTCACCGGCGATGACAACGCAGCCGAGGATCTACTCCAAGAGGCAATGGTGAAGACGGCAGCCAAGTGGCACCGCATCCACCCGAGCGGCAACCCCGACGCCTACGTGCGTCAGGTGATGCTCAACCTCGTGCGCTCCCGGTGGCGTCGTCGACAGAAGATTTCCGAGTACGCAACCGAGGAGGTTCCCGACAGACACTCCGAGCACGACATCGAGTCAGCAGTCCTCGCGAAGTCGGCACTGGGGAGAGCGTTGCGGACGCTCACCCCGCGCCAACGCGCGACGCTGTACTTCCGGTACTACGAGGACATGTCGGAGGCCGAGACCGCCCAGATGCTCGGTTGCTCCACCGGAACCGTCAAAAGCCAGGCCCATGCGGCGCTCGCACACCTGCGAAAGACCGCACCGGACCTGCTCAGCACCGAAGAACCAGTCGAGGTATCTGAATGAACGCACAGCTCAAGGAGCTCTATCGCAGGGCCGGCGAAGCCGTCGAACCTGCGGGAGACGTGCAGCAAGTTCTGAACCGCGCCAACCGCCGACGCGTAGCAACTCAGGTCGGTACCCCCCTCGCCACGGCGGCCGCGGTCGCTGGCGTCGTGGGCATCGTCGCCCAGCCGTGGAACGACGACTCCGGCGCACCCGTCGCGGGTGAGGAAGCGGCCGCCGGCGTCGGTGCTTTGCCCGACCCGACGATGGTCGCCGGCAACACCTATGTCTCGGACATGTCGAAGACGAGCGGCGTACCCAAGGCAGCGGACCTCGAGATCACATTTCACCAAGGCAGCTTCGCCGCCACCGCCGGGTGCAACACCTTCAATGGCCGGTACAACATGAGTGACGACGTCCTCGTGTCATCGAAGACCGGCTTGACGGCGACCTTCTGTCCCGGCGCCGCGAAGGTCGACGGCTGGCTCGAATCGTTCCTCGCTTCGCGGCCCCAGGTCACCATCAGCGGCGACGAGCTACGTCTCGACAACGGCAAGAGCGACGTCACGCTCGCCGTCCGCAAGATCGCGGACAAGCCACTCGCCGGCACCGACTGGCGTCTCGACTCCATCGTCGACTCGGAGTCCGAAACGGTGTCGAGCGTGCCGCGCGGAGTCGCGCCGACGCTGTCGTACGACGGCTCGGACACGCTCCGTGTCGATTCCGGTTGCCACTCGGAGCAGGCAGAGGTCAACGTGGACGACAGCGAGATGACCATGAGCACCGGCAATGAAGGCCGCCGGGGCAACAGGTGCCCGGCGCCGTCGGTCGATCGGACCGTCCAGGAAGTTCTCGACGGCTCCGTGGGTTATGAGATAGACGGTGCGCAGCTTCGCATCCAAGACGAGCAGGGCGCTCTGGTCTACACCGCCCGATAGCACCACACAGCCACCCCTCCGCCACCCACTCCGGCGCAGGGGCCCGTGAAGGCCCACCGCTCCCTTTTCCCTCCGGAGCGGTGGGCTTTTGCTGTGTCTGCCTACGTTTCGCCGAGTTGGACCATCGCGCGTCCCGCGGCTTGTCGCCGAGGTACGTCGTCGTGCCAATAGAGCGACTTGGCATTGGCACGACGACGTACCTCGGCGACTGGGTTGACGCAAAGATTGGTTGATGCGCGATCGAGCATCAAAAGCGGATCCCGCGCATGTACGGCTCCCATTCCGTCGTCAGGCTGCTCGGCATAGCACGATGGCCGCGCGCATGTAGGTGCCCCGCGATACGGTCGAGGAGCAGATGCGGCCTCTTGTACAGGTGCTCGGCCAGGACTACGACGACGACCCAGCCGTTGTCGTTGTACGCCGCGTTTCGATCCACATCGCGCGTCCACTGCTCCTTCCGCCTACCGTGGTGGCTCCCTTCGTACTCGATCGCGATCTTCAGGTCGGGATAGCTCAGATCCGGTGTGGCGATCCACTCGCCCAATCCATCACGCGCCATGAGGTTCGTCTCCGGCTCCGGCAGCCCAGCGAAGGTCATCAGCAGGCGCAGATGCGACTCGGGTGGCGAGTCGACACGTGGTCGCAGAAGCTCGACCGCTTGCCGTGCCTTGCGAATGTGCCGGCGACCGCGCTCTCGGGCCAACTCACGCAGGTGCTCGGCGGTGACTTCCGGCCTTCGGATTGCGGCGTCGCCGAACGCGACGAGGTCGAACAGGCAGAGCTCGGTTGTGAGGTCGATGAATGTCTTGCCGATAGTCGTGGCACGTCGATCGCGGACCATCGTGTACGCAGGAACGTCGGGCGGCTTGTACCAATGTGCATGCAGCCCGCGAGTGTCTCGGCCCTTCTCGCAATCAGGCAACCAGAAGTGCGGAGCGTCTGGCCCCGGCACCGGTAACCCGTGCAGTTGTGCCGCCGTGTGATGCGATGCGAGCGCTATGCGTTTCATCGTGAGCTGTGCGGCGTCGTACTGGATCTCGGGGCCGTAGCCGAGCCCGGGCCACAGGAACACGCCTCGGTGGACGTGACGGAAACCGGATCGTTGCAGCAGCTTCGTCGTCAGACCGAATGCGCGAGCGTCAGCCTCGAGCACCGGCTCGATCTTGAGTTCGGGTGGAATGTCTTTGATAACCGGCATAGGAAGACCATGGCGTACTTGAACCGGTCGGATTCGGTTATCCACAACCCAAATTCAGGCGATCTCGTACCCGACGATCATCCCGAGGTGGGTTTGCGCCACGAACACGTCGGCGAGGTACGTCGTCCTGCCAATAGCGCGACTTCTATTGGCAGGACGACGTACCTCGGCGGGTACTCGCGGCCGAGGGCTCGATCAGCCAGGGCCCGAGGACTCGATTCAGGGCTGTGCATGCCAAGGGCCTCGACCCGCGATGCGGATCGAGGCCCTTGGCCTGATGAGGTCAGATCACTTGATGATCTTGGTGACGCGTCCCGCGCCGACGGTACGACCGCCCTCGCGGATCGCGAAGCGCAGACCTTCCTCCATCGCGATCGGCTGGATCAGCTCGACCGACATGTCGGTGTTGTCGCCCGGCATGACCATCTCGGTGCCCTCGGGCAGCGTGACGACACCGGTGACGTCCGTCGTA
>Ga0079225_10002710_pt1 | contig 10261 bp, 5 predicted proteins | sample Poulit2012_FD_76344 | JGI IMG/M metagenome (GOLD analysis project Ga0079225, IMG submission 76344) | Agricultural soil microbial communities from Georgia to study Nitrogen management - Poultry litter 2012 | ecosystem: Environmental > Terrestrial > Soil > Agricultural land | place: USA: Georgia...
CACGGCCAGGTGGTCCCCGGTCCAGCCGGCAAACCAGCTGTCGCGGCCGTCGTTGCTGGTGCCGGTCTTGCCCGCGGGCCGCAGGTGGCCCAGGCCGTCATTGACCAGCTGGCGCGCGGTGCCGGAGGTCACCGCCCGCTGCAGCGCCAGCGTCACCAGGCGCACGGCCACCGCGTCGCCCGCCTGCGCCTCGCCCACCTCCCGGTCGTAGCGGTTCACCGTCACGCCTTCGTCGTTGATCACGCCACGCACCATGCGCAGGGCCTGGAATTCCCCGCCGGAAGCGAGGAACTGGTACAGCTGCGCCATCGCGTACGGGCTCTGATCCAGCGAGCCGAGGATGAGCGACGGGTTGGGTTCCGCCTCGATGCCGGCCAGGGTGCCGATCAGCTCGGCCAACCTGCGAGGATCAATCCGCATCCCCAGGCGCACCGTGGCCTGGTTGTACGAGCTCGCCAGCGCGTCCATCAGCGGTACCACGCCATGGCTGCGCCGGTTGGCGTTGACCGGCGTCCAGCTCTGCCCGTTGGGCAGGGTCACCGAGACCGGGGAATCATCGATCGGGCTGGCCAGCGACCACTCGCCGGGCATGGCCAGCGCCAGCAGGTACACGAACGGCTTGAGCAGCGATCCCACCGGCCGCTTGGCCTCGATCGCCCTGTTGAAGCCGTGCTGGAGCGGATCGCGGTTGCCCACCACCGCCAGCACCTCGCCGTTGTGCACGTCCGTGAGCACGAGCGCGGCCTGCAGTTCCGGCCGGTCCTGGTCGGCAAGGGATTCAATGGTGCGGCGGACCGCTCCTTCCGCGTAGCCCTGGGCGGAGGGCGACATCGCGGTCATGACGCTCAGGCCGGCACCCTGCAGTTCACCGGCATCGTAGTGGCTGGCCAGCTGCTGGCGCACCAGGTCCACGTAGGCGGGGAAGCGGTTGGCGGCCAGGCCGCCGGGCCGGTCGCTCACGCCCAGCGGCGCGGCCAGGGCACGCCGGTACTCGACCTCGTCGATCAGGCCGGTGGAGTGCATCTGCGCCAGCGCGAAGTCGCGGCGTTCGCGTGCGCGCTCGGGGTGGCGGCGCGGGTCGTAGTAGGAGGGGCCGCGGATCATGCCCACCAGCAGGGCCACGTGCTCGGCATCGAGGTCTTCCAGGCGCCGGCCAAACCAGAACTCGGCGCCCGCGGCCACCCCGCGGATGGCCTGCGCGCCGCGCTGGCCCAGGTACACCTGGTTGAGGTAGGTCTCCATGATCGTGCCCTTGTCGTGCCGGGCTTCGATCAGCAGCGCGTAGATGATTTCGTTGAACTTGCGCGTCCAGGTCTGCTCGCGGCCGATGCCGAACAGCCCCGAACGGGCCAGCTGCTGGGTCAGGGTGCTGCCCCCCTGGCGGGTGGAACCCGCGCGCAGGTTGACCCATGCCGCGCGCGCCATCCCGCTCAGGTCGATGCCGCGGTGATGGGCGAAATCCCTGTCCTCCACCGCCTGCAGCGTGTCGGTGAGCAGCACCGGCACGTCCTCCACCTGCACCATCCGCCGCTCCTCCTGGCGCGCACCGTAGAGGGTGGCGATCCGCGCCGGATCCAGCCGGGCCTGATCCAGCCCCGCGCCGTCGGCATCGTGCAGCCCGGACACGCGTCCGCCCGCCAGCCGGACCTCGACCCGGGACGGGGCGACCGGGCCATCGACATCGCGGAAACCGTGGCTGGAAATCAGCCAGCGCCCCCCATCCTCCTGCTCGTTCCAGGTACCCGGGCGCACGCCATCGCCCTCGCGGTAGCCGGCCGCCTGGAGTTCGTGGCGCAGGGTGCGGGCATCCAGCGCCAGCCCCGGGGCCAGCATCAGCGGGCGTGCATAGACCCGGGTCGGCTCCTGCCAGGTCAGCGCGGCGAACTGCTCGTCCAGCAGGCTGTTGAGGTAAAGCGTGTAGGGGACCAGGAAACCCAGGCCGAGCCCGACGAGGGCCAGGGCCCAGACCAGCAGGCGGCGGCGCCAGGGGTTGCGCGGTGCATCGGGTTGCAGGTCGTCTTCGTCGTACTTCTGTCGGGCCATGGACACCGCTGCGGCTTGGGCGTGCGCGGAATGCGACAATTGCCGATTCCGCCAGTCTAGCGCAGCGCCGGACCCCTCCCGGGGCCGCATGCGGCCTGCCATTCATACACAGGAGCGAGGCGTTCCGTGCTTGCCACCCTGCAATACCACCGCCTGCGCCTGGGCGCACGTGTGCACCGCCTGCGACTGGCGCTGCATGCGCGGGGCTGGCGCGGGCTGCTGGCGCGGGTGGCCGGACGGGACCGGGCGGCGGCCATCGCGCCACCGGCCACGCCGGCGTTCGACGCGCCCCCCCCGCAGGGGACCGCCATTGGCGCTGGCCGCCGGATCCTGCTGGTGGACGTGAGCACGCCGCGCCCCGACCGTGACTCGGGTTCGCTGCGGGCGGCCAACCTGATGCGGCTGCTGCTGGGTGAAGGGTTCCAGGTGGATTTCCTGCCCGATGACGGCGCCGACGCCGGCCCTTACACCCGGGCGCTGAAGTCGCTTGGCGTGGGCGTGCAGTGCGGCGCGCCCACGCGCCGGCGACGCCAGTGGTTCCAGGCACACGCGGGCAGGTACGCGGCCATCGTGGTAAGCCGTTACCACCTGGCGGAATACCTGGTGCCCCTGCTTCGCCGGCACGCCCCGCAGGCCACCCTGGTGCTCGACACGGTGGACCTGCACCACCTCCGCGAAGAACGGGAGGCCCGGCTGCGTAACGACCGGACGCTGCTGCGCCTGGCCGCATCCACCCGCAAGCGCGAACTGGCTGCAATCGCCTCGGCCGACGTGGCCTGGGTGGTCAGTCCGGCGGAAGCGGCATTGCTCGGCGATGCGTTGCCCGGGGCGCGGGTCGAAGTGCTGCCCAACCTGCACGAGGTGGACGCAGCGCCGGCCCCGTTCCAGGCACGCTCGGGCCTGCTGTTCGTGGGCGGTGGGGGCCACCCGCCCAACGTCGATGCGGCTCGCTGGCTGCTCGAGGACATCTGGCCGCTGGTCCGCGAGCGGCTGCCCGATTGCACGCTGCACATCGTGGGCGCGGGCATGCCATCTGCGCTGGGCGGCGCCGCCGCCCAGGGCGCGATCGTCCACGGCCATGTGCCGGACCTGGCGCCACTGCTGGCCGGCAGCCGGGTGGGCGTGGCACCGTTGCGTTTCGGCGCAGGGGTCAAGGGCAAGGTCAACCTGTGCATGGCGGCGGGGATGCCGGTGGTGGCCACGGGCTGCGCCGCCGAGGGAATGCACCTGGCGCACGGCCGCGACATCCTGCTGGCCGAGGAACCGGCCGCCTTCGCCGAGGCAATCGTTGCCCTGCACTCGGACGCCGCGCTGTGGTCCCGGCTCTCGCAGGCGGGGATCGACAACGTGCGCCGCCACTTCTCCTTCGACGCGGCCCGGGCCACCATCGCCGCCACCTTCCCGCCGGCCACCGCCTGATGCGCCTGCTGCTGATCGCCTATGAGTTCCCGCCCAGCCCGTCGCCGCAATCGCTGCGCTGGGCATACCTCGCGCGCGAGCTGCACGCCCTTGGCCACGAAGTGCACGTGCTCACCGCGGATCTGGGCGGCCAGACCCCGGGGCTGCCGCGGATGCCGGACGGGGTCGTCGTGCATCGCTGCTTTGCAGGGCCGCTGCGGGGCCTGCTCGCGGCCCGTCGCAGGCAGCGCGAGCGGTCGCAGGGGGCCCGCCAGGAGAACCCCGCGGCAGGCACCGGTGCGCCGCAGCCGTTGCGGCCGCCGCGCAACTGGAAGCAGCGGATTTCAGAAGCGGTGCAGGCCGCGGCCGCCTTCGTCCACTTCCCGGACATCCGCGGGGAGTGGCGGCCCTGGGCCCGTCGCGCACTGGAACGGCTGCTGGATGATGTGCGGCCGGACGTGGTCCTCAGCTCCCACGAACCGGCCACCACCCTGGAGCTGGGGTTGCTGGCCAGGCGCCGCGGCCTGCCATGGGTGGCCGACCTGGGCGACCCGGTGCTGGCCGGCTATACGCCCCGCCGCTGGCGTGGCCGCGCGCGGCGGCTGGAGCGGGAAACCTGCGAGCAGGCCGATCTGGTCACGGTGACCAACCCCGGTGCGGCCGCGCTCCTGCGCGAGCGGCACGGCGGGATCGAGCGCATCGAGGTCATCACCCAGGGTTTCGACGCAGCCTGGGAGTCAGCGGAACGCGGTCAGGGCGCGCCCGCCGATGCGGTGTTCGATCCCGACCGGCTGGAGTTGCTCTACAGCGGAAGCCTGTACCGCTTCCGGCGCATTGATGCGTTGCTCGACGCGCTGAAGGCCAACCCGCGCGCCCGCCTGAACCTCGCCGCAGTCACCGTCCCCGAGCGGATCCTCCAGGCTGCCGCCACGCTCCCCGGGCAGCTGCGGCTGCTGGGCTTCCTGCCGCACGCATCGATCCTGGCAATGCAGCGCCGGGCCGATGTGCTGGTCAACATCGCCAACGACGACCACACCCAGGTGCCCGGGAAGATCTACGAATACCTGGGGGCCGGACGGCCGATCCTGCACCTGGGCAACGGCGCGGATCCAACCGCCGCCCTGGTCGAGCGCCTGCAGCGGGGCTGGGTCTGCCGCAGCGAACCCGGCGCGCTCTCTGCGCTGCTGCAGACGCTGGTTTCCGCGCACGCGCGCGACGCCCTGTACGAAGGCCTGAACCTTGATCAGTCACCGGTGCTTGAATACAGCTGGCAGCACATTGGCCGCCGGTTGGACTCGCTGCTTCGGAACACCGTCCGCACCAACGACTGACCGCCAGGGATCAGCCCCCTGACGCGAATGCCGTGCGCAAGCGCTCGCTGAACTCCGCCAGCCCCGGGGCCGCCGGATCGGTTTCCCGCGCGGAGCGCAGCGCGGCGGCCGCGCGATCGAGCTCGCCGGCCGCCAGCCGCTCGTCGCCGACCGCCAGCCAGCGCTGGGCGAGCCGGCGGCGCGCGGCCGCCAGCAGGGTTTCGTCGGTGGCGAGGGCGGCCCACGCATCAAGGCAGGCGCCGGCGCGGCCGAGGCTGTTGCGGCGCAGCTCGCGCTCAAAACAGTCGCCGGCCGCCTCCAGCAACCTGGCGCTGGCCGCGCGCACGTCCGGGTCGTCGGGCGAGATCGTCTGGGCGATGCGCAGCTTGTCGTAGGCGTTGCTGCCCGGCGGTTCCAGCAGTTCGCCAAGCTCCTCCGCGGCGGCGATCGCGGCAATGAGTTCACGCACCCGTTGTTCACGCTCCGCGGCTGATCGCACATTGCCCAGCCGGGCGTGCAGCGACCGGGACGCCTCGATCCGCTCCTCGACGGCGCGCAGCGCCGGGTCATCGGGCGCCAGCCCGCGCGCCCGCGCCAGCGTCGCCTCGGCCTCCGCAAACCGGTGCTCGGCCGCCAACCGCTCCGCGCGCCGAGCCAGCGCCCGCCCAACCAGCACCAAGCCTTCCCGGGCCTCCCCATCCTCTGCATCCATGGCCAGCAGCGCGCCGTACAGCCGGGCGGCGTGGTCGAGGCTTCCGCCTTCGAGCTCCTCGCGGGCCAGGTCCAGGATGGCGTCGCGCTCCTCGGTCATCCGCGCTTCCGTATCGGGAAGGTCGACATGGCCGGGGTCGAACTCCCGGGCGACGGCGATGGCTGCGGCGGCACCTGCGAGGTCGCCGCCACGGAGCGCCGACCTGGCGCCGTGCAGGAGTTCGGCGACGGCATCGTCGCGGCCGCGCAGGGCGCCCAGGTGCGCGGGATCCAGGCGCAGGATGCGCCGGTACAGCGGCAGGGCGGACTCATCATCACCATGCAGGCGGCCTTCGCGGTATGCCCGGTCGGCCTGCGTCCACATCTCCTCCAGGCCGGCTGCGGCGATCTCGCGCTCCCGCAGGCGCGCGGCCACGGCGTCGGCGGCCGCGCGTGGCGCCGCAAGCTCGCGGGCCAGGCGCAGGGCATCGTGGGCGGCAGGGAAATTGCCGGCGTCGGTTTCGCGCTGGGCGACTGCCAGGGCCGCCTGCGCAACGCGCGCCAGCCCGGCGCGCGGCCCGGGACGGTCCGGATCCATCGCCAGGGCGGCTTCGTACAGCTCGCGCGCGCCGCTGCCGTCGGCCGCGCTCAGGTGGCCGCGCGCCAGCGCGGCATCCGCCTCGGCCATGGCCTGCTGGGCCGAATTCTGGGGCCAAAGAAGTTCTGCGAGCGGCTGGCGCAGGACCAGCAGCAGGAGCAGCAGAAGGCCGAGGCCGGCAGTCATCCAGCGCCAGTGGCGGCGCACGAATGCGGCCGGCGCCGCCTGGCGTGGGCAGCCGGGGTGATCGCGGTGCGGCGCGGGCGGGCGATGGGAACCCATCGGCCAAGCATACGGTCTGCCCGGCCAGGGCCCGTCAGCCCCGGTAGGCGCGCTCCACGCCGGCAATTGCCTCCATCTTGCCCAGCAGCCGTGCCAGCTGGCCGAAATCCTTCACCCGCACCTGCAGGCGCAGCCGCACCAGGGCCGAACCGCCGGGGCGTTCGCTGCTGATCGACTGCACGTGCGCGTCCTCCTGCGCGATCAGGTTGGTCAGGTCCTTGAGCAGGTACCTGCGGTCGACGCCTTCCACCACCACGGCCACTTCATGCGAACCGCCACCATCGCCCCACTCCACCGGCAGGGCGCGCTGCGGCTCGCGCGCGACCAGCCGCTGGTAGGCGGCACAGTCGCGACGGTGCACGCTCACCCCGCGCCCGCGCGTGAGGTAGCCGCCGATCTGCTCTCCCGGCAACGGATTGCAGCATCGCGCCACCTGCACCAGGAGGTTGTCCACGCCCACCACGCTGAAATCCGCGCTGCGGGCCGGCCTGCGCCGGGGCGGCCTCGGGGCCGCCGCCGGCGCCTGTTCGGCGCGCCTGGCCTCGGCCTCGTGCTCAAGCAGCGCGCGCGCCACCTGGTGCGGGCCGATGTCACCCAGCGCCACGTGCACGTACAGGTCCTCGATGGTCGCGGCGCGGAACTTGCGCAAGGCCGGCGCGGGATCGGCGTGCTGGAGCCCGAGGCGCTTGAACTCGCGCTCCAGCAGTTCGCGCCCGTCCTGCTCGTTGCGCGCGCGATCCAGCTTGTGGAACCAGGTGCGGACCTTTTCGCGCGAGCGCGCGCTGGCCAGGTAGCCATTGGCCGCCACCAGCCAGTCGCGCCGCGGCTCGGCGGTCTTGCCGGTGAGGATTTCCACCCGGTCGCCGCTGGCAAGCTCATGGTCGAGCGGCACGATGCGCCCATTGACCTTGGCGCCACGGCAGCGGTGCCCGACCATGGTGTGCACGTGGTACGCGAAATCCAGCGGCGTCGCACCGCGCGGCAGGTCGATCACCTCGCCCATCGGCGTGAGGGTGTAAATGCGGTCTTCCACCAGCTCGGTGTCCAGCGCGCTGGCCAGGCCCGCGTCCTCGCCGCCCTCCTGGTGGGAATCGAGCAGCCGGCGCATCCATTCGATCTTGCGCTCCAGGGCCGCGTCGCCCGAGCCGCCCTCCTTGTAGCGCCAGTGGGCCGCCACGCCGAGCTCGGCCTGCTCGTGCATCTGGAAGGTGCGGATCTGCACCTCCAGGGTCTTGCCTTCGGGTCCCACCACGGCCGTGTGGAGCGAGCGGTAGCCGTTGCGCTTGGGGCGGGCGATGTAGTCGTCGAACTCGCTGGGAATCGGCGTCCACAGCGCGTGGACCACGCCCAGCGCCGCGTAGCACGCGGCCACGTCATCCACCAGCACCCGCACCGCGCGCAGGTCGTACAGCTCCCCGAACGGCACGTTCTTGCGCTGCATCTTCTTCCAGATGCTGTAGATGTGCTTGGGCCGGCCGTCGATCTCGGCGCGGATCCCCTGCGCGGACATGGCCTCGGCAAGTTGCTTGCGGACCTGTTCGATATAGCGCTCGCGGCCGCGCCGCTTGTCATCGAGCAGGGCCGCGATGCGGTGGTAGGCCTCGGGCTCGAGCTGGCGGAAGGCCAGGTCCTCCAGCTCCCACTTGAGCTGCCAGATGCCCAGGCGGTTGGCCAGCGGGGCGTGGATGTCCCGGGTCAGCCGGGCCAGCGCCAGGCGGTCGGGTTCCGGCAGGTCCGCGGCGGCGCGCATGCGCGCCAGTTGCTGGGCCAGCAGGATCGGCACCACCCGCAGGTCGCGCACGATTGCCAACAGCAGCCGGCGCAGGCCCTCCTGGTTGCCGCGTCCGCTGCGCTCTGCATGCAGCGCCCAGACCTGGCCGCTGGCCTTGAGGCCGTCCATCAGCGCATCGACGGCCGGGTGGCCCTTGCCAATGCGCGGGGCCAGCGGGCCCGCCCACCCGCGTACCGCGAACAGGATGGCGGCGGCCAGCATGTCCGGATCGGCCTGCAGCCGCGCGAGGGCTTCGAGGGTGTCGGCCAGCACGTCCAGCGGCTCGTCAAGCGACGGCTCGCCAGCGGCCCCGTCGCGGTGCGCCTCAAGCAGCCCGCGCAAGCCCGGAGGCAGGGATCCTGCGCCAGGCAACTCCAGCAACTGCCGGAGCGATGTGCGCTCTTCAGGCACCGCGTGTCATACCTCATCCGGATGATGCGCTTACACTAATGCCGTCCACCGGAGAGGAACAGCCCATGCCGCGTTTCAGCGCCCTGCTTGCAGCCGCCCTCATCGCCTGCTCTGCGCCGGCCGCACTGGCGCAGGAATCCATCCAGCAACAGATGACCGCGGAGGAATTCGCCGCAGCCGGGCTCGACAAGCTGAGCGCCGCGGAACTGGAATCGCTCAACCGGTGGCTGCTGCGGCAAGTGCAGGAAGAAAGCTCGGCCGCGGCCGACCAGGCGCGCGAGGAAGAGCGGCGCCAGGCCCGGGTGGATTCGGCCGGGCGCAAGGATGGCGGAGCATTCTCTGCCGGACGCGAGGCCTTCCAGACCAACATCGTCGGGGATTTCAACGGCTTTGGCCGCGGCCGCCTTTATACGTTGGCCAACGGCCAGGTGTGGGAGCAGACCGATTCATCCCGCCTTGACGGCGTGCGCCGGACCGACCCGCAAGTGACGGTTTCCCCCGGCGCGCTTGGTTCCTGGTATCTGCGCCTGGAGGGCTTCAGCACCCGGGCCAAGGTCCGCCGGGTCAACTGACCTCCTGCAGGGCCCGCAGGCGTCGGGCCAGTTTCTTGGCGGAGACGCCGCCGCGCGCGCCCAGCTCCTGGGCGTGGATGGAAACGCGCAGCTCCTCCAGGTCACGCCGGAACTCGCGCCAGCCCGGGGCATCGCCTGCGCCTTCGAGCCTGGCCTGGGCCAGCGACTCGACGAACGGCGCCAGCTCCAGCATGCGCTGCTGGTCGCGCATGGGGTCGCGCAGCGCGCGCTCGGCGCGCAGTTCCAGCGCGTGCAGATAACGCGGGTACTCGGCCAGGGTGGAGGCAGGCACGTCGCGCAGGAAGCCGGGCGGTGCCAGCTCGGCCAGATGGGCGTGCATGTCGTCGAGGTTGGCCCGCGCCCAGCCCATCAGGTTGGACTCCAGGCTGGCGCGGACCGCAGCGATCCGCTCAAGGATCTCTTCGGCCAGCTGCAGGCGGCGGGTGGCCTCGGCGAACACCTCGCGGCCCACCCGGTCGCGCAGGTCAGCAAACGCTTGGGCATCGCGCACTTCGCCCAACCCATCGGCGGTCAGCGCAGCGAAGGCGCCTTCCACCAGGTCATCTCGCAGCAGGTCGCCCTCACGGCTGCCGCCGCCTGCCTCGATGGCGGCGTAAAGCAACGCCGTCTTCGGCTTCACGGGTAGCTGCTTGCGGGCCTGGCGCAGCTTCACTTCCAGGGCGATGCGCAGCAGCCGGCGCACCCCGCCCGGGTGCAGGCGGCGCGCCTGCTGCTCGTCCGCATGCACCGCCAGCGCGGCCGAATCGCCTTCGTCCGCCAGCGCCGGGTAGGCGGCCACCCCTCCCGCGCCAGGGACTGAAACGGGCACCGGCTCGCTGGGAAATTCCGTCAGCCCCTTGCGCGCCATGCCACGGGCCGCGCGCGCGGAAAAGGCCTGCGCGGCGCGCTTTCCGAACCGGGCGCGCAGCTCATCCAGGTCGCGGGACTCGGCCAGCACCTTGCGGCCGTCGGCGTCGAGCAGGCGCAGGTTCATCCGCAGGTGCGGCTCCAGCGCGGCCTCTTCAAACTCCAGCGCGGAGACCTTGACGCCGGTCATCCGGCGCAGGAACGCCGCCAGCGCATTGGAGAAGGCGTCGGCATCCGGCTGCAGGTGCGCCTGCGCGAACGCGCGCGCGAAATCCGGCGCCGGGACGAAATTGCGGCGCAGCGCCTTGGGCAGCGAGCG
>Ga0079225_10002711_pt1 | contig 10261 bp, 9 predicted proteins | sample Poulit2012_FD_76344 | JGI IMG/M metagenome (GOLD analysis project Ga0079225, IMG submission 76344) | Agricultural soil microbial communities from Georgia to study Nitrogen management - Poultry litter 2012 | ecosystem: Environmental > Terrestrial > Soil > Agricultural land | place: USA: Georgia...
ACAGGTTATCATACAGTTGGGCCAGGGCAAGCTGGACATTTACTTAGTCCGTGGTATAGTGACCAAACAGAAGACTGGGTGAATGGCGACTTTCACGAAACTACGATCACATAAGTAGAAGGAAAAGAACTCATATTAACGCCACAATAACAGGAATGGGAACTTGCAGAGAAATGTTTGTTTCTCTGCAAGTTATTTAAATCTAAACATTTTCTAATAATACGCCCATTAATAAACATAAAGAACTAGATAAAAGATGTTGTTTCTAATATAAAGACCTAATTTCCCATAGCCAAAATGAAGCAATGATGATATGCTAATATTGATATATTTTTATTTAGACAGCAGTTTACTATATTATATCTAGTTGAATATGTTTTAATGAAGTTTTTTATTTTGTGTTTTTTATCATATTGTATAGCATTTAATAGCTTGTTCAAAGTAGCTATTTATACAATCCACACTATCTTTATTTAGTTTCTTTCATCTTAGACTAGTCAACTCGCTAAATAGCGGGTTTTATCTAAATACAAAAGAAATATTTAATAATACACGAAATAACAATGCAGTATCTATCACAGAGTTGAATAAATTTGCACATATGTACGGTCAATACAATAAAAAAATACTAGAGGAGACTTAAGCATATGAAATTGGTAAAAGCACAAGAGGCAATATATAAAGAATTATTAGAAAAATACTTAGAAAACCAACAAGAATATTACTTAGAAAAGGCAAAGCGATTAAGTATTTCTTTTGTTAATAGGAATATTTTTCCAGAGGAAATTGTACGTATACATATGAATTCAGTCGAACGATTGTATCAAGGGAAGTCAAGTAAGCTTAGATTATCTTTTCAATTTTTATTAGAAGCGTTAATTGCTTACAGAGAAGCGCATGAAGATTATATTGATATCAAAGAGGAATCTCAAGAGTTAAAAGCAGAAATGGAAGTTGCCGCTAATATGCAAAGGACGCTCCTTGCCACAGAAGTTCCTGATATAAAGGGATTAGATATTGGAGCGATTAGTGTTCCTTTTAAACAACTAAATGGAGATTATTATCATTTTGTTAAAGGAGAGGAAGGATCGTTAGGAGTGGCAGTGGCAGATGTAATCGGTAAAGGTGTGCCTGCCGCATTAAGTATGTCAATGATTAAATATGCATTAGATAGTTTTCACGATGAATTAGTGAATCCGAGTGCTATTTTACGACACTTAAATCGTGTTGTGGAAAGAAATGTTGCTACGAATATGTTTATTACGATGTTTTATGGCCAATTCTTCCCTGTATCTAATATTTTCCGCTTTTCTTCTGCTGGTCATGAACCGGGATATCATTATAGTGCAAAAGAAGGGAAGTTCAAGGAAATTAAAGCACAAGGACTTGTTTTAGGGGTATTAAAACATACCTATTACATGCAATATGAATTGGTCATTGAACAAGGCGATTATATTGTGTTGTTAACAGATGGTGTAACGGAATCATTACGCTCAGGTCAATTCATTGAACAAAAGGAAGTGTTGGAGGTAATTGACAAATATGCACATTTACCAGCACAAGAACAGGTGAATCAAGTATACTTACATTTTACTCATTTAAATGATTTTGAATTAAAGGATGATTTTACGTTGTTAATTATTAAAAAGGAAGTTTAATAGGTATTAAGTTGGGGAAGTTATAGTATAGTGTAACAGATTTTAAAATTGATGGGGTGAAACGAGTTGAATTTAAAAATCGATGTGACGGATTCAGGCCGTAAATCAATCGTCGAGTTAACAGGAGAAATTGATGTATATACAGCACCTTTGTTAGTTGAGAAATTAATTCCATTAACAGAGGAAGAAGGAAATACAGTGCAAGTTGATTTAGCAAAAACAACATACCTAGATAGTACTGGTCTTGGTATTTTCATTAGTGCGTATAAATCAAGCCAGGAACATCAAAGTAATTTAGAGCTTGTCAATGCAAAGGAACGTGTCTTGCGTTTATTTAAAGTAACAGGGTTGTATAAAATTATGAATGTAGAAACAGATGAGGTAGAACGAGGTGAAAAAGTCGATGAAGAATTTTGATTTTATCCAAATGAAAGCACCTGCCAAACCTGAATATGTAGGCGTGATTCGGCTAACGATTTCTGGTATTGCTAGTCGCATGGGTTTTACTTATGAGGATATTGAAGATTTAAAAGTAGCAGTATCAGAAGCAGCAACGAATGTGGTAGCACATGCTTATGAAAATAAAGATTCAGGGGAACTGTCTCTCGGGTTTGGTGTTTATGATGATCGACTAGAAGTGATGGTGTCAGACCAAGGGGAAAGTTTCGATTATGAAGAAGTAAAAGAACGAATTGGTCCAGTTTCAAAACGAGAAGAAATTTCACCGATAGCAGAAATTCGTGAGGGGGGTTTTGGATTATATTTAATTAACGCATTAATGGATCAAGTGCAAATTAATAATAAGTACGGTGTAATTGTGTTAATGACAAAATATCTCGATGAAACCGAGGTGGAAGCAGATGAGCAAGTCCGGACAACATAAACAAACAGAAGTTACTAAAGTCTATGATTGGATTGCTTGGCTGCAAGAAAATCCAAATGACGAAAAAACGAAAGAAAAACTTGTTCTACAATATGAGGGTCTTGTTCATTCCTTAGCGAGAAAATATTCTTACAACCGCGGAAATCACGAAGATTTAGCTCAAGTTGGCATGATTGGCTTATTAATTGCAGCAGAACGTTTTGATATGAGTCTTGGTAAAACATTTGAAGCATTTGCCATTCCAACAATTATTGGCGAAATTAAACGTTTTATTCGTGATAAAACGTGGAGTGTACATGTACCGCGAAGAATTAAAGAATTAGGTCCACGTATTAATCGTGCTGTAGATGAGTTAACGAATACATTACAACGTTCGCCCTCTGTTAGCGATATTGCACAACATTTAGGTGAGTCAGAAGAAGCGATACTAGAAACGATGGAGATGACGAAAAGTTATAAAGCACTTTCCGTTGATTACCGTCATGAGGTCGATTCAGAAGGAGGCGCAATTTCTTTATTAGAATTAGTTGGCTCTAATGAAGATAGTTATCATCAAGCAGATATTCATATGTTGCTTGAAAGTGTATTACCTGTTTTACCAGAACGTGAGCAGCAAATTTTAAAATATTTATTTTTTGATAATTTAAGTCAACAAGAAGTAGGGGAATTGCTTGGTATTTCACAAATGCATGTCTCCCGCCTCCAACGTCGTTCATTAAGAAAATTGCGTGATGTTTTAGAATAAACTACATAATACAATGACAAAAAACGTCCTTCTTTAAGGGCTTTTTTTATTTGAAGATTTTTTACTTCTGGATTCCGGCGCTCCATGGCGCTCCATTTTGGGGAAATTCGCTCCACCCTAGCTTTCTTCCGCTCCATTTTGGTGAAATTCGCTCCATACTCGTCTTCCTCCGCTCCATTCCATCACCATGCAACAATATGTTTAATGACAATTTTTCAAGAAGAATAAGGTTTCATATCATTTTGCTAACAATAATGTATTCACTAACTTTGTGATGGAAACTTTGGTAAAATAAGAGTGTTGGAAGGAGAGAATTTTTGTGAATGATCAATTATTGGAATTAGTAGCAAAAGAAATGACATTAAAAACGTCGATTGTAAAACAAGTTATCGATTTGTTAGAAGAAGGAAATACAGTGCCTTTTATTGCTCGATACAGAAAAGAGGCGACAGGTGGGCTTGATGAAGTAGCAATTAAAACAATTCAAGATAAATGGACATATGCTGTTCAGTTAGCGGAGCGAAAAGAAGAAGTCATCCGCTTAATTGATGAACAAGGAAAGTTAACGGAAGAATTAGCTGCAGAAATTAATCAAGCAACTCAATTACAACGTGTCGAAGATTTATATCGTCCATACCGTCAGAAACGCCGAACCCGTGCGACGATTGCCAAAGAAAAAGGACTCGAACCATTAGCAGAACAGGTTTGGAAGCAAGAAGTACCTGACCTAGTAGGAGAAGCGGAAAACTATTTTTCAGAAGAACACGAGCTTGCTACGGTTGAAGATGTCCTTCAAGGTGTGAATGATATTATTGCTGAGTGGATTTCCGATGATGCCGCTTATCGCGATTACATTCGTGAGACAACATGGAAACAAGGAAATGTAGAAACGACACTTAAAAATGAAGAAAACGATGAGAAAGAAATTTTCAAAATGTATTACGAATATAAAGAACCTATCCGTACATTGGTTTCACACCGAATTTTAGCGATAAATCGTGGCGAAAAAGAAGACGTCCTTCGCGTGACAGTAGAGCCACCAACAGAAAAACTGCTTGCTTATTTAGAGAAACATGTGATTGGTAATGTGAACGTACAAGCTTGTGCGGATTTATTAGAAGGTGCAGTTGAAGATAGCTTCAAACGGTTAATTCAACCGTCTGTCGAAAGGGAGATTCGTAATCGTTTAACTGAAATTGGGGAAGAACAAGCGATTAGCATTTTCTCAGAAAACTTGCGCAACCTTCTCTTACAACCACCATTAAAAGGCCGAATGATTTTAGCAGTTGACCCTGCTTTTCGAACAGGTTGTAAATTAGCAGTGATCAATGAAACAGGAAAGATGCTGGATATTTCCGTCATGTACCCAACCGCGCCACGAAATGATGTAGCAGGTGCAGAGAAAAAGGTGCTCGATTTTATAAAAAAACATGGCATTCAACTTATCGCAATTGGAAATGGAACAGCATCACGGGAAACGGAACAATTTATTGCTGATGTTATTGCCAAAAACACGCTTGACATCCCTTATATTATCGTTAATGAAGCAGGGGCGAGTGTCTATTCCGCCTCAACATTAGCGAGAGAGGAATTTCCAGATTTAGAAGTAGAAGAGCGAAGTGCCGTATCAATTGGGCGTCGTGTACAAGATCCGTTAGCTGAACTTGTAAAAATTGATCCGAAATCAATTGGTGTTGGACAATATCAACATGATGTGACCCAAAAGGAATTGAACAGGGAATTAAGTTTTGTTGTAGAAACAGCAGTAAACCAAGTAGGCGTTAATGTGAATACTGCGTCAAGCTCCTTGCTAGAACATGTAGCAGGATTAAGTAAAACAACAGCGAACAACATTATTAAAGAACGAGAAGCTTTGGGGAAATTTACAAACCGAGCACAACTAAAAAAAGTACCACGTCTTGGACCTAAAACATATGAACAAAGTATCGGATTTTTACGTGTAATTGATGGAGAGCATCCACTTGATCAAACACCAATTCACCCAGAAAGTTATGAAGTAACAGAAGCATTACTTGATGCATTAGATTTGGAGTTCACCGAAATCGGATCAGAAGCATTACGGGAAAAGTTACATGAAATTGATACGAAAAAAATGGCGGATGTTTTATCAGTTGGTGAACCAACACTTATCGATATCATCGATGCATTGCAACGTCCGGGGCGTGACTTGCGCGATGATTTTCCACAACCAATTTTAAAACAAAAAGTACTTTCTATGGAAGATTTAGAAGAAGGAATGGAATTAGAAGGTACTGTAAGAAACGTTGTGGACTTCGGCGCTTTTGTCGACGTAGGAGTTGGACAAGATGGGCTCGTGCACATTTCAAAATTGTCCAATAAATTTGTTAAACACCCAATGGACGTTGTATCTGTAGGAGATGTTGTTACCGTTTGGGTAGAAGACATCGATGTGAAACGGAACCGAATAGCACTTACAATGGTGCAGTGATAGATGTGAGAAACTTGAATAAAAATATGTTATAAACAGATTGGCAGCAACTTTAAAAGAGGTTCGCTGCCTTTTTATATGGATAAACTCCCTTATTTTGTAAATATTATATTGGTGAGCGTGTGTGGTTAGAACGATTAAATGCAGGCGTTGGCGTTGGTGAGCAAGTTAGGAGGTCGGCGAGTAAATTCAGGAGTCATGGAGCAACTTCAGACGTCGGCGAGCAAATTCAGAAATCATGGAGCAACTTTATGAGTCATGGAGCAACTTCAAGGGTCGGCGAGCAATTTCGGGAGCCAGCGAGCAACTTCAGAAGTCATGGAGCAACTTCAAGGGTCGGCGAGCAATTTCAGGAGCCAGCGAGCAAATTCATGTGTCATGGAGCAACTTCAAGAGCCAGCGAGCAACTTCAGAAGTCATGGAGCAACTTCAGGTGTCAGCGAGCAACTTCGAGAGCCAGCGAGCAAATTCAGAAGTCATGGAGCAACTTCAAGGGTCGGCGAGCAACTTCGGGAGCCAGCGAGCAACTTCAGAAGTCATGGAGCAACTTCATGCGCCAAGGAGCAACTTTATGTGTCAGCGAGCAACTTCGAGAGCCAGCGAGCAAATTCAAAGGCTGTAGAGCGATTTCAACAAAAGGTTTCCACAAATGATGACATTTCTCAAAAGATTTCGTCACCAAGGTTTTAATAAAACAAATTCAGGAAATAATTATAACATGTACATATCAAACTTTAGGAGTGAAAGCATGAAGAAATTACTCACATTATGGAGTGTTCTCATCCTTGCTATCTTTTTAGCAGCGTGTGATGATCAAGGTAATGAAACAAATGATACAGCAGGTAACAATGCAGGAGAAGAAACTACGGAAGACACAAATAATACGACAGAAGATGAAGACAACGAAGCAGGAGATAATGAGACGCCATCGGATAATACCGATGTTCCAGATGAAGCACAAAGTCAAGATGATATGAAAAATATGATGGCAGCACTTGATTTTAATGAAATAGAAATAGAAATTTCATATGGTAAAGATCAAGAGTATGAGGCAGAAATTGAACATCATGATAATGGGGATATTGAAGCAGAAGTGGAAGATGAAATTAATGGAGTAGACCTCAATAATGACCTTGAAGCGTTTAATCACCTTTATCCTTATGTGAAACAGCTTGAAATTACGCCAGATAGTGAAAAACAAGAGGTGATTGATCAAGTATTAAACGTGTTTGAATTGGATAATGACTACGAGAAGTTTGAAATAGAATTTACGTTTGAAGATGGAAAGAAGTTATCATTTGAAGACTAACCATCAGAGTACGCATGAAAAAATTAATGAATTTTCAATTTAACAATAATAAAAGAACAGTGCACAAACAAAAAAGCTTGAGAAGTACACAGATACATGTGTCTCTCAAGCTATTTGTTTATTTTACCAATCTCTCTCGGCAGCTGCAGCTTCTACTTTGCTCATGTCGATGCCAGCAGCTTTTGCGACCCCTTCGCCATAAGCTGGGTCTGCTTTGTAACAACTTACGATGTAGCGGATTTTAATATGTTCCTCTGCGCCATCGAAGTTACGTGCAGTATTATCAAATAATGCTTGTTTTTGCTCGTCTGACATTAGATTAAATAGTTTACCAGGTTGTTCATAGTAATTATCATCATCTTCACGGAAATCCCAGTGTGTTGCATCTCCGTTAATTTTTAGAGGTGGTTCCATAACGTCAGGTTGCTCTTGCCATACGCCATATGAGTTTGGTTCATAATGAATCGTACTACCTTGGTTCCCGTCGACTCTCATTTGTCCATCACGATGGAAGTTATGAACTGGACATTTCGGTGTATTAACAGGAATCTGATGATGGTTGACACCTAAACGGTAACGTTGTGCGTCAGCGTAAGAGAATAGACGTCCTTGTAACATTTTATCAGGTGAGAATCCAATTCCCGGAACAATGTTAGTCGGTGCGAAAGCCGCTTGTTCCACGTCTTGGAAGTAGTTATCGGCGTTACGGTTTAATTCAAATTCACCAACTTCAATCAGTGGGAAGTCACCTTTGTACCAAACTTTTGTTAAATCAAATGGGTTGTACGGCATATTCTCTGCTTCTTCTTCTGTCATTACTTGGATGTACATTTTCCATTTAGGGAAGTTCCCATCTTCAATATTCGTATAAAGATCGCGTTGATTTGCTTCACGGTCATGACCAGTAATTTCAGCAGCTTCAGCATCAGTCAAGTTTTCAATACCTTGTTGTGAACGCATATGGAATTTGACCCAAACACGTTCATTATCCGCATTAATCATACTATATGTGTGACTTCCAAATCCATGCATATGACGGAAAGACTTTGGAATACCTCGGTCACTCATGATAATAGTTACTTGATGTAATGCCTCTGGTAATAATGACCAAAAATCCCAGTTATTATTAGGTGAGCGCATGTTTGTTCGAGGATCACGTTTTACCGCGTGGTTTAAATCTGTGAACTGTAATGGATCACGGAAGAAAAATACTGGTGTATTATTTCCAACTAAATCCCAATTTCCTTCCTCTGTATAAAATTTCAAAGCAAAACCGCGGATATCACGTTCATGATCTGCTGCCCCACGTTCACCAGCAACCGTTGAGAAACGTGCGAACATGTCCGTTTGTTTTCCTACTTCAGAGAAAATTTTTGCTTTTGTATATTTTGTAATATCATTTGTTACAGTAAAAGTACCAAATGCACCTGAACCTTTTGCATGCATACGGCGCTCAGGAATTACTTCACGGTTTAAGTGTGCTAGTTTTTCCATTAGCCAAAAATCTTCCATTAAAACAGGACCTCGGGGACCAGCTGTTTTAGAATTTTGGTTATCTGCTACCGGCATACCACTTGCAGTTGTAAGTTTTTTGTTATTATTTTTTTCGTTTTTCATTAATTAAGCACCCTTTCACTATTTATAATTATTATAATATCATACTCGTTATAAAATAGACAATCTATCTGCTCAAATAAAATCAACATGATGTGACAAATATCGACAAAGTCAAGGTGCACACAATAAGTAGGACACTTTTCACAGCACCCTAACTATATGAAATATTTTCATATTTATTTGATAATTATTAATTAATAAAGTCTAATTGAAAATACATGAGAAGATATTGTCAAAAATAAATTGGTAAAAAAATAATTCGTGCGAGGATTGGTATATTTCCCTATGTACACATGCGGCATGCTACTTACATATATACCCGTAAAGGAAACATTCAAACGACATAACAAAATCGTTCATAAAATGTTCTTATTTGTACTAAATAAGAAGCTATTTTTCTTTATGTCATATATAATATCTATGGTACATATTATTTGTTATGATATGACTAGACGTTTTAATGGATAGTTGTTAAAGGAGAAGTTTACGATGGAATGGAAAAACATTTACCGTGGGATGATCATGGGAATTAGTGATGTTGTCCCAGGGGTTAGTGGGGGAACGATTGCGGTTATATTAGGGATTTATGACCGACTTATTGCTGCCATTAATGGGGTTTTTACAAAAGAATGGAGAAAACATTTAGCCTTTTTAATTCCATTAGCAATAGGGGTAGGTTTAGCGATATTTTTATTTAGTCATCTGATGAATTGGTTGTTAGAAAACTATGAGCGACCAACATTTTATTTCTTTTTAGGATTAATTATTGGGATCTTGCCATTTTTGTTTCGAGAATCAGAAGCGAAGCGTACATTCCGACCGCAGCATTATGTCATCTTGTTCATTGGAATATTTCTCATTACTTTATTACCTACAGGTGGAAGCGAAGGAACGATTATAGAGGAACGTACGTTAGCGATTTATGGTTTATTATTTTTATCTGGAATTATTGCTAGTGCGGCGATGATTTTACCTGGAATTAGTGGTTCGTTTGTGCTTGTTGTACTCGGTGTTTATCAGACTGTTATTCATGCCGTGAGAGTGCTTGATATAAAAGTGATTCTAATCGTTGGTACAGGCATTGCTATTGGAATTCTTTTGATGAGTAAATTGATTCACTATTTATTAACTCGTTACCGGATTGCTACCTTTTCCTTTATAATTGGTTTAGTCATTGGTTCTATATATGTCATTTTTCCTGGTTGGGCAGAAAATGTTGGAGAGCTTGTTGCTTGTGTACTCGTTTTTGCAGGAGGGTTAATTGCATCAGTTATTTTGGGAAAGATAGAACACTGAGTTGAAAATCATTATCTAGGACGAGGAAAACGTCAGAAACATTTGATTATAATTGTTTCTGACGTTTTTATTATTAACTAACTGTCATAGAAAAAGTAGGTTCATTTGAAAATTTTATTGTTGCATTTTTGAGACGAAAAGTACGGTTTCTCGTTTTTGGACGTGGGCGTAGTTGATAGATTTGTTGGAAACGTTCTTTATCGATTCCGCCAAACTGTATTTCCGTGATTGCTTGACTATTCACTAAACTAACATCGAAGCGTTCTGATTCTGATTCTCCCCA
>Ga0079225_10002712_pt1 | contig 10260 bp, 9 predicted proteins | sample Poulit2012_FD_76344 | JGI IMG/M metagenome (GOLD analysis project Ga0079225, IMG submission 76344) | Agricultural soil microbial communities from Georgia to study Nitrogen management - Poultry litter 2012 | ecosystem: Environmental > Terrestrial > Soil > Agricultural land | place: USA: Georgia...
AACTCGTTGAACTGCGCCTCGCGGTTGTCCGGGTCGGTCTCCAGCTGGGCGGCATCGGCGAGCTCGTCCAGTTCCGGGGACATCTCCTCGGTCCACCCCGAGCGCAGACCCACGGTACGGCCCGGGCCGAAGGGCAGGAAGTTGGCCGAGTCGGCGTAGTCCGGGCCCCAGAACCACAGGCCGAACGCTTCTTCACCGGAGGAGTAGGCCTCGATCTCGGTCGCGAACGGCGCCGGAGCCAGGTCCACGGTGATACCTGCTGCCTCGAGCTGATCCTGGATCCGCTCGGCGAGCGGGGTGAACGCCACCCCGCCGACCGGGAAGTCGTTGGGGTACTGCAAGGTGACCGTCTCCCCGTCGTAGTCCGACTCCGCCAACGCCGCCTCGGACCGGTCCAGGTCCTGTTCGACTCCTTCGCTGACCGCACCCAGGTAGGACGGCGGGATCACGCCGGTAGCCTGCTCGGCGCCGACCCCGGCCAGCTCCAGCAGCGCCTCATAGTCCAGCGCGTAGCGGACCGCTTCGGCGAACTCGGGGTTGGCGGTGACGTCGCCGACCTCCTCGTTCTGGTTGATCAGCAGGAAGATGGTCTGGGCCGAGGGTTCGGAGTTGACGGTGAAGCCCTCATCGAGATCGGCGACCTGGTCCCCGGACAGATCCACGGCCACGTGGGAGTCCTCACCCTGCAGGTTGATCAGCTGGGTCGCGCTCTCGCTGACGTTACGGATCACTACCCGGTCGAACTCTGCCTCGGCGGGACCGTTGTAGTTCTCGTTGCGGGTGAGCACCACCTGCGAGGTCAGGTCCAGCGTGTCCAGTTCATAGGGTCCCGAGCCGGCCGAGCCGTTGTCCAGGTAGCCCTGGGCGTCGTCGTCGCCGTCGGTGGTCCCGCCATTGTCGATGACCTCCTCGGAATTGACGATCGCCAGGGAGGGGTTGGCCATCAGGGCCGGCAGCTGGAGCGAGGCGTTCTCGGTGGTCAACCGGACGGTGAACTCATCGACCTTCTCCACGCTGATGCCGTCCATCAGGTGTCCGGCGCGGCTGACCTCGATCATCCCGCCCACGCGCTCCAGGGAGAAAACGACGTCGTCGGCGTCGATCACGGTGCCATCGGCGAAGGTGCGCTCACCGTCGAGGGTGAAGGTGAACTCGGTGGCGTCCTCGTTCTGCTCGTAGCTCGCCAGGTTCGGCACCGGAGTGGTCTCATCGCCGGGCTCGAAGGTCAGCAGCGTGTCGTAGACCGCCTTGACCACCATGTAGCCGGTCTGGTCGTAGGTGCGGCCGGGGTCGCCGGTCTCGATGATGAAGCTGGTGTCGATGACCAGCGTGTCACCGACCTCTCCACCGCTATCGGCGTCGCCATTGCCACCGCCACCACATCCGGCGAGGACCAGGGCAGCAGAGACGGTCAGCGCCATCAGCGCCGGACGGGTTCGTGGGGACACGAGAGTTCCTGTTCTCAAGAAGGATCGAGCAGTCGCCGCCTGACCTGCGAGCCTGGACGACAGACCCTGAGATTGACACGGAACAGCACCTTTTGTCTAGCGAGACAGAGTTGTCTCAGATACTGTGCACTGTGTGGCGGCTCACACTGACAATTCATCCAACCAAAGCAATGGTTCAGCGCGATCGGCTGGACAAAGCACCGACAGACCGGACGCGATCAACCTGAAGATCTTGGAGGTCCTGCGCACCGACGCTCGGATCTCCATGGTCGCACTGGCCCAGCGGGTCGGGATCTCCCGGGCGAACGCCTACACCAGGGTCGGGGAGATGGTCGAGCGGGGGGTGATCACCGGGTATGCGGCCCAGGTGGATCCGGCCAAGGTGGGATTGGGTATCTGCGCCCTGGTGTTCGTCAGCGTCCACCCCCAGACCTGGGACGCCTTTCGCGAACAGATCACCGCGATGCCCGATATCGAGTCCTGCCGGATCACTACCGGCGAGCACGATGCGATGCTGCTGATCCGAGGCGGGGACGTGGGGACGATCCATGAGTTCGTGATCGGCGATATCGCAGCGCTGCCGCAGGTCAAAAGCGTGGAGACGGTACTGGTGCTCGATGAAGTCTTTCAGCGGCCGTACCTGCTGCCCACCGACCTGACCGACCGGGAAGCGGTCGACGCCGGCATGGGGCTGATGCGCTTCACCCGGGCGAGTCCGCATCGCCCGGGGCTGCCGGGCTGAGGCTGCCCGGCGGCCCCCACCAGCCAGCGACCGGGCGCCACCCACCAGCCAGCAACCGGGCGGACTTGCCGGGCCGAACCTCCCGGTGACCGGCCGAGCTCCCGAGAGGGCACAATTCGCGCGGCAGGACACGGTATATCGTGCCCCCTCGGTCCGGATGAGGCCCCCTCGGCGGATGAGGCCCTCCCGGTGGATGAGGCCCCCTCGGTTCGGATCAGGCCCCCTCGGTGGATGAGGCCCCCTCGGTTCGGGTGAGGCCCTCTCGGCGGGTGAGGCCCCCTTGGCGGGTGGGGCCCTCTCGGCGGGTGGGGCCCCCTCGGGCCGTCGCGGCTGACAGCTCCGGGCGCTCAGGCCTGGACGCAGATGCTCTCGTGCGCCACGCCGTTCTTCTCGAAGGCTTCGATGAGGTAGAGCAGGCCGTCCTCGCGTCGCTCCAGGACGCTCTCGGCCTCACCCAGCACCACCTGGCCGGTGGCCTTGAGTTCATGGGCGAACCGCAGCGTGATCGTGCCGCCGGCAAACCGGCCCACGAACCGTCCGGTACGGACCGTGTCACCCACGTACTCCCCCCACAGCACCTCACCGTCCTGGTGATAGTCGAAGGACGTGGGCGCGGCGGTGTTCACCGTGGAGGCGGTCGAGGAGACCATGACGAAGGTCAACCCGTCGATCGAGGTGGGCAGGGCCGAGGATTGCGAAGCAGCAGACACGCTGGTGAGTATGCCGCCCAGATCCCGACGAGGAGAAACCGGCGGCAGACCGTCTGCCCGAACCCCACCTATCGCGAACGCGAGAAGACACATCTACCGCTCCTCGCGCCGGCTCAGTGCGATCCCTCCACCCCTGGCCGCAGCCGCGACCAGATTCAGCGGCGCCGGCGGCGCCGGCCTACCACCACCACCGAGCCTGGCGGGAGCACCTCGTCGGGGTCCAGCCGGCTGGGCACGGCGTTGAGGAAGATGGAGAAGACCGGCGGCCGGCGCTGGGCCAACGCCAGCCTTCCGCCGTCGGCGGCGATCAGATCCCGGGCCAGGCCCAACCCCAACCCGGACCCCTTCCCGCCGGTGACGTGCCGCTCGAAGATCCGCGGCGCGAGGTCATCGGTGACCCCCGGGCCCTCGTCGGCGACTTCGATCACCACACCGTTCTCGGCGCCTGGTTTGGTATCTCGCAGGGTCACCGACGTCGTGCCGTCGCCGTACTTCAGGGAGTTCTCCAGCAGCGTGGACAGCACCTGGGCCAACGCCCCCGGAGTGACCAGCACCGCAGTCTCCCCGGCCGCGCCGACGGTCAACTCCCGGCTAGCGCGGCGGAAACTGGGCGCCCACTCATCCTCCTGCTGAGCGAAGACCTCGGCCAGATCGACCGGCTCGGTGGTCCCGCCGTCACGGTTGCGCGAGGTGGCCAACAGATCGTCGACCACCCGCACCAGACGCTCGAGTTGCTCCAGGGAAACCCGCGCCTCCTCGCGCACAGCCTCGTCCTCGCTGAGCAGCTGGATCTCCTCCAACCGCATCGACAACGCGGTCAGTGGGGTGCGCAACTGGTGGCTGGCATTGGCCGCGAACTGCCGCTCGGCCGCCAACCGAGCCGCCATCCGCTCCCCGGTCCGGGCCAGTTCAGCGGCAACCAGGTCGATCTCCTCCACCCCGGAGGGCTCCACCCGCGGCCGGGCATGACCAGCGCCGACCTGCTCGGCCGATGCGGCCAGGAAGATCAACGGCGCCGCCAGCCTCCGGGCCTGACCCGAAGCGATGAACGCCGCCACCCCGAAGGCCACCAGGGAGGCCAGCACCACCAGGATGACTACCTGCGCTCCTCGCCAGAACAACACCGACGAGGGCACCTGCAGGATAATCGTCGCCCCGGAGGCGGTGTTCTGGTACACCTCGAAGACATTGCCCTCGATCGCCTCACCGAGCTCGGCCAGGGTCCCCTCGGGGGACTCGGCACGGATGTGCACCGGGAGGTCATCGCCGACGTCGGCCCACCGCTCCAGCAGGTCTTGATCGATGTCACCACCGGCTGCCAAGCGCGTCTCCACACCGCGGCTGATGGCCTGGGTGTGCAGTTCCAGGTTGTTCCGCAGGCCCTCGTTGACCAGCAAGGCCCCGAAGATGGCCATCGGCACACCGAGCAGCAACACCGCCACGGTCACGGCGATGATGGTCGCCGTCAGTACCCGACGCCGCAGGGGTCAGTCCTCTCCGGTCTCGAACCTGAAGCCCATCCCCCGGACGGTGGAGATGTATCGGGGGGCGTTGGCATCATCACCGATCTTGCGCCGCAACCAGGACACGTGCATGTCCAGCGTCTTGGTCGACCCGTTCGGATCGGAGGCCCAGACCTCACGCATCAGCTGTTCCCGGGAGACCACCGAGCCGGCTTCCCGGGCCAATGCCCGCAGCAGCTCGAACTCCTTGGCAGTCAGTGCCAGTTCCCGTTCGCCTTGGAAGGCCCGGTGGGCCGAGACGTCGACGCGAACATCCTGAGCGGAGATCTCATCGACATCACCCCCCTCACTGCCGGCCCGCCGCAGCAGAGCCCGCACCCGAGCTAGCAACTCCGCCAGCCGGAACGGTTTGGTGACGTAGTCATCGGCGCCGGCATCCAGCCCCACCACCAGATCCACTTCGTCGGCACGGGCGGTGAGCACCAGAATCGGTGTGGTCATCCCCTGGCTGCGGATCCACCGGGCGACATCCAGACCATCCATGTCCGGCAGGCCCAGGTCGAGCACAAACAGGTCCGCACTGGCCGACTCATCGATCGCACCGCGACCAGTTCCGTGCACGGATACCTGGTACCCCTCGCGGGTCAGGGCCCTGGCCAATGGCTCGGCAATGGCAGGGTCATCTTCGGCTAATAAGACTCGGGTCACGAGCCCATGCTAATGGTAGGTGTCGAGCCCAGCGCAGCTATCGGCACGCCGAGTTCAAATCCGGCGTCTGAGCAACGCCGGCGTCACGGTCCCCAGGCCCGGGACCTCCATCGCTTCGCCGAGTTCGGCAAGGAAGTCATCCTCCCGATCGGACTCCTGCAGCAGCGCGGCACTGACGTCATCCATCAACAACATTCCCTCAGTAGCCACATCGCCCAGACGCGAAGCCAGGTTCACGATCGGCCCGAAGACATCCCCGGAACGAGACAGCACCCGTCCCCAGACCAGCGACCCGCGGATCGGCAGATCATGCTCGGCCATCGAGGCCAGTAATCCGGTGCCGACCCAGGCGCCGGTGACCAAGTCGTCGGCTACCCACAGCACCGCATCACCGATCGTCTTGACCACGCGGGCGCCGTAACTGGCGATCACATCTCGGGCGGTGGACTCGAACTCCTGCACCAGCGCGGACAGGTCATCGGCGCTGAGCGTGGCGGAGCGCGTGGTGTAGGAGATCATGTCGATGAACCCGATCGCACGCTCCAGCGGCAGCTGCTGTTCGACCCGGTCGCCCTGGTGAGACAGGGAGACCTCCCGGTCGATCCGGCTCATCAGGGCTGCCAACTGCCGGCGCCAGACGTATTCGGCCTGTTCGGCCAGCACCGGTGCCAACTCCCCCAGCCGGTCCAGGGTCACCAGCCGCGCCGAGGTGTCATCGAGTCCGAACCGCTTGGCCGCGTCCTCTACCAGCGCCTCGGTCTGCCAGAGCACCAGCCGGTCCATGCTGTGCCCCTGAGCGCGTACCAGGTTCTGCGCCGTCTGCTGGCTCACCTGGCCGGAGGCGACCAGACCGGTGATCGCACGCAGCGCGGCGACGTCGGTGACGGTGAAGTGCTTGGCGTCGGGGTCCGGATCCGGAAAGCCCAGGGCGCGCCAGTACATGGTGACCACGTCGGTGCCGATGGCACACAGCTGGGCCACCTCACCGATGGTGTAGACCGGTGGCCCGCCGAGGAGTTGCTGGATGCGTGCCGCAGCGGTAGATCGCTCCGGGTCCCGGTCTCGCGGCAGGTCGGGACGGACCGGCACCGGGGGGCCGTTCGGTAAGTCAATCGATGCCGGGGGGCCCTCCGGTAGCGGGCTGCCGGATCGGCCGGCCGCGGAATCGTGGTCGTCCGGCGCGGCCGGATGCTCGGGCACGGCCTGCTCATCACCGGCACCCGGGTCGCGCTGCGGGGAAGTCACGATTCGAGGCTACCCGCGCACCGCGCTGAACTGCGAGTTCACCTCAACTGCCGGCTACCGGGCGCAGGTGGCGCACGTCCCCGGCGTAAATGGTGCGCTCGGCGCCCGGGGTCTGGAGCACCAGTCCGCCGTAGGGGTCCAGCGCCCGGGCCAGCCCGGTGCAGTGCTGGTCACCGGGAAGGTCCACCCGCACCTGCTGGCCCAGGGTGGCACATACCGGCTCCACCAGCAGGCGCGGGTCCTGACCGTCATCGAGGCGGCCGAAGACCTCGAGCAGCTCGACCTCGATCGCGCCGGCGAGCCCATCGGCCCGGGCATATGGCGTGCTGTCCCCGGCCGCGATCAACCCCTCCGCGGCCAGAGTGGTGGCCCACGGCACCGGTAGGGGGCCGCCATCCAGGTTGAGTCCGGTCCCGACCACCACCCCGGCCCCGTCGGTGAGCACTTCGGCCAGGATGCCGCCGAGTTTTCGGTCTGCACCCCAACCGGGCTCTTCCCGGCTCTCCCGGGAGCGGACGACGACGTCGTTGGGCCACTTGAGCAGCACATCGGCGGCCCGGTCTGTGCTTGTGTGCCCATCCGCGGCTGGGCGGGCATCCGCACCGGCCGGACCGTCCGTGCTTGCGCGAGCGTCGGTGCGCCCATCGCCGATTGCGCTCGCCCCGGCCGCAGCACGCACCTGGGCGCGGATCGCGCGCACGACGGCGAGGCCGGTGAGCAGGGGCAACCAGCCCCACCGGTCCCGATCGAGGGTGGGCCGCAGCAACATCGAGAAGGTCAGGGCGGCAACGTTGGTGGTGTCCCAGCCTCGCCCGGCCCGGCCCTTCCCGGCCGTCTGCTCCCGGGCCAGCAGGGCCGACAGGTGCGGCCAGGCCGCGGGGTCAGCGACGGCGTGGGCCGCGAGATCGGCGTTGGTGGATCCGGCCCGGTCCACCACGTGCCAGCGCACCTCGGAGTTCATTGCCCTACTGTCCCACCTCACGGCGGCAGCGCGCCTGCGCCCACTAGGCGGCGGATCAGGGCCGCGACTTCCTCCGGGCGCTCCCGGTCGCGCAGGCCCATCTTGATGTCCTTGCCGCCGTGGATCCGCACCCGCAGGCGGCCCCACAGCAACCTCGCCTTGACATCGGCTCCGAGCACGTATGGCAACGGGGCCTCGCGCAGGATCCGCCAGCGCCGCCAAGGCTGGTCCTTGGTATGGATCACACGCAGATCTGTCACGATCAGCAGCGGAAAGGTGTCGGAGGATAGCCCGCCCATGGCGACGTCGTACACGGTCTCGTCCGGGTCCAGGATGCGTTCGGGCAGGATCAGGTCGTTGACGGTGAAGCGGCTGTTGCCGTTCCGTTCCATGGCGGTGAAGTACGTGTATTGCGCTCGAGTCATCGCCATAGGACCACCGTAGCGATCCTGCCCGCGCCTCTTCGATGGGGACAACGCCCCATTCCGGCAGCGCATCTGGATGCGGTCGCCATCGGCGAGTCCGCCCGTCTTACCTCGGAGAGTCCGGCTTTCCTCGGCGCGGCAGGTCCGGGACCTGAGCGCCGGCAGCTCCTCGCTCTCGACGTGGCTGAGCACCTCCGGCGCTCCCGCCATCCCGGGCGAGCGGTGACCTGCATCACCGACAGGCCGGGGCGGGACGGGCGATCTGTAGGTATTCCACAACGATCTACCGCCATGGCACACCGATACCGGTACCGAGTTGGCGGATGCAGACAACTAGGCTGTGCCTCTGTGACCACTTCGCATAGCCCTGACGCCCCGGCTGCCAGCCCGCCGGACACCAGCACGACGGCGGGAAAACTGGCGGACCTGCACTACCGCACCGCCGTCGGTCCGGACGCTTTGGCGGCCACTGCCGCCGAGAAACAGGCCAAGCGGGGCAAGAAGTCCGCCCGGGAACGCATCGAAGCGATCCTCGATGAGGACAGCTTCGTGGAGTTGGACGCCTTCGCCACCCACCGCTCCCACAACTTCGGCATGGACGCCAAGCGCATCCCCGGCGACGGCGTCGTCGTCGGCTACGGCACGATCGATGAACTCCAGGTGTGCATCTACGCCCAGGACTTCTCCGTTTTCGGCGGCAGCCTCGGGGAGGTGCACGGGCAGAAGATCACCAAGGTGATGGACCTCGCCCTGCGCACCGGGGTGCCGCTGATCGGGATCTCCGACGGCGGTGGCGCCCGGATCCAGGAGGGCGTGGCCGCACTGACCCAGTTCGCCGAGATCTTCCGGCGCAATGTCGCCGCCTCCGGGGTGATCCCGCAGATCTCGCTGATCCTGGGCCCCAGCGCCGGTGGTGCGGTCTACTCCCCCGCGCTGACCGACTTCATCGTGATGGCCGACCAGACCTCGAACATGTTCATCACCGGCCCCGACGTGATCCGGGCGGTCACCGGTGAGGACGTCGGATTCGAGGAACTCGGCGGGGCCCAGACCCACAATGAACGCTCCGGGGTGGCGCACTACCTGGCCTCCGATGAGGAGGACGCCTTCGACTTCGTGCGGGCGCTGCTGCACTACCTACCCGCCAATAACCTCACCGATCCGGAGACCTTCCCCACCGCGCCGGAACTGGAGATCACCGACACCGACGTCGAGCTGGATGAACTGATCCCCGACTCGGACAACCAGCCCTACGACATGCACACCGTGATCGAGTCGGTCGTCGATGACGGGGAGTTCCTGGAGATCCAGGCGCTGTATGCCAAGAACGTCGTCGTCGGCTTCGCCCACGTGGAAGGCCACCCGGTGGGCATCGTGGCCAACCAGCCACTGGCCATGGCCGGCACGCTGGACATCGCGGCGGCGGAGAAGGCCGCCCGGTTCGTGCGCACCTGCGATGCCTTCAACATCCCGGTGCTGACGTTCGTGGACGTGCCCGGATTCCTGCCCGGCACCGACCAGGAGTGGAACGGCATCATCCGCCGGGGGGCCAAGTTGATCTACGCCTACGCCGAGGCCACTGTGCCGCTGATCACGGTGATCACCCGCAAGGCGTACGGCGGGGCCTACATCGTGATGGGATCGAAGCAGCTCGGCGCCGACATCAACCTGGCCTGGCCCACCGCCCAGATCGCGGTGATGGGCGCCTCCGGGGCAGTGAACATCCTGCAGCGGGGGGCGTTGAAGAAGGTCGCCGACGAAGGCGGGGACGTCGAGGCCGAACGCACCCGACTGGTCGATGAGTACACCGAAGCCATCGTCAACCCCTGGGACGCGGCCGAACGCGGCTACATCGACGGGGTGATCGCCCCCTCCGAGACCCGCGCCCAGATCACCCGGGGCCTGCGGGCCCTGCGCACCAAACGAGCCACTATGCCCTCCAGGAAGCACGGAAACATCCCGCTATGAGCACTCACGAAGTCACGCCCGATCACCGTGTCGCTGCCAGCAACGGCAACGGCAACGGCAACGGCCGCTACGCCGCCGTCGGGGAGGTACCCGACGACGTCGTCCGGGTGCTGCGCGGGGCTCCCGATGAGGACGAGCTCGCCGCACTGGTCGCCGGGATCGTGGCCGCCCGGGCAAGCGGCGCGCACCAGGAGGTCGACGACGGTTCGGCCACCTCGCTGTGGAACAACCACGGCCACCGGCTGGGCCTGCCGCCGAGTACGGCCCGGGCCGCCTGGCGCTGGAGCGCCCGCGCCCCGCACTGAGCCGGGCACCAGTACGCTCACCACGGTGACCACACTGCTGCTCGCCTCCGCCTCCCCCGCTCGGGCCGCCCTGCTACGCGCCGCCGGCGTCGAACCACAGATCCAGCCGGCCGACGTCGATGAGGAAGCCATCCTGGCCGAGGCCGCACCTGCCGCAGGCGGCCCGGCGTTGCCGGTGGGCCAGGCGGTGCAGATCCTGGCCCGCGCCAAAGCCGAAAAAGTAGCCGCCGCCAACCCGGGAACGGATCTGGTGCTGGGGTGTGACTCCCTGCTGGAACTGGACGG
>Ga0079225_10002713_pt1 | contig 10259 bp, 7 predicted proteins | sample Poulit2012_FD_76344 | JGI IMG/M metagenome (GOLD analysis project Ga0079225, IMG submission 76344) | Agricultural soil microbial communities from Georgia to study Nitrogen management - Poultry litter 2012 | ecosystem: Environmental > Terrestrial > Soil > Agricultural land | place: USA: Georgia...
ATGATCCCTTCATAACGAGCCAAACGGGTAAACGCATCGAGCGCCTCTTCATCGGTTGCAGAAGCAAAATCGATCCGCTTGCGATCGCGATAATAAGCGTGTTCCGGCCCGATCGCAGCATAATCGAGTCCGGCGGAAACCGAATGGGTCTGCGCGATCTGACCATCTTTGTCCTGAAGAATGAACGTTTTGCAGCCTTGGAAAACCCCGAGACGACCGCCCTCGAATCGCGCGGCATGATCGCCGACCGTTCGACCGCGTCCACCGGCCTCGACACCGGTTAGTTTAACATCGGGTTCGTCGAGAAATTCAAAAAATGCTCCAATCGCGTTGCTTCCGCCACCGATACAGGCAACGACTTCATCCGGCAGCCGCCCTTCCCGCTCGAGAATCTGGCGTTTTGTTTCCGCTCCGATGATTTTCTGAAAATCGCGCACCATCATCGGATACGGATGAGAACCGAGAGCGGAACCGAGAACATAATGGCTATTTCGAACATTCGTAACCCAGTCGCGCATCGCCTCGTTGATCGCCTCTTTCAAGGTCTTTTGCCCGGCATCGACTCCGCGCACTTCCGCTCCGCAAAGACGCATGCGGTAAACATTTAGCGCCTGACGCTCCATATCGACCGCTCCCATGTAAATGACACATTCGAGCCCGAGCTTTGCACAAACAGAAGCTGTTGCGACGCCGTGCTGCCCGGCCCCGGTCTCGGCAATCACCCGTTTTTTTCCCATCCGTTTTGCGAGAATCGCCTGTCCGAGCGCGTTGTTGATTTTATGAGCACCGGTATGCAAAAGATCCTCGCGTTTGAAATAAATCTTCGCTCCGCCGAGTTCCTCCGTCAGACGTCGGGCAAAATAAAGTTCGGTCGGTCTTCCCGCATATTCACGCAAATGCCCGAGCAGTTCCTCCTGAAAAGCAGGATCCTCCCGAGCGACCCGATAAGCTTCGTCGAGTTCGTACAAAGCTGTCATCAAAGTCTCCGGCACATACATGCCGCCATAAGGGCCGAAATGTCCGCGTGCGTCAGGCAGCTGGTGGCGCGGAGCGCGTTCTTCAGTAGCGTTGGATGCCATAGATGCGTTCCAGATTGGATATCTCTTTCGCGAAGGGCAAGGTTTCGGAGCGCAAAATCACTTTTACGAAAATTTTGGAAAGATAAAAATCGAAAAAATGCGCTAAACGTTCCGCAATTATTAATGATTCGGAAAAATCGTTCCGTCGATTTTCAACGCAATATCTTCGCGGATCACGTAAAAAAGATGGAGAATCAGGCCGAGAACAATAACGAACGCGATCGACATCAGCGCAATAAATCCTTGGGCCGATTCAGGTTGGAAATATCCGGCCACACGAAAAAGGAAAGCAACGACCGCAATCGCCACATAAATCCGCCGGTATTTCAGTCCATTTTCCGCAAGATCGGGCCGTTCTCTTTCCCTGCTGAACTTGATCGCTGCCGCAAGGACAAACCAGATCAGGAAAATCTCCAAAATCGAGTTGATCAAAAAGAGGATCTCCGCCCCGCGCGGTGCCAGAAAATAACGGAGCACGGAAAGAATGAGGAGCGGCAGAGCGATGTTCCGGGCAATCCGGAACTTCGCCGTATATTGGGAGAGATTGTGAGAAGAAAAACCGATTAACAAATAACCGATAAAATCCGGCAATATTTCAAACCGCCCAATCTGGAAGTTGATGAGGGCAAAAACCAGCCCGACCATCAATAACAGAAACTGACTCGCCATCCTTTGCAATTATACCGCAGTTGTCGCGATCTGCAAAATCGGAGGCCCGTCCGCTCAACGATCGATTTTTACCCCAACCGAACCGATCGCAATTCCCTAAAACCTTACCGCCGTTTTCCGTAATATGGACGTTTTTTCCGCTTCCGCCCTCCATTTTTTCCATCATCCTTGAGAGCGGCAATCTGATCGCGGATGATCGCCGCCTTTTCGAATTCCAGATTCGTCGACGCTTCCAACAACTCCGTTTCAAGTTCCGCCAAAACTTTTGCGACATCGGCATCGCCGGTCCCTTCGGCAACTATCAAGAGCTTATCCTCTTCCTCTTTCGCATCATAGAGGCTGGCCTGAATGCCGCGCTTCACACTCCGGGGAACAATTCCATGTTCCTCATTGTAACGAATCTGCTTTTCGCGCCGTTCCTGCGTCACTTCGATCGTCCGCCGGATCGAATCTGTCATGACATCCGCATACATCAAAACTCGGCCGCGTTCGTGACGCGCCGCCCGCCCGGCAGTCTGAACAAGGCTCGTGAAACTTCGCAGAAAACCTTCCTTGTCCGCGTCGAGAATTGCGACGAGCGCGACTTCCGGAAGATCGAGTCCTTCCCGCAAAAGATTGACGCCAACCAGCACATCGAACTCACCGCGACGCAGATTTCGCAAAATCTCCACCCGTTCGATCGCATCGATGTCGGAATGCAGATATTCGACCCGAATCGAGGCTTCGTGCAAATACTCAGCCAGATCTTCCGATGTCCGTTTGGTCAAAGTCGTCACAAGCACGCGTTCACCTGCATCGGTCGCTTTAACAATCTCACTGATCAAATCTTCGACCTGTCCCTTGATCGGACGAACTTCGATCTCCGGATCGAGCAACCCGGTCGGGCGGATGATCTGTTCGGCAACTACAGCGGAATGTTCCAATTCAAAATTAGCCGGAGTCGCCGAAACATGAAGCGTTTGCCAGGTAACTTCCCGAAATTCATCAAAATTCAACGGGCGATTGTCGAGCGCCGAGGGCAACCGGAAACCGTGTTCGACCAATGTCATTTTCCGCGAGCGGTCGCCTGCATACATTCCGCCGATTTGCGGCAAGGTCACGTGGCTTTCGTCAATAAAAAGCAGGCTATTTGGCGGGAAAAAATCGATCAGACACCACGGTCGATCTCCCTCTTTGCGTCCGGAAATATGACGCGAGTAATTCTCGATCCCGTTGCAAAATCCCATCTCCTGAAGCATCTCAAGATCGTATTCAGTCCGCATCCGGATACGTTGAGCTTCCAACAAAAGCTGGTTGTTTTCGAAATAAGCGACCCGCTCCTCCAACTCCTCGCGGATCGCTCGTATGGCAGCCTCCAATCTTCGTCTCGGTGTGATATATTGATTCGCCGGATAAAGATCGAATTGCTGGAGCGGTTCGCCGGTTTCGCCAGTTTCGGGATGAAATTCGGCCAGTGAATCAACCTCATCGCCAAAAAATTCGACGCGCAACCCGCTCTCCAGATAAGCAGGCATCACGTCGACGACATCTCCGCGAACACGGAACCGGCCGCGCTTCAATTCATAATCATTGCGTTCGTATAGATTATCGACGAGCCGATTGAGAAAAACATCGCGCCCGAGCTCCGATCCGACCCGCAGCGGAATCATCATTTCCTTAAAATCCTCCGGCGATCCGAGTCCGTAAATGCAGGAAACACTCGCAACAACGATCACATCGGGCCGACTGATCAATGCACTCGTCGCGGCAATCCGCAGGCGTTCGATCTCGTCGTTGATCGAGGAATCTTTCTCGATAAAAGTATCGCTCGCAGGAACATAAGCTTCCGGCTGATAATAATCGTAATAACTGACGAAATATTCGACGGCATTTTCCGGAAAAAAATTCTTGAACTCCGAGTAGAGCTGAGCGGCAAGCGTCTTGTTGTGCGAAATCACCAATGTCGGCCGTTGCAGCCGCTCGATGATATTCGCCATCGTAAAGGTTTTTCCCGAACCGGTGACCCCGAGCAGCGTCTGATCGCGATTTCCCGCGCGAATCGACGCGGTCAGTTTCTCGATCGCGTCCGGCTGATCCCCGGTCGGTTCGTAGTCTGCCACCAGTTTGAATTTCATAAGCCGTGTAAAACAATGATCCCGGACAACCGCCGAATCAACCCACATCCCATCGTAAGGAATATTCGACCACCGGTCTTTTTTTCTGTTGTTCTGAATTCCGTCCTGTGGTTGGGTAGCGACTTTTTAAGAGTTTCCACACAAATTTAGTCCGTATTTATGCTGATCTCTCCCTGGTTATTGTTAGTATTCGCGATTCCGGTTCTTCTATTAGGAGACTGGCTTCTGAAACACGTAAAAATTCTATCGCGTTTTCATATTCCTTCCCCGGTTGTCGGTGGATTGGCCATTTCCATACTGATACTTCTCGTTAATCTCTCCGGGCGGGATCTTGGTTTTGCAACCAAAGTCACGGCAAGATGGTGGACTTGGCTGGTTACAATCGGACCGGAATGGGTCGAAGGTCCATCCAAAGGGGTCAATCTCCTTTTTCTGATCGGTTTTTTCACCTGCATCGGTCTCAATGCGACGTGGCTGGTTCTTAAAAGAGGCGGCGTTCAGGTAGCGTTGTTCCTTGGGCTGGCGACGTTGCTCGCGGTTTTTCAAAACGGCATCGGAATCACTCTTGCGTGGCTTTTTGGCGAATCAACGCTTCTTGGACTTGCGTGCGGAAGTATGGCCATGACAGGCGGACACGGAACGGCACTCGGCTTTGCCAACGAGATGCAGGAACTCGGCCTCGAAGGTGCATCGACGATTATGGTCGCCGCGGCAACTTTTGGCCTGGTCGCTGGTGGACTGATCGGAGGACCGGTCGGTGGAAGAATTCTGAGAAAGAAAAACCTCCGTTCCGAAGCAGCTCCACACATCAGTTTGGAAATGGGAGAAGTACAGGATCGGACGGGCATTCTGGTCGACCTGCGCGATTTCTGGCTGCGGCGAAAATCGGCTCTGCAACACCTCTTGGTTGTTTTTCTTTGCATCAAACTAGGTGCTTGGATCAGCTTTTTTATCGTTAAATATACGGGGCTGACTTTTCCCGCCTACATCGGCGCCATGCTCATCGGGCTTTTTATCCGCAACACTCTCGATTTGTCCGGACTCCGCTGGATGGACTCGGACGTGATTGAAAATCTTTCATCCATTTTCCTCGGAATCTTTCTTGCGACGGCATTGATGAGTCTCAACCTGATCGAGCTGGCCGGCGCCGCATTGCCGATGCTCGGAATTCTGGGAATTCAGGTAATATTTGTCGGCCTGTTTGCGACCTTCGTTACGTATTATGTGATGGGGCGTGATTATGATGCAGCCATCATGGCGGGCGGACATTGTGGTTTTGGTTTGGGCGCTACGCCAAATGCAGTTGCCAATATGAAACAATTGGTCGAAAAGTTCGGCCCCGCACCACGCGCATTCTTGGTTATCCCGATTGTCGGCGCCTTCCTGATCGACTTTACGAACGTTCTGACGATCACGGTCTTTCTAAACTTCTTTAAGTAAACCGGAAACAACGTTCGCGCCGCTCGGTTCGCGTTTTACAAAGCGGCAGGCTCAATCAGCTTTGAGCCTGCCGCCAAACGACGCTCCAATCGGGCGAACAGAAAGACTTATAGCCTTTCGGCAACCGAATGGGCCTCAGGCGAAACTGAAGCAAAGAGATCGGGTTCATCCCATTCAACATCGGCGCCAAGACGCTGCAAATTCTCCACGAAATGTGGATGTGCCCGACGAATCGGGGTCGCATTTTTCACGACGCTCCGCCCTTCAATACTGGCAGCCGCCATGTAGAGCGCGACTGCCGCGCGAATAATATAAGGAGATTCGACGACCGCCGGACGAAGAGGTTTTCCTCCGAACACGATGATTCGATGCGGATCCGACGAAACAACTTGCGCTCCGAATTTCACCAACTCCGGAATCCACTGAAACCCGCCTTCGTAAACTTTGTTCCAAAACTGAATCGCACCCTCCGCTTTTACCGCAAGAGCGACCATGAGCGGAAGAAGATCGACCGGAAAATAAGGCCACGGAGCCGCTTCGATCTTTGGCAAAAGATTGCTGGTGAAAGGTTCACGGACAATCAGCCGCTGCCCCGGGCGAACCAAAGCCGTTTCATCTCCTTCATATTCGATCTGAACTCCGAGCTTTTCGAAGGAGCGGTTGATCAAAGTAAAATGCTTTCGAGGAACCTGGTCGACGCGGATCTCGCCGCCGGTAATCGCTCCGAGCGCCAAAAAAGTCGCAATCTCGTGATGATCGGAAGAAATCGCTGCCTCCGTCCCTGAAAGCGCATCGACGCCGCGAACACGCAAAACACTCGTTCCGATGCCCTCGATCTGTGCTCCCATCGAAACCAGAAAACGGCAAAGATCCTGAACGTGCGGTTCACTTGCGGCATTCACAAGCTCCGACTCGCCTTTTGCCAAAGCTGCCGCCATCACGAAGTTCTCGGTCGTCGTCACCGACATGTAATCCTGCCAAAAAGAACTTCCGATAAACCGCCCGGAGAGCTTCAATTCCAAAGTTCCGTTGTGCTCCACTTCCGCGCCGAGCTCACTCAAGATTTCCAGATGGGGATCAAGCTCCCGGATTCCGAGCGAGCAACCTTTTGCGCTCGAATCGACCTCGAGAAAACCGATCCTGTGCAGCAAAGGCGCAAAAAGCAGCACCGAAGAGCGCATCCCTTGCGGGATTTTTGCCGATCCAACCGTCGACGATGCACTTGCGTGACAAATCCGAAGCGTATTTCCTGAGCGGTTCCAACTGACATCGGAACCGAGTTCTTCAAAAAAACGGATTAGTTTCTCGACATCGGTGATATCGGGAACGTTGCGCAAAACGACCGGTTCGTCGGTCAAAAGGGTCGCACAGAGAATCGGAAGAACGGAATTTTTGTTCCCCGAAGGCTGAATCGTGCCGGTAAGCGGCTTACCTCCATTAATGATCAAATTGGCCATGGTCGGATGATCGCAAAAGTGAAACCGGAAAATTCATTCTTCGAGAATTTCAATCCGGCCATCGATTGCAACGTCCGATCTTCAGATTCGACGCCAAAGGCTCTTTTTCGAAAGAAATTAACGGGCGACATGGACCGATGAGATCCTTTTCAAAAGCGTGTAACGAGACCGGTAAAACCTTTCTCCGGAGCGGGTATTTTTTGGGGCGCGGGGAATTTGCGTTTCGGCAGGATGGAAACCGGCCGAAACGCATAAAGAACGGTTTACTCAACAGTCATCACGCCGACCATTCCGGCCGCCGTATGACCTGGGAAGGTGCAGATATAATCGTAGTCACCGGTTTCAGCAGGTGCGGTGAAGGTGATCGTCTCCTCCTCGCCGGGCCCGAGAATCGCGGTGTAAGCGATCGTCTCATCCTCACGATCGGGATGAATGTAATCGTTGCTGGCCTGATTCATGCCCGCATTCGCAAAACTTGTCTTGTCGACTCCCTGTTTCAAAACAACGAGGTTATGCCCCATCGACTGCTTCGGCATCGTACCGACATTCTTGAAAATGATCTTCACGGGCTGACGTGCTTGAACCGTAAAAGCCTCCGTGCCGAATCTCATATTATCATCCCCGGTGATAGTGATCGTCACCTCTTCTCCGACCGGCTCCGGTTGCTCGGCCTGCGTCTCCTGAGCGCTTTCCTGCGGTGCCGTTACGACACTCGTATCGCTCTCACCCGAAGGCTGGCAGCCCGCGAGAAGAAGAAGACTGAGAAATGCCCCGGTCCATGTGCTAATTTTTGCTGTTTTCATAATATTCATCTTAGTTTGTCGTATCCTCCAAAGTGGCTGAAGCGGCGTTCAAAAGCTGATCAATCGTCCACCGATTCCCCCACCAAAAATTCGCCAGACGACCCTCAGGATCCACAAGAGCCGTACCGAGCGCATGATCAATACTACCACTCGAAGAGGCGGGATCGATATAAATCGCAAAACGAGTCGTTATTTCGTCAATACGATCCGGATCGCCGGTCGCAAAAGTCCAGTTTTCCGTCGAATCAGTGTAGAATTCCGCATAATTCTTCAAAACCTCCGGCGTATCGAACTCCGGGTCGATCGTGATACTCAAGAGCTGCATCCGATCCTTCAACTCCGGATGTTCCGCAATCTCCGCCTGCACATCGCTGAATCTTTTCGACATCCACGGACAAAATTCCGGAACCGGGCAGCGCGTAAAAATAAAGGTGATCGCAACCGGAGATCCGCGAAACTTACCGGTTTCAAATTCGTTTCCGTCCTGGTCAACCAATTGAAAACTCGGCACAAGATCTCCAACTTCGAGACGCGGGATCCGCGCGCGGAGAGCCTCATCCCGACGCTGTTGCCGTTGCGCCCCTGCAGCCATCTCGTCCGGATCGATTTTCTTGATTTCGTCGATATAAGAAGAGCGCTCGTGAACGACAAACCGGAATTCGACCGCGTCGCCGACTTCGAGTCCATCGGCCAGCGATGCCTCCTTCAAATAAAACGGCATCGTCATCGCCGGCATGAAATCGGGTATTTCCTCATGTTCGATCATGATCGTCTCCCGATCGTCGGGAACCCCGCGTATCCATCCTTTAACGATGAAAACCTGCTCAGTGCCAACTGATGCTGTCGGATCGTCAGGCGCACAGCCGACGATTGCAATAGCCGCGACCGACGCAACCGTAAGCGCGAGGACCCGTAAAATTATGGAATTTAACATCATTCAAAAAACGAATTTTGGGCAACACCCTTCCTTATTTATGATGAGTGCTTTATTTGATTTATAGCTTGTCTGTCAGTCGAAAAAAAGTAAGTCTTTTCTCGTCCGAGATCAACTACAGAAACAAGACTCCGCTCAGCAGTTTTTTGCGAGATCACGGGTGTGATCGGAGTCGCACCCACAGACTCCCTCGGAAACAGAGCTAAAAACGGAGAAATCAAAATCATGAAGAAAAAAACTCGAATAACAATCATGAAGATAGTCGCGGGAGCGTTACCACTGGTAATGTTGACCGGTTGCCCTCCGGCTCAAAACGGACAACTCTCGGACCGTGCAGATGCAGCGGAGAGAACCTACGTTGCGCCTGGAGACCACGACGACTACTACCTCTTTTACTCGGGCGGACATTCCGGACAGGTCTTTGTCGCCGGGATGCCATCAATGCGCCATATCGTAACAGTCCCTGTCTTTACACCAGATCCCGGGGTCGGCTGGGGCTACGATGACGATAGCCGGGAAATGCTCGGCGGCATGTCGTGGGGCGACGTCCACCATCCAGCCCTCTCGCAAACCGATGGCCGTTACGACGGTCGTTGGCTTTTCGTGAACGATAATGCCAACAACCGCGTCGCACGGATCGACTTGCGCGACTTCGTGGCGAAGCAGATTCTCGGGCCGATCCCCAATACGAGCGGGAACCACGGTTCTTCCTTTATCACGCAGAACTCCGAATATCTCTTCGGCGGCACCCGCTTCTCCGTCCCGCTTCCAGAAGGACGATACGCATCGCCGACAGAATATGCCGACGAATACAACGGCGTTTTGACGGCGATCTCGATTGATCCCGATTCCGGTCACATGGAAGTTGCCTGGCAGGTTCTGACACCTCCCTTTAACTGGGATCTCTCTTCTGCCGGAAAAGGCCCCAGCCACGGTTGGGTCTTCTATAGCTCCTACAATACCGAAATGGCTCACACCGTTTTGGAGAGCAACGCCAGCCAGCTCGACCGCGACCTCGGCGCCGCACTCAACTGGAAAGCGGCTGAAGAAGCGATTGCAGCAGGCAATTACACCGAAATCGGCGGAGTCCGAGTCATCGATCCAACGAAAGCACCTGGCGTTCTTTATTTCTTCCCGGTTGCAAAATCGCCGCACGGGATGGATGTCACGCCTGATGGGAAATGGTTCATCGCAGGTGGCAAACTTTCGCCAACTGCCGGAGTCTACAACTTCGAAAAATTCCTGACCGCGATCGAGAATGAAGACTTCGAAGACGAAAAACTCGGAATTCCGGTCGTGAATTTCGACTCGATCCTTGAAGGTGAAGTCCCGGTTGGCCTCGGACCGCTCCACAACCAGTTCGACAACAAAGGCAACGCCTACACCTCTCTCTTCATCGATTCGCAGATCACGAAATGGCGTCTGCCACCGTGGACCGAAGAGGAACGCGCCAATCTCGAACAGGTCATCGTCGATAAAATCGATGTTCACTACAACATCGGCCACCTCATGGTACCTGGCAGCGATACGCGCGAACCTTACGGCGAATGGCTCGTTGCAATGAACAAGCACGGAGCCGGACGTCCTCTCCCGGTCGGTCCGAACATCCCTGAAACAAGTCAGCTCATCGACATCACCGGCGAGAAAATGGTGATGGTTGCCGAGGCATTTACCGATAAAGAGCCGCACTTTGCTCAGGCGATTCCCGCTTCCGAGCTGAGTCCGACCGAAGTCTATCCTCGGGCCGAAAACCAGCATCCGCA
>Ga0079225_10002714_pt1 | contig 10257 bp, 9 predicted proteins | sample Poulit2012_FD_76344 | JGI IMG/M metagenome (GOLD analysis project Ga0079225, IMG submission 76344) | Agricultural soil microbial communities from Georgia to study Nitrogen management - Poultry litter 2012 | ecosystem: Environmental > Terrestrial > Soil > Agricultural land | place: USA: Georgia...
ACCAATTAAAATTATCCCTAAAATAAAGGAGATGATTTGCCAGGTAATCAGTTGCGGGTTTGGTATAATCCAATTAAAAAAATCAATAAATAAACCAACTGTTGCCATGTTCAGAATGGTCCCGATTCTTGGGAATTCCCGTAAACCAATAGAAGACACTGCGACAATAACTAGCCCGACGATAATTGACCATAATCCAATTGTGAGACCTAACTGGATAAATAATCCAATATGTAATACATCCCATGAACCAACTCCAACGATTTGGCCTTTTATTGTAAGAGCTACACCGAGACCTAAAACCATTAAACCGATGAAAAAGAAAATCCACCGCATGATCAGTTCTTTTCTCATGCATATCCTTCTTTCTATGATTTGCCATTAACGTAACTCTTTTATTATAGCAAAAGGCTGAAGATAAAACACTTTTCTGAGCAATATTTTGACAAACTTATGAATGGTTTGTTAGAAATTGAATATTAAAAAATAATAAAGTTAGTCCAGTAAATATAGTCGACTTGTCATGATGTCACTAATGAGTAAACTTATTTCATTCTTTGAATACATAGTTGTGTCCAATAGATGGTTTTTATTAATACTTGCTTCAGAAAATAGATTGTAAGATAAAAGACATTTTTCCCCAAGCTGTTGTTCATATTTGCGGTTTTTATCTCTGTCAATAATCGTTTGCTTATCTGCCCATAAAACAATATAAGATATTTCGACAAACTCATTCTTAAGTTGTTTTTTTAACCACATAGCTTCATTAGGCAGAGTGACAAAGTCTATTACTGTGTCAATATTAAACATTAGGAAATTTTTAGTTAGACTTAAAATGTTATACCAAAGTAAAACAGAGTCTTGTTTTCGTTTACGCAAACCTTTTAATCCCTTTGAATGCATTTGTAAAATTTGCTGACCGGAAATGTATGCACTATGCGTCAGTTGCTCAGCAAGAGCTTGGGCAACTGTAGATTTACCGACCCCAGCTGGTCCAGAAATAATATAAACCCTCTTTTGGTTATGTCTCTCCATAATCATCTCTCCAAGCACTTATTTGTATACATTATTTCCTAGGACGACGGCTTGATTGGAATACGTACAATTTTAAACATGGTAGTTTCATGGGATAGTCATTGATAATTATGTGATTTTTATCCTTTGTAAAATTTGCAGTTCAAAATATTTAGGAGATTTTATAATTTTCTCACTGTACTCCTGAATAATGATCCGCAGATTATGTTTAATAGTATTCCATAGCTAGGAATTTCATATTGGGAAAATGCTAATTAATAAATTACTTAGGAATTTGTTAGTTAATCAACATTAAGACAGGAAAAATGACAATTGTATCGTTTATTTTGGAAATTTAACCTAGATTTAACGTTGATATATTAACGTATATAAGTGAAGGGAGTAATTCTTGGAGTCGTTAGGGGTGCTTTGAATTAAAAGCTGACTTCAAAAATTATATTAAAGTAATTATAACATATTTTCGGATAATTACAAATTTTCGTTAAATTTTAGAAAAATATACGAGGTGGGGATATATTATAATTTTTAATGGTTAATTTTAATGCATTTGGTTTGTATTGTGATAGGAAGATTAGGGGTATCGTTATAAGGTAAGTTGATCAGACATACTCATAACAGTAGGACGCAACGAGAAAGGAAACTTTTATAGCATATTAAATCCGTTTTTTTAGTGGGTTGATTTTTGTTTTTCAACATTTACTATATGGATAAATATATTCAGTATAATAGTTAGCGTAACAAGGATAACAACGACCCATTTTAATGTGCCAATTGTGTCCATTAAAGCTACTAAATTTTGCATATTAATACGATGATTAATTTCAAAAAACTGTAAACACAATGCGATTAAACAAGCACTGAAACTAGCAATCATATAGGTTCCTTGGTGTTTTCTCTTTCGCTTGGATGCTATAAAAGGGATAGCCCAAGCAAGGATTCCGAATAATAGGCTACTTATATTAAGCAGTGTTGAAGTGAGCATTTTTGTTATCTCCTTAAAATTTTTGTATTAAGTCGGTCAATGATTGATCATCAATCAGATTTCAAACCTGCACCACATAGGGGGAGAATGATTTTTTCCTGTTGTGATTTTTTATACTTAAGGTAACCCGCATAATTTGCACCGGATGTTAACTCTACGTAAAATCCTAGTTCACTTAATTGGGAATGGGCACTTTTAATTTCCTGTTCATGGACTGTCAATATTGTTCCGTTAGTTTGGCGAACAGCTGCTAATATTTGCTTGGCCCGGGCTGGGGTCGCAACTGCAATGCCTTCAGCAATCGTTTGACGAGTTTCCTGCTTTTGGTTTGATCGATGTTTTTGATGAAAACTATTAGCTAGTGGGGCACAATTTTCAGCCTGTATAGCGATTATTTTTGGCAATTTATGAATAAGATTATTTTCATATAATTCTTTAAAACCATAATAAGCGCCTAGAAGTAAAGTGCCATTACCAACAGGAATAATTAAAGTATCAGGTACATCCTGTAACTGTTCGTATATTTCGTAGGCATAAGTTTTTGTTCCTTCATAAAAATAAGGATTGTACACGTGACTAGCGTAAAATACTCTCTCAAGTTCGACGGCTTGTTGGGCAGCCTGAGCCACATCTTCTCGATTACCATCGATTTTTTTAATCGTAGCACCATAGGCTTTGATTTGGGAAATTTTCTTTGGTGATGTATATTTACTTAAATAAATATCACAACTTATGTTGCAGCGGGCGGCATAGGCAGCAATTGCAGTTCCAGCATTACCACTACTATCGGCAATAACTTTTGTAGCACCTAAGTGTTTAGCAATTGCTATTAAAACGGCTGCTCCACGATCTTTGAAAGACAATGTTGGCATCATATAATCTACTTTAACATAAGTGTTCTTATCCGTGGGGCTAAGGCGGACTAGTGGTGTTTGACCTTCACCCATTGTGATCGCCTGCCATGTTTGAAAACCTTTTGAAAAAGGCATTGTCGGCATATAACGCCATAGGGAATTCGGATAATTAATCCAATGAGCTTTGTCTATTTTTGGTGTATTTTTATCAATATTTAAAACCCCACCACAATCACAGCGTCATAATGTTAATGACACATTATATTGTTGTTGACAATCGTCACAAATGAAATGGTTCATTAAACGACATCTCCCCTTAGAAAAAAATCTACTTAATCATATTATAATCTAGTATAGAAATTTGTGCTTTAAATATTTCAAAGATCACCTAGCGATCACACAAGTGCTGGATAAACGACAAACTTTCGTGAAATCTGCACTGTCTGTCACGCAATCGCCTGATGAATGACAAACTTTCGTGAAAACTTCTCTGTCTGTCACGCAATCGCCTGATAAACGACAAACTTTCGTGAAATCTCGTCTGTCTGTCACGCAAGTACTGTATGAATGACAAACTTTCGGAAAATCTGCTCTGTCTGTCACGCAAGCGTTGGATGAATGACAAACTTTTGGGGAAACTCTTCTATCTGTCATGCAATCGCCGGATAAACGACAAACTTTCGAGAAATCAGCTCTGTCTGTCATGCAATCGCCTGATGAATGACAAACTTTCGCAAAATTCTCTCTATCTGTCATGCAATCGCCTGATGAATGACAAACTTTCGCAAAATTCACTCTATCTGTCATGCAAGCGCCTGATGAATGACAAACTTTCGCAAAATTCTCTCTATCTGTCATGTGAGCCTAAGTAGTTCTTTAATTTATTGGATGATATGAAATTAAGTGATATTAAGATCCCCAATAATGAATATTGCAAAAATACAATTTGATAATTTTAAAAAATATAAATGAACTGGTAGACTTGTGATTGCTTAATTTCCACCAGTTCATAATTACTTGCTCTTTTGAGAGGATTCCCTTAATTATTAGTTATAAAATCATATCTGGGGTTTCTGGTAAAATTTGCCCACCATCGATTAGAAGGGCCTGCCCGGTAATATATTCGGCTTCTTCTGATGCGAAAAATCCGACAGCTGCGCCGATATCTTCCGGTTTCCCTAAGCGTTTAAGGGGTACGATCTCGGCGCCTTTTTCACTTAAAACTCCGAGTTCTTTTTTCAAACTCTCCGTTAGAACCATGCCTGGCTGAACGGAATTTACTGTAACACCATAGGGTGCGTACTCGAGAGCGGCACTGCGCATAAAGCCTAGGATTCCCGCTTTTGTTGCGCCATAAATTGCCCCACCAGGAAATCCGGTAATATCTCCTGAAATTGATGATGTTAAAATAACCCGACCGTACTTTTGTTGTTTCATTGCTTTTAACACAGGTTGAGCGACAAAGAAAATGCCCTTTAGGTTGATGCTTTGAATGGTTTCCCAATCTTGTTCTGTCATATCTTCAATCATAACTTCAGGATAAATTCCTGTATTGGCAGCTAGAATGTCAATGCGGTCATGCTTCTCTAAAATCTCCTGCACGACTTCCTGGGCATTGTCCTTATTTGTCACATCAAGATAATAAAAATCACCTTCTACTTCTTTGGCTACTTTTTTGCCGGCATCTTCATCGATATCACAAATCATGACTTTGGCTCCCGCTTTAGCGAGCATATTAACGATGCCACGACCGATACCGTTAGCTCCTCCGGTTACTAATGCAATCCTGTCAGTTAATTTGTACATAGTTAAACAACTCCTTTTAAATTTTTATATAATCTTTAAGGGATTATCCGTTTTCAATGATAATTTTAGTTCATCAGGTGAGATTTGCCTAATTTCGCTTAGGGAATTTACTTTACTGTTCAACTAATGTAATGGTTTACTTTCCCCTGTTATAAGTCATTTACCCAAAAACTGTAAAAAAATGCGTATATAAGGAAAGTTATCCATGCCTTTTTCATAAAAATTTGTCATAATAGGGTCATATACATAAGAAAACGATTGTGGGGCTGATTATTATGAGAAAACTTTCTAAAAAAGTTGAACAACTTACACATAAAACGGGCGGTGAGTGGGGCATTGTATTAAAGGATTTACAAACGAAAGAAATTTACGGACTGAATTCAGCACTTTCCTTTAATGCAGCGAGCGTTATTAAAGTACCAATTATGGCGGCGGTATTTCAAGGGATTGATGAGGGACGATACCAGTTGAATGACAAACTTACTTTAACGGAAGGTGAGCAAGTTGGCGGAGCTGGGGTGTTACAACACATGACGCCCGGAACGAAATTGACGTTAGAAGATTTAGTTGTATTAATGATTATTCAAAGTGATAATACGGCGACAAATATGATAATCGAATTAATCGGGAAATCCCATATTAACGAGTTTATGCAAAGTTTAGAAATGACAAACACTGTCCTGTACAATAAATTAATGTTACCACCGGAGCAAAGAAGGGGACCACTTAATCAAACAACTGCCAACGATCAAGTTCTTTTATTAGAAAAAATGCATAAAGGTACCCTTGTATCGTCATTGGCTTCAAAACATATGTTGAAAATTATGAAACAACAGCAAATCAGAGATCGATTACCCCACCTGCTACGCTATGATTATCCGCAAGAAGAAGAGCCGGCTTGGGAGTTAGGGCACAAAACAGGTTCAATTTCTAAGCATCGTCATGATGTTGGGATATTTTATGTCAATAATCGAGCGATGATTGCTGTAGTTTTTGCGCGCAACGCTCATGAACTGGCATTAGAAACAACAATCGCTCAAATAGGAAAAAGTGTCTTCAAATATTTACTTGAAAATTAATTGCAACAATATATTCTCCTAGGGGCTCGAAAGATCCTTACAATAAGTTAAAAAAATCCCCCGACTTAAATAAGTAGGGGGGAAGTAAATAATAAATTATAAATTGTTAGTTGTTGTACGAAACCTTTCTACAAGCCTTTTTGAAATACTACCAACTTTACCATTGTTGATCATCTTATCTTCAATTTGAACAATGGGAAGAACATCTACTTTGGTCGCCGTTAAAATGACTTCATCAGCTGCGAACATGTCATCTACTGTATAAGTTTGTTCATGTACTTTAATGTCTAGCTCACGACAAAAGCTAATTACTTGTTGCCGGGTAATCCCATTAAGAATGAGATTATTCGCCGGATGGGTATAGAGCTCACCATCTTTAACGATAAAAATATTTGCTGAACTAGCCTCCGTAACAACTTCATCTCGATGTAAGATTGCTTCAAAGGCACCCTTTTCAACAGCTTTTTGCTTTGTTAAAGTGTTAGGCAGTAGGTTAACCGTCTTAATATCGCAACGTAACCAACGGATATCCTTTTCTAAAATAACTTTGATCCCATTGTCCTGAATATCCGTAAAATCTGGCACAGATCTTGTATAGGCAACAATCGTTGGACTCACTTTTTCAACAGGGAATTCATGGGTACGGGGTGCGACACCACGGGAAACTTGTAAATAAACGATTCCTTCAACGACCCCATTCTTTTCTATTAGTTGTTCTAGTTGTGCAGCCAGCTCATCTACAGAAATTTCTAAATCGATTTGTATTTCATCGGCGCTTCGTTGCAATCTTTCCATATGTTCATCCATTAAAAAGCTTTTGCCGTCGTAAATACCGATGACTTCATAAATACCATCGCCAAATTGATAGGCACGATCTTCAATATCGATTAATCTTTCTCGGTCGGTGATTTCTCCATTAAACAGTATTTTTCCCATTTATTTTACCACCTTTAAAATTTTTCTTGCTAGCTAGTTAGACAAAGATTTTAAAAAATACAACTGTCTCTACCTTCGTAAGAAATTTTAGATGTTATATCTCAATCAATTGTCTTTAACTTGCCTTTTTATCATCTTTAACTGCGCCACCATTTCTATGACGAATCCACTGAACAAATACAATGATAATTAAAAGTAACCCTAAATAACCGAACATCGGGTAAACGGTTCCAATTAACGTGGAAAACCCAACAAAGCTTAAGCCATAAGCTAATATCGAGAAACCGATCACGATAAATTTAAAATTCGGTGTATCTGGATTAACAATTCGGGTCGAGAAAGCATATAAGGCACTTGCGGCGGTACTAAAGACCATCGCAAAGATAACGATTCCCATAATGACCGATAACCATGGGGCGATATCACTGGCAAGTAATAGTGTTGGCATATCAACATCTGCTACTTGATCCATTTTGGAAATAAGTCCAAAGTTTAAGATGAGTAAGAGTAAACCTAGCCCAATTCCACCGAGCATACCACCTCGGGCAGCAACTTTTGAATCCTTAACCGATCCACCAACAACAGATAAAATAGCAACCGCCATTATAACGTTATAAGATACATAAAGGACTGCGGATAATGTCCAATGGGCGGAAGCGGTTAATTCGGGCTGAGCAAGTTGTTGAACTTGACTGGCGCTTAAATCACTTGTAAAAAATGCATAGATTGCTAGTATAATTGCCATTAATATTAAAAACGGTGTAACAGAACCAATGACATTAATAATCTGGTTTAACTTTAACGTTAAAGTGACAGCAACTAAAGTCATTGTCAATAAACCACCAATAAAGACTGGTATTTCAAAGAGCTGGTTAAGCAATGCTCCACCACCAGCCATCATGACAACTGTCGCATTTAAACAGGCGAGAATAATTATATAGTCAACAATTGTCCCAAAAACCTTTCCACCGAGCTGCATAATGACCCCTTGGTGGGATACAGCATTTAATTTACTCCCTAAATCAGCAATTTGATAACCTAACCAAGCAAATAATAATGTGGCTAATAAAATACCAGCTAAACTAATCCAGCCATAATATGTGAAATATTGTAAAATTTCTTGACCTGATGCAAAGCCTGCTCCAATGATCGCACTTACATAAACAGCACCAATTCTTAAACTCGTTTTCATAGATCAAATCACCTTTTCATAAATATTTTTAAATTTTGGGTTAGATCTAAGTTGGTTTAATAACTATTCCTATGAATCCATATAAACTATTAATAATTACCTTCCTAACAAAATAACTCAAGTACAGTATACTGTATACAGAAAAAAGGCATAAAATCTAATCTAATTAATTCTCCATCTAGGGATAAAGGATAAACCCTAGTCGTTATTTCAAGAGAAAATTAAAATCCCATATTAATTATTAAAATTAAATAGCTTATTCAATAGTTATGCTCATTAATAAAAAATAATGCCCGAAAACATTTACGTTAACAAATGCTCAATTATTTCTTTTGTGATGTTTGGGACAATTTCAGTTGAATATGTTTTTTCCATCCGTTCATATTTGCTATGGGCATCAAAACCATACGGTCCAATATTGATTGACGGTATATTTAACTTGCGAATGGCTTCATAATCAACATAATGCTTTTTTCCCCAGGCGGGATTGTTATTTGCGATAGCATCAACACCTTTAAGGTCAATATTTAGTGATAGAAAACTCATATCACAAATATGGGGGAAAAAGTTCTTTTGTTTAATAGGATGTTTGTAGTTTGGTTGTACCTTGTCAATCGCTTGATTAAGAGCATTTAATAGATTTTTTTCCCGATGATCATTACCCGCCAAAACCATATGGGGTGAATAAAGGGATGAATAAAAAAGTACTACTAAAGGATCTTTATGGTCAAACCAACGGCAGACTTCTTCAACGACACGCATGGCATACATCCGAACATCTAAAGTACGATCGGCTAGTAAATTTTCTTTAAATCGGTTTATATGGTTCGTAAATTTTTTTCCATAAATTTTAGTAACTTCGTCATATAAATCTTCATATAAAATTACATTTACTTTAAAATTAAGTGGCTCATAGACCTCATTAATGCTCGTCATATATTGTTGATAACGCCTGTTTAAATCTTGTAAAGCTTGGTCCATCGCAATATTTGTTTCCTGCTTCAATAATGTAAGCACTTCTTCAGGCGTCCAGGAAAAAGTAAAGAAATTAAAATAGACATAAGCGGCAAGGGCTGTTTGGACGGTATAACCTTCCTTTAAATCGATTTGTTTTAAGGAAATTGGTGGTACTGTTGTTTCGCCTAACGCATGATCTGATAATTTAGGATTATAGCTAATTTGTTTTGTTAAATAAGCTGCTAAATAATTAGGATCTACACCGGAAAAAGGTGACCCAACATGGGTTTCAACACCTTTTATATAAAAGGATGGTAATAGTTTTCCAATAGTTCCTTTATAAATATAACGATTTTGATCTCCGGTATATTCTTCAGTTACGAAGTCCGCATTTATAGCGCCAATATAGTTAAGATCATATTTATCTTTGAATTCATTTAATTGAGAGACAGCTGAAATCATCCCATGACTACTGTCTTCCTCATCGCATTCAGCGAGGAATAACAGGTTACCCGAAAGTTTCTCCGGATGTTTAGCATAGTAGTCTAGTAAATATAAATGGCTCGCAACTCCGGCTTTCATATCTAAAGTACCCCGGCCGAAATACCATTTCTCGGAATCGAGTTGCTGTTTAATCTTTTCTGGTAGGGGTTCCTTTGTTAACGCTTCCATTAATTGCTCAGGAAAACAAGCCTTGTTTTTTAAATGTTCAAAGTCATCGATGCCAACTGTATCTGTATGCCCCATTAAAATGAGTGTACTTTGATCATTGAGATTTTTTGTTCCTTGTACAAAGGCGAAGATATTATAACGCTCAGTATGATCATCGATTGTCTGTTTTTTTAGCAAAAAGTTAGGATGTTGTTGGAAATAATCCCATTTGTTTAAAAATTGATAAATTTCTTCGGCAATTTTTGCTTCGCCAGAACTATTGACAACACTTTCAATATTGACTAGTTTTTTTGTGATGGCTAGTATATCTTCTTGGCTGTTGAGCATTATTACAACTCCTTTCCGTCTAGTTGCTAGTTATTTTTCGATATACAGTAAAAATCGTTCAATAATATTATTTAAATGGGTTTTCATTTCTTGTTTAGCCTTTGTTATATCTTTTTGTTCGAGAGCATTCATTAACTCAACATGTTCGTTATAAGCATCAATAGCACTTTGCGGTAATGTTTTTGATAAAATGAGAAAAGCTCTACTTGTACCTGTGTTAAGTCGATAGATGAACTTTTCAAGCTCCCGATTTTTATTGACTGAAGCAAGGATTAAATGAAATTCACGATCGAGATCAAGGAATGTTTGAAAGTTATTTGCTTCAACGGCTTCTTTTTGTTTTTCTAAATTATTTTTTAATTTGCTAAAGGTAGTCTCACTAATATGTTCTGTGACTTTTTCAATATTATATACCTC
>Ga0079225_10002715_pt1 | contig 10253 bp, 15 predicted proteins | sample Poulit2012_FD_76344 | JGI IMG/M metagenome (GOLD analysis project Ga0079225, IMG submission 76344) | Agricultural soil microbial communities from Georgia to study Nitrogen management - Poultry litter 2012 | ecosystem: Environmental > Terrestrial > Soil > Agricultural land | place: USA: Georgia...
ATAGCTGCACGTAATGGTGCGAGGGGGGTTTTGCGAACCTCCTTGAACATAGCGGAGCAATTGCATCAACATTTTGCCTATGAAGTGTTACGAATTATGCGAGATGTGGAGAAATACCCCGAGTGGGAAGAGTGCTTGCCCAAGATGAAGGAAATTGTGGACACAGTGCTTGAGCAAGAGTTAGCTTGGAATGAATATCTGTTTGAAGGAAAGCAGATGTTAGGGCTCAATAAGGGTATTCTAGAAAAAGCTGTTAAGTTTTTTGCCCTTCCTGTGTATGATAAGTTGAATATTGAAGCTCCTTACAACACAGAGGAAGCCTCAATCAACCCTATCGAGCACTTACTTGGGTACTTTGATACATCTCTTATTCAAACTGCCAGCCAAGAGATTCAGCAAACAGGGTATATCACTGGGAGCTTATATGATGATGGTTGGAGAGATGCTGATTTATCTTTTAAAGTGGGAGAGTAAAGAATATGACATACAATGATAATAAAGGGATGGTGGTGGTGGTCTCTAAAAACCACTGCCCTAATTGCACTGTTGTTAAAACAGTGTTTGATGATTGGGAAAACATCCCCTATGAGGAAATCAATATTGAGTTTGAGGAAAACCTAGATCTTCTCCTAGCTCTAAAAGAGAAAGGTTTTCAAACACTACCTATTGTTATCTGGAAAGATAAGATCTATACTCATGGTGAGATAAACGAGTTTTTAAAGGATTACAAGGGGACATTATGAACCTAATAAGAGAGGAAGTATTTAAACACTATATATCTCTTATGGAACAGAGTTGGGTGGTGTGGTGCTGCAAACATACTGACGACCCCATATTTGATGAAGCTATGAAAGGCTACATGAGAGATGTGCTAGACTCTTTCTATGTTAAGTGGGAATCTGATGGAGACTCTGTGGTAGCTAAGGTTTCCTCCCCAGATGGGAGAGATTTAGGTAGTGTTGATTTTGGGGAGTATTCTGATGACATAAAAAGGTTATTTTCTGAAGTTAAAAACTATCACCTGTTTAAAGGGGCAAGAGACTTATTCCTAGCCTTCTTTGTTTCTCAGATGAAAGAGATGGGAGCACTTTTCTGGCCTCCTAATTTAAAAACTTTTAAGGCAGCTTGATATGCACACTATATTGTGGAGAAAGGATATGATTGACTATGGTCAATACCACCCCAAGATGCGAGAGCATCTCACTGCTGTTGCAGAGTGGAACAGACAAGTAGTGAAGTTTAACATGCAATGGCTTAACTTCTTTTACTACCTCACCTTTGGAGATTTCCAAGATAAAGACAAATAGAGTTTGACACCTAAGCCCAGATGTGGTAGTCTCAAAATAGAGACACCCTTCTGGGCTATTTTTATTGGAGGATAATATGAAAAGGATTGATGTAGGTGATAGAGTGATGTATTTTTATTCCTTCCCTTGTAGGTATATGAGGGAGTATGAGGACTACATGCCCCCAGATATGTTATCTGGCCATATGTTTATAGTGATGGAGAAGCTAACAGGTTATTTGTTGCATATAGAGCCAGAATGTCCTTCCTTGAAGGAAATAGGGGGAGTATTGGTGGACATATCTAACCTAGTGTTGATAAGAAAGGGGCATGTTCGTCCCATATTGAGACTTCCCAATAAGAGGGATAGGTAATAGGCTCCTGATATTTTTTATTATATATAATGAACGTTTTTTAGGCGATTTCGATCCTGAAAAAGGGCTTTGTATTAGGGGCTGTTCTAGGAGAGATAGGCCTATACATAGGCTAGGGTATAGGGAAGTGGCAGATCTCTTCTCCTAGAGCCTCTCAGAGCCTCCTAGGGGTGTTATTGGGAAACTATGAGGGGTGTGTGTGGTTGGGGTGGGGTAAATCTTTTTGTTAATGCATAAGATTGGAGGAGGAATGTTGTTTAGGGGATATTAAAAAGGATGGGGAAAAGGTGACCACAGATAGGGGCGGAGATTATTGGGGACACTATACTTTTCCCACCATATTTGGAGAAGAGGTAAGTGGCACATCTGGCAGAGATTCTTGACGACATTATTAGCGACATTATTCAACACATTATACAGGGCATTATAGGGGGAAGTGGGCGCAAAAAAAATTTTCGATTTTCTGGCCAGATTTTACATCTGGTTACATTTGGTATACTTTGGTTACAACTTTTATATTTGGCTACTTTCAGTTAAATCTGGAATTATTTAGTTACACTTGAAGATTTTTTAAAAGTCAAGGCCAATATGTAACAAGGTGTAAAATGTATTGACTTTATTTCTTATATGTGGTAGGTGCCCATATATCATAGATCTTGGAAATAGCCAAATTTAATTTGTTACATGGTGTAACTGCGCTTGACTTATTTGTTTCCCTGTGATCTGTAAAATAAAACCACGATCATAATAATTTCATTTTGTCAAATTTATTTTGTAAAACTATGTAACAGTGATTGACTAATCCGGCATATTGTGTTTTCTAGGAGTAAAAAAAAAAAATATTGTTTGACTTTACCTGAAATTTGTGTTATTCGTGCGTGCACGTGTATCTATATAAGTATGTATAAAGTTATGCGCTCAAAACACTGTTACACACTGTTACACTTTAGGGGTTGCAAGGATATTAGAGTAAAGCTATAGTTAAGACATCGCAGCACATTAACTAACTAATTAATTGATTGGAGATCTTAAAATGGAAAACATATTTTACGGCTTGGACTGGGAAATATTATTTTACAAAAAGGGCAAAAAAGATCCTGTTTATGTTCACAGATACAGAGGAGGGAGAAGATCTGCTATAGAATTATTAAAAGATTATAGACAATGCTATGCAACGGCTCATGATAAAATAATATTAAAAAGAAAGCAAGTGTAAATAATTTTATTTATTTATTGGCTTATAAATATATTTATGATTGGAGATCAATATGTTTGGAATCGTTGAAACACTCACTAAGCATCAATTTATTGCACGCTTTAAAGAAGTAAGACCTTATCAATTCAGTGATAAAGGCTTAGAGATTATTTTTGATTATTTCGAGGGTTATGCTGATAGCTTAAACAGAGATATAGAATTCGATCCCATAGCCATATGCTGCGAATTCGAGGAGATGGACATTGATGAATTTACGTTAAACTTATCAAATTTAAAGCACATTGATGTTGATATTGAAGATTATGATTCTTTTAATAAAATTATCGAAGCAGCGACAGATGCAGGCGTTATCGTTGCTGGTTATTGCGAGGATGCAGACACAGTAATAACAGAATCATATAGCTGGTAAATATGGGCCGCTTTGGCGGCCTGCCTATACTTATTTATTATTTTATGATTGGAGATCTTAGAATGACACTAGAAAGAACATTTATTAATGATTTTATTGATGCTTGTTTGGATGACGGGAAAAACTACCTACAGGAGGAGTTATGCAGTTTAGGTTATTTACCCTTTAGCGATTGTTCTATTGAAAAAATAGAGTCTATAGCTAAAACACTGTTTGACTACGTTGCACCAGTGTTAAGGGATAATTTTAAACCCTGGGATCTCAGATCTGCAGGTGGGGATCTGTATATAGCTATGATGTATGATGATCTTGGCACTATATACCAAAAAGAGGTGTGGAAAAAATTAACGGAAAAGGATAACCCTAAAAATGTTTTTGGTTTAAGTTTACTTTGGTTTACTGGGGATGACCATATAGATCCAGATCCCGAGCACTGGTATGTGGAAATAAATTATTTCACAGAATCGGGGGAATAATTATGTTATTGGCAAAAAATAAAAGCAATGAAATTAAATTAATACCTTCGATGCTTAATAGGCACGGGTTAATAGCTGGATCATCGGGCAGCGGTAAAACAGTAACGCTTAAAAAACTAGCAGAGCTTTTTTCAGATGCGGGTATACCCGTTTTAGTTGGAGATATAAAAGGGGATCTTACTGGTTTTTTAACGCCGATTGAACTAACATCAGGGTTAAAAAAACGATGTGAAAATATTGGTACAGCATACCCCGATCCCCGATCTTATCCAGTGAGACTATGGGACGTATATAATAAAAAAGGAAAACAGATAAGCACTACAATAGTAGATTTTGGATCTACTTTGCTAGCTAATGTGCTGCAGCTTAATGCGACTCAATCAGGTGTCCTGACTATTGTTTTTCGAGTAGCTAGAGATCAGGATCTAGCTCTTAACACAATTGACGATCTGCGTCAAGTGCTAATCTACTGTTTAGAGCACAGGGATAACATAGGGTTGTATTATGGCAACATAACACGATCCAGCATAAGCACGATTCAACGGGGTTTATTAACTTTGGAAGACCAAGGGGGAAACTATCTTTTTAAAGATCAAGATCCTTTCAATTTTAAAACACTAATAAGAAAAGATAAGTTAAATCAAGGTGTTATCAACTTATTAGACTGTGTCGAGCTTATAAAAAGCCCGCAGCTTTACGGCTGCTTTTTAATCTATTTGCTTAGTCAATTTTATGATAACTTGCCAGAGGCAGGGGATCTTGTAAAACCCGAATTTATATTCTTTTTTGACGAGGCTCATCTCATCTTTTCTAATGCTAGTAAGCTACTTTTATCTGAGCTAGAAAACATCATGCGACTGATAAGATCTAAGGGTGTAGGCGTGTATTTCTGTAGCCAATCACCTAATGATCTGCCTGATATAATCTTAGGGCAATTAGGGCATAGGATACAGCATAGTATGCGAGCATATACCGCTGCAGCTCAAAGAGATCTGAAAGTAGCTGCAAATACAATGCGTGAAAACCCTTATATTAATGCTGAGAAAGAGATCCCTCTGTTAAATATTGGCGAGGCTTTAATTAGTGTTTTGGACAGCTCGGGAAGTCCAACAATCACAGAAAAGGCTTACATACTGCCACCAAATAGCAAGATGGGCTTAGCAGATCCGAACGACTATCATTATTCTTTAGATCGGGCTTTGTCTCACAAATTAGTAAGCATACATAATGACAAAAACAATAATTTAGATGCAAGTCAAAAAACATATGAGCAAGAAAACAACAATATAGCAGATACAGGCATTGACAGATTAGAAAATATAGGATCTGATAGCTATGAGGCGTTTTCAGGCGATTCTAGGGGTTTTACTAGTAAGCCTATAGGCAAGTATAGGGGTGCAGCATTAAACGCCTTAGGAGGTCTCACAGGAGGTTTAAAAAGGATAATTGGGGTAGTAGCAAGGATCTTATTTATTCTGATGATCATCGCCATGTGTATTAACCTTTTCCCGCCTTTACTTTTTTTAATTCCTGTGCTATGGGGAAAGATCTTCGAGTAGCAGGGCATCCAGTGTTACACCTTGTTACACTTTAAGGGTTGCATAAGGATAAGGGCAGGGTTATATTTAAGACTCATTCACTTAATTAATAAGGGTAATACGATGAATATCTACAAAGCGGCCTTTTAGCAGAGTTAGAAGACTATATAATGTAAAGGTTGAAATAATATGATGCTGTGCTATAATTAAGGCATAGCATCAAACAACAGCTAAACACTAACTAATGATTGGAGATCTATAATGTTTAAAGGCATTGATTTCAGCTTGATTGAGTCATTCTATGACTCGGATGAGGGCTTTACAGATTATTGTACAGAATGTTATCAAGAGATCCTTTTATGCGATTGTGTTAGGATCTTTGCAAATGAATTCAAACTGGACTGGGAGGACTACAATGCTTAATACAGCTAAGAATCTTATAAAAACATACAAAAACAATATAAGTTTAATGGCTCAACAAGCGGAAAAACTATGTAATGATCATAGTCCTTTTTGGTCTGTAGAAACAGATGTTTATTATTTTAGTGACGGTAGCGTACTGTGGATCAATAGTTATGATGAATATGGTGATACATATCTGTGGTTTGTGTTTGATTTAAATAACGGCATCATTAGTGATGCTTATCAGTGCTATGATCAAGCTGTTGATAAGCTATTAGAGTATGTTAAAAGCAATCCAGATAACGCTGTAGGGTTTTACGGCATAGTAGATTTATTTGGCAATGAGGAGATCTATAATGGATAAGCGTTTAAAGGTTGTTCTAGCGGATCTGGTAGGAGCAATATTATTCTTTGCTGTGATTATTACAGCTTGCTTTTTATAAAATAATTAAACTTAATAAACCTCCTATAGCCAGCAATACGCTGGCTATTGGTGTTTTTCTTGTTGACTTAAATAAAATAATATGTATAATAATAAGTATCAACACTAATCATTTAAGGGGATAAAATATGTTTAAGTCACTCTACAATCTGTTAGCAACAAACGATGGTTATTTTAAAAGTGAAAAACAAGCCAGATTTCTGCTTAGCAAGCTTGGCAATCGAGTAGTACAGAATATGGGCTTTAATCTGGGTAGTGAGCACAATAATAAGAAAGTAGGTAACAGTGCTTACAGAGTGTTTGAGCTAGACTCTAAAGGTGTAGTTAGCATTGTTCATCATAACGCTAAAGGAAAGGAAATTATCTTTGAGCGCGGCGGCTACAATCGCTATAAAGCCAAGCAAGATAGGCTCAATAAATCTAGGAAATTAGTTACTATCAGCAAGGATTTAATGGAACAGATAAACGATCTGTTTCTAATCAATTTCAAGGAAACAGCATTGAAAGCGGGAGCGAGACCTGAGCATGTAAATAAAGTGTATCCAAGACTAGTAAAAAGAGAAATTACAAAAAGCAGCACAAGAGAGATTATAGACAATCCCCTGTTTTCAGATCTGGTTAAGGGTTTAGCAGAACAGTGGATGGATATCGAAGACAAGCTAAGAACGATGTAAGACATCAATAAAACAAATACAATACCCTAGGCCAGCATTAAGCTGGCCTTATTTTTTGTCTATAGCTTTTAAAATCTTTTACAGCCCTTTACAAGGCTTTTTGTGCTTTATGTATAGGGTAGTATAGGGTAATCAATTTAAAGCGCTTAAATGCGCTTAAATCGGATTGAACCTATTGGTAAAATATAGGGAAATGCTGGTAAAACATAGGTGGGAAATATAGGGTTATAAGGTGTTTATAAGGCTTATAAGGGCTTTATCATATGCGGGGCATATTGGGGCATAGTCTTAAGGTGTAAAGCCCTGTAAAGCGCTTAAAACAAGGCTTAGGGGAAATATGATAGGCCTACCATATTGGGGCAAATTTGTCAAATATAGTGTTGTAGGCCTATGGTGGTCTATAAAGACTATAGGGGAAATATATGGCATATGGTGGGGCATATATGTGGGCTATATAGGGCTTGTTTCTTGTTTTGTTATGTGTGAGTATAAGTATAGTGTGTTGTGTTAAACACACTTTTCCCCTCTTGTCAACCCATTTTACCATCTGTTACAAATTTTACTTCTTGTTACAAATATGTGGTTGACAAATATGGGGCAATATGTTAGCCCCTTATCTGAATCATAGATTAGCAAATAAAGCAAGATGTTTTACATCTGGTTACATTTAACATCTTGTTACAATCTAGGCCTTGACTTTTAGCACAGATAGGGGGCAAGATTCAAGGCCTATTCAAACCATAATAAAATTATCTTGTCAAGTAGATTTACTTTCTGTTACAAATTAACTAAAATAAATCTTGACAAATAGATTTGTTACAGATAGTCACATAAGGAAATATCTTGTTACATATCCCCCTTGAATAGGTAGCACAGATAGGGGGCAAAGTCAAGGGGAAATACATAATGTTACAATATAAACATTCTGTTACACAATAGGGATTGACAAATTAGAATGTTTCACTTGGTTACAAATCTGTGCAATGATATAAAATATTATGTAAGATATTTTAAAATTATGACAGATTGGGAAATTTGGGGAAATATTCGTGCTTAACACATTTGCTCTAAATATGTAAATATGTGGCACACACATATGTTCCACGTATGACACACATATGCACATATATAGCACAGATATGCCCACAAATAGAGCCCTATGTAAGCACGCAAATATAACTCAAATGTTTTCATATGTAGCCCTATAGGCTCTGCATATGTGCACAACATATGTAGCTTCTTTACAGAGCCTCCTATGCTATGACCTATGTGAAAGATATATCCCTATAGGGGAAGCCTAAAGGCCAGATGGGCACTCATAAGGGCTTCCCCCTTATTTGAGGATACACACCAACCAAGTAGATAACTATAGAAGCACACATATGTGTTGGTGTGCATAGTCCAGATATTTTAATTATAGATATTTTTATTTTATAAGTATGATCGATCATTAAAAATAAAATAAATAAAATATAAGGGGGGAATGTTTCTCTAAGAGTGACAAATAGCATTCCCCCTATAGAGAGCACCCTTACAAGGCTCTTATTAGTGGTGCTCTCCTATTCACTAATAGATGCCCTATGTGGGAACATATATTTGTTTATTCTCTCTTTCATGTTTATTGTATGATCGAGAATATATGTGGCACATATATGCCTATGTTCCCTATATGGGGGCATAATCTGTCTACTTGCTGTAAGAAAGATATTTTATTGTCTGAGATTATAGGAGTAAGATGTTTATTGCCCCAGATATTTCAGACATAAAAAAGATGCCCCCTAATAGGCATCAAATTCTCCATATGTATATATATATATATATATATATATGATCAGTCTTATTATTCAGTCTTACTATATCACAAATATGGTACGCATCGTCTTCACCATTTTGGTGATAACTTCTTGACTTATCCCCCGATAAGTGGTATATTTTTTAAAACTGTGGGGGAAACTATGGAAAGATTTTTAAAGATTGATAAGGACTTTTTAGATGTGAGGGAGCTCACCCTTCCTGATGGGGAGGTGGTGAAGGTGAGCCCTACAGATAAATTAATACACGGACACATGTACGACAGATGGAAATTCTTCACTGGCTCTGGCTCTGAATACTACGACAGTCTAGAAGATATTTCTAAGGCTCTCGCAGTGCATAGAAACACTGTGTGGAGAAGTGTTGACAAGCTGAACAAGCTGGGCCTTCTAGCCATAGAAAAGAAGCACATACGTGGGTATGAGAGCAATGTGTACACTCGTGTGTTTTTAGTGGGGGAAAAGTTTAAGGTTAAAAAAGAGACACCTGCCGTGAAAGCAAGTGTCCCAGAAAGCCCTGATACAGATTTAGAAAACCTCAGCCCCTTCTAGAGGCCTTCCCCCCCCCACTATATCCGAAAGTATCTAGAGTGACCCAAACACTTTTGGAGAACCTGCCTATGTTACTAGAGTTGACCCTGTCGTTTAGAAGCCTTATGGTGACTACCTTCCTCTCAGCCTTCAGCCTCTCTCCGAACAAGTAGGGGTGGGGAATCTCTACGTCTTTGCACCTAGACACAATAGAGGGGTTTATCTCCTTCTCCTTACGTAGGCCTTCACTTATTTTAATATCTGTACCTTCAGGAACTAGTAGTACGGAGATTATTTGGTCAAAAGGTTTATACCTAACAACTGCCTCCTCTACGGAGTCTCTCAACCCTATGTCCCCAAAAATGTAACCACTAAAAGCGTTAGAGTCTGTAACTACGTAGTCGTAATACTTAGATAACAGGACGATTTGGTTTGTGTCTTCCTCCCTGCACTTGTTAGGGCACATCCCTTTATCAAAGATACGAGTCTTTATAGACTCTTGGTGAAGCTCAGTGTTTGCACCAGATGCCTTAGACTGAGCTGCCACATAATAGGCCAAAGTGGACTTACCTAACCCGCTATGGCCAGCAAACTCAATTAAAGTTTTCATATTTCCTCCTCTAGGGTAACCCATAATACACACCTACCTAGTGTTCCCTATGTTCCAATTCTTTCTCAAATACTTTCTCCCAATCTTCTCTGTTAGAAAAATACCTTCCCTCATCTCTGTATCTACGCAACATATTCAAACAATTACGTATGTGGGAAGTGTCCATCTGTGTCACACAATACTTTGTGCCATCTCTTCCCTCCCACACAGAGAAGTCTTCTTCCACATAGTGCTCATATAGCTGGGCATAAACATAAATATCACTTGCTATTGACACATCTCCCCCTTAAGACCATTTGTAGCCAATCATGCCCGCGAACAGGAGCGGATTCTCTGAGTAGGGATCATAATAATCACAAAAGAGAAACACCTCTCTTTTGAGCCCATCTTTTAAATAAAACCACATCTCGTCTCCGTGTACATTATATCCCCCTTCGTTATATACTTTCAAAATGTATTTGAATCCTCTGTGTTGCCATTCCGTG
>Ga0079225_10002717_pt1 | contig 10248 bp, 9 predicted proteins | sample Poulit2012_FD_76344 | JGI IMG/M metagenome (GOLD analysis project Ga0079225, IMG submission 76344) | Agricultural soil microbial communities from Georgia to study Nitrogen management - Poultry litter 2012 | ecosystem: Environmental > Terrestrial > Soil > Agricultural land | place: USA: Georgia...
GGCCTGATCGGGGGCACGAAAACCGAACTGATCAAGACGATGGCGGCCGGCGGAGCCCTGGCCATCGCCGGGCGCGGACAGTCACCCGATGATGACGAGCAAGCCCTGGACCGGGCCGCGATGGAGTTCGGTACCGACTGAAACATCGCCGGCGGGATGAGCCTCACCGGTCGGGAATCGACAAGCGGGCTGGCGGGCTGCAGCTCTACACTCAACCGAACCCATCCGGAACCACGTCCCGTCTCGAGGAGCCCGTAACCCGTGTCCCATGCGCAGGTGGCCGACAGCCACGCCCTGATCCGGGTGCAGGGCGCCCGGGAGAACAACCTCAAGGACGTCCACCTCGACATCCCCAAACGCCGCCTGACGGTATTCACCGGTGTCTCCGGGTCGGGGAAGAGTTCGCTGGTCTTCGCCACGATCGCCGCCGAGTCCCAGCGGATGATCAATGAGACCTATCCTGCGTTCGTCCAAGGTTTCATGCCCTCGATGGCGCGTCCCGACGTCGACGTCCTGGCGGGTCTGACCACGGCGATCGTCGTCGACCAGGAGCGGATGGGAGCCAACCCCCGCTCCACGGTGGGCACGGTCACCGACACCGGGGCGATGTTGCGCATCCTGTTCAGCCGCCTGGGTCAGCCGCATATCGGTTCTCCGCAGGCGTTTTCCTTCAACGTCGCCTCGATCAGCGGCGCCGGTGCGGTCGCCTTCGAGAAGGACGGCCGCACCATCAAGGAACGCCGTGACTTCAATGTCGTCGGCGGGATGTGCCCCCGCTGTGAGGGACGCGGTTCGGTCAGCGACTTCGACCTCGGCGAGTTGTACGACGAGACCAAGTCCCTGGCGCAGGGACCGTTCACCATCCCGGGGTGGGGGCCGGAGGGCTGGTACGGACAGATCTACCAGAGCGCCGGCTTCTTCGATGCGCACAAGCCGATCGCCCAGTTCACCGCCAGGGAACTGGATGCGCTGCTGTACAAGGAGCCCACCAAGATCAAGATCGGCGGGTCGAACATCACCTATGAGGGAGTGATCACCAAGCTGAAGAAGTCGATGCTCGCCAAGGACCGGGAGGCGATGCAGCCGCATGTGCGGGCGTTCGTGGACCGAGTGATCACGTTCGCCACCTGCCCCGATTGCGCGGGCACCAGGCTCAGTGCGGCGGCCCGGTCCTCGACGATCGAGGGCCAGAGTATCGCCGACGTCAGTGCCATGCAGATCACCGACCTTGCTGCCTGGATCCGGGGCCTGGATGAACCCTCGGCTGCGCCGCTGTTGGACTCACTGGGCGAGACGTTGGACTCCTTCGTCGAGATCGGACTGGGATACCTCTCCCTGGACCGGCCATCGGGCACTCTGTCCGGGGGAGAGGCCCAGCGCACCCGGATGATCCGGCACCTCGGGTCGGCACTGACCGATGTGACCTACGTCTTCGATGAGCCGACGATCGGCCTGCATCCCCACGACATCGCGCGGATGAACCAGTTGCTCCTTCGTCTGCGGGACAAGGGCAACACCGTCCTCGTCGTCGAACACAAACCAGAGGTGATCGCCGTGGCGGACCACGTGATCGACCTGGGCCCGGGGGCCGGTACCAGCGGGGGAGAGGTGACCTTCGAAGGGACGCTCGAGGGGCTGCGCCACAGTGAAACCACCACCGGGCGGCACCTCGATGACCGGACCCGGTTGAAGGAGACGGTGCGCACCGCCTCCGGCGCCATCGAGGTGCGCGGCGCCGACACCCACAACCTCACCGAGGTCGACGTCGATATTCCGCTGGGCGTGTTGTGTGTCCTGACCGGGGTGGCCGGTTCGGGCAAGAGCTCACTGATCAACGGGTCGGTCGCCGGGCGAGACGGGGTGGTGGTGATCGACCAGAGCGCGATCAAGGGCTCCCGCCGTTCCAACCCGGCGACCTACACCGGCCTCCTGGACCCGGTCCGGAAGGCCTTTGCCAAGGCGAACGGGGTCAAACCCGGGTTGTTCAGTGCCAACTCCGAGGGCGCCTGCCCGGCGTGTAAGGGAGCCGGGGTGATCTACACCGAGCTGGGCTTCATGGAAACGGTCGAATCCCCGTGCGAGGTGTGCGAGGGCAAGAGGTTCCAGGCCGAGGTGCTGCAGTACACGCTGGCCGAGCGGAGCATCGTCGAGGTGCTGGACATGCCGGTGGCCCGGGCAAGGGAGTTCTTCGGCACCGGGCCCGCCCGAGTCCCGTCGGCGCACGCGATACTGGCTCGACTGGATGATGTGGGCTTGGGCTACCTGACCGTGGGCCAGCCCCTGAACACCTTGTCCGGCGGGGAGCGACAGCGGCTCAAGCTCGCGATCCAGATGGGCCAGGACGGTGGGGTCTACGTCCTGGATGAGCCCACCAGCGGCCTGCATCTTGCGGACGTGGCCCAGCTCCTGGGGTTGCTGGACCAGCTGGTGGAGGCCGGCAAGTCCGTCATCGTCATCGAACACCATCAAGCGGTGATGGCCCACGCGGACTGGCTCATCGACATGGGCCCCGGCGCCGGGCACGACGGCGGACGGGTGGTCTTCGAGGGTACGCCGGCCGATCTGGTGGCAGGCTCGTCGACCCTGACGGCCCAGCACCTGGCGGATTACGTCCGCGGATGAGCCCCGAAATGACTGGGCTGATCCCAGGCAGTGCGATCTATTGCTGATCGTGGTCGTTGGCCGGCGCGGCGCGTCGCCGCCGACCCGCCTCGAAAACGGCGGTCACGACGAGGACCACAGCCAGTGCGATACCCCATCGAAGCACCACAGGTGGTGCGAAAACGAGCTCGACCACAGCGTTGACCACGAACGCAACGACCACGATCCACAGGAGGCGGATAACGCCCTGATGCCTATCCACGACTCGACCGTAACGCCCATCCTGGCCCACCACACAAGCGGACTTGCCTCTGGGTGAGTGGCCAGATCCGGAGGCGAGGCGAGGTCAGCTGGTGGGCTCGTAGATCCGCTGGTCCTCGCGCACACCGGCGAAGCGGAACGGGGCACGGGTCTCGTGGCGGTTGGTGTAGTCCGACGGGTCGGTCCGTGGCATGGTGCGCTGACGCGCTAGGTAGGTGTCGTCGCTGATCTGCGGGCGATCTGCCAGGATCTGCTCGTTCGTGGCGGTGCGCAACCCCTCCCGGTAGCCTTCGACGACCGTGCCGGTGAGGAACTCCGCAACGGCGCCGGAACCGTAACTGGCGATCGCGACCCGTTCGCCGGTGAGGTCCGCCTCGCCGTCGAGCAGGGCAAGGAGGGCGAGGTATACCGAGGCAGTGTAACTATTGCCGATCCGGCGGTTGTAGGCCATCGTCGGATCAACCTGCGCGGCGAGAGCCGCAGCGTCCAACGTTGACCCGGCACGCTGGGCGAGGTATCGGTGGGCCTTGCTCGCCATCTTCGTGAACGGCTGGTGGTAGCAGAACCGGTCGATCGCGGCGAAGTCTGCCCCGCCCTGGGCGCGGTAGTCGGTGAATGCGCCGCCGATAGCCTCCAGGTAAGCGGTGATCGAACTCTGACCATCGACGATCGCGGTCACCCGGTGGTTCGGGCGCCAGAAGTCCATCACGTCGGCGGTGAACAACCCGGCTGCCGGTTCGAGGGCAAGCAATGCCGGATCGGCGGAGACAGTGAAGGCGGCAGCCCCAGCTCCCTGTGTGGGTTCAGCGGAGGAGCCCAGTTCGTAACGCGCGACGTCGCTGGCGATGACCAACACCTTCTCGGCGGGGTTGCGCGCGACGAGCGCGGCGGCGAACTGCAAGGCGGCAGTGCCCGAGTAGCACGCCTGCTTGAGTTCGACCACCCGCACGTTCGGCGAAAGCCCGAGCAGCCGGTGGGCGTAGACCCCTGCCGCCTTGGACTGATCGATCCCGGTTTCGGTGGCGAACAGTACCGTGCGGATCTGATCGCGGCCGGCTCGCTCGAGGACTGGTAACGCCGCCGCGGCGCCCAGGGTGACGATGTCCTCGTCCTCGGCGATGACGCTCATCTCGGTCTGCCCCAAGCCCTTGTAGTACTTGGCCGGGTCGGTGCCGAGCCGTTCGGCGACGGCAGCCAGATCGATGCGGTAGGCACCGGTGGCCAGGGCAAGGTCGTCGATACCGATCACGAAACTGTTCACTCCTTGGTCGAGGGGATGGACTCTACGGTGTCACGGTCCGGGCGTTCGAACGCGACGTGTGCCGCCATGAGTTCACCGGGATTGGTCTGCGCGGCCAGCAGCGACAGTTCCCCGCACCACACTGCGGCGGCGCACAACCCGGCGAGCCGCCGGGCGTTCTCACCGGGGGCGCGCTCCTCGCGGCAGCCCAGCCGGGTGAGGTTCTCCTCGACAAAGGCCAGCCCTTTACCGCTGCCGACGGTGCCCATGATCAGATTGGGCAGCGTGCAGGAGAAGTACAGGTCACCGCCATCGACCTCCGCCTGGGTCACCCCTTGAGAGCCCTCCACGATGTTCGCGGCATCCTGCCCAGTGGCCAGGTAGAAGGCCAGCAGCATGTTGGCGTAATGGGCGTTGGCCGACCGGATTCCGCCGGCAAGGATGGTGCCCACGAGGTTCTTGCGGGTGTTCAACTCCGCGATTTGCTCGGGGGTGCTGCGTAGCCGCTTCTGGACCACCGCCCGGGGGATCACCGCCTCGGTGACGACGTGCTTGCCGCGCCCGAGGATTCCGTTCACCGCCGTGGCCTTCTTGTCCGAGCAGTAGTTGGCCGAGATCGAGCCGTATCGCAACTGCGGCCACGTCCTGATCAGATGGTTCATCAGCCGCTCGCTGGCCAGGGTCACCATGTTGTGCCCGGAGGCGTCCCCGGAGAGGATCTCGAACCGTAGGAACAACAGCCGGCCGGCGATCTCGCTGTGCAGGTCGATGAGCTGGGCGAAGCGGCTGCTGGCGGCCACCACCTCCTGCAGCTCGGCGAACCGCTGGCGGATCTCACTGAGCACTCCAGCTGCGACACCGGCGCCGTCCAGTTCGAAGTACACCGAGCGGCTCATCCGCTCGGTCACCAGCGTGGTGGCGATCCCGCCGTCGATGAACTGGGAGATCCGCGCTCCGCGACCTACCGATGGCCACAGCGGGGTCTCGTATGTCGCCAGTGGCACCTGAAGGTCGCCGGAGACGACATTGCCACTTATGCGCATCGGGCCGACCCATCGCAGGGGCACAGCGGCCGTTGACTCACTCATCGTTCCATCATCCTCACTGCGCCGCCACGGCGCTCACCTGTGGGGCCACGGCCAGCGAGAGCGGGCGCAGGCCGGCCCGTTCCCACTCACGCAGCATGGGGTCCAGGTCGGCGCCCCGTACCGCGAGCACAATCCCGCAATCGCCACCGCCGGCACCCGAAGGTTTGCCCGCGGCGCCGATCTGCTCGGCGGACCGGGCCAGTGTGGTTAGCGCCGGTGTCTCGATCGGTATTCCCAGGGTGGTGCCCAGGCCCGCGAGGAGCTCCCTGGTGGCGCGTACGGCACCGAGTACCAGACCGGGATTAGCCTCCCTCAGGCCGGCCACCAGTTCATCCACTCGGGTTCTGCTCTCGGCCAGAAACCTCGCGTAGGAGGGGTTCGCAATATCGCGGCGGGCGCGGACGTCATCCACCAATGCCGTGGTCGATGCCGCTACGCCGGTCCAGCCGACGATCAGGTCGAGCCCCGTGGGCGTAGGCAGCGGGCTGATCTCGAGCAGGGGCCACGGCCGGCGAATCGCGGCGAGTGTCCCGTCCCGGTCACGCAGGGCGGTGGCCGCGGTCCGGTCGGGGGATTGATAGGCGAGCCACCCACCGAAGGTGCTCGCTGCGATGTCGCCGCCGGAGGAGGAAGGAGCGACGTCGATCGCGGCCAACAGGGCCGCCTTGAACTGCTCGAGCCCGGTGAGCCGCAGCCCGTAGAACTCATTGAGGGCGGCCACGACGCCAACCGTCACCGCCGCGCTCGAGCCGAGCCCGTACTTGCGCCCGTCGCCGTCGTCGAGGTCGCTGCTGATATCCAGCGTGTACCACTGTGGCTCGATTCCGAGATCCGCCACGAGGGCCTCGATCGTGCGGATCGCCGAGAACACGTAATCCAGCGGTCGCCGCCCGTCCTCGGGTACGACGACGCCGCGGTCATCGCGCAGCCAGTGCAGCGGCTCGCGGCCGAAGTGTGCGGAGCGGACCATGCCGCGATGCTCACTGGGGGAGACCCGGACCGTGACATACCGGTCGATCGCGACCAGGACCGCCCGCCCACCTGGTTCGACGACGGCGTACTCGCCGGCGATGAACAACTTGCCCGGCGCCCGGCTCATCGGGCCTCCTCCACCCGCACCCCGGGCCCGGACCCGGAGATCAGGAGATCGAGTCCGGCGAACGCGGCGGCGAACCGGTCGGCAACGGCTGCGGCGTCCTGCGGGCGGCACAGCACCTTGACGTTCGGGCCGGCGTCGATCGTGGCGTAGGCCTCGATACCGTCCTCGCGCAGTTGTGCGACCAGGTCGAGTGCGGCGACGGTGCCACCGGTCCAGTACCGCACCGGGGGCACGGCCCCGAGCATGGTGGCATGCATGCGCAGGGCGTTGGACTCAGCGAGCTCGCCGACGGCGGTGAAGTCCGCCCTCGTGATCGCCGTGCGCATCTGGGTCAGTTCGCTGGGCACCGACTGCACCCAGGCGCCGTAGAACGGGGACGTCGCCGCGGTGCGGCGCATCGCTTCCCTGCTGCCGACCGCCTTGCGGCCAGGGTCCAGGACAGCGACGACGAGCGCGAGGTTGAGGCCCTGAGCGGGCAGCGGCTCGGCGTAGGAGGTTGCGTCGTCGCCGGCATACCACTCGACCAGACCGCCGAATACCGAGCGGGCCGCCGATCCCGAGCCCCGGCGGGCCAAGCGGGAGAGGTCCCGCCGGCTCAACTCCAAGCCGTAAGCAGTACTGGCGGCGGCGGCCAGCGCCGCGAAGCCCGAGGCGGAGGACGCCAGGCCGGCGCCGGTGGGGATCTCGTTCCCGGTGTCGACGACGGCGGGCGTGCGACTACCAGCCAGGCCGCGCACTAACTCCAAGAACGAACGGATGCGCGCTAGTTCCCTGTCCAACATGGGCCTGCCCCGCCACGTCGCGACGTCCTCGTCGGCTTCGGGAGCGAGTGTGACAGTGGTCCGGGTGGGGGCGATGTCCAGGGTCAGGGAGAGGCTGCCGGTCGCCGGTAGAGACAACTGCTCATCCCGTTTACCCCAGTATTTGATGAGCGCGATATTCGGGTACGCGATGGCGGTGGCGCTCACGTGGTTCCTACCATCACGGTCCAGACGGCCACGGCCCCTGCCTCGGTCATCGCCGAGGCGATCACGTCGGCCTGGCCGGTGTCGGTGGCGGCCGCGATGACACACCCCCCGCGTCCGGCCCCGGTGAGTTTCGCCCCGGCTGCACCGGCTCCGAGCGCCGCGGTGATGAGCTGGTCGATCATCGCGTGGCCGACGCCGAGTTCGGTGAGTATCTGTTGCGCGGCGGTCATCCGTTCGCCGAACGTGGTGAGCTGCCCGCCTTCCAAATCGGTGACCGCCCCCCGGGTCAGGTCCCCGAGGCGGGCCAGCAGGGCCGACCCCCGGGCCGGGTCGGCGTCCACGGTCCGCCGGACGCCCGCAACGGCCTCATCGGTGGAGGCGCGAACGCCGGTGTCGGCCACCACGAACCACACTGGTGCGCCGAGGGGGAGTGGGGCGGGTATCCCGCCGGTGAACACGAACGGTTCCCGGGCCCGGGTGGCGCAGGCATCGATGCCGCTCGGGCTGCCGTGGGCGACTCGCTCGGCGCTCTGCACGAGTTCGAAGCGGCTTGCGTCGTCCAGCGGGAGCTGGGCGTGGGCCCGGATGGCTTCCACGATCGCGTGGGCAGCAGCGGCGCTGGCACCCAGGCCCGCCTGGGGCGGGATGCCGCTGCGTACGGCGACTTCGAGGTCACCGGCTGGAAGGTTGAAGAAGTCGAGGGCGGCGGTCGTGGCTACACCGACTGAGGCAAAGCGCTGCGGCAGTTGGGTGACCGGAAAGCTGCGGTCACCGCTGCTCAGGCGCAACGGGCCAGGGGAGTGGTGCACTTCGGCTACTGTCCGCAGCGGCGTCATCGGCAACGCGATGGCCGGGTGCCCGTACACGGCAGCGTGCTCGCCGACGAGGATGGCCTTGGCGTGCGCCGAGCCTGTGGGCAGGTGCGCCGAGCCCGTGGGCAGGACGGCAGGTTCGGACATCGGGAGGCTTTCGGCGGGGCAGCTGGGAACGCAGACCATCCTAATGACTCAGCGGCTGCTGAAGCCCCAATCCTGGAGCCGGGGGAGGGCGATCTGAAACACATGGTCGAACCAGGCCGTGAACGGCTCTGCGGCCCGCAGCCGAGTTAGCTCGTCTGCGGTGACGAAGATCACCTCGTCCACCTCGGCTGGCTCGGGCACGAGCGCCTCTGGGGAAACCCGGCCGGCGAAGACATGGTTGTACTCGTGCTCGTACAGTCCGCTGGCTTCATCGTGTACGTGGTACTTGACGGTGCCAAGTTCGACGAGCCCGGTCACCGGGGCGCCGAGTTCATCCTGAGCGCGCCGCGCTACGGCCTCGGCTACCGGCTCTTGGGGGAAGGGATGGCCGCACGTACTGTTCGTCAGCAGCAGGGGGGAGTGGTATTTGCCGGCTGCGCGCCGCTGCAGCAGCATCCGGCCGTCATGGTCGAAGGCGAACAACGAGAACGCCCGGTGCAACACCCCGGGCTCGCGGTGGACCTCGAGCTTCTCTGCGACCCCGAGCGCCAGGCCGTCCTCGCTGACCGTCTCCACGAGGATCGTCTCGTCGCCTGCCATTCGCTCCACCTCTCAACTCTGCCTGATGACCTATCCACACTAGCCCGAGTGCAACCGGACCCGGCCCGGCAGCTTGTGTGGGTAACGCTCGACTATGCGCGACCTCCCGGCGAGTCCAGCCTCCGGGCGGCGGGTATACTTTGGGTATGCCCTCAACAACCATCAAAGTAGATGCGGTGCTCCGGGACCGACTTCGAAGGGCGGCGAGTCAGCACGGTCGAACGTTGGGGGAACAGATCGCTGCGATGCTGACTGAGCAGGAGAGGCAGGACCGCTTCGCGCGCCTCGCGGAGCAGATGAACGCTCGGCCGCCGGATGAGGACTACCACCGTGAGGTGGCAGAGTGGCAATCCGACAGATGGAGTTGAGCCCGGGCGACGTATATTGGGCCAGGCCGGATCTGGCCCCTGGGGGGCGGGAGCAGAGGGGACGTCGCCCAGTGCTCGTGGTGAGTAATGATCTTTATCTCTCCACTGCGACGACGCTGATGCTGGTGGTGCCACTCACGACTGTCGATCGAGGCTGGGACAACCATGTACGTGTGGATCTGGCTACCTTGGCCGATCCGACTTTCGCCATGACAGAACAGGTACGCGCTATGTCTCGGCAGCGTCTCGACGCGCCTTTAGGCCGTGTATCGCCGAGCGCACTTCAGGCCGTCCGGACCTGGATTGGCGACTATCTGGCATCGGTGCTCGTCGCACGGCGAGTCGCTGACTAGTCACGATCCCGTGAGACCGATCCGATAATGTACATTATGTCATTATGGTACTCGCCAACTGTCCCCTAGGTGCGCGTCCCCTAGGTGCGTTTGGCGATGTCCCGCCAGGCCCGTGAACCTGGCCAATCAGACGGCCACGAGGAACGCCTGCACCCGCTCCATGAGCAATGCTGTGGCCTCCGGGTCGTATGCGTCGAGCGACAAGTCGGCGAACAGATCCTCGTTGCCCGGATAGACGAACAGCTCGGCGGCTGCTGTGGCGGCGGCGAGCTCCTGTGCGGCCGGCAAATCTTCGTCGAAGAACTCGTCGCCAGCCTTGCCGTGGACCTGCACCGGCACTCCCTGCGGCCACACCTGACCGAACTGAGCGATCGGCATGCAGGAGTGGATCAGCAGTCCCCCGCGGGCACCGGGCCGGGTCTGGGCGAGTTCCTGGGCGATCGTCACGCCGAAAGAGAATCCGGCATAGACCAGCCCGGGGCCGAGCTCGTCAGCAGCGACGGCGCCCCGCTCGCGAATCGCGTCGAGGCCGATATCACGGGCATATCCGAAACCCTCCTCGATGCTGGCGAACGTTCTGCCGTCGAACAGGTCCGGCGTGTGCACGGTGTGCCCGGCCTGTCGCAGCTCCTCGGCGAAGGCTCGGACTCCGTCGGTCAGGCCCTGGATGTGGTGGTACAGCAGCACCTCGGACATATGCGCACTCCCCTA
>Ga0079225_10002718_pt1 | contig 10248 bp, 7 predicted proteins | sample Poulit2012_FD_76344 | JGI IMG/M metagenome (GOLD analysis project Ga0079225, IMG submission 76344) | Agricultural soil microbial communities from Georgia to study Nitrogen management - Poultry litter 2012 | ecosystem: Environmental > Terrestrial > Soil > Agricultural land | place: USA: Georgia...
CAGTGACATGTGTATATTCTGCACGGCCGATTGACTCGAGGTGGCTGTGCTCCGGTCCTATTCCCGGATAATCAAGACCTGCGGATATCGAATAGGCTTCCTGTATCTGTCCCGCTGCATCCTGCAGCAGATGCATTTTTGCACCGTGGAGGATGCCGATGCGGCCGTCTGCGAGCGAAGATGCATGCTCGCCCGTCTCAATACCGTGCCCTGACGCCTCCACACCGATCATCCTTACCGACTCCTCTTCGATGAACGGATGAAACATGCCGATGGCATTGCTGCCGCCGCCGATGCATGCAACAACTGCATCCGGCAGTCTGCCTTCAATATCCGCCATCTGCCGCTTCGTCTCTTTGCCGATGACCGACTGCAGGTCACGCACAATTTCCGGAAACGGATGCGGGCCGAGCGCCGAGCCCAGAATGTAATGGGTGTCACCGACATTCGCCACCCAGTAGCGCAGCGCCTCGTTCACCGCATCCTTCAGTGTGCCGCGTCCCTGGTCCACGCTGACGACCCGGGCGCCCAGCAGTTCCATGCGGAACACGTTCAGCTCCTGACGCCTCACATCCTCTTTCCCCATGAACACCACGCAATCCAGATCCAGCAGCGCACACACAGTGGCGGTTGCCACACCATGCTGGCCGGCCCCCGTCTCGGCCACGATCTTCCGCTTGCCCATGCGGCGGGCCAGCAGTGCCTGCCCGATCGTATTGTTGATCTTGTGGGCGCCCGTATGGTTCAGATCCTCACGCTTGAGATAGATTTTTGCCCCGCCGCACTGCTCTGTCAGATTTTCCGCCGGGTAAAGCGGCGTCTCCCTGCCGACATAGTCCTTCATGTATGACTCCAGCTCAAGCTGGAATTTCTGGTCCGCCTTCGCTTCGCTGTACGCAGCCTCCAGCTCCTTCACCGCACTCATGAGCGTCTCTGGTACATACCTGCCGCCGAATTCCCCGTAATGCCCGCGGACATCCGGCTGTCTATAAGTCTTCTCCATCATTTACACTCCTCACTTCATTCATGATATCCCTTATCTTCTCCGGGTCCTTGACCCCGTCTGTCTCCGCACCGCTTGAGAGGTCCACTGCATATGGCCCGACTTCTCTGTAAGCCGCTTCGATGTTGCCGGCATCAAGACCGCCGGCAAGTATCAGCCGCCCCTTATCGATATCGGGATGGTCGAGGTCCGACCAGTCGAATGCTTTGCCGGTGCCGCCGCGTGCATTCTTACTCCCGCTGTCGATCAGTATGAAGTCTGCCGGGAAGCTGAACATCTCCATGAATGTACAGGGGGATGCGTGCGAAAAAGCTTTGATGACGCGCGCATTGATCGATCCGGCAAAAACTTCGTCCTCATCACCGTGAAGCTGGACATAATCGAGCCCGACGCGCCGGATGGCTTCATCGATTTCATCTTTTTCGGCATTCACGAACACACCGGCCTTTTTGATACAAGAACTCAGTTCACCGGCAATTTCCTCAGCTTCCCCGACCGTCACCCGGCGGCGGCTGTCAGCGAACAAAAATCCGATCATATCCGCGCCGCTCTCCTCAGCCGCTTTTGCCGCTTCCACCGTCTGTATTCCGCAGATCTTCACTTTCATCTATACCGTCACCTTTAGTTCCTTTATTTTCCCGGACGGATCCTCGGCTGTCATCAGTGTTTCACCGACCAGCAGGCCTTTCGCACCGGCACGCTGCATCCTGAGCGCGTCCTCCCGCGTCCGGATGCCGCTCTCTGCTATGAATGATGGGCCGAAGTCCCGGTATTTCCCGAGCAGTTTTTCCGTATTCGCAATATCCACCCTGAATGTCTTCAGGTCCCGGTTGTTGATACCGATGATTTGCGGGTTTATTTTGAGAGCGCGTTCCATCTCGGTTTCATCATGAACTTCGACCAGCACATCGAGGCCGAGCGACTTTGCATGATCGTAGAGGGCTTTGAGTGCCCCGTCATCGAGCGCTGCCACGATGAGCAGGATGACATCCGCACCGTACCGGTAGGCATTGTCGATCTGACGCGTATCGATGATGAAGTCCTTGTTGAGCACCGGTACATCCACAGTCCGTTTCACCTGTTCGAGATCGGACATCGTGCCGGAGAAGAATTTCTGATCCGTGAGGACCGAAACAGCATCCGCTCCCCCCTCAGTATATTTTGCCGCCTGTTCCGACGGGTTGATACCCTGGTTGATATCCCCTTTTGACGGTGACGCACGTTTCACTTCGGATATGAGCGCAATCGTACTTGAAACTTTGAGCTTTTCCGCCAGTGAAACCGGCTCTCTGTCCGCTGTAAGCGGGCCGCGCGGCAGGCTGTCCAGCTCCGCTTTCTTCTGTGCGATGATTTCATCCAGTATGGTCCCCATCTATATCACTCTTTCGTTCGAATATTTGACCATGTTCCTGAGCTTGGCCAGTGCATTGCCTGTTTCGATGCTTTCCCTCGCAAGCCCGATGCCGGCCTCGATCGAATCGGCAGCACCGGCGGCATACATGCCGAGGCCTGCGTTCAGCAGTACTGTGTCCCTCTGTGCGGGCGTCGCATTTCCTCCGAGTACATTCTTCAGTATTTCCGCATTTTTACTGCTGTCCCCGCCGACAATCTCCTCGAGGGGATATGTGGTGAGCCCGACGGATTCCGGTGTGAATTTCATTTCGTATATGGCTCCGCCTTCGAGCAGGGCCATATGGTTCTCTCCGGCAAGTGACGCTTCATCCATATGACCGGCGCCGTTGATGACGACCGCCCTTTTGCGTCCGAGGCGCTTCAGTACCGTCGCCATCATCACGAGCTGGCTGCGGTCGTAGATGCCGAGGAACTGATGGTCGAGCTCCACCGGATTGATGAGCGGGCCGATGAGATTGAAGATCGTCGGCACCCTCAGATCCTGCCTGACTTTCATGATCTGCCGGAGCTTCGGATGCACGTGCGGTGCAAAGAGGAAGGCGATGTTGTTTTCCTGGAGCATCATGTCTGTGTCCTCCGGGCCGAAATCGAGTGCAACACCCAATTCCGAGAGTACATCCGAACTGCCCGTCCTGCTCGTCACGCTCCTGTTGCCGTGTTTCGCGACTGTCACATCGGCCCCGGCAAGGACGAACGCCGACGCTGTTGAAATATTGAAGCTGTGCGAGCCGTCGCCGCCGGTACCGCAGTTGTCCATCACATTGGTCATCGTGCGTCTGATCGGCAGCGCGTTTTCCCTCAGTACTCCGACGAGTGCGGCAATCTCCTCCACCGTCTCGCCCTTCGCCTTCAGTGCCATCAGGAATGCCGCCACTTCGGAGTCACTCACGGCGTCGTTCAGGATGATCTCCATCGCCTCCGCCATCTCTTCGAACTCCAGATTTTTACGTGCGGACAATTTTTTAAGATGAGTGCGTATGCTTCGTTTTTCAACCTGTAAACTGAATGCCTGATTTGTGTTCATTATCCATTTCTCCTTTCGAATGAAAAAATCCCCCACAGACGTTCTGTCTGTGGAGGACGATATCACCGCGGTGCCACCTCGTATTAATGCCGCTCAGGGCATTCTCTCCCGCCGTGTAATGTACGGCCATCATCCGTATATTCGGCCCAGGCCCATTCAGAACAGGTGCATGTGCCGGTTTCCACCATCCCGGCTCTCTGTCACATGCCCGCTGTACCTACTTGTTCTGGAATACGGATCTGTATCAATTTTGCGCTGCTGCTTCAGATAAAAAAAGGCTCCCCTGTCTCTATGAAAAGGACGGGGAGCCGTGGTACCACCTTTATTGACCGATTGAACGGTCCACTCTGGCTGCAGCTTACACTTCAGCTGCGAATCCCTGTAACGCGGGATGAACGCCAGAGCCTAATCTCAAAATGATTTCAGCTTCTGGTTCTGACGGAAGTCCATTCACATGTCCCATGCACCGGTTCTCAGCAGCCACCGGCTCTCTTGAACATCAGGGAAATGCTACTCCTCTTCCTGATCACATGTTATTTAAATGATTGAATACCATACTAATACACGAAAAAAGATAATGCAAGCTTAAAATTAAAATTTTTTCAGAAAAATCTGATTCCTCTATGCCCAGTGGCGGTATCTGATTGCCTCGGCTGTGCGTTTGATGCCGACCACATATGCCGCAAGGCGCATGTCCACACGACGGGTGTCATGGATTCTGTATACTTCGTCGAACGACTCCTTCATCTTCCTGACAAGGAGCTCATGGATTTCCTCATCGTTCCAGTAGTAGCCCTGCTTATTCTGCACCCATTCGAAGTACGAGACGGTCACCCCGCCGGCGGATGCCAGCACATCCGGCACGATCAGCTTGCCGTTTTCGGTCAGAATCGCAGTCGCCTCCTGCGTCGTAGGCCCGTTCGCCGCCTCGCAGATGATATCCGCCCTGATGCGTGCTGCATTTTCATCAGTGATCTGGTTGGCGATCGCCGCCGGAATCAGGATATCACACTCCAATTCGAGCAGTTCTGCATTAGTGACCACTTGAAGGTCCAGTTCCTTCGCAACATCCACTTTGTCTTTATTCTCGATGACGTAGTCGATATCGATGCCATCCGGATGATAGAGCGCACGCGTGGATCTCGACACGCCCACGATCTTCGCCCCTTTGTCGTAGAGGATCTTGGAGATGAAGCTTCCTGCGTTACCAAAGCCCTGGACTGCGACACGGGCGTCCGCGATATTGATGCCGCGCTTCTCAAGTGCCTGTTCGACACAGATTACCGCACCCATCGCGGTTGCGGTGTTGCGCCCCTGGGACCCGCCGAGCACGATCGGTTTGCCGGTGATGAATTCGAATGCGTTATCTGAATGCTTCACACTGTATTCATCCATCATCCATGACATCACCTGGGCATTCGTATAGACATCAGGCGCCGGAATGTCCTTTGCCGGACCTACAATCTGGGAAATCGCCCTGACATAGCCCCTTGAAATGGCCTCCAGTTCCTTGTCGCTCAGCTCTTTCGGGTTACAGATGACGCCGCCTTTGCCCCCTCCATACGGGAGACCGACGATGCCGGCCTTCAGCGTCATCCACATGGACAGTGGAATCACTTCCTCCTCCGTTACGTCAGGATGGAAACGGATTCCCCCTTTTGTCGGCCCTGCAGCGTCACTGTGCTGGGCGCGGAAGCCTGTAAAAACCTTCACAGAACCGTCATCCATATGTATCGGTATGCGCACTTTGAGCAGTCTTTCAGGTTCTTTGATGAGGTCATACATGCCTTCATCAAAGCCGAGCATATCAAGCGCCTCATGAATTACAGATTGTGTTGATGAAATAAGATTCGAAGTCTTCCCCATAATTTCTACCACCCGTTATAAGATTTCCGCGGACACGGCATTATAAAGTGAATCTGTTTTACAAGGTACCTCCTTATAGAGAATAGGAAGCAGCTTCAGCCTGTCCAGGTTATATTATGTTAAAATTTTCGCAATTTAGATATTCATAATAATACAAAAGTTCGCATAATGCAAGAAAAAATACAGCAGGGGATTATAATCGAAACCAGCATATGTCATAGACGTATTTCAACTCTCTGACAGCCGCATCGTTCAAAAGGGGGGCGGACGTCGAGCTCCCAAAACATGAAAAACCCGGAAATCCATCGAATTTCCGGGTCGGCAGTTCTTATTTTTATGCCCAGCCTCTGTATCTGGCTGCTTCTGCTGTACGCTTGATGCCGATGATGTATGCTGCAAGGCGCATATCAATCTGGCGTTTGTCATGGAGGTCATAGATCTCATCGAAGGCTTTTCTGAGTTTGAGCTGAAGTTTCTCATTGACTTCGTCCTCATCCCAGTAATAGCCCTGGTTGTTCTGCACCCACTCGAAGTAGGACACTGTCACACCGCCTGCGGATGCAAGCACATCGGGAACGATGAGCTTGCCGTTGTCGGTGAGGATTTTTGTCGCTTCTTTCGTAGTAGGACCGTTTGCCGCCTCACAGATGATATCCGCTTTGATATCATCCGCGTTCTCTTCTGTGATCTGGTTGGCAATTGCTGCCGGGATCAGGATATCACAGTCGATTTCAAACAGTTCATGGTTGCTCAGGACGTCATCGAACAGATTTGTCACCATGCCAAAGCTGTCACGGCGGTCCAGCAGGTAGTCTATGTCGAGTCCGTCCGGATCATGCAGCGCACCGTTCGCATCTGAAATCCCTACGATTTTGGCACCTTTGTCCGAAAGGATCTTGGACAGGAAACTTCCTGCATTTCCAAATCCCTGTATTACGATGCGGACATCTTCCATCTTCATATTACGCTTTTCCATCGCCTGTTCGAGACACAGGACAACCCCCATCGCTGTTGCACGGTCGCGTCCCTGAGAGCCGCCCAGCACAAGTGGTTTACCTGTAATGAATCCCGGAGAGTTGAATTCGTCGATCATGCTGTACTCATCCATCATCCACGCCATTATCTGTGAATTCGTGAACACATCCGGCGCCGGTATATCCTTGGCCGGCCCGACAATCTGGGAGATTGCACGGACGTAACCGCGGCTCAGACGTTCAACTTCCTCTATGCTCATCTCACGCGGGTCACAAACAATCCCGCCTTTACCTCCGCCGTAAGGGAGATCGACGATTCCCGCTTTCAAAGTCATCCACATGGAAAGTGCAACAACTTCCTCCTCATTTACATCAGGATGGAAACGCACACCGCCTTTAGTCGGCCCGACCGCATCATTATGCTGCGCCCGGTATCCCGTGAACACTTTTACAGAACCGTCATCCATACGTACAGGGATACGTACGGTCAACAGACGCATCGGTTCCTTGATGAGTTCATACATGCCCTCATCGAAGCCGAGTTTGTCCAGGGCCTCATGAATGATCGTCTGTGTAGAAGTGATAAGATTTGATTTCTCTGACATTTTTTATCCGCCTCTTTTTATGAAACTGTTTTCAACTTCATTGTATCATACTGGATCTTTTTTTAAAGCGTTATTTGGACAGGACTGATTTCACTTTTTCAAGTGCCCAGTCGAGATCTTCTTTTGAAATGATGAGCGGCGGCGCAAAACGGATGACTGTTTCATGTGTTTCTTTGCAGAGGATGCCGAGCTCTTTAAGTTCTTCACAATACGGGCGGGCCGGCTCTGCCAGTTCCACTCCGATGAACAGTCCGCGGCCCCTGATTTCCTTGATGGCCTGGTTGTCGATCTTCCTGAGTTCCGCCTTGAAGTATTCGCCCAGCTCATTGGAACGCTCCACGAGATCCTCGTCGATCATGACATCGAGCGCCGCCTCCGATACGGCACAGGCCAGCGGGTTGCCGCCGAACGTGGAACCGTGGGATCCCGGATTGAACACTTCAAGCACTTCCTTGTCGGCAACGACCGCTGAAATCGGGAATACCCCGCCGCCGAGGGCCTTGCCGAGGATGTAGACATCCGGTTTCACATTATCCCAGTCCGTTGCGAACAGCTTGCCTGAACGGCCGAGCCCCGCCTGGATTTCATCCGCCACGAACAGCACGTTGTGTTCATCACACAGGTCGCGCACTTCCTTCAGGAAGCCTTCCGGCGGAATGTTGATGCCTGCCTCGCCCTGGATCGGCTCGAGGAGTACGGCCGCTGTGTTTTCGTTGATCTGCGCTTTGATCTGTTCAATATCGCCGAAGTCCACAAGTTTGAATCCATCAAGCAACGGGCCGTAGCCACGGCGGTATTCCGCTTCGGATGACAATGACACTGCAGCCAGCGTACGGCCGTGGAAGTTCTGGTTCATCGCGATGATTTCCGCCTTGTTGTCTTCGACGCCTTTGACATCATAAGCCCAGCGGCGCACTGCCTTGATGGCTGTTTCCACCGCTTCCGCTCCGGTATTCATCGGCAGTGCCATATCTTTGCCTGCAAGTTTACAGATCTTCTCATACCATGGGCCGAGACGGTCCGAGTGGAAGGCGCGGGACGTCAGCGTCAGTTTGTCCGCCTGATCCTTGAGCGCCTGGATGATCTTCGGATGCCTGTGTCCCTGGTTGACTGCCGAGTAGGCACTCAGCATATCAAGGTATTTATTGCCCTCCGGGTCTTTCACCCATACGCCTTCAGCTTCCGAGATGACGATTGGCAGCGGATTGTAGTTCGGTGCTCCGTAGTGGTTTGTCTGTTCAATGATTTCCTGTGATTTCGTCATAATGACATCCTTTCCAAAAAGACAGCAGGCTGATGATCGACCCGCTGTCCTGATTTTATTGTTATGATTATGTGCCTAGAACTGCTCTGATGATGTTTTACCCTGCATATGCAGCGTCAGGTAATCCGGGCCGCCGGCTTTGGAGTCCGTACCGGACATCTTGAAGCCGCCGAACGGCTGGTAGCCGACAATCGCAGCTGTACAGCCTCGGTTGAAGTACAGGTTGCCGACCATGAAATCGCGGCGGGCCTGTTCGATGTGTTCGCGGTTCTGCGTGATTACCGCCCCGGTCAGACCGTAATCCGTAGCGTTCGCATATTCGATTGCCTGATCGAAGTTCTTCGCCGTCGTAAAGCCGACGAACGGGCCGAATATCTCTTCCTGCATGATGCGGTCATCATGTTTCAGACCTGAGAAAATCGTCGGGTGCACGAAATGACCCGTATCATTCTCCGTCGTCCCACCCGCTTCGAGGTTCCCTTCGGACTTGCCGATTTCAATGTACTTCCGGATTTTTTCAAGGGAAGCATCGTCGATGACCGGTCCGACATTGACGTCGGATTCCGGATTGCCCACTTTGAGCTGTTTCGTCTTTTCGACCACTTTGGCGAGCAGTTCGTCGTGGATATCCTCAAGTGCGATTACCCGGGAGCATGCCGAACATTTCTGTCCGCTGAATCCGAATGCCGAATAGGTGATTGCCTCTGCTGCAAGTTCCAGATCGGCATCGGAGTCGACGACGATGGTATCCTTGCCGCCCATTTCCGCGATGACGCGTTTGAGATGTGTCTGAGAGTCCTGGACGATGGCTGCCTTTTCGTAGATCCGTGTTCCCACATCCCGTGAACCTGTGAAGGATACGAAGCGCGTATCCTTATGTTCGACAAGATAGTCGCCGATGTCGCGGCTTGAGCCCGGAATGAAGTTGACCACGCCTTTTGGCATGCCCGCCTCTTCCAGCACTTCCAGGAACTTGTACGCCACAATCGGAGTACGGGAAGAAGGCTTGAGCAGCACTGTGTTACCTGTTACGAGTGCAGCAGCCGTCGTGCCCGCCATGATGGCGAAAGCGAAGTTCCACGGGGAGATGACGAGTCCGACACCGAGCGGTATGTAGTGGAACTGGTTGTATTCACCCGGGCGGGATTCAACGTGACCCCCGTCTTTGATCTTAAGGTTGTTCCGTCCGTAATACTCCAGGAAGTCGATGGCTTCCGCCGTATCCGCATCCGCCTCTTTCCACGGCTTGCCGGCTTCCTTGACAAGGAGGGCTGTAAATTCAAACTTGCGCTTACGGATGATCGCCGCCGCTTTGAACAGCACGTCGGACCGGAATTCGAATGTGGATTTCCTCCAGGACCCGAATGTTTCAAGTGCGGCATCCATCGCCTGCTGGGCATGTTCCCGGCCGGCCTGGGACATATGGCCGATCGTCTCCGTCTTTTCAGCCGGGTTATAGGACTCTTTCTTTTCATCGGTCATGATGCGTTCGCCGCCGATGATCAGGGGGTAGTCCTTGCCCAGATAAGATTTCACTGTCTTTAATCCCTCTTGGAGCTTTGTCCGGTTTTCCTCAAGGGAAAAGTCCGTAAACGGTTCGTGTTTGTACGGTATCATTACAGATAACCTCCTTAAAGTATTGAATCTATAGATTATAATGAACGTTTTGTCAGACTTTTTCAACCCTTTTGATAACTGCATGGAGGAGCTGAATGAAAAGTGCTGTAAACCTATTCATACAATTCGATAACTATTCAATTGACAGAATATATTTCATTACTGCAATAACCTTTACGCGTTTCTCTGATGTAAACACTATTCATAAAAATTTATGTAAGCGTTTTTAAAACAGGGTGCCGAAGCACTCCGATCAGCCTGTATACTTCAAAAATAAAAAGACCACAGCCCATGCTGCAGTCTTTTCTGTTCAAGCCGTGTTTTAAAATGGGAGGCATCATCACTTGTCCTTAAGATGATTCTTTGCCTCTTCAATCCATTCCGGCATCTTTTGTCTGATGGATTCGAATCCATATTTCTCCGTCTCCCGGATCTGTTCCAGAACAGACCGCCTGTCCCGTTTCCTTTCCTCGCTTTTGAAG
>Ga0079225_10002719_pt1 | contig 10248 bp, 11 predicted proteins | sample Poulit2012_FD_76344 | JGI IMG/M metagenome (GOLD analysis project Ga0079225, IMG submission 76344) | Agricultural soil microbial communities from Georgia to study Nitrogen management - Poultry litter 2012 | ecosystem: Environmental > Terrestrial > Soil > Agricultural land | place: USA: Georgia...
AGTGATGAATCAGCCCCTCCATCGAGTGGCCCATGATCCAGCCGATGTGCTCGGGGGAGTTGCCCAGCCCGTCGGGGCCGAGTGTGAGGTCGGCGGGCCAGGCGATCTTGCGGTCCTCGACCATCACCGGCCCGGGCCCCAGGGTCTGCAGCTTGTCCAGGCATTGTTCGACGATCTTGAGTGATTCGGTCATCTCCTTGATCCGGATCAGATAGCGGCCGTAGGCGTCGCAGCCATCGTCGGTGATCACGTCGAACTCGTAATCGTCGTAGCCGCAGTAGGGCTCGGCGCGGCGCAGATCGTGCGGCAGCCCGGTGGACCGCAGCACCGGCCCGGTGATGCCCAGGGCCATGCATCCGGCGAGGTCGAGGTAACCGACTCCTTTGGTGCGGGCCTTCCAGATGTAGTTCTCGGTGAGCAGCCCGTCGATGTCCTTGAGCCGCTGGGGCATCAGGGTGAGGAACTCCCGGATCTGGGGGTAGGCCTCCTCGGGCAGATCCTGGACGACCCCGCCGGGCCGGATGTACTGGTGGTTCATCCGCAGCCCGGTGATGGTCTCGAAGAGGTCGAGGACCAGTTCGCGCTCGCGGAACCCGTAGAGCATGGCGGTCAGCGCCCCCAGTTCCATGCCGCCGGTGGCGATCGCCACCAGATGTGAGGAGATCCGGTTGAGCTCCATCATCAACACCCGGATCACGTTGACCCGCTCGGGGATCTCCTCGGTGATGCCGAGCAGCTTCTCCACCCCCAGGCAGAACGCCACCTCGTTGAAGAACGGCGACAGGTAATCCATCCGGGTCACGAACGTGACCCCCTGGGTCCAGTAGCGGTATTCGAGGTTCTTCTCGATCCCGGTGTGCAGATAGCCGATGCCGCAGCGGGCCTCGGTGACCGTCTCCCCCTCCAGTTCCAGGATCAGCCGCAGCACACCGTGGGTGGACGGGTGCTGGGGACCCATGTTGACCACGATGCGCTCGCCGGGGTCGGCGGAGTGGGCGATCTCGACGATCTCGTCCCAGTCCTGTCCGCCGACGCTGAGCACGGTCTCGCCGGCGGGCTGGGTGGAGTCGGTGGTGGGACGCGACATCAGGTGTAGGCCCTCCGCTGGTCGGGCGGCGGGATCTGGGCCCCCTTGTACTCCACCGGGATCCCACCGAGCGGATAGTCCTTGCGCTGTGGGTGGCCGTGCCAGTCGTCGGGCATCTGGATGCGGGTCAGCGACGGATGGCCGTCGAAGACGATGCCGAAGAAGTCGTAGGTCTCCCGCTCGTGCCAGTCGCAGGTCGGGTAGACCGAGAACAGCGACGGGATATGGGGATCGTTGTCGGGGGCAACGACTTCCAGCTGGATACGACGGTTGTGGGTGATCGACTTCAACGGATACACCGCGTGCAGTTCCCGGTCGGGGTCGTCGGGGTAGTGCACTCCGGAGACGCCCAGGCTCAACTCGAATCGCAGGTCGGGTTCGTCGCGCAGCAGCCGAGCCACCGTCACCAGGTGTTCACGAACGATGTAGAGGGTGAGCTCACCGCGGTAGACGACGACCGTCTCGACGGCGTCATCGAGATGGACGTCGTTGCGCTGCAGGGCCTCGGCGAGGGCGTCGACCACCTCATCGAAGTAGCCGCCGTAGGGTCGCGGGCTGCGCCCGGGGAATTCGATCTCCTGGACCAGCTTGCCGTAGCCGGACGTATCCGGGGTGCCGGAGGCGCCGAACATGCCGCGGCGCACCCCGATCACCTCGCCGCTCTCGGCGCCGCGCGGCCGGGCAGGATCGGTGCCGTGCTCGTCGGGGCCGCTCACCGCAACAACCCCTTCATCTGCCAGGTCGACGGCGCGGAGAGCGCGGCCTGTTCGGTCTCGGCGATCGCGCGTTCCCGGTTGACCCCCAACGGCGTCTCCCGGATCTTCTCGTGGAGCTTGAGGATGGCGTACATCAACATCTCCGGGCGCGGCGGGCAGCCCGGCAGATAGATATCGACCGGGACGACGTGGTCGACGCCCTGCACGATCGCGTAGTTGTTGAACATCCCGCCGGAGGAGGCGCACACGCCCATCGACAGCACCCACTTGGGCTCGACCATCTGGTCGTAGATCTGGCGCAGTACCGGTGCCATCTTCTGGCTGACCCGGCCGGCCACGATCATCAGGTCGGCCTGGCGCGGCGAGGCCCGAAACACCTCCATGCCGAAGCGGGACAGGTCATAGTCGGGCGCCATCGTCGACATCATCTCGATCGCGCAACACGCCAGCCCGAATGTCGCCGGCCACAGCGAACCGGTGCGGAAGTATCCCGCCAGCGATTCCACGGTGGACAGCAGCAGACCGCTGGGCAGTTGCTCCTCCAGGCCCATCTGCTTCCTCCTCGTTCCCCGGACCCGCGTCGATTCGGGCCCGACTCAGTCCCAACTCAGCCCGCCGCGGCGCCACACATAGGCGTAGGCGGCGAACACCACCGCGACGAACAGCGTCATCTCGACCAGCGCGAACACCCCCAGTTGGTCGTAGGCGACCGCCCACGGATAGAGAAAGACGATCTCGATGTCGAAGACGATGAACAGCATCGCGGTCAGGTAGTACTTGATCGGAAAACGCTGCCCCGACGCGGCGTGCGGTACGCCCACCGGCTGGTCGACCGGTTCGATGCCGCACTCGTAGGCCTCGAGTTTCGCCCGGTTGTAGCGCGACGGGCCCACCAGTCGGGCCGCGACCACCGACACCACCGCGAACGCCGCGGCCAGCGCCGCAAGAACCAGGATCGGGGTGTAGAGGGTCATCCCGCAGCAGCACTCCTCCAGGGCATCGTGGGTGAGCTCAGCCCGAGTCCGGGGGCTTGTGGACTGGGCCACCCGGGGATCGGATTATGAACTCCACCACAGCCTAGCCACGGTGGCGGCCGGGCCGAGTGATTTCGCCGGAGATCGTCGATGGGGCGGTGGCGTTGTGCCGCTCACCGCGCGCGCAGCAGCTCCAACACCGCGCCGCTGAGCGTGATCGGGTCGATCGGGTGGGGGACGGCGAGCTCGGCGCGCGACCATTTCGCCAGCCACGCATCGTCGGGGCGGCCGGTGAGCACCACGATCGGCGGGCACGGGTCGACCTCGTCTTTGAGCTGCTTGGCGATGCCCATGCCGCCGGCCGGGGTGGCCTCCCCGTCGAGGATGGCGAGGTCGATGCCGCCGGCGTCGACCTCGCGGATTACCACCGGTTCGGTGGCCACCTCGGTGAACCGCAGCTCGGGCAGATCCGGGTGCAGCCGGGTGCCCAGCGCCGTGGTCACCTGCGTGCGGGTCCGCGCGTCGTCGCTGTAGACCAGGACGCGCAGCGGCGCGGCGGCGGGTGGGGGCACGGGGGGAATGCTACTGCCCCGGGGCCGATCGTGGCCGGTGTTCGGTGTGCGTGCCGGGTTGGTCGTCGGTGTAGCCGGGGTGGGCCACCGCCAGCCGGTGACGCACCAGGGTGAGCAGCGCCGCGGTGAGTTCCTCACCGCGCTCATCGAAGTGCCCGGCGCGCACCGCGGCGGCCAACGCGGACTCCTCATCGAATCCGAGCCCGCCCAGCGCCGCGGACGCGGCGTCGGCGCCGGCGGCTCCCTCGCGCAGTTCGCGCTCCACGATGCGCAGGGCGTTGGCGGCCACCCGGGTGTGGAAGGCGACCGCGCCGGTGGTGGCCGCCGCCACCTCGGTGGTGAGGAATTCGATCACCGCCTCGACCAGTTCGGCGGCGGTCGGCCGACCGTAGGGCCCCGCGCTCATCGGTGCGCCTCCTGCAGCAGGGTCAGAAGATCCCATTCGGTTTCGGCCACCCGACGCCCGATCGTGGCCAACTCGACCGAGCGGGCCCGCCCGCTGAGGTGCCGGTGGGCCTGGTAGCGGCAGATGATGCCCCAGCGCAGGGTGGCCAAGACCAGCCACCAGTGGAACGCCGTGCGGTCCACCGGGGCGCCGCCGGCCGCCTCGTAGGCGGTGAGGAACTCCTCGATGCTGCCGAGCCCGCCCGCACCCTGGTGCGCCGGGGCTCCGAACCGCCAGGCCCGGATGCAGAACCAGGCCAGATCGGCTGCGGGTTGGCCCAGATGCACCAACTCCCAGTCCAATACGGCGGTCAACTGCGCGCCGTCGACGATGAGGTTGCCCATCCGGAAGTCCCCGTGCACCAGCCGGGCCGGCCCGTCCGGTGGGCGGTGTGTGGCCAGCCAGCGAAACACCCACTCGAACGGGGCGGTGGCCTCGTCGGGACGGGTCACCGCGTCCAACTCCGCGCGCCACAGCGCCAGCGGGTCGGGGGCTTGGTCGCCGAGCGCGGCGGTGTCGGCGCGGTGGATCGCCGCGAGCGCCTCGGCGCACTGCCGCAACAGCCGTTGACGACCGGTGCCGCCCTGCTGCGGTGCGGCGTCGAGTTGGCGGAAGATCCGGCGCACGATGGTCTCGCCGGGCACCGCCGCGCAGATCAGATACGGCTCACCCAGGGCGGTCGGGGAGTTGTCGGCCGCCAGGATCTGCGGGACCGGCGCCCCGGCGGCCGCGGCGGCGGTCTGCACGGCGGCCTCCAGCTCCATCGAGGCGTGCAGATCGTCGCCGGCGCCGCTGCGCAGGATCAGCGCGCGCCGGCCGTCGGCGCCGACCGCGTCGAACGCCCAGGTGCTGCGGCTGGCCCCGCCGGAGAGCGCGCGCAGGTCGTTCACCTCGACGGCGCCGAGGGTCGGGGCCAGCACGCCCGGCAGCGCCGCGCGCAGGTGTTCGGTCTGCTCGTCGGCGCGGGTCATCGGCGCCGCTTGTCGAAACCGAACAGCCGCTGGGCCACCCGGCGGATCTGGATCTCCTCGGTGCCCTCGGTGATGCGGTAGCGGCGATGGTGGCGGTAGATGTGCTCGAAGGGCTCGTGGCGGCTGTAGCCGAGCCCGCCGAAGGTCTGCATGGCCTGGTCGGCGGCGTTGCACACCAGCCGGTTGGCCCGGTAGTTGGCCATCGCCACCTTGTCGGAGACCTCCAGGTGGTGGTCGCGGTCGAGGTGCCAGGCCGCGTAGTACACCAGCAGGCGCACCATCTGCGCCTCGGTGGCCAGCTCGGCCAGCGGCCACTGCACCGCCTGGTTGCGGGCCAGCGGTTTGCCGAACACCACCCGCTCGCGGGCGTAGTCGGCGGCCCGGTCGATGCAGTACTGGGCGGCGCCCAGGCTGGAGGCCGCCTGACGGATCCGGTTTTCGTGCAGGAAGGTCTGGGCGACCTCCAGACCTCGATCCACCTCGCCGAGCACCGCGTCGGCCGGCACGGCGACATCGCGCAGCGCGACCTCACCGTGGTCGCTGGGCATGTTGAAGGTCCACCAGTAGAACGGCACGCTGAAACCGGGGGCGCCGGTGGGCACCAGAAACGCGGTGATCCCGGTGGCCGACCCGGGCTCACCGGAGGTGCGGGCGAAGATCAGGTCGTGGCTGGCGCGGTGCACGCCGGTGTTGAACCGTTTGGTGCCGTTGATCACCCAGGTGTCGCCGTCGCGCACCGCGGTGGTCTCCAGCCAGGTGGCGTCCGAACCGTGGTCGGGTTCGGTGAGCCCGAACGCCATCGAGCGCTCCCCGGTGATCAGGGCCTCCGACCATTGCGCGCGCTGCGCGGCGGTGCCGAAGCGTTCCATCATGATCACCTGGGGGAAGTTGCCCACGATCGACGACTCGTCCTGCAGGTCGTTGTGCAGCCCGAGGCCCTTGTGCGCCAGGTGTTCGCGGATGACCGCCATGTCCAGGTTGGTGCCGTCGCGGCCGCCCAGCGACGACGGCAGACTGTAGCGCAGCCACCCCGCCCGGTCGGCGCGTCGGCGCATCTCGTCGAGCAGGTCCTCCCATGCGCGTGCCGGGGTTCCGCCGTTGTCGAGGTCGGTGCGGGCGAACTCGCGGCGGTGGTCGAAATACTGCATGTGGTCGGCCTGCAGCGGGGCGATCTCAGTGTCGATGAACGTGTCCATCTCGGCCAGCAGCGCGGGCAGATGGTCGGGCAGGGTGAAATCCACGGGCACTCGGTTCCTCTCCGGGTTAGCCGCCGTACAGGGTCTTCTTCCAGATGGTGGCCAGGGTCGTCACCGCTTCGGCGTCGCTGACCGACACGCCGAGGCTCGACGACCCGGCGAAGACGGTGGTGAAGTTCTCGAACAGCAGCGCGATCGCCGCGGCGGTCGGTTCGGGATCGAGATCTTGACCGTATCCCTGCTTCTGGGCGTGGCGCACCGAGGCGGCGACGATGTCCATGCCGAAGCGACGGAACTCGTTCTGTACCGCGGCGAACCGCTGCTGGGTGGCCGCCAACTGCGCCACCGCGATCATGATCCCGATGTGTTGTTTGAACGTGTTCCAGTAGGCGGTGACGGTCGCGGTGAAAAACTCGGTGTCGGAGGGGGATTCCGGTAGGGCCACGGTCAGGCTCGAGGGGGCGACGACGTCGTGCAGGAACGATTCGGCGAGCGCAGCCAGCAGGTCTTCCTTGTCGGTGAAGTACCGGTAGAACACCGCCGGTGAACGCCCGGCCGCCGTGGTGATGTCCGCCAGCGTCGTTCCGTGAAAACCTCTTTCGGCGAAGAGTTTACGTGCGGACTGTTCCAGAGCCGATCGAGTCTGTCGGCCCTTGGTGCTCAGGGTGGGTGCAGGCATCGGCGGGGCTACTCTCGACGCCGGTCCCCGGCCCGCAGCAGTGCGCTGGGCAGGTCGTGGTCGACGACCCGGCGGGCGACGCCGGCGGCGTGGATCGCGGCGTCGAGATCGATTCCGGTGTCGACTCCGCTGTCGCGCAGCAGATACACCAGATCCTCGGTGGCGATGTTGCCGGTGGCTCCGGGGGCGAACGGGCACCCGCCCAGCCCGCCGACCGAGGCATCCAGCCGGGTCACCCCGGCCGTGACCGCGGCGTAGGCGCTGGCCAGGCCGGCGCCGCGGGTGTTGTGGAAATGGGCCCCCAGCGGCAGGTCGGCGATGACCGGGCGCAGCGCGTCGATCAGTGTGCTCACCCGCCGCGGGCTGGTGGTGCCGATGGTGTCGGCGATCGCGAGTCGGTCCACCCCGGCCTCGCGGGCCGCGGCGGCGATGTCGACCACTCGCGACGGGGGGGTGGGGCCGGCGAACGGGCAGTCCCACGAGGTCGCGACGATCACCTCGACGGTGGTGTCGGCGTCGTGGGCGATCGCGGTGATCTCCGCGATCTGGGCGACGGCCTCGGCGCTGGAGCGTCCCACGTTGGCCCGGCTGAACTCGTCGGTGGCCGCCACCACGAACTGCACGTCGGTCAGGCCTGCGGCGATCGCGCGACGCGCCCCGTTGGGGCTGGCGACCAGCGCCGAGAACGCGATGTCGGGAAAGGAGGTGAGTGCCTCGGCCATCTCCGCGGCGTCGGCCATCGCGGGCACCTTCGACGGGGAGACGAACGCGGTGGCCTCCACCTCGGTGACCCCGGTCGCCGCGATCGCGGCCAACAGGTCGAGTTTGGCGGTCAGCGCCACCGGTTTCTCGTTCTGCAGCCCGTCGCGCAGCGCCACCTCGCGGATCGTGACGCGGCGGGGCAACTCGGTCGCTGTGGTGGACGCTGTGGTGGTCGCTGTGGTGGTCATAGCACCCCCTCGGCGCGCAGCGATTCGAGTTCCTCGGCGGCCACACCCAGCAGGTCGGCGAACACCTCGGCGTTGTCCTGGCCGGGCCGGGCCGATCCGGCGCGGCGGATCGCGCCGGGGGATTCGGAGAGCAGCGGCATGATCCCGGGGCCTTTCACGTTACGCCCGAGGCGGTCGTCGAAGTGGTCGGCGATCATGCCGCGGGCCTGCAGTTGCGGGTCGGCGACGACCTCGGCGACGGTGTTGATCGGCCCGGCGATCACCCCGGCGTCGCTGAGGGTGGCGATGATGTCGCCCGGGGCGCGCCCGGCCGCCCAGGCGCCGATGATGTCGTCGAGTTCGTCTTGGTGGCGTCCCCGGGCGCCGTGGTCGACGAACCGGGGGTCGTCGGCCAGCTCCGGCTGTCCCATCGCCGCGCAGAGCCGGGCGAACACGCTGTCCTGGTTGGCGGCGATCACCACCCAGCTGCCGTCCGCGGACCGGTAGATGTTCGACGGGGCAATGCCCTCCAGCCGGGTGCCCGACGGGCCGCGGACGACCCCGCCCACGTCGTAGTCGGGGATGGTGGATTCCTGGATCGCCAGGCAGGATTCGGTCAGCGCGACGTCGACCACCTGGCCCTCGCCGGTGACGGTGCGCCGGTACAGCGCCGCCAGCGCCCCCTGGGCGGCGAACATGCCGGCCAGGCTGTCGCCGAGGGACAGCGCCAGCCGCGGTGGCGGGCCGCCGGGGAAGCCGTTCATGTGGCGCAAGCCGCTGGTGGCCTCGGCGACCGAGGCGTAGCCGGCCTTGCCGGCGTCGGGGCCGGTCTGCCCGTAGCCGGAGACCCGGACCAAGACGATGCCGCGGTTGTGTTCGCGCAGCACGTCGTAGCCGAGATCCCAGCGTTCCAGGGTGCCGGGGCGGAAGTTCTCCACGATCACGTCGGATTCGGTGACCAGCTGCAAGAACAGCCGGCGCCCGCGCGGGTGGCGCAGATCCAAGGTGGCGGCCTTCTTGTTGCGCGCGTGTACGGTCCAGAAGAAATGCTGGCCGTCCCGTTCGGCCTGACCCCAGGTGCGCAGCGGGTCCGGTTTGCCGGGCAGCTCGATCTTGATCACCTCGGCACCCATGTCGCCGAGCAGGCGCCCGGCGAACGGCCCGGAGATCAACGTGCCCAGCTCGAGCACGCGGATCCCGTCGAGTGCGCCGGGCGCGCTCACGCCGAGCCCGCCGTGCCGGCGGCGAACCCGTGGCGGGTGAGCCAGTCGGTGACGATGCCCACCGCTTGGCGCAGTGTGTCGCGTTGGTCGGGGCCCGCGTAGTAGTGGTTGGCGCCCGGGATTTCGTGGATCTCCTTGTCCTGATGGGCGATCCCCTCATAGAGCCGGCGGGTGTGGCTGGGGGTGCAGGCGTCGTCGGCGAGGTTGCCGATCACCAGTGCCGGAACCGCGATGTCTTTGCCGCAGTCGATGCCGTCGCCGTTGGCGTCGTCGTAGCTCCACTGCGACAGCCAGCTGCGCAGCGAACAGAACCGGCCCAGCCCGATCGGGCTCATGTTGACCACCCGCGGGTCGCCGAGATAGCAGGTGCCCGGGGCGCGTTCGTTGGGGTCGACGGTCGGGTCCAACCAGCGCGGGTCGGCCATGGTGCCGTGCACGACGAAACCGAACTCCTCGTCGTCGCGACCGGCCGACTTCAGTTCGGCGAGTTTGTCTTTCACCCAGGCGGTGATGCGTCGGTTGCGGGCGATCTGGGCGGCCCGGTACCGGGTGAGGAACTCCTCGCTGTACGGCGGCTGGTTGGGGTTGTCCGGGTTGTACAGGTCCAGTTCCGGGTCGCGTTTGGTCGGATCGGTTTCGTCGAGGATGGAGGCGTCGAGCCACTCGGTGAGCGTGCCGTGGCGGCTGATGTGGGCGGCCAGCAGCATGATGCCGTCGGCGGGGATCAGACCGAGGCGCGTGAGGTCCGGCCCGTCGCCGGACGGGCTGGCGGTCACGGTCGGGTGGTGCGCCTGCTGCTGGTAGAACATCGACAGCGATCCGCCGCCGCTCCAGCCGGCCAGCACCACCTTGGTGTAGCCGAGCCGGTTCTTGGCGTCCTTGATCGCCTCACCGAGGTCCTGGACGACCTTCTCCATCTGCAGTGCGGAGTCGGTGCCGCGAAAACGGCTGTTGCAGTAGATGACATGGTGACCGGCGCGGGCCAGCGCGTTGATCATCGGCAGGTATGCGCCGCCGCCGATCGGGTGCATGAACATCAGCACGGTGTCGCTGGGGTGGTCTGTCGGTTTGAGTAGATAGCTCTCCAGCACCACCAGTTCGGCGATGCCGCCGTAGACATCGCGCACCCCGGAGGTGTTCTGGTAGGCCACCAGGTACGGGATGCGGTCGTAGTCGTGTTTCACCGGTGTGCTCATGCGTGTTGTCCCAGGTCGTTGGCGAGGATGTCGGGGGCGGGGGTCAGGCGGCGGCGGGTGTCCACGGCGGTCACCTGCCAGTCGACGCGGTCGTACTCATCGAACTTGCGGCGGGCACGCTCGCGGGCTGCCTCCGGCGCGCCGTGGTGCACGCCCTGCGGGGCGTGGCTGATCAGCCCGGGCGGCATCGGGATGCCGTTGAGCGAGCCGCCGTGGAAGAACGCGATCTCGTCGTAGTCGACGTTGCGGTGATACCACGG
>Ga0079225_10002720_pt1 | contig 10244 bp, 10 predicted proteins | sample Poulit2012_FD_76344 | JGI IMG/M metagenome (GOLD analysis project Ga0079225, IMG submission 76344) | Agricultural soil microbial communities from Georgia to study Nitrogen management - Poultry litter 2012 | ecosystem: Environmental > Terrestrial > Soil > Agricultural land | place: USA: Georgia...
ATTCTTCCTCATTTACACACCATTGGGCTATAAACGTGTAATTAGCAGTTATTTCATACCTAACTGAACACGTAACGGTCCCGAACGTGCAGTTAGACATGAAAACGGCGACATCTGCACACCTGCCCCTGCCAAACGTTCAGATACGTCCAAAATTTCCCCTATCTAAACGCGGCACCTCGCCAAAACAAAAAAACGCAAAATCCTCTACAGCAAGGATTTTGCGTTCTCAATAACAAGCTATTTCTCTCTCATTCTCAGATCTTCCAAAATTTCTTCAAAGTAATCCGGGAGCCCTGTCTTGAACTCGAGACTTTCACCGCTCTCGGGATGTGTGAATCCGACGGTGCCTGCGTGCAGCATCTGGCCGCCCGTATCCATCGTTTTTCTCTGGCCGTATTTCGGGTCGCCCACTAGCGGGTAGCCGATATATTTCATATGGACACGGATCTGGTGGGTTCTTCCGGTCTCTAAAATACACTCGACGAGCGTATAGTCCTTGAACCGTTCCAGAACGTTGAAGTGTGTGACGGCATCTTTGCCGTCATCCACGACCGCCATTTCCTGGCGTTCTCTCGGGTTGCGTCCGATCGGCGCTTCAATCGTGCCTTTGTCATGCGGGATGACGCCGTGGACGAATGCCGTGTACTTTCTCGTCACACTTTTATCCACGAGCTGTTCCACAAGGTCCCGGTGGGCGACGTCGTGCTTCGCGACCATCAACAGTCCGCTCGTATCTTTATCGATACGGTGGACGATGCCCGGCCGCAGCTCGCCGTTGATGCCGGACAGTTCATCCAGCTGGTACATCAGACCGTTCACCAGCGTGCCGCCGTAATGGCCAGCAGACGGGTGGACGACCATTCCTTTCGGTTTGTATACGACTGCGACATCCGAATCCTCATAGACGATGTCCAGGTTCAGATTTTCAGCTTCGATATCCGCTTCGACAAGTTCACGCTCTCGGGCGACAATCTTGTCATCGGCCTTTATTTTATAATTCGGCTTCACCGTGCCGCCGTTCACCGTCACGATGCCGTCTTTGATGCGGCCTTGTATATCACTTCTCGATGAACCCGGTACGACCGTGCTCAAAAAGCGGTCGAGCCGTTCACCCTCATTATTTTTGTCTACTGTTATTTCGTTCATTATCACCACTCCGTCCTGTGAAGAAAAACTCGATCAGCATCAGTATGACACCAATCGTCAGTGCACTGTCGGCCACGTTGAAAATCGGGAAATCATAGCCGAAAATCAGAACGTCCACAAAATCCACGACCTGCTGGAAAAGGATTCTGTCAATAAAGTTCCCGATCGCACCTGCGAGCAGCATCGTAATCGACAGCTGCATCAGAAAATTATCATTCGCCTCTTTTTTATAAATGTACAGAAGCAGCGCGACGACGACCGCCGTTACGATGTAGAAGAAAAACATCTGCCCCTGGAACATGCCCCAGGCAGCGCCGGCGTTGCGGTGTGATGTCAGCTGCAGAAACTCACTGAGCAGCGGGATGGACTGGCCGACTTCCATGTTCTCCACAACAAGGAATTTTGTGATCTGATCGATGATTAAAATGACTGCACCGATGATGATCATCGGTGCAATTCTGAATTTTTTCATGACATCACCTACGATAAAGAATCAATGGCAGTGCGGCATCTTGGACAGATATCATCTTCACCGCTCGTCAGACTCTCAGCAGTGGAGAAGTTCCAGCAGCGCTCACAACGTTCGCCTTCTGCATGTTCAACTTTAACCGTTACAGTATCGTATTTCGTACCGTCTTCGAGACTGTCCACGACTTCAACCTGTGAAACGATGAATAACTGTTCCAGGTTGCCATGCAGGTCATCGAATTTTATTTCTTCGGGCTCGGTCACATAGACTTTCGCTTCCAGTGACTTACCGATCACTTTTTCATTACGTGCCACTTCAAGTGCACGGTATACATCATCACGCACTTTCAGGAAGTATTGCCATTTCTCGACAAGTTCATTGTCCACTTCTGCAACTTCAGGCAGATACTCAAGATGCACACTCTCTTTTTCCGTATGTGGTGTATGCTGATAGATTTCCTCGGTCGTATGCACAAGAATCGGTGCAAGCAGTTTATTCAGATCAGTCAGGATCTTGTAAAGCACTGTCTGCATGCTGCGTCGGATCGGAGCATCCTCTTTTTCGATATAAAGGATGTCTTTACCGTAGTCCAGGTAGAAGTTGGACAGGTCGACGTTGATGAAGTTCTGAAGTGACTGGTAAACCGTCACATAGTCATAGCGCTCGTAGCAGTCGCGCACCATGTTGATGACTTCATTGAATCTCTGGTACATGAACTGGTCGATTTCATACAGATCTTCGTACTGGACCGCATCTTCCGCCGGATTGAAGTCCGCAACGTTACCCAGCAAGAAACGGAACGTATTACGGATTTTACGGTAAACTTCCGACACCTGCTTAAGAATATCATCGGAAATTCTCACATCCTCTTCAAAGTCTGAAGACATGACCCAAAGTCGGATGATGTCCGCACCCATCTGCTTCATCACTTTTTCAGGCAGGATGACGTTGCCGAGAGACTTCGACATCTTCTTGCCTTTACCATCCATGACGAAACCGTGGCTTAAAAGCTCTTTATACGGCGAGTGCCCTTTAGTCGCCACACTCGTGATGATTGAAGAGTTGAACCAGCCTCTGTACTGGTCTGAACCTTCAAAATAAAGATCCGCCGGATACGTCAGATAGTCACGGTAGTCAAGCACACCTCTGTGCGTTGAGCCGGAGTCGAACCATACGTCCATGATGTCCGTCTCTTTAGTGAATCTGCCGTTCGGTGAGCCCGGATGCGTAAAGCCTTCAGGAAGAAGATCTTCTGCATCGCGCTCGAACCAGATGTTTGAACCGTGTTCTTCGAATAATTTCGCAACATGTTCGATGACATCGACATCGACGATTTCCTCACCGTTTTCAGCATAGAAGAACGGCAGAGGCACGCCCCAAACACGCTGACGTGAAATGACCCAGTCACCGCGGTTTTTGATCATGTTGTGCATGCGCTTTTTATTCCACTCGACCTGGAACTTCGTCTCATCGACCGCTTTCAAAATGTCATCGCGCACACCGTTGATCGATGCAAACCACTGAGGCGTCGCACGGAAAATAACCGGTGTTTTTGAACGCCAGTCATGCGGATACGAGTGAGTATAGAAATTCAGCTTCAATAAAACGCCTGCTGCATCCAGATCTTCTGTAATCTCTTTATTTGCATCGTCATAGAAAAGTCCGGCATACTTACCCGCTTCATCCGTGAAGACACCTTTGTCATCCACAGGGCTCAGCACCTGAAGGCCGTATTTCTGTCCGATGATGAAGTCATCGTCACCGTGACCCGGTGCAGTATGCACAAGACCAGTACCTGCATCCGTCGTTACATGGTCGCCGAGTACGACCAGGCTCGTGCGGTCATACAATGGATGTTTCGCTTCAATATATTCAAGCTCGGAACCTTTGAATTCCTCCGTGCGTGTCACCTGTTCCTTATCGAAACCGACTTCTTCACATAAGTGGTCCAGCAGATCTTCGACAACGACATATTCTTTGCCGTCATAGTTGAACTGGACATAGTTCAGTTCCGGATGCACGGCAATCCCCGTATTGGAAGGAATCGTCCAAGGCGTCGTCGTCCAGATGACCAGCCCGACACCGGCATCAAGGACACCTTTGCCATTCTGTACTTCAAATGATACATAGATGGACGGTGAACGCTTGTCCTTATACTCAAGCTCCGCCTCTGCAAGAGAAGATTCGTTTGCCGGAGACCAGTAGATCGGCTTTTTGCCTTTATAGATCAGGTCTTTCTCCACCATGTCTTTCAGTACTCTGACCTGTGACGCTTCAAATTCAGGTTTATAAGTCAGGTAAGGGTTATCCCACTCACCGTCGATACCCATGCGCTTGAAACCTTCACGCTGAGCGTCGATCTGAGAGTTCGCAAATTCGATACACTTGTTTCTGAACTCCTCGATTGTCATGCTCTTACGGTCGACACCTTTGTTCGTCAGTGCCTGTTCGATTGGCAGACCGTGCGTATCCCAGCCCGGTACGTAAGGTGCATAGTAACCCTGCATCTGTTTGTTGCGGATGATGATATCCTTGATGATCTTATTCAGTGCGTGACCCATATGGAGCGCGCCGTTTGCATACGGCGGGCCGTCATGCAGAATATACGGCGTATTGCCTTCGTTCAGCTTCATCTTCTTCTTATATAAATCCATTTCGCGCCATTCTTCCTGCATTTTAGGCTCTTTGTTGATCAGGCCGCCACGCATTTTAAATTTTGTTTTCGGCATTAATAACGTCTCTTTATAATCCATACTCTACTCTCCCGTTTCAATCAATTATTTTTAAAATAAAAAAACTCTAACTGAATCAATAGGGGCGAAAAATTCCGCGGTACCACCCTTATTGACTCCCAGTCAGAGCCATCTCTTCTTAATAGTATTCATCATCAATCATTAGTGATATCAAAATGCTGTGATTCCGGAACTCTCACCAACTTCCGGTCGCTTTAAAATATCTCACATTTTGCATGTCTAACAATATATATATTATGCTAAAATAATGACGTTTCGTCAATATTTAGTCTTCATTATTTCCATACTCGTTTTCAATGTCACGGACTTTGTCCTCATTGTCCATGTCATAATCGAGCAGATAGTCCCAGTCATCCGACTGCAGAAGATCAAGCTGCGCCTGTACAAGCATTTTGAAACGGGCCCTGAAAACTTTCGACTGGCGTTTCATATCTTCACTCCGGCTGCCGATATGACGCGCCTGGTTCAATGCTCTATCAATGATGATATCACGTTCCGCTTCGGCACTTCTGATGATTTCATTCGCACGTTCCTGTGCAGCCTTCTTAGTATCATCGCCTGCTCTCTGTGCAGTCAGTATCGCTTCATTGATGCTCGTTTCGACGATTCTGAAACTGTTCAGGTTTTCATCACGCTCATTCAGCATCTCTTCAAGCTGCGCGATTTTTCTGTCACGTTCTTCGATTTCCTCTTCAATCTTTCTCAGGTGGTTCCTCACTTCTTTTTCATCAAGACCGCGGTAGACCGTTGCGAACTTTTTATCTGTCCTTTCACTCGCTTCCATATTTTTCACCTCTTATTTGACTTTCTATTTACTTTTATAAACTTTCGCTTTGACTCTGTATTTCCCTTTTTTCGTTTCATGTAACATCTCATCAATTTTATACCGCCCGAAATGGCGGACCGATACGACATCATCTTCCTCGAGAATGAAAGCCGGGTTCACAACAACCGTGTGATTCACCTTCACTTTGCCCTTCTCGATTCTGTTTTTCGATTTTGTCCTGCCTTCTTTTAAAAGCTCGCCCGTCACGGTGTCCAGTCTGAAACTTGAAATCAGTATCATCTGCGGGACACCGTCATCGACATTATCCATAAACTCGGCATGCGGCACTTCATTCAATATGACCGGGGCATTTTTTATCGTCGTAAGCTCCGTTTCAAAAATATGAAAATATGGCCTCGCGATTGCAAACTGTATCGTTTCACCGATGACGATATCACCGATCAGATTTCTGTCCAGACCGACACTCATGATTGCACCCAGTATATTCCTGTGATCCAGATTGACAAATTTCTCCGGATAGTCCAGTTCAAGGACCATCACTTCGAAATCATCTTTTGAAACTTCCAGCATTTCCGGTATGAGCATTGCGCGCATGCGCTCACGGGATTCCCCGCCGCCGTAGAATTCTATTTTCAGATCTGGATAATATCCGGACAGGCTCTGCACGATGCTCTGCTCCCTCGGATCCAGAAAATCGAGGAGCACAGGATAAAAGTCCCTTTCCGCAATTTCAAATCGGCTGTTCAGTTTGATGATCGTCTCTTTTTCTTCAGGTCTGAAGTGTTGAAAAATTTCCTTCACGGTTAATGCTCCTTAATTTGAAAATCACGGCGATAAATGAATATCACCGTGACCTTCCATTAAAATTGTATTATGAATGTGGCGATTGCATTGAACACTGCCACCAGGCCACTTTGGAACAGCCATAAAACGATAAATAATATGATCGGTGACAAGTCCAGCATGCCTCCAAGAGGCGGGATGAGCTTTCTGAACGGTTCCATAATCGGCTCAAAAATCTTTCCCAGAAACTCGCCGAATTTTGACTCTCTGAGAGCCGGCAGCCATGAGCTTAAGATGTATATGATGAGTCCCCATCTTAACAATTGTAATGCTATGAACGATATGTCCGCTATTATTGCTACTATATTGAGCAGTAGTGATTTATCCAAAACAATTCTCCTTACATTTCTTCTGAGTTTTCTTTATCTGAAGAGATTTCACCTTCAACCACAACACTTTTCGGTGTACAAAGGAAAATGTCATTCCCGACCTTTTGGATATCTCCATCCAACGCATAGACAGTACCGCTTAAAAAGTCTACAATCCTCTTTTTAGGACTTGAATCTACTTTAGATAAATTGACCAGGGTTGCACGTTCGTTTTTCAGTTCATCCGCAATATCCTGTGTTTCAGAAAAGACTCTCGGTTCAAATAAATGAACTTTCGCATTCATGTTATCAGCATTCATCAAAGTGGTCTCCTTATAACTGTGTGGTGAATTTTTTTGTCGTCCTGTCGTATTGTCATGTGCAGGTTTTTGCCGCCCTTTTTTAAAGAAAGACCGTTGTGATCTGTGTTTATCCCGGGATGCTGAAGCATTATCACGCGACTTCTTGTTTTCAGATGAACTTTTTTCATTTCTGGATAAATCAAGCTGTGTCACATTGCTCTTGCTGTGATTCATTTCAGGACCCGCTTTTTTCTTCGGCCTGTTTATCGGCTTGTTTTCTTTTTGTCCGGTTTCATCAGAAACTTCCTCTTCGACTTCGACAACAAAAAAATCTTTAAAAAAGTTTTTCATAGCGATAAAAATCACCTGCTTCCCATAATTTTCGAACCTATACGGATATATGTAGCACCGTGGTCAAGAGCGATTTCATAATCATTGCTCATGCCCATGCTCAGTTCGGCAACCTCCGGATAAGTCTTCTGTAATTCATCTCTCAATTCTTTCAGACGGCCGAATGTATTGTTCAGCACCTCGCTGTCTTCAGTCAGCGGCGCCATCGTCATCAGACCGATGATTTTAACTTTACCGTATGATGATAGTTTCTCCATGAACGGCTGCACTTCCTCGGCAGACAGTCCATGTTTTGTTGATTCTTCAGATACATTTACCTGTACAAAACATTTTACCTCATGTTCAGCATATTGTTCAATTTTTTTGGCAACACTTTCTCTGTCGAGTGAGTGGAGATGAGTCATCGAACCTGCAATGTCCTTAACTTTCCTTGACTGCAGTGTTCCGATGAAATGTACATTTGCATCTTCCGGCAAAGCTTCTCTTTTTTCCAAAAATCCTTCAATACGATTTTCGCCAAAGTCTCTGACACCGGCTTCATATGCTTCCAGCGTTTCCTCAACAGTGTGATATTTAGTCACGACTATAATATCCACATCATCTGGCAACTCTTCTTTTATCGCATTAAAATTTTCTTTAATCATTTGATACTCTCCCTATAAATGCTAATGCACGGCCTGTCTTCCCTTTCTCGAGACGGTAGGAGAAAAACCGGCCGGTATCTTCCGTACCAAGCGGTGTCACATGAATATCGTCCGCATCCACACCGAAATCAAGCGCCTGGTTTTTATTTACCGTCTTAAGATCCAGGTGATAACCGCTGTCCGTTTCAACGACCGCATCTTTCAAGTACCGGTCCCCTAAAGCATCGATCACCTTGTCATCCACTTCGTAATGGGATGCGTTGATGCTGATGCCGATAAGAACAGTGAGATCTTTTGCTTCACCGTCATATTCATTCAGCGTACGCTTTAATATTTCTTTTGATGTGCCCTTCCACCCTGCATGGACAAGGGCTGTGAAACTGTTGATCCTGCTGTAGATGTAAACCGGCACACAGTCGGCATAGTTCATCGTCAGCAGCACATTTTCATCATAAGTATATATCGCATCGATATCATTCAATCCGCCTGTAAGTTCACGCACATTTGTGCCGCAGTCGTCTGAAGTGACTTCCTTTACCCTGCCTCCGTGTGTCTGGATCGGAAGCACCCAGTCACCGGGGCGGATGTCAATTTCACTTGCCAGCATGTCCTGATGCCTGTTCACATTATCCGTATCATCACCGATATATAAAGCCATATTGAAACTGTCTTCCGGATAATCACTTAAACCGTCCGTCCTTTTCGTGTAACCAAAGAGGCAATCGCCGTCTTTGTTACCATAAAAGTGATGATGCGGCTGAAAAGAAAACTGACTCATATCCTCACCTCAAAAACAAAGTCAGAAAGGCGCGCCTTTCTGACTTTGATCAAAATAATTATTAGCGTCTGCGACGATTACGATTTCTTAAGAAAGTCGGCACTTCATAATCATCGTCCTGTGGGCTGCTTACGCCGGGATCTTCTTCTCTCTGGAAGCTGCGTGTTCTTTTCGGCTCCTCTTCGCCGCCTGAAAAACCGAATGATTCTCTCTTCTCTTCAGCTGCAGGTCTTTCCGGCGTACGGTTCACACCTTTTTCATTGAAGCCTGTAGCTATGACGGTAACGATGAGCTCATCTTCAAGCTCAGGATTGATGACAGTACCGAAAATCATGTTTACATCTTCATCTGCCGCATCCTGTACGATGTCTGCCGCTTCCTGTGCCTCGAACAGTGATAATGATTCCCCGCCTGTAATGTTCATCAGCACACCTTGCGCGCCGACGATTGAAGTTTCAAGCAACGGGCTGGAAATAGACTTTTTAGCCGCTTCGACTGCACGGTTTTCACCAGCTGAAATACCGATGCCCATAAGCGCTGATCCCTGGTTCTGCATGATGGTCTTAACATCTGCAAAGTCAAGGTTCACTTCACCGCTTACAGCAATCAGGTCTGAAATACCCTGAACACCTTGACGGAGTACATTGTCCGCTTCTTTGAACGCTTCCATCATAGGTGTTGATTTATCAACAATATCCAATAAACGATCATTAGGAATTACAATCAGTGTATCTACTGCCGCTTTCATCGCGTCCACGCCGGCTGCCGCCTGTGTCTGGCGCTTTCTGCCTTCGAATGAGAATGGTCTTGTAGTGACACCTACTGTAAGGATGCCCATTTCTTTTGCGATTTTAGCAACGATCGGAGCAGCACCTGTACCGGTTCCGCCGCCCATGCCTGCTGTAACGAACACCATGTCCGCGCCCTGCAGTGCATCTTCGATCTGTTCACGGGATTCCTCAGCCGCTTTTTTACCAATATCAGGGTTTGCACCTGCGCCGAGTCCTCTCGTCAATTTTTCTCCAATTTGGATTTTGGATTCTGCTTTTGACAGATTTAAAGCTTGTCCATCTGTATTAATTGCTATAAATTCAACATTTTGCATGCCGTCATCGATCATGCGGTTGACTGCGTTGTTACCGCCGCCACCTACACCAACAACTTTCAAAGTTGCCAAATGGTTAAAACCTTGCTCAAATTCCAACATCTTGTTTTTCCTCCCAATGATTCATCTTATTCAAATAGATTCTTAAATAATTTTTTCATATAACCGCCCAGATCTTTCGATTCTTTCGGCCGGTTCTGTTCCGCTTTCGCATCGTTGACTTTTTCGTCGCCATCGTATGAGTACTCCGTATATTCTTCATAATCCGGAGTTTCAGCAACTTCATCATCCGGTGCTTGATGCTGTACCGGTATACTTTCAGACGATTGATTTTCTGTTTCATTCTTATCTTTTCTGTTTTTGAATAAGCCGCTGAAGAAGTTTGAATCGGCATCTTCCGGAGTTTCTGAAGTGATGGTTTCTGTTGCTGTGTCATAATTATCAATTGTAACATATTCCAGTAGCTCATCAAACGAAATTCCACTGCTGACTGTAGAAATTACACTTGAGAACTCGGGCTTTCTTGCACCCATCTGGTTCGGTACATGGATACGCACTTTTTCAGACACCATGTCCTGCATCAGTTCTTTGATGCCGAGCAGGTTTGCAGTACCGCCTGTAACGACGAAACCGCCGCTGACTTTAGTGATGGACTGGTGCTGAAGATCTTCAAATACATCCAGCAGCAGCTCTTCCACTCTAAGTTCAATGATATCTGCTAAATCTTTCGGTGTCACTTCAATTGCATCTTCCGA
>Ga0079225_10002723_pt1 | contig 10240 bp, 7 predicted proteins | sample Poulit2012_FD_76344 | JGI IMG/M metagenome (GOLD analysis project Ga0079225, IMG submission 76344) | Agricultural soil microbial communities from Georgia to study Nitrogen management - Poultry litter 2012 | ecosystem: Environmental > Terrestrial > Soil > Agricultural land | place: USA: Georgia...
CAGCAGCCGAGATCGAGGCTAACCCCCGTGCGCGTTCGGCAGTTTTGCGTGTGGCCGAGCGCAGCAAAAAGCCCCTTACCGATAACTGGCAGCAAGAGTGGCGCAAGAGTGCTCAGTATTACGAGCGCTCGGGCCAAGATTACGCAAGAAGGGGGCGACGATAATGATCAGATTTGTCTTGCCCCTGATGGTTTTGGTGTCTTTTATGGGCTTTCAACTCATTAGCACGCGTTACGATGCGCGTGATTTATATGTGCAAATTGAACAGTTACGCAATCATGCCCAAGAGCTTGATGTGCAATGGCGTCGCTTGCAGCTCGAGCGCGCCGAGCTAACTCGTAACGCCCGTATTGACGAGATCGCCCGCGAGAGCTTTTCTATGGCGCCAGCCGGGCCCGAGCACACAATTTATCTGTCTGGGCAGCTGCTTACCTTGCCCCCGACACCGCAGGGAGGGCAGCCATGAAGCCTTTTGGTTTTTATTCTAACCCTGTGCTTAACGAGGCCATGCCCGTATGGCGGGCACGCTTCGTTATGTTGTTATTGATGTTGGGCTTTTTGGCTTTGTTGATCAAGGCGCTTTATTTACAAGGCCTGTCTACGCAGTTTTTACAAGAGCAGGGGGTGCGCCGCTTTGAGCGTACGGTGGTGTTGCCGCCCACACGGGGCAAGATCTTTGATCGTAGCGGTGGGGTGGTACTCGCCTCGAGTGTGCCCGTTAAGGCCATTTGGGTGATCCCCGACGATGCCAAAAAAGCAACCCCCGAGCAGCTGCAACAGCTCGCGCAGCTGCTTAATTTATCGGTGGCCGACTTACAAAAGCGTATACAAAATACTGGGCGCAGTTTTGTTTATTTGCGTCGACAGGTTGATTTAGAGCTTGCCGAGCAGGTGGCTGCGCTTAATGTGCCTGGGGTGCATCAACAAGATGAGATGCGGCGCTATTATCCCGAGGGCCCGGGCTTGGCCCATCTGCTGGGCTTTACTGATATAGAAGACCAAGGCCTAGAGGGCATCGAGCTCGCCTTTAATGATTTGCTTTCGGGGCAGCCTGGCTCGCGCCGTGTGGTGCGTGATCGTTTAGGGCGCATTGTCGAAGATGTACGTGATATTATTCCACCGCAGCATGGTCAAGATTTGCTGCTTTCTGTTGATGCAGGGGTGCAATACGATACCTATCGCGCCTTAAAAAAGGCTTTAGATTATCACGAGGCTGATGCAGGCTCGGCCGTGGTACTTGATGTACAAACTGGTGAGCTGTTGGCTTTGGTCAATCTGCCCACTTATAACCCCAATGATCGCAATGACCGCAAGGGTGATGCCTTACGCAATAGGGTGTTGACTGATACCTTTGAGCCCGGCTCAATTATGAAGCCCTTTACCGTGGCTTTGGCCTTGGAGTCTGGGGCCGTTGATATGCAGACTCAATTTGATACTGGTCAGGGTAAATATCGTTACGAGGGGGCGGTGATTTCTGATGTTAGCCGCAACGGCGTGCTCGATGTGGCCGGTATTTTGCGCCGCTCAAGCAACATCGGTATGACCATGCTCTCCGAGCGTTTAAGCTCAGAGCAAATGTGGTCGGCCTTTCAGCAGCTGGGTTTTGGGCATGCCCCACAGTTAGGTTTTCCCGGTGTGGCCGCAGGTCGTTTGCGTCCGTGGGATACTTGGCGCCCCATCGAGCGCGCAACCATGGCTTATGGTTATGGTTTGTCAGTGTCTTTGATGCAGATGGCCCAGGCGTTTACGGTGTTTGCCCGTGATGGCGATATGGTTTCTTTGAGTTTATTAAAAAGGGATACCCAGCCCACCAGCACACGGGTCTTTAGCCCCCAGGTGGCAGAGCAAATGCGGGCCATGCTCGAGGCCTCGGCAGGGCCCGATGGGGCGCGTCGTGCAGCTGTACATGGCTATCGTGTTGCGGGCAAAAGCGGTACCGCCAGAAAAATAGTCAATGGCCAGTACAGCAAGTCGAGCTATCGCAGCTCATTTGTTGGTTTTGCCCCGGTTTCTGACCCACGCATTGTGGTGGCGGTATCTATAGATGAGCCACGTCGAGAGGGGTATTTTGGCGGGTTGGTTGCCGCCCCAGTTTTTTCTGAGGTGGTGGCAGGTAGCCTGCGTCGCTTAGGGGTGCAGCCAGATGCACCGGTAGAGTCCCTAGTTGCTCTGGATGTTCATGCAGGGGGGGTCCAATAATGACACAAAAAATCATTCACTCAATCATACAGTGGCTACATGCCCAAGGCTGCCAGCAAGCCAATCTATGCTTAGATTCGCGCCGCATCGAGCGCGGTGATGTGTTTGTTGCCTGCCCAGGGTTGCAGCATGATGGTTATGACTTTATTGCCGATGCGGTGGCCCGCGGTGCGGAGGCTGTTTTGTACGCAGCTGATCAGCCGGCCCCAGATATTGCGCAGCCCAGTTTGGCAGTTGATGATTTGCCTGCCCAGCTGGGTGCCCTGGCCCACGAGTGGTATGGGCGCCCCTCAGATGATTTGACTGTCATTGCTGTTACGGGCACCAATGGCAAGACATCGACCACCTATTGGCTCGCCGAGGCACTTAATCTTTCAGGGGTGCCCTGTGCCAGCATTGGTACATTGGGTTTGAGCCTGCCTGAGGGCGAGTATATCGAACATGAGCTAACTACCCCCGATGTGCTTAGCATGCACCAAGACCTCGCCCGTATCCGTGCAGCTGAGGTCAATTTGGTCGTGCTTGAGGCCTCGTCTATAGGCCTTGATCAAGGCCGCCTAGATGGGGTGGCTATTGATATTGTCGCCTTTACCAATTTGTCGCATGACCATTTAGACTATCACGGCAGCTGGCAGCATTATGGTGCGAGCAAAAAGCGATTATTTCAATGGCCAGACTTACGTCGTGCAGTGGTCAATTTAGATGACCCCTTTGCGGCAGAAATGATCCAAGCAGCCGGTGATGCCCCGATTTTTACTTATTCAATGACTGATCCCGAGGCAGATTTTTTTGCCGCGGATATCCACCCTGGTGCCGATGGGCAGGTTTTTCAGTTGGTCAGCATTCATGGGACCGCCCAGTTTTTGACCCATCAGATTGGGCTGCATAATGTTTCTAATTATTTGTTGGTCGCAGCAGTGCTCAATGAGTTGGGCTGGCCCGTGGCCAAAATTGCCCGTATTATGGCCACCCTAAGCCCTGTGGCGGGCCGTCTCGAGATTGTGCGTGCCATTCGTAGTGCAGGCAAGGCTGCCTATGCCCAGCCTTTGGTGGTGGTGGATTATGCCCACACCCCCGATGCCCTTGAGCGCACCTTAGAGGCATTGGCCGAGGTGGCGGCAGTGCGTACGGGGCAATTGCACTGTGTCATGGGTTGCGGCGGGGATCGCGACCCCAGCAAACGCCCCGAGATGGGGGCCATTGCGCAGCGACTGGCCGACAAGCTTGTGATCACCAATGACAATCCACGCAGCGAGGATCCTCAAGCCATTGCAGCAGCCATCAAGGCGGGTGTGCCCGCCCAAGACCAAGGGCAGGTCGAGGTCTTATTAGATAGGGCCGAGGCCATTTTGCGCACAATTTGGCAGGCTGCCCCGAACGATATTGTGCTTATAGCGGGCAAAGGTCACGAGATCTACCAAGAGATTAATGGCCAACGTCATTATTTTTCTGATGTGCACTGGGCGCAGTTAGCGCTGACCTGGCTATACGGGCCGCAGCTATCAACAGATACCCGTAGTTTGCCGGCAGGGGCCTTGTTTTTGGCCCTCAAGGGCGAACACTTTGATGGTCATGATTTTTTGCCGCAGGCCAAACAAAAGCAGGCCGTGGCAGCTGTGGTCGACCATATCGTAGCCGATATTGATTTGCCCCAAATAGTAGTAGATTGCACCCAAAAGGCTTTGGAAAAAATGGCCTTATGCTGGCGGCAGTGTTTTGATTTGCCCGTGGTGGCCGTTACGGGGAGCAATGGCAAAACCACTACCAAAGAAATGATTGCGCGTATTTTTGCCGAGCATTATGGGGCGGATGCTTATCTTGCTACCGAGGGCAACCTCAATAACCACATCGGTGTGCCCCTAAGCCTATTGCGCTTGCGCCCCGAGCATCAGGCAGCGGTATTTGAGTTGGGTATGAATCACCCGGGCGAGATCGCCGCATTGGCAGCCTTGGCGCGGCCAACTGTGGCATTGGTCAACAATGCGCAGCGTGAGCACCAAGAGTTTATGCATTCGGTCGAGGCAGTGGCCCAAGAAAATGGCAGTGTTATCGAGGCTTTGCCTGAAAATGGCGTGGCGGTTTTCCCCGCTGACGATGCCTATAGTGGCTTGTGGCAGCAGCTTGCGGGTGCACGCGCGGTAATCAACTTTAGCTTGAGCCAACAAACTGATGTTTATGCCCGTGAAATCTACCCCGATGCGGGCTGGACACGTTTTCGTCTTACCATTCAGGGGGGCGAGGTGCCCGTAGCCTTGGCAGTGCCAGGTGTACATAACCTACACAACGCTTTGGCAGCCAGTGCGTGCGCGCGTGCTCTGGGCATTCCCTTGGCGGCCATTGCCAAAGGTCTCGAGGCCTTTAGGCCAGTGCAAGGGCGTATGCAACCCAAAGATTTGCCCGAGGGCTTTCAGCTTATTGACGATAGTTATAATGCCAACCCCGATTCTGTACGGGCGGCTATCGAGGTGTTGGCGCAGTTAGAGGGTAAAAAAATACTGGTGCTAGGCGATATGGCCGAGGTGGGCATCCATCGGCAGGCGGTACATGCCGAGGTCGGGAGTTATGCCCGCGAGCGTGGTATTGACCAGCTTTGTGTGATTGGTCAAGATGCCCAATTTGCGGCCAAAGCCTTTGGTGACAACGCCCATAGATTTACCGACATAGAGGGCTTGCAAGCTTATTTGCTCGAGCAGGCTCCGGCGCATTATTTAGTCAAAGGTTCGCGTAGCGCCCGCATGGACCGCGTGGTCAGGCATTTAGAGCAGACCCTATTAAATGAAGGGAGTACCGATGCTTCTTGAGCTTGCCCGCCTATTGGCCGAATCCCAATTTCGTTTTTTTGCAGTTTTTGAGTACATCACCCTACGTGCTTTGTTGGCTTGTGCGACGGCTTTAGCCATTGGTTTACTTGCTGGGCCTTGGGTGATCCGACGCTTGACCGCCATGAAAATCGGCCAGGCCGTGCGCAGCTACGGGCCTGAAACCCATTTAGAAAAGGCTGGCACCCCCACCATGGGTGGGGTGCTGGTGTTGATTTCCGTAGCCATTAGCACCTTGTTGTGGGCAGATTTGACTAACCGCTTTGTGTGGGTGGTGCTGTTGGTCACCCTGGGTTTTGGCTGGATAGGGTGGCGCGATGATTACCGCAAGGTGGTGTATCGCGATCCCGAGGGCATGCCTGCCAAGCAAAAGTTTTTCTGGCAGGCTTTGATTGGCTTGGTCGCTGCTGTTTACCTAAGTTTTGCCGTCTCGGTGCCTGGTGCAACCGAGTTATGGCCGTTGTTTAAGAGCTGGGTGCTCAGTGGGCTCACCAAACCCTTGCCCGCGCAGGCTGATTTGATAGTGCCCTTTTTTAAAAGTGTGAGTTACCCCTTGGGGGTATTTGGCTTTGTGGCCCTTACTTGGTTTGTCATCGTGGGTACCAGCAATGCCGTTAACCTCACTGATGGGCTCGATGGGTTGGCCATTATGCCCACCGTTATGGTGGGGGGCGCATTGGGGATTTTTGCCTATGTAGTGGGGCGGGTTGACTACTCAAAATATTTGCTCTTTCCTTATATACCCGGGGCCGGTGAGCTGATGATTATCTGTGCCGCCATTGGTGGGGCGGGTTTGGCCTTTTTATGGTTCAATGCCTATCCCGCCCAGGTATTTATGGGTGATGTAGGGGCCTTGGCCCTAGGGGGTGCTTTGGGCACCATTGCCGTTGTCGTACGCCAAGAAATCGTGCTTTTTATTATGGGTGGCGTATTTGTGGTCGAGACCTTGTCGGTCATGATTCAGGTCGCTTGGTTTAAATACACCAAAAAACGTTATGGCGAGGGTAGACGAATTTTTTTAATGGCCCCTTTACATCATCATTTTGAGGTTGGGGGCTGGAAGGAAACCCAAGTGGTGGTGCGTTTTTGGATTATCACCATGATGCTGGTGTTGGTGGGTTTGGCCACCCTCAAGCTGCGTTAGGTTGGGGGGGTGTCGCCTTCATAATGAATGACAAAAGATTTTGATTAAATACAGATAAATTTTAAGTAATAGCAATTAATTAACTGATAGCAAAAATGGTTCAGCATACGCACAAAAAATACCTAGTTTTGGGCCTTGGCCAAAGTGGTGCCGCGGCAGCGCGCTGGTGCGCGCACCAAGGCTGGGCGATGCGTTTGGCTGATACCCGCAGTAGCCCGCCCGAGATCGAGTCGTTGCAGGCCGATCTCGCCCAGGCTGATGTGCAGTGGGTGCTTGGCCCTGATGCTTTGGCGCCCTCTGTTTTAGAAAATATTGATGTTTTGGTGCTCAGCCCCGGGCTTTCGCCACAGGATGATGAGGTGGCGGCCTTGCTTTCTGCTGCACAGGCACGTGGCATAGCTTGTCTAAATGACCTAGGCCTCTTTGCCCAGGCCTTGGCCGAGGCGGCCACTACACGTGACTATAGGCCGCAATTGCTCGCCATTACCGGCACCAATGGCAAAACCACCGTGGCGAGGATGCTTACCCATATGCTGCAGGCACATGGGGTTGCAGCCCAAGCTGCAGGCAATATCAGCCCCTCGTTTTTGGGTGCTTGGCTCACGGCCACCAAAACTGGGCAATGGCCTGAGGTTTGGGTATTAGAGTGCTCGAGCTTTCAGTTGCAAACCATGAGTGATTTGCAGCCCACTGTGGGGGCCCTATTAAATATCAGTCAAGACCATCTTGATTGGCACGGCTCGGCTACCGATTATGCCGCAGCCAAACAGCGCTTATTGGCGGTTTCTGAGCGGGTGGTTAGCAATGCTGATGACCCCGCTGTGCAGGCATTGCAGGCTCAGTTGCCGCAGTCGGCTGATTCACGTTGGTACTTTAGCCAAGGGCAGCCAGAACAAGACCGCAGCTTGGGGCTTTGTACTGATGCGGCGCAAACTGTTTGGTTTTGCGTGCACGCAACAACGCTTAAGCATTTGCTGCCTGTTGCAGCCTTGCAAGTGCTGGGTGCCCATAACCAAAGCAATGCGCTCGCAGCCTTGGCAGTTTTGGCTGCTGCCGATTGGCCTATAGCCCAGATGGCGTCTGCTTTGGCCGACTTTGTGGGCGAGGCGCATCGCTGTGAGTGGGTGCGTACGGTACGTGCGGTGCGTTTTATCAATGACAGCAAGGGCACCAATGTTGGGGCCACCGTTGCTGCCATTCAAGGCCTACCCCAAAACAAGATTTTAATTGCTGGGGGCTTAGGCAAAGGCCAGGATTTTGCCCCCTTGGCTCAAGCGGTGGCTGACCATCAGGTGCGCCATAGCTTTCTTTATGGGGCCGATGCTTCTTTAATTGCCCAGGCCCTAGATGCAGCAAAGCAGCCCTACACCGTGGTAGATGCTTTGGCGCAGGCTGTGCCACAGGCCTTTGCCCAAGCGCAGGCCAATGAGGTGGTTCTGTTTTCTCCCGCTTGTGCGAGTATGGATCAATTTGCTAACTATATGCAGCGCGGCCAAGCCTTTGTACAGGCAGTCGAGGAGCTTGCTCTAGCTTTAGGAGAGGTGCTATGAGTTGGCTTGCTGCAATTGCCTCTTGGTCTGGTAGCAATACTGCGCGTACGGCCCAACCGCCAATTGATACGTTGTTGCTTAGTGTGGTGCTGTGCCTAAGCGCTTTTGGTCTCATGATGGTGTATTCGGCCTCCATCGCTTTGACTGATGGGCCCGATTACCCTGGTTATGGGCAGTTTTATTTTGTTATTCGCCATGCCATTTTTATGGCATTAGGTTTTGGCTTTGCTTTGGCAGCGGTGGTGGTGCCCATGCACCGTTGGCAAAAGCTTGCCCTGCCTTTGTTTTTCTTTGGCTTGTTTTTGTTGGTGCTGGTGTTGCTCCCGGGGGTGGGGCGCGAGGTTAACGGTGCCCAGCGTTGGATACCCCTAGGGGTGGTTAACCTGCAGCCTTCCGAATTGATGAAGGTATTTATGCTGCTTTATGCGGCAGATTATACGGTACGCAAGCAAGCGCACCTCAGTGGCTTTGTGCGGGGGCTAATCCCCATGATTGTGTCTATCGTGGCGGTAGGGGTGTTGTTGCTGCTTGAGCCCGATTTGGGGGCCTTTATTGTGATTGGTGCCATCGCCATGGGCTTGGTTTTTATCGGTGGGCTTAATATCAAGCATTTTGCGGCCATGGTGGTCGCTTTATTGGGTAGTTTCTTTGCCATTATTTGGTATTACCCTTGGCGCCGCGAGCGTTTGTTTGTTTATTTAGATCCCTGGAACCCCGAAAACGTCTACGGCAGTGCTTATCAGTTATCGCATTCTTTAATCGCCTTTGGGCGGGGTGAATGGTTTGGAGTCGGTTTGGGTGGCAGCGTTGAAAAGCTTCATTATTTGCCCGAAGCCCATACCGACTTTATTGCTGCCGTGATTGGCGAGGAATTAGGCTTTGTTGGTATTGCACTGCTGATTTTTGTCTTTGCCTTTATTGTGTGGCGTTGCTTTGTTATTGGCCGCCAAGCCATTGCCACCGAGCGTTTATTTGGGGCCATGGTGGCCCAAGGGGTGGGTCTGTGGTTTGGGCTGCAAACCTTTATCAATATAGGCGTTTGTCTTGGGCTGTTGCCCACTAAGGGGCTGACTTTACCCATGGTTAGCTATGGGGGGTCTGCCATTGTGACCAATTTATTGGCCATGGCTTTGCTGTTTAGAGTTGATTATGAAAACCGCAAGCTGATGCGGGGGGCGGCGCAATGACTGCACAAGCTTTCCGTATTGTGATTATGGCTGGGGGCACAGGTGGGCATATTATGCCCGGCTTGGCGGTGGCGCATTTGTTGCGTGCCCAGGGCTGGCAGGTATGGTGGTTGGGGCAACCCGAGCGTATGGAGGGGCAGATGGTACCCGAGCATGGCTTTGAGTTGTTACCCATCGAGTTTGCGGGCCTCAGAGGCAAGGGTCTGGGGGCCGTGCTCAAGCTGCCTTTACGTATGCTTACGGCCTGTCGGCAGGCGCGTCAAGCCTTTAAAAAGGTGCAGCCTCAGGTGGTATTAGGCATGGGCGGCTATGTGGCAGTGCCAGGGGGGGTGATGGCGCGACTGATGCGTATTCCCCTTGTGGTGCATGAGCAAAACGCCATTGCGGGTACAGCCAATAAGTTGTTGGCCCGGCTTGCACGTCGACGCTTGGTGGGGTTCCCTGGGGCCTTGCCCGGGGCCGTGATGGTGGGCAACCCCGTACGCGCTGCATTTAAGTCTTTAGGGGCGCCTTTGGCGCGCTATGCGGCACGCCAAGGGCCATTGCGTTTGCTTATTTTGGGTGGCAGTCTGGGCGCAGCCCCCCTTAATGCAGTGGTGCCCGAGGCTTTGGCTAATCTGCCCCAAGACGAGCGGCCCGAGGTGGTGCACCAAACCGGCACATTACATATTGAGACGGTTCAAGAGCATTATCAACGCCTAGGGGTGCAGGCAGAGACTGTGGCTTTTATAGATGATGTGGCCCAGGCCATGAGCGAGGCAGATGTGATCCTTTGCCGGGCCGGGGCCATGACAGTGGCCGAGGTGGCTGCAGTTGGTGTGGCGGCACTATTTGTGCCCTTGCCCCATGCCATTGATGATCACCAAACTGCCAATGCCCGCTATTTATCTGATTGCGGTGGGGCGTGGCTGCAGCCGCAGTCCTCTTTGACGAGCCAATGGTTAAGCAAGTGGTTACGTGCCCGCCGCCGTGACGAGCTGGCCCAAGTGGCCGAGCAAGCCTATCAACATGCCCATGGGGATGCCACGAAAAAAATTGCCCTGGCGTGTACCGAAGTGGCTCAGGAGGCACAATGAAACATCGCATTAAACAAATACATTTTGTAGGTATTGGTGGCTCGGGCATGAGTGGCATTGCCGAGGTTTTACTTAATTTGGGTTATGCCATCAGTGGGTCGGATATCCAAGAGTCAGCTGTTACCCGGCGTTTGGCTCGGCTTGGGGCCCGTGTGGTTATCGGTCACCAAGAAGACAACGTCAAAGGCATGGGGGCCATTGTGATCTCGAGTGCGATTACTAATGACAACCCCGAGGTTTTGGCCGCGCGCGCCGCCAACATACC
>Ga0079225_10002724_pt1 | contig 10240 bp, 7 predicted proteins | sample Poulit2012_FD_76344 | JGI IMG/M metagenome (GOLD analysis project Ga0079225, IMG submission 76344) | Agricultural soil microbial communities from Georgia to study Nitrogen management - Poultry litter 2012 | ecosystem: Environmental > Terrestrial > Soil > Agricultural land | place: USA: Georgia...
CGCGCCGGTCATCATGATCGCCAAGCAGCAGAACATCGCCGCCGTCTACGACCACGTGAACAACTTCGTCTACAGCCTGGGCGTCATCCCCGGCTACAACCCCACCGCCCTCTTCTGGGTTTCTGAGTAAGCACCGTTGACCCTGGCCCGGCTGCCATACAGCCGGGCCCTATTTTCTTTCCAAACTATCTCCACTCACGGTTAGGCTTTATCTGAAGTGTTCGTATACGCGATTCGCAGGATTCTGGCGATCATCCCCACGCTGCTGCTGGTGAGCGCGATCTCCTTCGTGATCATCCAGATGCAGCCCGGCTCCTTCATGGACCGCTTCCTCGAGGACCCACGCATGAGCCCCGAGACGGTCGAGCGCATCAACGCACAACTGGGCCTCGACAAGTCTCCGGCCGAGCAGTACGTGCGCTGGCTGGGCGGCATCGTCACCCGCGGCGACCTGGGCTACTCCTTCTACTCGAACCGCCCCGTCGTCCGGGTCGTGGGCGAGGCTTTCGGCTGGACGGTCCTCCTGGGTGTGATCACCCTGCTGTTCACCTGGATCGTGGCCATCCCGCTGGGCATCATCACGGCGCTGCGGCGCAACGGCATCACCGACTTCATCGCCTCCTTCATCGGCTACATAGGTCTGGCCATCCCCGACTTCCTGCTCGCCCTGCTCCTGGTCGCGCTCGTACTGCAGAGCGGCGGCACCCAGGTTGGCGGCCTCTTCAGCCCGCAATTCATCGCGGCACCCTGGAGCTTCGCCAAGGTGCTCGACTTCCTGGGGCACATCTGGATCCCCGTCCTGGCCGTGGGCACTGCCGGTGTCGCGACGATCATGCGGCAAATGCGCGCCAACCTGCTGGACGTCCTCAACGCCGACTACGTGCGTACCGCACGCGGCAAGGGCCTGCAGGAGCGCAAGGTCATCAACCGCCACGCCGTGCGGAACGCGATAAATCCGTTGGTGTCGATGGCGGGGCTTTCTCTGCCTGAAATCATCAACGGCACCATGATCGTCTCCATCGTGCTGAGCCTGCCCACCCTGGGTCCCGCCCTCTACGACAGCCTCCTGGCGAAGGACCAGTACGTGGCGATGACCGTGCTGCTGCTCGCCTCGCTGCTGCTCATGATCGGCAACCTGCTGGCCGACCTTTCGCTGGCCGCACTGGACCCGCGGGTGCGCTATGAGTAGGGCTCCCGCGCAGTCAACCACGAGCGGTTCGCCCAAGTCGCAGGGGAATCAGGAGCCCGTGAGCCCCGGCTCCTGGGCGCTCGCCTGGCGGCGCTTCCGCCGCTCGAAGATGGGCCTGGTGGGGATGGTCATCCTGGGCCTCCTCTACCTGATCGCCCTGCTGGCGCCGTTCCTGGCCCCCTACTCGATCACCACCCAGCACTCGGGCAGCGTCTACCAGCCGCCCCAACCGATCCACTGGACGCGCGACGGCCGGCTCGTGCGCCCCTACGTCTACCCGATGACCCGCGAGCGCGACCCCGTCACCTTCCAGCGCATCTACGTGGAGGACGAGAGCAACTCGCAGCCCATCCGCTTCTTCGTGCGCGGCCAGTCGTACAACTACCTGGGGATGACCCTCGACTGGCACCTGTTCGGTGTGGAGGAGGGCACCTTCTTCCCGCTGGGCACCGACCGGTTTGGCCGCGACCTGCTCTCCCGCATCCTGGTCGGCTCACAGGTCTCCCTCACCGTCGGCATCATCGGCATCCTCATCTCGTTCGCGATCGGCATCACCGTCGGCGGCGTGAGCGGCTACTACGGCGGCCGCGTCGACGCCGTGCTGCAGCGCTTCATCGAAGTGCTGCTCTCCTTCCCGCGGCTGCCCATCCTCCTCGCGCTCGCCACGACCATCCCCGCCAACTGGCCCTCAACCTGGGTCTACATGGGGATAGTCGCCGTGCTCGCACTGATCGGCTGGGCCAGCCTCGCCCGGGTGGTGCGCGGCCAGGTACTCGCCTGGCGTGACGTCGAGTATGTGCAGGCGGCCAAGTCGCTGGGCGCTCCCGACCTGCGTGTCATCCTGCGCCACCTCGTGCCGAACCTCTCCTCCTACCTGGTCATCGCTGCGACCCTGGCCTTGCCCGGTTACATCCTGGGCGAGAGCGCCCTCTCCTTCCTGGGCCTGGGGATCAAGGAGCCGATGACCTCCTGGGGGCTGCTGCTGCGCGACGCCCAGAACTTCGAATCGCTGCGCCTCTACCCGTGGCTGCTCACCCCGGGCGCGCTCATCGTCCTCTCGGTGCTGGCCTTCAACTTCGTGGGCGACGCCCTGCGCGACGCGGCCGATGTGCGGAGCCGCTAGGTGAGCCTCGCCCGCCACCTGATGGTCGACCTGAGCGGTCCCCGGCTCACACCCCAGGAGCGTGACTTCCTGCGGCACGCCCGACCGGGCGGCATGTGCCTCTTCGGCCGCAATATCGAGGACCCTCAGCAGGTTGCCGGACTGGTTTCCGAACTTCGCGACCTCCTTGGTCCCGACCTGCTGGTGGGCATCGACCAGGAAGGGGGCGGAGTAGTCCGCATCCCCCAACTCCCCCACCCACCCGGCGCGATGGCACTGGGCGCCGCCGACGATACGGAGCTGACGGAGGAGGTCGCATTCGTCACCGGTTCGGGACTGGCGGCCCTGGGGATAAACGTCGACTTCGCACCGGTTGCCGACATCAACTCGAACCCGCTGAACCCGGTGATTGCCGACCGCGCCTTCGGGGGTGAACCGGATCTGGTCTCACGACATGTCGCGGCCTTCGTGCGCGGCCTGCAGAGGGCAGGCGTGGCCGCGACGGCGAAGCACTTCCCGGGCCACGGCGACACCTCGCTCGATTCGCACCTCGACCTCCCCTACAGCGACCGGACTGTCGAGGAGCTGCTCGGGTTCGAACTGCTCCCCTTCGGGGAGGCGATCTCTGCGGGCTGCGCGGCGGTCATGAGTGCCCACATCGTGCTGACCGCCGTCGACCCGCAACTGCCGGTGACGCTGAGCCGACCCGCTGTCGCCGTACTGCGTGAAAGGCTCGGTTTCGACGGAGTCCTCTTCAGCGACGCTCTCGACATGCGCGCTATCGCCGACCGCTGGGGTCAGGCGCGCGGGGCGGCGATGGCGTTGCGGGCAGGCGTCGACATGGCGCTCGTCACCGGCGGAGTGGCCGAGCACCGGCAGGCGCTTCGCGAGCTGGACCGTGCCGCAGCGGCGGGCGAGCTGGACCGTGCCGCAGCGGCGGGCGAGCTGGATCCAGCCGGGCTGGAACGCTCCCGGGCTCGCCTGACTGCGCTGGCGCGGCATTACCCCAGCCGCAGCCTGGAAGCCGGCGAGCATCGCCGGGTACTTGCAGAGCTTGAGGTCAACGGCGCCGCAACGGTGGCACGCGCGGCTTCAAAAGCCCTCCTTTCATTGGGGGAGCTGCCCCGCTTGCAGGTGGGCGAGCCCGTCCTCCTGATCACGGCCGGCCCGGCGCGGGAGAGCGCCGCCACCCAGTCGCTCGTCGATCCCGGCGAGGAGTTTGCCGTGGAGCTGCGCCGCGCGGGGGTTGACGTTCGGGTGGTGCGGGTTGGCTCTGCCTCGCCGCTTCCCGCTATCGAGGTGGGCGCGGGCACCGGCGCGATTCTGTTTGCGAGCACAAGCCGCACGCTGATAACTGAACCGCTGGTGCAGCTGGGGCAGGACCTGGCCCGCCGGGGCACGCCGTTCGTGCACGTCGCCCTGTGGAATCCCTACTCGGCACAGCTGCTGCCCGGCCCGGCGCTCGTTACCTTCGGCTGGCGGCAGGCCAGCCTGGCGGCGGCCGCCCGCGCACTCGTAACCGGCGACCCCCTGCCGGGACGTAGCCCGGTACCGCTCACGACAGCGGGCGGGCAACGTACGTTGAAAGGGAGATGACCACCTACACGCTGGGAATAGATTCCGGCGGGAGCAGTACCCGCTGGGCTTTGAAGCTGGACGATGAACGGATCGCCAGCGGGCGGCTGCCGCCGCTCTCCGGGCCGCCGCTCGACCCGCACACCGAAGCGCAGGCTGTCGAGCTGGTCACACAGGTGGCGCAGACCGCCCGGAAGGCGATCGACAAGCGCGGCAACCCTCACCCGTCGATCGCAGCAGCAGCCGGCATTGCCGGCCTGCCCGCCGGGTCGGCGTTCGCGCAGCAACTCGAGACCTACTTCGCCAACACCCTGCGGATCGACCGCAGCTTCGTGCAGGTCGTTACCGACATTCACATCGCCTACCGGGCCGCCTTCGCCCCCGGCGAGGGAGTTCTCGTCCACGCCGGCACCGGCTCGTTCGCCTGCCACGTCACGGAGGGCGGCGAACTGGTGCGGGCGGGCGGCCACGGCTACCTGCTCGACGACGGCGGCAGCGGCTTCTGGCTGGGCCGCGAGGCGCTGCGCACGGTGCTGCGCAGGGCCGATGAAACCGGCTCCTTCGAAGGGGAACTCGCCACCAGGCTGCTGCAGGAGCTGGGCGGTGAGACCTGGTCGCGGCTGAGCCGCACGATATACGGCGGCGGCCGGCGCCGGATCGCCTCCCTCGTTCCCGTCGTCGCGCAGGCCGCAGCGGCCGGCGATCCCGACGCCACCCGCATCCTGCGCGAAGGGGGAGCAGAACTGGCCCGTCTCGCCCTCATACTCATGGACCGGCTTGGGGAGCGGCTCCCCGTGCGCCTCTCCGGCGGGATAATCGGCAGTGGCGAGCTACTTACCGGAGCCGTGCGGCAGGAGCTGCCCGAAGAGGTGCCGCTGACCGTGCGGGCGCTTTCGCCGCTGCGCGGAGCGCTGCATCTTGCCGCCGACCTGTTGCAGCCTGCCGGAGCCGCTGAACATTAACCGCCCATAACGCCTCCAGGTGCACACGCACCGGTACGATTGAGGGGTGTACCGCCCCACCGAACCCCCTGCAGCTGACCCGATGAGCCAGGCGACCTCGATCCTGGAGACCGTCTTCGGCTACAAGTCGTTCCGGGGTCACCAGGAGGCAGCGATCGGGGAGCTGGTCGAGGGCCGCGACGCGCTCGTCCTCATGCCTACGGGCGGAGGCAAATCGATCATCTACCAGATCGCCTCCCTCGTGCGGCCCGGAGTAGGCATCGTCGTCTCCCCGCTCATAGCCCTGATGCAGGATCAGGTGCAGGCCCTGCGCCTGCTGGGCGTGAAGGCGGCCTACCTCAACTCGACACTGAGCCGCGAAGAGGCCAACGACATCGAGCGCGACCTGCTGGACGGGCGCATCGAGCTCCTCTACGTCGCCCCCGAGCGGCTGCTCATGGAACGGACCCTGGGCCTGCTCGACCGGGCCCAGGTGGCGCTCTTCGCTATCGACGAGGCGCACTGCGTGTCGCAGTGGGGGCACGACTTCCGGCCCGAGTACTTGGGACTGAACGTGCTCGCCCAGCGCTACCCGGGCGTGCCGCGCGTCGCGCTCACGGCCACTGCCGATTCGGTCACCCGCAAGGAGATGCGCACCCGCCTGGTGCTGGAAGGGGCGCGCGAGTTCGTCTCCAGCTTCGACCGGCCCAACATCCGCTACGAGGTGGTCGACAAGGTCGACGCGAAACGGCAGCTCCTCGACTTCTACGAACGCAACCACAAGGGGGACGCCGGCATCGTCTACTGCCTGTCGCGGCGCAGCGTCGATTCGACGGCGGCGTGGCTGCAGGGGCGGGGCGTGAATGCTCTGCCCTATCACGCCGGACTTGACAGCGAAACGCGCGCCCGGCACCAGGAGCGCTTCCTTCAGGAGGAGGGGCTCGTCATGGTCGCGACCATCGCCTTCGGCATGGGCATCGACAAGCCCGACGTGCGCTTCGTCGCCCACCTGGACGTGCCCAAGAGCCTGGAGGGCTACTACCAGGAGACAGGCAGAGCAGGCCGCGACGGCCAACCCGCCAGCGCCTTCATGACCTACGGCCTGAACGACGTGGTCACGGTCCGGCGCATGGTGATGTCGGGCGACGCGCCCGACGAGGTGAAGCGGGTGGAGTCCCGCAAGCTGGACGCGCTGCTGGGCTACTGCGAGGCGGCTACCTGCCGCCGGCAGGCGCTGCTCGCCTATTTCGGTGAGGAGACCGCGGGCGAGTGCGGCAACTGCGACGTGTGCAGCAGCCCGCCGGAGACGTACGACGCGACGGTCGAGGCGCAGAAGGCGCTGTCGGCGGCGGCCCGCACTGGCGGCCGCTTCGGCGCCCAGCACCTGATCAACATCCTGCGCGGGCGGGACAACGAGCGGATCCGCAAGTGGAACCATGATGCGCTGCCCACCTTCGGCGTGGGCAGCGACCTCAGCGAACACGAGTGGCGCTCGGTTCTGCGGCAGCTGGTAGCCCGCGGCGACCTGGTGCCCGACGACGCGGGCCACGGTTCGCTGCAGCTGGGCAGAAGCGCAGCAGCCGTCCTGCGCGGTGACACGGTCGTACGGTTACGCCGCGCCCGCCAGGCGCGGCCGGCCGCCCCGAAATTCTCCAAGAAGGCACAGGCCACACCGCTTGCCGAAGAGGACGCTCCGCTCTTTGAAGCGCTGCGCCGGACGCGGTCGCGTATTGCCAGGGAGCAGGGCGTTCCCGCGTACGTCGTCTTCCACGATGCGACACTGCGGGAGATGGCGAGGTCACGCCCTGGGAATCTGGACGAGCTGGCAAGGATTCAGGGTATCGGCGAAACGAAGCTCGAACGCTACGGCGACGAGTTTCTGACTACGATTGCAGAATTCGACTGTTAGTCATTGGTCATTGTGACAACATAAAACGGACTATTGCAGGTGGTAAATAGGAACCATGAACCGCAGGGGATTGAAATGGAAGTTGGGCGAACTGCTTGAGCGCGAGGGCGTGACTGTTTACGCCCTGAACAGGGATCTCCTGGAACACAAGCAAGGCGTAAGTCGGACTACGCTGTACCGATTGGCAAGCGAGCAGCCAGAGAAAATTGACCTGAAGGTTACCGCTCGCATTCTCGCAGGACTCGAGCGACTTACAGGTAAACAGTATGAAGTATGGGATCTGCTTGAAAGAATTCCAGACTTGCCCGTGGATGAAGAGGAGAGTGCACAGGATGACCTCCTCCAAAGCGATGTAGTTGATCTCGCCGAAGCCATGCAAGAGCTGGAAAGAGACATACCCTCTGAACAACACCGGCGATGGCTGGAAAGCTTTGGCCTGACGAGATAAGGTTATGGGGCCCATCCATGATCGGGGTACTCTCGTTCTAGTTGACCTGGAGCCGACCCGTGGTAGTGAGCAGGGTTTTCGTCGCCCTTGTGTCGTAGTTTCGAATATGTCTGCCGTTCGCACTTCCCGCTCCCGGCCGCTCTATGTCATTATCCCCTTCACGAGCAACCCGAATCTGACTGGTCCGCTCGCACCGCGCATCTCCGCGCGTGCCGGCGGTCTTCCAATGGACAGCACCGCACTTGTAATGCATGTCCGAAGTATCGACCCGTCTCGCGTTGAAAGAAACATCGGGAGGCTTGTCGACCACGAGATGGTACAGATATCAAACGGCTTACGTGCTCTACTGGGGATTTAGAGTGGGAGACATTCGTTTACCGAATGTCTCCCATAAAACACGCGTTGGTTGCGCCGTCCTGCAAATCCAGTTATCGCCCAGCGACTATCTGCGCCCCCACCTCCAGCAGGCCGTACCACCAGCCCGGGAATAGGCCTAAGAGCACGGTCCCGAGGGCAGCGATCCCGACGGCCCAACCCGTCATCCTGCTCCGGTAGGTGGGCGCCGCGTACTCCGGCTCGCGGAAGTACATGAAGGCGATCACCCGGAAGTAGTAGAAGACAGCGACGACGCTCGTGAGGATGCCGATAGTCGCCAGGATGAAGTAGCCCGACTCGAGCGCCGCACCGAACACCAGCACCTTGCCGGCGAAACCGGCCAGCGGCGGGATGCCGGCGAGGCTCAGCATGAAGACCGCCATGGCGAAGGCCAGGCCGGGCCGCGAGCGGCCCAGGCCGGCGAACCGTTCCAGATCGTCGCCATGGTCGAAGCGGTCGCTCATCAGGATCAGCACCGCGAAGGCGCCGGCGTTCATGAGTGCGTAGGCCATGAGGTAGAAGGCGGCGGCGCGCATTCCTCCGCCTTCAGCCGCGAGCACCGCCAGGCCCAGGTAGCCCGCGTGCGCCACTGCCGAGTACGCCAACATCCGCTTCACACCCCGCTGCGCCAGCGCCGCCAGGTTGCCGACAATCATCGTGAGCGCGACGATCCACACGAACAGCTCGGTGACGAGCGGCGAGAGCTCCGGGAGGAAGGTGGCGGCAACGCGCAGCAGAGCCGCGATGGCACCCACCTTGATGACCACGCTCATGAAGGCGGTGACCGAGGTGGGCGCGCCCGTGTATGCGTCGGGCGCCCACTGGTGGAAGGGCACCATCGACGCCTTGAAGGCCAGGCCGCCCAGGACCATGAGGCCACCCACACCGGCGAGCAGAGCGGTACCGAGCTGCGGATCGGCAGCCCCGGCGGCGATGCCGCCCAAGGTGAACGAACCGGTCGCGCCGTAGAGCAGGGCCACGCCATAGATGAGGAAGGCGCTGGAGAAGGCGCCCAGCAGGAAGTACTTCATGCCCGCCTCCTCGCTCTCGCGGGCACCCTGCTGCCAGGCCGTCAGCACGTAGACCGACAGCGAGGCGATCTCCAGGCCCAGCACCAGCGTGATCAGGTCACCGGCCCCGGCCATCACCATCGCACCCAACGAGGCGAGGACCAGGAGCGGGTAGTACTCGATGTGCTCCAGGCCCGCCCGCTCCAAGTAGTCGTAGGCGATCAGCACCGCAAGGATAGCGCCGACGATGATCACGAAGTGGAACGCCGTCGCCGGCAGGTCCACCAGGTAGCTGAGGCCAAAGCCGCTGCCTGCCACGCCGTGCCTTTCGTTCTGGAAGAGGATGAACGTGAACAGCCCGGCGGTGACGAGGCCTACCAGCGCGATGGCCGCGGCAGCACGGCTGCCCAGGCCCCACAGCGACGCGAGAAGGCCGAACGCCACGGTGAGCAGCAGCGTGATGAGCGGAGCCAGCGCAATCCAGGTGAAATCGAGGGAGGCCACGAGACTCATTGGTTCACCTCCCCTTCGCCGGGCAACTGGGCAAAGGCACCCTGCTGGTCACCGGCTGCATCGCCAGCGGCGAGCATCTGGTGGAAGCTTTGCGCTTCGATGCGCTGCAGCTGCGGCGCGGGCGCCATGCCCAGCCACAGGGTGCCGGCAATTATCGGAATGAGCACGACGAGTTCGACGGAGCGCAGGTCGGCCAACGGCCTCACCTGCTGCCCCTGATAGATGCGCTGGAAGAGGTTCACACCGTAGACGCCTGCCGCGATGACCGCGAGGGTCGCGAACACGGCGGCACCCGCGTTCACCTGGAACGCGCCCAGCAGGCTCAGGAACTCGCCGGGGAAGTTCGCCAGGCCGGGCACGCCGATGCTGGCGAAGAGCACGAAGAGGCTCACTGCAGCGAGCGCAGGGGCGCTTTTGGCCATGCCGCCGTACTGGGCCAGATCGAACGTGCCGGTCCGGGCGTGGAGCATGCCGGCGATGAGGAAGAGCCCGCCGGTGGTGATCATCTGCGCGGCGAAGAAGTACATAGCGCCGTTCGAACCGGTCACCTGCATCGAGAAGACGCCCACGCCGATGATGCCCATGTGCGACAGAGACGCGTAGGCGAGCAGGCTCTTGAGGTTCTCCTGGCGCGTAGCGATGACGCCCGCATAGAGGGCCGTTGCGGCCGCCAGGGTGATGAGGACGGGCGTCCAGGCGGCAGCACCGTCGGGCAGCAACGGGATCGCCCAGGCGAAGAAGCCGAACGCGCCCACCTTGTAGAGGGAGCCGGCCAGGTCGGCCGCACCCGAGGGGTGGTTCTCCATGTGGAAGTCGACCAGCCAGGAGTGGAGCGGAAGGAGCGGCAGCTTCACCGCGAACGCCAGAGCGAAGCCGGCGAACAGCCACACCTGCGTAGTTAGCGGGATGGTGGGCGCGGTGGCCACCAGGTCACTGAAGAGGAAGCTGGGCGACCCGGCGAGCGGCTTGATCGCCAGTATCGACACGAGCATCAGGAACGACCCGGCCACAGCGTAGACGAGGTACTTCATGGTCGCCTGGCGGCGGCGTGAGAGGCCCCAGCCGCCCAGCATCAGCAGGCTGGGGATGAGGGCCGCCTCCCAGAAGACGTAGAAGAGCACCAGGTCCTTGGCGAGGAAGATGCCGTTCAGGAAGCCCAGCATCGCCAGCAGCAGCGC
>Ga0079225_10002725_pt1 | contig 10238 bp, 9 predicted proteins | sample Poulit2012_FD_76344 | JGI IMG/M metagenome (GOLD analysis project Ga0079225, IMG submission 76344) | Agricultural soil microbial communities from Georgia to study Nitrogen management - Poultry litter 2012 | ecosystem: Environmental > Terrestrial > Soil > Agricultural land | place: USA: Georgia...
CGCACCCAAACGTGCGGCTCGGCGAGACCGAACGGCCCGGACTTCGGTGGCGGTGCTACCCGATGTCGGCGGCGGCCCCGCGGCCGGCGGCGCGCCCGGAGAAGATGCACCCTCCCAGGAACGTGCCCTCCAGCGCCCGGTAGCCGTGCACACCGCCGCCGCCGAAACCGGCCACCTCGCCGGCGGCGTACAACCCGGGCAGCGGCGCGCCATCGGCCCGCAGCACCCGCGAGGACAGGTCGGTCTCCAAGCCGCCCAGGGTCTTCCGGGTCAGGATGTGCAGTTTCACCGCGATCAGCGGACCGGCTTTCGGGTCGGTGAGCCGGTGCGGGGCCACCACCCGGCCGAGTCGGTCACCGAGGTAGGCGCGCGCCCCGTGGATGGCGGTGATCTGGCCGTCCTTGCTGAACTTGTTGGCGACCTCCCGGTCCCGGGCGGTGACCTCGGCCTCCACCGTGGCGTAGTCCAGGGCCGACACCTCCGGCAGGGCGTTCATCGCCGCCACCAGGTCGCGCAGCGTGTCGGCCTGCACGAAGTCCACGCCGCGGTCGATGAAGGCCTGCACCGGGGGCGGCGGGCCGGAGCGGGCCCGCGCGGCCAGCAACTGACGCACGCTGCGGCCGGTCAGGTCGGGGTTCTGTTCTTGACCGGAGAGAGCGAACTCCTTCTCGATGATCGCGCGGTTGAGGATGAACCAGGTGTAGTCGTGGCCGGAGGCCGCGATGTACTCCAAGGTGCCCAGGGTGTCGAACCCGGGGTACAGCGGTCCCGGCAGCCGCGTGCCGGCGGCGTCCAGCCACAGCGACGACGGCCCGGGGATGATCCGAATCCCGTGGTGGGGCCAGATCGGGTCGTAGTTGGTGATGCCCTCGGTGTAGTGCCACATCCGGTCCCGGTTGATCACCCGCCCGCCGATCGCCTCGGTGATGCCGATCATCCTGCCGTCGACGTGGGCGGGCACGCCGGCGAGCAGCTGACGGGGCACCCGTCCCATCCGCTGCGGCCAGTTCCGTCGCACCAACTCGATGTCGCCGCCGATCCCGCCGCTGGTGACGATCACCGCCTGCGCGCGTAGCTCGAATTCGCCCACCGCGGTGCGCGAGGAGGCCGCACCCCGCGGTTGGGTCGACGGCTCCAGCACGGCGCCGCGCACGCCGACCACCGTGCCGTCGTCGACGATCAGTTCGTCGACGCGGTGCCGGTGGGCGATGCGAACCTGCGGGCAGGACTCCACCCGCCGGGCGAAGATGTCGACCAGGCCCGGGCCGGTCCCCCAGGTGATGTGGAAACGCGGCACCGAATTGCCGTGGCCGAGAGCGCCGTACCCGCCGCGCTCGGCCCAGCCCACGACCGGGAAGATCTTCAGGCCCCGCTCACGCAGCCAGCTCCGCTTCTCCCCGGCGGCGAAATCGACGTAGGCCTGCGCCCATCGCCGCGGCCAGTGGTCCTCGTCGCGGTCGAACCCGGCGGTGCCCAGCCAGTCCTGCAACGCCAGCTCGTGACTGTCGCGAATGCCGAGGCGGCGCTGCTCGGGGCTGTCGACGAAGAACAGCCCACCGAACGACCAGTACGCCTGCCCACCGAGATTGGCGGCGTTCTCCTGGTCGACGATCAGCACCCGCTTGCCGCGATCGATCAGTTCGCACGCCGCGACCAGCCCGGCCAGCCCGGCCCCGACAATGATGGCATCAGCGTCGCTCATGCTGATCCAGCGTAATGCCGGTGGCCTCAGGCGGCGCCGTGGATCACCGAATCCCGTTGCCAGCGGTACACCGCCGGGGTGGCGCCGCGGGCGAGTGCGGCGTCGACGGCATCGAGCATCGCCTGCTGGACACCGGGGCGCACCAGCTGGGTTGCGGCGACCGTCAGCCGTACCGGGGCACCGCGCGACGCGGCGCGGTCGGCGGCGCGCACCAGCATCCGACACCACCACGGTTCGGTGAGGAATCCCTCGCCGATACCGAGCACCCGGCCGGGCACGGTCCGGCCGGTGACCAGGTCGGTGACACCGTGCAATCCCGCCAACATACGGAATCCGTTGCGCGGCAGCACGCGGCGCGCACCCGGGGAGACCACCCAGCCCGGCGCGGCGAAGAGCCGGGTGCGCAGACCCACCCGTTCGAGCACCCGGTCGGCACCGATCAACCGCAGATTGGCCTCGTGGGCGGGCAGGGTCGCGAACTCGCTGCGCCGCCGCTTGGTGGCGGCCTCGTCGTAGCCGTGCAGCACCAGCGCGTCACCGTCGGCGCGGCGGGCGGCGAGCCAGTCGATCGTCTCCGGGTCCGCCTCGAGGCGATAGCCGCCCTTGAGCCGCGGCGCCACCAACAGCGAGGCCGGCACCCGCCGGGCAGCGAGGTCATCGCAGAACTGCGCGACGGCGGCCAACGTGGGCTCCCCGATCCGCGACAGCGACACGATCAGTTCCGCGTTCATGGCCTCAGTCTGCCCGGCGCAGGTGTCACCCCGGTGACCTGCGGGTTACAGGTCGGCCCCGCTCAGCGCGGCAGCACCGCCTCGATGGCGGCGATCACCTCCGGGGCGTCGGGCACGGTGGTGGGGCGGAACCGGTTGACGACCGCGCCACCGGGCGCGATGAGGAACTTCTCGAAATTCCACTGGACGTCGCCGGCCGCCCCGTCGGCGTCGGCGGTGCGGGTCAACGCGGCGTAGAGCGGGTGCCGGTCGTCGCCGTTGACGTCGGTCTTGGCCAGCAGCGGAAACGTCACCCCGTAGGTGGTGGAGCAGAACGTCGCGATCTCCTCCGGGGTGCCGGGCTCTTGGCCCATGAACTGATTGCACGGCACCCCGATCACGGTGAGCCCGCGCTCGCCGTAGTCACGGGCGAGTTGCTCTAGGGCGCTGTACTGCGGGGTCAACCCGCACCGGGAGGCGACGTTGACCATGAGCACGGCACGGTCGGCGTACTCCCCCAGGGTGGCGGGGTGCCCGTCGAGGGTGGTCAGGGGAATCTCGGTGATCGCGGTCATGCCCGTGACCGTACGCGGCGGTGTCCGGCGTCGACCACCGCCCATTGGTAGTTGACACCACAACTTCATTCCGGCTACCGTCCCATGTGATTGACTACGCAACGATATGGGGGTCCGGCATGACGAAACTGGCGATCGTGTACTACTCGGCCACCGGTCACGGCACCGCGATGGCGCAGCGGGCGGCCGCCGCCGGACGGGCCGTCGGCGCCGAGGTGCGGGTGCGCCACATCGCCGAGACCCGCGACCCGGAGACGTTCGCCGCGAACCCGGCCTGGTCGGCCAACTACGCGGCCACCAAGGACCTGCCGGCGGCGCGTGGTGAGGACCTCGTCTGGGCCGATGCGGTGGTCTTCGGCTCACCGACCCGGTTCGGCAGCACCGCCGCACCGTTTCAGACGTTCATGGATTCGCTGGGCGGACTGTGGGCGCAGGGCAAGCTCGCCGACAAGGTCTACGCCGCGTTCACCTCCAGTCAGACCGCCCACGGAGGACAAGAGGCGACGCTGCTGGGCCTCTACGTCTCGCTGATGCACTGGGGCGGCATCATCGTGGCGCCCGGATACACCGATCCGCTGAAGTTCGCCGACGGCAACCCCTACGGGGTCGGCCACATCACCGGAGCGCAGAACCAGAACGAGTTGGCGCCGGAGACTCTCGCCGCGCTCGACCATCTGACCACCCGGGTGGTGGGGGTGGCCGACCGTCTCAGCGGGTAGCCCCGGCGACGCTGAGCAGCCAGGCGTACTGGAAGGCGGTCTCCTTCCACCGCTCGTAGCGGCCGGACAGACCGCCGTGCCCGGCGCTCATCTGCGTCTTCAGCAGCACCGGGCTCCCATTGGTGTTGGCGTGCCGCAGCGCGGCAACCCATTTCGCGGGCTCCACGAAGTAGACCCGGGTGTCGTGCAGCGACGTCATCGCCAGGATCGTCGGATAGCGCTGAGCCACCACGTTCTCGTACGGCGAATAGGATTTCATATAGGCGTAGACGTCCTTGTCGGCCAACGGGTTTCCCCATTCATCCCATTCGGTGACGGTCAGCGGCAACGAGGGGTCCAAGATCGTGTTCAGCGCGTCGACGAACGGCACCACCGCCAGGATCCCGGCGAACAGCTCCGGCGCGAGGTTGGCGACCGCCCCCATGAGCAGCCCGCCGGCGCTGCCGCCGTAGGCGACGAGTCGTTCGGGTGTGCTGACCCCGGTGTCGATGAGATGGTTGGCGGCCGCGACGAAGTCGGTGAAGGTGTTCTTCTTGTCCAGCAGCTTTCCGTGCTCGTACCACAGCCGCCCCATCTCACCGCCGCCACGCACGTGAGCGACGACGAACACCATGCCGCGGTCCAGCAGCGACAACCGCGCGATCGAGAACTGCGGGTCCTGGCAGGCTTCGTAGGCGCCGTAGCCGTAGAGCACCACCGGTGCCGGCACGGCGATATCGCGGCGGTGGATGACCGACAGCGGGATGCGGGTGCCGTCCTCGGCGAGCGCCCAGTCCCGCCGCTCCACGTAGTCCTCGCGGCGGTACCCGCCGAGCACGGGCTGCTCGCGCAGCAGGGTGCGTTCGCCGGTGGTCAGGTCCAGGTCGTAGATCCGGACCGGGGTGAGAAACGAGGTCGCCCCGATCCGCAGCTTCGGGGCGTCCCAGTTGGGGTTGGCGCCGAGCCCGGCCGACATCAGCGTCGAGTCGAAGGTGATCTCGGCGGGCCGGCCGTAGCCGTCGGCGGTCAGCGGCCACAGCTGGATGCGGGGCAACGCCTCGGCCCGATAGCTGACCACCAGATGCGAACCGAACGCGTCGACCCCGTCGAGGCGCACGTCGTCGCGGTGGGCGATCAGCGTGGTCTGTGCGGTGGGATCCTCGACCGGCGCGTCGACCATGGTGAAGTTGACCGCGTCCTCGTTGTGCAGGATCAAAAACCTGTCCCGCCCGGCGACCACCGCGTGCTCCACGCCGTATTCGACGCCTTCGCGTCGCGCCAGCACCACCGTGAACTCGGCTTCGGGATCGGCGGCGTCCCCGTAACGCACCTCCGAGGTGATCGCCGATCCGGCCGCGATCATCACGTACTTGTCGCTGCGGGTGCGGCCCACGCTCAGCCAGAACCGTTCGTCGGGTTCGTGATAGACGCGCTGGGCGGGCAGACCGGAGCCGAGCCGATGCCGCCACACGGTGTCGGGACGCCACGCCGCATCGACGGTCAGGTAGTACAGGGTCCGGTTGTCGGTGGCCCAGGTCGCCCCGGCGGCGATCCCGGCGATCTCGTCGGGATAGCGCCGCCCGGTGCGTAAATCGATGAACCGCAGCGTGTAGCGCTCGTCGCCGACGACGTCGACCGAGTAGGCCAGCACGGTGCCGTCCGGGCTGACCGTGGCCGCCCCCAGTGAGAAGAATTCGTGTCCCTCGGCCTCGACGTTCTCATCGAGCAAGACCTGCTCACCGGGGATCTCGGTGTGCTCATCGAAAATCGGCGGACGCCAGTCGGCGGGATCGGCCAACGGGCAGCGGCAGTGCACGCCGTATTGTTTGCCGGCGAAACTACGGGCGTAATACCACCAGTCGCCGCGCCGAATCGGCACCGACAGGTCGGTTTCCTTGGTGCGCGCCTTGATCTCGTCGAAGATCTCCTGGCGCAACCCCTGCTGGTCACCGGTGACCGCGTCGGTGTAGGCGTTCTCGGCCTCGAGGTGGGCGACGACCTCGGGATCGTCCTTGTCGCGCAACCATTCGTACGGGTCGACGACGACGTCGCCGTGGTGTTCGCGGATGGTCTCCACTCGCTTGGCGACGGGGGGCCGCAACGGACTGGCGCTCATTGCGCCCCGATCCAGTCGTCGAACCGTTTGCCTGAGACCCGTTCGTAGGCCTCGATGTAACGGTTTCGGGTGGCCGCGATGACGTCGTCGGGCAGCGGCGGGGGCGGCGCGCCGGAGTCGCGATCCCAGCCGGATTCGTCGCTGGTCAGCCAGTTGCGGACGAACTGTTTGTCGAAGCTGTTCTGCACGGCCCCGACCCGGTATTCGTCGGCCGGCCAGTAGCGCGACGAGTCCGGGGTGCAGACCTCGTCGGCGAGCACCAGGTTCCCGTGGCCGTCGAGGCCGAATTCGAATTTGGTGTCGGCGACGATGAGCCCCCGGGTCAGGGCATGGTCGGCGGCCTGCACGTAGATCTGCAGAGTGCGGTCGCGCAACTGGTTGGCGACCACGCCGCCGACCTTCTCGATCACGGTGGCGAACGCGATGTTCTCGTCGTGGTCGCCCTGGTCGGCCTTGGTCGCCGGGGTGAACAGCGGGGTGGCGAACTTGCTGGCCTCGACCAGGCCCGGCGGCAGCTCGATGCCGCAGACCGTGCCGGTGCGGCGGTAGTCCGCCAGCCCCGACCCGGTCAAATACCCGCGCGCCACGCACTCCACCGGCACCATGGTCAGCTCGCGCACCACCAGCGCCCGGCCCAGCACCTCGGCGGGGATGCGCGGATCGTCGGGCGCACCGGCCAGGTGGTTGGGCGCCTCGACCAAATCGAAGAAGAACACGCTCATCGCGGTGAGGATCCGGCCCTTGTCGGGGATCTCGCTGGCGAGCACGTGGTCGTACGCCGAGATCCGGTCGGACGCCACGAACAGCAGATGGTCGTCGTCGATGCGGTAGAGCTCACGGACCTTGCCGCTGCCCAGATGCGGATAGTCGGAGAGTGCAGGTCGAGCCACGCGGTTCACCCTAACTCACAGATTTCGGTGTGCGAGCCGGCGCGCAGCGCCGCCGAGCCCCGGCGTGTCGGCGCGATAATGGCGCCCAGCAGCAGACCGCTCAGCCGACCCGCGAGGAGACCACCGTGACACTGGGCTCGCGCTATCTGCCCTACGCCACCACCCCGGGCCGCCTGCTGGCCCAGCTGCTCAGCGATCTGGCGGTGGCGGCGTGGACGGCGCTCTGGATTCTGGTGGGCCTGGCGGTGCACGCCGCGGTCGCCACGATCGCCGCGGTCGGCCGGCAGGTGCGAAGCGGCAGCACCGGGGTGGCCGACAACCTGGACTCCGCCGGGGAGAGCGCCTCGCATCTGCCGCTGATCGGTGACGCGCTGAGCACACCGCTGAGCGCGGCGAGCACCGCGGCGCTCGACATCGCCGATGCCGGGCACACCCTCGACACCACCGCCGGCTGGTTGGCGTGGGTGTTGGCGCTGGCCGTGGCCGCCCCGCCGATCCTGGCGGTGGCGATGCCGTGGCTGGTGCTGCGGATGCGGTTCTTCCGGCGCAAGTGGACGGTGGTCACGTTGGCCGCCACCCCGGCCGGCCGACAGTTGCTGGCGTTGCGGGCGCTGGCCAACCGGCCGCTGCGCAGGCTGGCGGCGGTCGACCCGGACCCGGTGGGCGCGTGGCGACGCGCCGACCCGGTCGCCCTGCACGGGTTGGCGGCGCTGGAGCTGCGCTCGGCCGGTGTGCGGGTCTGACCGGCGCGCCGGCTGCCGGGCTCAGCGCCGCCCGACCCGCCCGGTCGGCGCCAGCAGCTGCGCCGACCGCAGCGTGGCACGCCGGAATCCGGCGAGGGCGACGATCAGCCAGGCGGCGAACGCGTCCCAGAAGAACACCAGCGACACGGTGTCCAGCGCCGGCATCGTCAACTCGACGGCCATCGCCTGGCTGGCCACCGAGTACATCCCCAGCGGGAACACCAACGCCCACCACACGCCGCGGAACTGCAGCATTCCGGGACGATTGTGGATGCGGTGCAGCACGAAATAGATCAGCGGCGGAATCCAGACGGTGGCCACCCCCCAGGTGATCACGGTCGCCGCGCGCAGCGCCACCGAGACCGGACCCGCCGTCAGCTGGCCCAGCAGGTCCCCGGCGAGGGTGGCGATCGCCATGCCTCCCATGAGGATCCAGGTGTCGGGCTCGAACCCGTCACGGTCCATCCTCTCGTGCACGGTGCGCCACATGATCAACGTCGCCATCATCAGGTAGACGCCGATCCCGGCCACCCAGATCGGGATCGCCACCGCCAGCCACACGGTGTGACCCGTGGCCCGGATCATCTGGGCCATCACGATCACCAGCCCCGAGGTGCCCACGCTGGCCAGCAGCCACGCCCCGTGTGCCTTGTCCCGCAACTCCGTCCAGCGCCGGCTGAGCATGTTGCGTACCGTCAGCGTCGACAGCACCGACCAGGACACCAACGCCACCAGTCCGAGCACCCTCACCCACACCGGATGGCGTTCGAGGCGGCTGTCGAGGACGGCGCAGGCGGCGACGAAGGTGAACAGCCGCAACGTGATGTCCGGGTCGCGCAGGTCCCACACCGCCGCCCGGCGCTCGATCACGGCGGTGGCGACCACCAGCGCCACCAGCACCACCAGCCCGGCCGACGCCAGCACGCCCAGGGCGCTGCTGAGCCCGACGTACCCGTGCCGGGCTGCGCCGATCGACAGGATGCCGGTGGCCATCACCACCGAGAACACGTTCGGAGACGGTCGCAGGAAGGCCCACCGCCCGCTCACCGCTCGGCGCTCATTTCCACGACCAGGTGCCGAATCCCGGTGTGCCGGTTGCTGCGCGCCCACTCAACCGGGGCCACCACGGTGACCCCGGTGAACCGGCGCAGCAGCTCCTCGTAGAGCACCCGTAACTCCAGCCGCGCCAGGTTGACCCCCAGGCAGAAGTGCACGCCTTGACCGAAACCCAGATGCGGGTTCGGTTTTCGTGTCACGTCGAAGACGTCGGCGTGGTCGAACACACGCTCGTCACGGTTGGCCGAGCCCTCCCAGACCAGCACCTTCTGCCCGGGTTCGATCCGCCGGCCGCCCAGGGTGACCGCGCGAGTGGCGGTGCGCCGCTTCGACGGCGACGGCGAGGTCCAGCGAATGATCTCCTCCACCGCGGTGGGCAGCAGCGCCGGGTCGGCCCGCAGCGCCCGGTACTGCTCGGGGTGGTCGGCCAGCGCCAGCAATCCCCCACCGATGGCGTTGCGGGTGGTCTCGGCCCCGGCGCTGAACAGCAGGCTGAAGAACAGGTACAGCTCCAGCTCGCTCATCTGCGGATCGGTGCAGTTGGCGACCACCGAGAGCATGTCGTCGGTCGGCCGGGCCCGTTTGGCCGCGATCAGTTCCTGACCGTAGGCGTACAGACGCGAGCCGGCCTCCTCGACCGACAGCCGGGAGACCACCGCCGCACGCGAACCCCGGAAGTCGAAGTTGGGTTCGATCGCCGCGAACAGCCAGTGCCGGTCGGCCTCGGGCACACCGAGCAGGATGCAGATCATCTGCATCGGCAGCTCCACGGCGACGTCGACGATGAAGTCCAGCGGCACGCCGGGGTCGATCGCGGCCAGCAACCGTCGCGCCCGGGCGCGCAGATCCGTTTCGACCCGGCGGATCATCCGCGGGGTCAGCCCCGAGCTGACCAGTTTGCGGATCGCGGCGTGGCGCGGATCGTCCATCATGTTGAGCACGTGGCCGGCCACCGGAAGATCCTGCAGGATGGTGCCGCCGTGGGGCCGGTGCCCGCCGGTCACCGACGAGTAGGTGTCGGCGTCGCGCAGCACCGCGAAGGTCTCGGCGTGGGTGGCCACCGACCAGAACCCCTCCCCGTCGGGGGTGTGCGCGGTCGGCTCGTGGAAGTACACCGGGGCGGCCTCGCGGTGGATCGCGAACAGGTCGTGGGGGAAGCCGTGGGCAAAGTTGTCCAGGTCGGTCAGGTCGATCCCCGTCAGGGCGCCGGCAACGGACACGGCGGCTACAGGATGGCGCCCGGCCGGTAGGCGGCCGCCTCGGGGTGGGCGCCGACCAGGGCGTCGACCTCGGCGGCCACCGCGTCGACCTGGTCGGCGGCGGCCCCGGTGAACGCCTGCTTGTCGGCGAGCGCGGCGTGCAGGGCCGCGGCGTCCAGCGGCAGGCGCTCGTCGGCGGCGAGCCGGTCGAGCAGGTCGGGCTCGGCGCCGTGTTCGCGCATCGCCAACGCGACCGCCACCGCGTGCTCCTTGATCACCGCGTGGGCGGCCTCGCGGCCCATGCCGGCGCGCACCGCGGCGATCAGCACCTTGGTGGTGGCCAGGAACGGCAGGTAGCGGCCGAGTTCCCGGTCGATGACCGCCGGGTAGGCGCCGAATTCGTCGAGCACGGTCAGAAACGTCTCAATCTGCCCGTCGACGGCGAAGAACGCGTCCGGCAGCGCCACCCGGCGCACCACCGAGCAGAACACGTCGCCCTCGTTCCACTGGGCGCCGGCCAACTCGGCGGCCATCGACGCGTAGCCGCGC
>Ga0079225_10002726_pt1 | contig 10238 bp, 10 predicted proteins | sample Poulit2012_FD_76344 | JGI IMG/M metagenome (GOLD analysis project Ga0079225, IMG submission 76344) | Agricultural soil microbial communities from Georgia to study Nitrogen management - Poultry litter 2012 | ecosystem: Environmental > Terrestrial > Soil > Agricultural land | place: USA: Georgia...
GAAGCTGGCAAAAGATGAGGTACCCGCCCGATGGCTCGGTGCTTCGACTGTTACAAATGTTGACGAATTGCTTGACAGTAAAGTGGCAGTAGCCGTTGAACCAGGCACGCTTCTTACCAACGATCTGCTGCTCCTTGACTCAACGTTGTCTGCAACCGAGCGAGAAATCGCGATCAACGTCGATGCAGTCACTGGTATAGCCGGACGCGTCGGAACCGGCGACTATGTCGATATTTATGCAGTGTTTGCGGGTATCGAGGGCGTGCCGGATCAGGTGCAAGTACTGGTACGCACCGTCCGTGTCGTTTCCGTTCGGGGCGTCCAAACGGTTCCCGATGAGGAATCCGTAACAGGTGAGCAAAATGTCATCCCGGTTACTCTCGCACTCGAACCGAATGACGCCTTGGCGGTTACCTATGCGAGTGCTTTCGCGAAAGAAGTGCGACTTGTGGGGCTTCCCGCTGGCGAAGCGGAAGACCGGACTGGCGAAAAGAACTACTTCGATAGCGAGACGCTCGAAGAGTTTGGTGCTAAGACGTTTGCGCCTCCGGAAGCCATCGAAGAAGAGGAGGGCTAATCCGTGGCGAACCTAGGGGTAATAATCGGATGTGCGGACCAGCGCCTTGCCTTTGAAATTCGCTCCCAAGCGGGCGAAGCGGCTGATGTCGAAGTTCTCGACGTGTTGGCCACGAGCCATGAACTCACTCGGAGTGTGGTTGAACACTCACCAGCAATCGTGCTGCTGCACGATGAGATCGGTCCAGAAACCAGTCTCGAGCTAGTGCGCGATATCGCAATTAGGCGCCCGGGTTCCGTAGTTCTACTAATCTCTGGCCGCAGTGACAGTGCATATTTGAACGAGGCCATGACGGCGGGTGCACGTGGAATAATTAACGTTCCGCTCGAATTTGATGCAGTGCAGGAGGCCATGGCGGGCGCCGTCGAATGGTCTGAGCGCATGCAAAAACTCTTGGGTGCAAACAACCAAGATGACCAACCCGACCGCTCTGGGCGTGCAACGCTGATTGCGGTTGCAGGTTCGAAGGGCGGCATAGGAACGTCGACAATTGCTAGCCACCTGGCCTGGGACGTCAACCGACAAAACGCTGATAAACGCGTTCTACTTATTGACCTAGACCTCGAAAAAGGCGATGTCACTTCGATCATCGCTGCTCGATATCGCACGTCTATTGCTGATCTAGCTAAGGTCTCTGATGACTTGAGCCCGCGTACGGTTACCGACGCGATCTTTGCTCATGAGTCCGGATTGCACCTGCTGTTGCCGCCGCACGATATTGAAGACATTGACTGGGTCACGCCCTCCGCATTGCGCAAAATACTGACGCTGCTGCGCCCCCAATACGATGTAATAATTGTGGATGTCGGTGCGCATGTCACGCCGACCCAAAGTTCGATAGTTGAAATCGCCGATGAAGTAGTCATGGTCGTCGGGCCCAATCTGGTCAGCATGCGTGCGGCGCGTCGCAATACCGACTGGTGGCAACAACTGGCAGTGCGTAAGCCCGAAAATGTACATATTTTGTTGAACGGCTTGAGTCGATCGAATGAGATACAGACCGATGCGATCAAGCAACTAGCTCCGGGGCCGATGATGGATCTCATAATCCCCGATTTTGAAAATAAATTAGAAGCCTCTCTGAACGCGCGCGATCCCGAACTCGTACGGGAAATCAAGTGGTGGAAAGCCATTCGGACCCTCGGCCACGCGTTCAACCTGCATCCCAAGGCAAAGTTGCCCGCTAAACAGGTCGAACCAGAAAAAGAGTCGAAGAAATCTCGAGGCCGACGAAAAGCCCAGTCCGCTCAGCCCGCTCCACTGCAAGCGGCGCCGTCCCAAAACCCGATCACGCCGCACCAGCAGTACGTAAACGGCCAGCCCGGCTACGATCCGCCCCAGTCCGCGCCTTGGCAGGCGGGACCGCCGCAAGGCAAAGGATCTCGGGAGCGCGGTTCGGTGACCGTAGAGTTTCTAGGATCACTACCGGTACTGCTATTGATTGTCTTTTTGATTTGGCAACTCGCCCTAGCCGGAATGACATTCATGTGGGGTGGCCACGCCGCATCCGCTGCCGCACGGGCTACCTCAATGGGGCAAACAAATAGTCAAATTAGGACGGCCGCAGAAGACCAAATTCCGAGCGGATTGCATGACGCGCTTCAAGTAACGCACCAACCTGGCAGTGATGAAGTCGCGGTTTCCTTGAAGGTCCCTCTAGTTGCTCCCGGCGTTCTAGCCACGCCCTGGTCAGTTGATGTTTCCCGCACGGTGGTGATGGAACCGTGAAAAAGGCACGCCTTCAGCAGCGCGATCGCGGCTCTTCCACACTAGAGATCGTCGGAATTCTACCGATTGTGATCGTTGTATTACTCGTTCTACTTCAGGTCGGCGCATTCGTGTATGCCTTAAATGGTGCCAATCAAGCCGTCCGTGATGCCGCTCGAGCAGCAAGTTTGGGATCGTCGGCAACCGCAGCCGCAGAAGCTTCACTGCCCGGAGCGATAAAGGTGAAGCGCTTAGAAAAAATTAGCAGTCCAAACCGTTATGAACTGGAAGTAACAGTTCCCAAGTTCATTCCATTCACAGACTTAACTGTGACGCGAGTGGCTGATATGCCATGAGGCGAGGCGGATTTGCGAACTGGGGTGAGCCCGAAGAGTCTTTAGATGCGACCACTGGGAGCGCTGCAATCTCGGAACTCGATGATGGGCTGGTCGCCACGTTCAAGCAGAAGCTACTTAACGAAGTAGACCTGAATGAGCTTGGTCAGCTCGAGGTCGGACAACGCCGCATCCGGTTGCAGCGAGTCGTAGCTCACCTGATTTCGACTGAGGGCATCATCTTGACTACTCGCGAGCGAAATTTGCTCGTGCAGCGCGTTGTCGATGAATCCATCGGTCTGGGTGTTCTTGAGCCGCTTTTGGCTGACGACACTGTGTCAGAGATTATGATCAACGGTCACGACACCATCTATGTTGAGCGCTTTGGTCAAGTTGAGCGGATTCCAACCGCGTTTACGAATGAGGAGCAACTGCGGCAAACCATTGACCGCATCGTCTCGACGGTAAACCGCCGCGTCGATGAGTCCAGCCCGATGGTTGATGCGCGGCTGCCAGCTGACGAACGCATGCCACGCGGGGCTCGCGTCCACGTTATTTTGCCGCCTCTGGCCCTCAACGGCCCAACAGTCACTATTCGACTTTTCCCGAAAGCGCTCGGATTACAAGACTTGCTAGCGCGCGGATCGCTTGACCCACAAACGGCCGAACTACTGCAAACCTGCGTGCGGGCGCGTCTAAACATTATTGTTTCGGGTGGAACGGCTTCGGGTAAGACAACGATGCTGAACGCGCTGTCAGAATTTATTCACAATGGGCAGCGCATCATCACGATCGAAGATGCGGCGGAACTCTCGCTGTCGCAAGAGCATGTCGTGCGGTTGGAAACCCGACCCGAAAACGTTGAAGGCCGCGGCCGTGTAAGCATTCGTGACCTCGTGCGCAACGCCTTGCGTATGCGCCCAGACCGCATCATCGTTGGCGAGGTGCGCGGTGGTGAAGCACTAGACATGTTGCAAGCCATGAACACCGGACACGAGGGCTCTTTGGCTACCGTGCACGCGAACTCCGCCGAAGATGCGCTCGTTCGCCTCGACACTTTGGCCTCGATGAGTGAGGTCGACATTCCATATACGGCGATTCGCGACCAGGTTAACAACGCAATTGACATCGTCGTGCAGTTGCTGCGCGGATCCGATGGCACTCGTCGCGTTGTAGAGGTCAGTTACGTGATGTCGAAGCGGGCTGAAGAATATAAACTCCAACCGCTGATGCGCTGGGATCCACACCTGACAAGTGGGGGCGCGACGAGTGGTGGCTTTGTGCGCTACGCGCTCCCGGACGAGCTCATAACTAAACTTGAATATTCCGGTGAAGCCCCGCCCCCGGCTTGGAGCCGCCCGGCAGCCCCCGAGCCGATCGCAACCGGTTATGGAATCGGGGGTTAGTAAGTCATGTCCATTTACCTAATCCTATTTGCACTTATTCTGGTCGGAGTTATTGCGCTTGCTTTCGGTCTGCGCCAAGTCGTGGGCGCGGCAGCCCAGCGGCGTGCGCTGTTATCCGGTATCGAATCAGCCGGAGAAGGTGAACTGATTGAAAGCCCGATTAAACGATGGAATGCGGCTTTCATCAAAACACGTTTGGGGCAGCGAATACAGACGCAACTGGTGCAAGCCGGTGAAGAAGACAAACCAGCTCTGATCGTAAGTTTGCTAGCGGTCTTTGGTGGCGCCGCAGTCGCTTACGTCATGTGGGTGGGGCTTGCGCCCGCGTTTTCGCTACTCGGAGTTGTCGCGATTGTTGTGGGCTTACGGGCCTATATAACGAGTGCCAAAAATCGGCGGCGGGAAGCCTTTATTGGTCAGATGCCCGAACTGGCTCGTGTGCTTTCGAACGGAACGAACGCCGGGTTATCTATTGCTACCGCTGTGGCGCTTGCCTCGGAAGAGCTTGCAGAACCTGCTGGAACCGAAATGGCCCGCGTCGCAAGACAGCTGAAGTTCGGCGCTAGCCTGCAAGAGTCGCTGTCCGACCTAGAAGAGCGTCTCCCCTCGCGTGAAGTTGCCGTTCTGGTTTCAACGCTCTTGGTGAGCGCCCGCAGTGGCGGCTCACTGGTGACGGCGTTGCGCGATATTGCAGACACTCTTGAAGCGCGTAAGGAAGTCCGCCGTGAGATCAGGACCACTCTCGCGCAGTCAACTGCGACTGGTTACCTCGTCATCGTGCTTGGATTTTCTCTGCTGTTTTTGCTCAACGTAATCCAGCCCGGGACCGTCGGGAAAATGACCACCTCACTGGCAGGCCAAATCGCACTTGTGGTTGCAGGTACCTTATTCGTGGGCGGCTTTTTAGCGATCAAGAAAATGACGAAGTTCGATGGCTGACCCGACTTGGATCCTCGTGCTAGCCGGCGTAGCGGCAGTTGCCGTCTTACTGCTGTTGCTGGGATTCCGGCAGATGCGAACGAGTGCCTTAGCCAACCTAGATGTTGAAGATCTAGTGCTATTGCGGGGTGATGAACGTCGCAAGGCCGAGGGTGTTGGGCCCCTCCAACTGCTAGCGCAAAAGCTGGTGCCGAGTATTAGGGCCTTACTAAGCGAAAAGCAACTCGTACAGTTGCAGAAACGCATCGATGAAGCTGGACGTCCTGATGGTCTGACACTAAACGGATTTCTGGAACGAATCGCAATTTGGTGCATCATTATCTCGCCCGCTTTGGTGCTATTTGTTCTTCAAGGGGACTTCTTGATGGTCCTGCTCTGTGCCACGGTCCCTATGGTTTTGCCGCTTAGCTGGCTCGCAGGACAACAACGCAAGCGGCGAGAGCGGATCGATCGAGATCTGCCTGATTTTTTAGATGTCCTTGCGGTAACGGTCACAGCGGGAGTCGGTTTCCGTGCTTCACTGCGCAGAGTGGCTGATCATTTTCCGGGCGCCTTGGGCGATGAGATCACTTTGACTTTGCAGCAGATTGAAACCGGAGCTTCAACTCGACAGGCATTCACCGATTTGCGTCATCGGAGTACTTCGGAATCGGTATCACAGTTTGTTAGCGCACTGTTACAGTCGCAAGAATTAGGTGCGCCACTGGCCGAAGCTCTTACTCAAATCGCGCTTGATATGCGCCGGGATAGTGCACAGCGACAGCGTCGCAAAGCCGCTCAAGTCTCACCGCGCGTCTCACTGGTTACTTCCCTCGTGTTACTCCCCGGGGCAATGATTTTGATTCTCGTCGGGATCTATCTCGGTTCCGATATCGACTTCTCTCAACTGTTGGGCGGAGGCGATTTATAGATGAGTAAAATTCATGAGTCGCCGTCAGGGTTTTCGGGCAAAGTGTTTGCGGCCCTGCTCGTCGCGCGTCTCCTTGCACTGGCTATCGGCCTTATCGCGGCCGTGGGTGCGGGTATCACCCCGTACGTCTTGCTTTGCCTACTGGCCATAACGGCAACCTCGCTATGGTGCCTACTCTATTCACGGGTTCTGGCGTTCGTGGTGCACCATCCGAGTTTGGTCTTGCTGGATGTCTTGCTTATCGTGACGCTAATCACAGGAGCTGGCGTTGAAAGCGCGCTCGTATTTGCCACTTATCCAACTGCTTTCATCGTCGGCTTGCTGACGACACTTCCGGTGGCAATACCCCTGGGAGCGGTATTGGTTGCGGGTTATTTATTTGCGTGCCTGTCGGCAAGTTCCAGCGACTTGGAGTTTGCGATCATATTCGGTCCTCCGCTGGTATATGTGATGTTAATTGCGCTCGGTTGCGTTGTACGAATTTTCCACGCTATGACCTTGAAGAACGCGCAAGAACTCGCGCAGGCCCGCGAAATTGTTGCGGCGGCTGATGAGCGGGCACGGTTGGCACGCGAAATGCACGACTCTCTCGGTAAAACGCTTTACGGGATTTCTCTGTCGGCGGCAGGCTTAGAATCACTCGTATTTGGTGACCCTGACCGAGCTGCTGCCTGTGCGAGCGATATTTCAGATGCCGCCGTGCAAGCAGCTAATGAGTCGCGACAATTATTGTTGCGCTTACGCACTGACGACTTGAGACGCTCATTCGCTGATGTTGTGCGATCTCAAGTTGAGGATTGGGCACGGGAAAACGCGGCAGGATTTGAACTCGATCTGGAGGAATCCAACGCACTAGGTGCGACTGAACGCTATGAATTAAGTGCGATTTTGGCGGAATCGCTCGAGAATGTTCGTCGTCACGCCAAAGCTTCCTTAGTCGTGGTTCGTTTACGGGCGCACGAAGCCGGTGGCGTTTCCATGGAGATCCGTGACAACGGGGTTGGCTTTGATCCGCAGACAACTGATCCGACCAGATACGGATTGCTTGGACTCCGAGAGCGCGCCGAATTAATTTCGGCTGGTTTAGAAATTGTGTCTAGCCCAGGATCTGGAACCACGGTCTGCGTGAACCTTGTGAGGAGATTAGAGAATCATGTCGCTGGTTGAACCGATGCCCGTACATCTCGGGCCTGATCAGACGGTCGATGTTCTCATTGTTGACGATAATGCCGTCATACGCGCCGGTCTGCGGAACGTACTTCAAGGATCAGAAGAGATTTCCGTCATTGGCGAGGCTTCCGATGGCGAGGCAGCGTTGGCCGAAATCGACAGGTTGCAGCCTGATGTCGTACTGCTAGATGTACGCATGCCAAAGCAGGACGGTTTAGAGGTTGTAAAACAAGCAGCTGCTAATACGAAGATATTGATGCTCACCTATACGGATGAACCTGAGATAATTCGTGAAGCACTCGCCGAGGGGGCGCGAGGATATTTAGTGCACGGCACGTGTACTCCCGATGAGATTGAGCGGGCCATTTTGACCGTGTATGCGGGCAACTTGTTACTCACAGGGTTGGCTGCTGATGCGATGTGGGGCGGTAGGGCGATAACGGGCGCGACGCATAAATCAGACGCGCGAGAGCACGCTGGATTGAGTAAGCGTCAGCGAGAAGTTATGGAACTCATCGCGGACGGACTTACGAATGGAGAGATTGCTCGGACCTGCTTTTTAGCTGAAAAGACAGTTAAGAATCACGTGAATCAGATCTTTGCCAAGCTCGGGGTGCGTACCCGCGCGGAGGCGGTGTCGCAGTGGTTGTCCATGGAAATCGACCAGGGGACCTAGTGCTTGGGCCCAAGAACTATTTGGGCCCAAGACGGGCCCGTAGACCCGCGAATTTCGGGCAGTGGCTCGCCTAGATTAGTAGATGTCAGGAAGGGACGCTGGCCCCCAGGGGTCGCGAGTAAGTTGATTTAGATTTTAGTTCGGATAACCGAATGGATGGAGAGAAAATGCTGAAATTACGTGAGAAGTTTTTCAACCGTGTTGGACGTAAGGAAGAGGGACAGGGAACCCTCGAGTACCTGGGTATCGTCATCGTCGCAGCGATCCTTGTCGTTGCGGTAGTCACTGCGATCCAAGGCTTCAACGTTGAAGAAAAGATCGACAACGAGTTGACCAAGATCGAAGAACTGGCTGACTAGTCTTTCAATCTATAGCAAATTCAAGGATGGCGCTTCGGAATAGAGCGCCATCCTTGAGGGCTTTGCCCCGAATCTAACCGTAAAGACAAGCGATACATGACACCTAAAAGTACGCAAGCCATCAGCAAGGAAACCGGCGCCGCAGCAACCGCGTTACTGGTCCTTGCTTTTGTCGTCTCAATCGCGTTCGTCTTCGTGGCAGTCCTACCCCTACTCAAAGGCACCGATCAGGCTGCTCGTACGCAAACCGCGGTTGACGCTGCCGCGTTAGCAGGCGCGCAAGACGTGCGCAAAAAAATCTTGAATGATTTATGGACTATCGACTCGCAGGCTTCTCTCGCCTCATTACTTAATTATCACGACGGCCGGATCGCAGCATCTCAATATGCTCAGCGCAACGGAGCAGAGCTGCGGAGTTACGAGGTAGAACCCCTCTCAGGCGTAATTCACGTTGAGGTAGCGCATTCGAAAAAAACCCGTGCTGGCGGTGGTCAGGTTAAGTCAGTGGCAGAGGCGAACCTGGGACTTTCGTTGACACATTGCAAGTTCGGGGAAGAAGAAATGCCGCCGGAACCAACGCCTCCGTCGGAGCATGATCCGGATACCGAAGATGATGATGACGAAGCTCCCGAACCAGAGCCGGAGTTTTCCTACTCTTTTGTATGTCCAGGCATGCCTTCATTTAGCGACTATGACGAATTTGAAGATTTAGTGCAGGACGTTCGTCAGGCGCTTGAGCGACGTCTCAAACCTGCTCTAACCAAGTAATTTCGCCTTCCCGCTCTGACCTGAAAGTTGCAAACGTAATGGAAAATGATTTTCGATCACCTAAGCGGTCCCTTGCTGCCTTCTCACCGTTAGCAGCGATATCTACGAGTTGTGTCGCACTAGTTTTGTTGACGGGATTTACGGCGGTAGATGTGACAGGGGGAACGACGGGTGATGGTGAAATTCCCTTAGCCGGTACATTTGAGCATTTTCAGAACCGTGAGAGTAATAAGACTGTGGTTCGTGGAGGTATCCACGCGGTTCAGCGCGTTCCTGGAGGCACAGCGTTGTACTACTCCGTAGGTACGCCCCCTGGTTCAGGCGAGCGTTATAAGGGGCTTAAATCTTTTCGGTCTATGCCAGGGCTATACACAGAAGTAACCGGAGATATTTACGTCGCTGATTTAGAAAACGGCAAACTTTATCGTCCGGTATACGAAAAGGGTGCAAATACAGTAACCCGAACCTATGACTTAGAGGCAAACGAGGGAGAACTGGTCACTGGCTTCGCCATGTTTCCCGAACTAGACGCGGACGCCGAAATTGTTCAAGTCGGTTTTGGTCCGGGGGGTAACGTGATCGATGTGCTTGTCGGTGAAGGGGAGTTGACACCGATTGCTGATGGTCCCGGGGCGCTGTTGGGTGAGGGGTGGCCGCAATTACCTTCTGAAAGTGAGTTGGCACAGTTCGATCCTGCGGAATTCACACGCAAGATCGGGCAGCGTTTCGAAGATATTGAGGGGGCGGCGCAGATTGATGAGACGGCCACTGAGGTGCACGTAACCCTGGACGCGAATGTGGTTTTTGCCGTTGATAAATGGGATCTTTCAGGTAAGGCAAAAGAGCGTTTAGATTCGGTTGCTGCTGATATTTCTGCCCGTGGTGTTGGTGAGGTTGAGATTGTGGGTCATACCGACAGCGTGGGAGCGAAAGACCATAACCAAAAGCTGTCTGAGCGGCGGGCGAAGTCGGTTGAGAAGTATTTGCAGAGCGAGATCAGTGACGCCGATGTGACATTTAAGTCGGTGGGTAAGGGCGAAAGCGACCCAATCGCATCTAATAGTGATGATGAGGGCCGAGCTCAAAACCGCCGCGTCGAAATTACTTACCAGGTGGTGGAGGGCCAGTGAAGAATACGAAACTAGTTTTTGCTGCGCTGTTTTCGTTGACCCTGGTGCTCAGCGCTTGTTCGTCCGATGAGCTTGGTGATCCAGGAGCCTCCGGTACGACTGATCCGGGTGGTACGAGCGAGGGTGGAAATACCGATCCCGACTCAGAGCCCGAACCTGAGCCGTTAACGCCAGAAGAAATCACCGCCGCCATCTTCGCTGGCGTAGATCCCGAAACACTAGCCCCAGGCGAAAAACCAGAGCGAGTCTCTGGAAAAGAAA